>Ga0154020_10006783_pt1 | contig 13419 bp, 5 predicted proteins | sample Klosneuvirus_201_FD_109709 | JGI IMG/M metagenome (GOLD analysis project Ga0154020, IMG submission 109709) | Active sludge microbial communities from wastewater, Klosterneuburg, Austria - Klosneuvirus_20160825_MG | ecosystem: Engineered > WWTP > Aerobic digester > Activated sludge | place... | reverse complement strand
TAAAATTATGAAAAAATATTTCTTGTCACTGATCTTTTCAGTGTTTTGTACTGTTTCATTGTTATCACAAACAATTGTGTTGCCTGATAACTGGCTATTCAGAACTGGTGATGATCCATCTTACAAAGAAATTAGTATTGATGAATCCGGTTGGGTAAATATTAATGTTCCCGGCAACTGGGAAGATCAGGGATTTCCGGAGTATGATGGTTATGCCTGGTATCGATTGCATTTTAAAATTACAGAACATCCTGGTAATCAACCTCTTTACCTTTTTTTAGGAAAAATAGATGACGCAGACGAAACTTACTTAAATGGAGTTAAAATTGGTTCCTCAGGTAAATTACCACCTGAACCTTTAACCGAATGGAATGATCAACGTGCGTACAAAATACCAAACGAACTATTGCAAAAAGAAAATACTATTGCAATCAGGGTTTATGATATTTTTTCACCAGGCGGGATACATAGCGGATTAATTGGAATTTTAAATCAACAAGAATATGAGTATGAAATGAATCCACCTGAAGGCGCAAAAAAATCATATTATCAAATTACAACTGCAAATGGATTGATAGCCGCAGTTTACAATGAACGAAGAAATGAATTTGAAAATGTTTTTCCACACATTTTTAAGTTTTACGATTTTGAAAAACCAGTTAGCCCATTTATAAAATCTTTAAAACTTGTTTGTAATCAAAAACCTGTTTCAGTTAAGTATTTAGATAACACACACATTATAAATGTTGATTACAATAATTTTAATGTTAAATACTTTGCTCCTTTTGTTGCTAACGAAAAAATACTGTATGCAGTCTTAACAGGAAAAGAAAGTGAGGTTGGCAAATACTTTTTCTCATACAGAAAAGTTAATGCTGAAATTTTAGTTGATTCAGTTACGATTAAAAAGGATGGTGATCAAATAGAAAAATATTTTCTTTTCAGCTTTAATGATTCGCTTCATAATAATACAGAGGTTATTAAGAAAGCTGTTGAAAGGATTAAAAATAGCAAATCAGACATTGTTGATGATGAATTAAAGTTTATGAAAGACGTTTTTGCAAGAGCAACATTTCCTGATGGTTTGAGCATTGATGAAAAGAATCTTTATGAACAATCGATTACAGTTCTAAAAATGGCTCAGGTTACTGAGAATGAAATTTTTCCAAAAGCAAAAGGACAAGTTTTAGCCTCACTTCCTCCTGGAGTTTGGAGTATTACCTGGCTTCGTGATGGTATGTATTCTTTATTAGGATTAAATGCGGCCGGATTGTATGAAGAATCAAAAAAACTTTTAAGTTTTTTCTTAAACGCAGAATCAAACTTCTACAAAAGTTTTATCTGGGAAGATGGAAAAGATTACGGTGTTGGTGTTGATTACCAGATTTCTGTTACTAGATATTTTGGTATCGGTAAAGAAGAATCTGATTTCAATGATCAGGGGCCGAATATAGAATTGGATGGCTTTGGTTTTTTCCTATATACTTTCTCAGATTATATAAACAAAAGTGGGGATAGAAAATTCTTTGATGAGAATTATAAATTCATTTCTGAAAAAGTTGCAGATGCATTAATTCATTGCATTGAAGAGAATGATTTAATTAGAATTGATTCTGGTCCGTGGGAAAGACATTTACCTGGCAAGCAATACACTTATACTTCTTGCACAGCAGCAGCAGGATTAAAAGCTTATTCAGAACTTCTAAAGAAAATGGGAATCGATTCTAAAGAATATTTTGAAGCCTCAGAGAGAATTACTAATGGAATAAAAAACAATCTTATCATAGATGGTAAATATTTAAAAGGAAATGCGGAAGGGAAATCAAATAAAGAATATGAATTTTATGATGCAGGAATGATTGAAGCATTTACTCTTGATGTCTTAAATGACAAAGATTTGTTCATCAAAAATATGGCTGAGTATGATGACACGCTTAAAGTTGATGAAAATCGCGGTTACTCTCGTGTAAGTGGAGTTGATTCTTATGATATAAACGAATGGGTCTTGATTGATTTTAGAACTGCTGCTGCCCACATAAAGTTTGGACAAAAAGATAAAGCAAAAAAGTTAATCGATTGGGTTATCTCACAAGCTAAACTAAACTTTAATCTTTTACCGGAACTTTTTGAATATAATAATGCAACTTACGATGGTGCCATTCCAATGGTTGGTTTTGGTGCCGGTGCTTATTTAAAGACCATAAACGATTTTTATAAAAAATAAATTCTATCAGGAGAGTAAAGTGAAAAGTAAAATATTTTTAACCATCACACTTATTATTTCACTAGTATTTGTGTTTGGTTTTTCTTTAAAAAATAAGTTGGGTGATGAAATGACTTATAAAAATAAAAATGCTTCAATCGAAGAAAGAGTTGAAGATTTGCTCAAGCGAATAACGCTTGAAGAAAAAATTGAAATGATTGGTGGAACCGGGTTTGAAACAAAAGCAATAGAAAGACTTGGTATTCCTCCATTAAATATGGCTGATGGTCCTCTTGGTGTTAGATGGGATAACTCTACTGCATTACCATCTGGAATTTTACTTGGCGCAACCTGGAATCCGGAAATCGTTACAGAATTTGGAAAAGTTCTTGCAACAGAAACAAAAGCAAAAGGAAGACACGTGATACTTGCGCCTTGCGTAAACATTGCTCACATTCCGATGGGCGGAAGGAATTTTGAAAGTTTTGGTGAAGATCCTTTTTTAACTTCACGAATTACAGTTAACTATATAAAAGGTGTTCAGAATGAAAATGTAGTTGCAACTGTAAAACATTTTGCCGCAAACAATCAGGAATTTCAACGAGATTTTGTAAACACAATTGTTGATGAACGAACTCTGAATGAAATATACTTCCCTGCTTTCAAATCAGCAGTTGAAGAGGCTAATGTTCTTGCTGTTATGTGTGCTTACAATAAATTAAACGGATCATATTGCAGTGAAAATGATTATCTCTTGATTGATATTTTAAAGGACAAATGGAAGTTCAACGGATTGGTAATGTCTGATTGGGGCGCAGTTCACACTTCACTTCCTGTTTTTAACAGCGGAATGGATCTTGAGATGCCAACAGGTAAATATCTAAATTCTGATTCATTATTGCAAAAAATAACAGTTGGAGAACTTTCTGAATCACATCTTAATGATAAAGTTAGAAGGATTCTTAGAGTAATGTTTACAATCGGTTTATTTGATGACTATAAATACGATTCAACAAAAGTTAATACTGATGAACATAAACAGATTGCATTAAATATTGCTAAAGAAGGAATTGTTTTACTGAAAAATGAAAACTCAATTCTTCCATTAGATTTAAATAAAATTAAATCCATCGCAGTTGTCGGACCAAATAGCAAAGTTGCAGTTACTGGTGGCGGTGGAAGTTCGATGGTTGTTCCATTTACTTCTGTTAGTCCACTTGAAGCTTTAAAGAATAAAATTGGTGACAAAGTAAAAATTAATTTTGCCCAGGGAATGATAATCGATGGAGAAACAAATCCAATTGAGACCAAATATTTATTTACTGATAAAGATGAAAAAGTTAACGGATTAAAAGCAGAGTATTTTACAAATATGAATCTTGAAGGTGAACCAGTAAAAGTCATTGTAGATAATCAAATAAACTTTATGTGGAATGATAAAGGTCCATTTGAAGATTTTCAAAAAGATAATTTTTCTGTTAGATGGACCGGATATGTTAAAGCCGAAAAATCAGCTAATTTTACATTTGATGTTGCAAGTGATGATGGTGTTAGATTATATATTGATGACCAGCTGGCAATTAATGATTGGAATGACCATGCAATGCTAACTAATTCATATTCAAAGGAATTAGTTGCTGATAAATTATATATGATTAAATTAGAATATTATGAAAAAGGTGGCGGCGCTATTGTAAAATTTGGTTGGAGAAAACCAAATGATGAACTAATTATTGATGCAATAAATGCTGCAAAAAATTCTGATGTTGCAATTGTTTTTGCGGGAACGAATGCTAATTATGAAAGCGAAGGATTTGATAGAAAAAATCTAACTCTGCCAAATGAACAGGATGAATTTATCAAAAGAATTACAGAAGTTAATAAAAACACAATTGTTGTTTTAACAACCGGCTCACCTGTTTTAATGGATAAATGGTTAGATAATGTTAGTGGACTTATCGAAGCATGGTTCGCTGGTGAACAAGCTGGAAATGCAATTGCGGAAGTTCTACTTGGCGAAACTAATCCTTCAGGCAAATTACCGATGACATTTCCAAAACGCTGGGAAGATTGTTCTGCATTTGATTCATATAAAAAACTTGATAGCACAACGATTTATGAAGATGGAATCTATGTTGGTTACAGACATTTTGAAAAGAAGAATATCCAACCACTTTTCCCATTCGGATTTGGTTTAAGTTATACAACATTTAAATACAATGACTTAAAATTGTCATCAAAAGAAATCGCAAAGAATGATAAATTAACTGTAACAATAAATGTTAAGAATACTGGAAAAGTAAAAGGTAGCGAAGTTGTTCAGCTTTATGTTAGAGATTTAGAATCATCAATTGATCGCCCGGTAAAAGAACTTAAAGGATTTAAGAAGGTAAGTTTAAATCCTGGGGAAGAAAGAATTGTTGAATTTCCAATTGATCAAAAAACTCTTTCTTTCTTCAATCCAAAATTAAAAGACTGGACTACAGAAAGTGGTGAGTTTGAAATTTTGATTGGAAGTTCATCTCAAGATATTCAGTTAAAAGAAAAGTTTACTTTAAAATAAATTTATTGGAAAAATGAAATCAAAATTAATACTAATACTATTATTCGCTTTAAGTTCTAATTTGTTATCTCAAAACGATGAGTCTGTAGTTGCGCATGTTGGCAATGATAAAATTACAGCAAGAGAGTTTAAACTTAGATTAGAACTTTCTCCGTACATTCCTAAAGATCAAAGTATGTCTAAAGATTCAGTTAAATATGATTTTCTTTATTCTTTGATTGCTGAAAAATTATGGGCATTAAAAGCTAAAGAACAAGGGATTGAAAACACTCTGGAGTTTGATTTTTTCTTTAATCCCATTGAAGATTTATTTGTTCGTGATGCTTTGTTTAAACAGGAAATCGAAAGCAAGGTTAGCATTACAGCAACTGATATGGAAAAAGGAATTTATAAATCTCAGTTTACTCAGGCTGTAAGATTTTTTTCTTCCAGCGATTCATTATCAATATTTAATTTTTACAATAAACTTAGTCAAACAAAAAACATTGATTCACTTGCAACTCTGTTTACAATGATCAATGATACATCAGTAAATGTAAAGTTCGGTGATTTGGGATCTGAAGAAACTGAAGATACAATTTACTCACTTAAAAAAAACGCTTATAGCACCCCGCAAAAACTAAATGGTGGCTGGATAATTTATTATTGTTCAGATAATATTTTTACGCCGGTAAATATCGGCGATCAGCAAACTGTTGATGGAATAAAAAAGAAAATAAGAGGAAGAAAACTTGAAGTTTTATTTAACGAGTATAGAATTAATCTTTTAAGCGGCACAAACATTAAAATAAATCCCAAAACAATAATGGTGCTTAGTAATTCGCTTTGGGAAAAACTAAAGAACAAAACTGCTGTTACTGATAAAGAAATAAAGTATTTCGAATTGAATGAAAATGATTTTATGAATATTCTTTTATCCTACTCTAAGGATAAACTGAAATTGCCATTATTTAATATTAAAAATAATGAGATTAATCTATATGATCTTTTAAGCAGAATTGCCTATATGGGATTTAGCATTACCCGATTAGATTCAAATTTAGTTTTTTCTAAATTGGCTTATATAGCTAAACGATTTGTAGAAGAACAAATACTAACTGCCGAAGGTTATAAAAAAAGTTATAACCTTTTACCAGCAGTGCAAAATGATATTAAAGTTTGGAAGCAAAAATATCTTGCACAGCTGTATATGGTTTCTGCTTTGGATTCTATCAAGGTTACTGAAAACGAATTAAAAGATTACTATTCAAATATTTTTCTAAATTCAAATAATCAATTACAGGTTAAGCTAAAAATAATAACTCTAAATGATCTTGATGAAGTATCAAGACTTTTGGATCAAATGAACACTGGAGTTCAATTTTCTGATCTTGCCAAACTTTATGGCAAAACTGATTCCTTAGCAAACGAAAATGGAGAAACTGAATTGCTGCCTGTTTCAATGTTAACTGATTTAAGTGATATTGCAACGGGTTTACACAAAGGAGAAATCTTTGGACCAATCAAAAGGAGTAATGGTTATACAATACTTCAGCTAATCGAAAAAGAAGAGGCATCAGATTCAACACTGCCACAATTTGATAAAATAAAAAATGAACTCAGGTCTAATCTTCGATTTAAAATATTAAAAGATAAACTAAATCAAATAACGGCTAAAACATCTATACAACAAAATGTAAAAATATATAATGATGTTGTTGATAAAATTAGCACTCCAGAAGTTCCAATGTTTGTACACAGGTTTATGGGATTTGGTGGTAGAATGGCGGGCATTCCATTAACAACTCCGTTTTCCGGTTGGATAAACAATGAGATTAAACAAAGACTTTTGCCTTAGAAATTATTTACAACTATAACAGGAAACTTATAAGGAAAATTGTTCGATGAAAAAAATTGCTACGTTGATTTTATTGAGTGTATTTGTATTCCAATTCACTTTGTATTCCCAAGGATTTTTACACAGAGATAATAAAAAAATTGTTGATGGAAATGGAAATGAAATTTTATTAAAAGGGATGGGACTTGGCGGTTGGCTTGTGCAGGAAGGTTATATGCTTCAAACATCTGCATTTGCAAATGCACAATGGCAAATTCGTGCTAAGATATCAGCATTAATTGGTGAAACAAATACAGAAACATTTTATCAGACTTACAGAAATAACTATGTAAGAAAAATTGATATCGATTCACTAGCAAGTTGGGGATTTAATTCACTTAGACTTCCAATGCATTATAATCTTTTTACAACCAATACAAATCCACCAAATTTTATAAATACAGGATTTGATATTATTGATTCACTTTTAAGTTGGTGCGAACAAAATCAAATTTATCTTATACTCGATATGCACGCTGCCCCCGGCGGACAAAGTGATGAACCGATAAGCGATTACAATCCTGCAAATCCATCTTTGTGGCAAAGTGAATCTAACAAAGATTTACTAGTAATGATCTGGAGAAAAATTGCTGAAAGATATAAAGATAAAACCTGGATTGGCGGTTACGATTTAATCAACGAGCCAAAGTGGGAACTTCTTCCAAACAATCAACCTTTAAGAGATTTGTATATAAGATTAACAGATACAATTCGTGTTGTCGATACAAATCATATTTTATTTATTGAAGGCAATTGGTTTGCAACAGATTTTAGCGGCTTGTTTCCACCGTGGGATGAAAATATGTCTTATAGTTTCCACAAATATTGGAATGGAAATAATACATCATCAATTCAATACTTATTGGATTTAAGAAACAACACAAACATACCTTTATGGCTTGGTGAAACTGGTGAAAACTCAAATCAATGGTTTGTAGATTGTATTGAGTTAATGAAGAATAATAACATTGGTTGGGCTTGGTGGCCACATAAAAAGATCTCATCTATTGCGGGGCCTCTTTCTGCAACTCTTCTCCCAGCATATCAAAACTTACTTAATTACTGGACTAACGGCGGCACACCTCCAACATCAAATACAGCTTATCTTGCTTTGTTAGCACAAGCTGAGATGTTAAAGATAGAAAACTGTAAATATCAAAAAGATGTTATCGATGCTATGTTCAGGCAAGTAAATAACACAGAAATAATTCCATTTGCAGATAATCAAATCCCGGGAAAAATACACGCAGTAAATTATGATATGGGAAAAAATCTTTTTGCTTACAGTGATGTTGATTTTCAAAATACTGGTGGTGGCTCTTACAATAGTGGTTACAGTTATAGAAACGATGGAGTCGATATTCAAGTTTGTTCCAATCCAAACTCCAATGGTTATAATGTTGGCTGGACAGAAACAGGTGAATGGTTAAAATATACAGTCAATGTAAATCAAAGCGGAACTTATAGCATTCAGTTAAACGTTGCAGCTCCAACAGCAATAGGAAAAATAATTTTAGCCTTAGATGGAACTGGAATAACTTCTCCACTTGATGTGCCCGCAACAGGCGGTTATCAAAATTGGCAGGATATTAATATTAATAATGTTTGGCTGCCACAAGGCATACATACATTACAAACAAGATTTTTCTTTGGTGATTTTAATTTTAGTTATATAAATTTTAATCTCGTTAGTGTTGATGTTGTAGATGAAACAAATAATTTACCAGACAAATTTTCACTCGATCAAAATTATCCTAATCCTTTTAATCCTTCTACAAGTATAAACTTTACATTAAAAAACAGAGAGTTTGTACAACTAAAAGTTTATGATGCACTTGGAAATGATGTTGTTACTCTCGTTAATGAATATAAAAATGCTGGCTCTTACGAAGTAGAATTTAGTTCATCAAAATTAAAATATCATACATCTTCAGGAGTTTATTATTATCGTTTACAAGCTGGTAATTTTATCCAGACAAGAAAAATGATAATGTTAAAATAGTTTTCAGCATGCTTACGGTTTTGTTTATAATGATAAGTCCCGTTTAATGGGACTTATTTTTATGTATTGATAAGCAGCAATGACAATTTATTTTACCAACTATTCTTTGGATAACCAAAAATAATTTAAACTTTTTCCTCTTTATAAGTCCCTATTTCTTTAAATCTAATACTAACACTTACAAGACTAAAAACTAAAAAAGGAGAAATATATATGAAGTATGTACCCACTTTTATAATTGCTTTAATATTTGCTACTATTCTTTATGCGGGTATTCAAAGATCAACCGGAATTGTTGGCAGAACACAAAAAAATGGTGTGGGGTGTACTTGTCACAATCCTGTGAATGACAATAGTGTCTTGGTGCAAATAACTGGCCCAGATACATTAGTTAAAGGTGGATCTGCAGAATACCAGGTTACACTTTCTGGCGGACCAGCAGTTTTAGGTGGATTTAATGTCGCATCATATTTAGGCACATTAAATCCTGTTGATGCTTCCACACAACTAATGACATCAGAATTAACCCATACCTCTCCAAAATCTTTTTCTGGTGGATCAGTAAGCTGGACATTTAGCTTTACGGCCAACAACTCAGTTTATACTGATACCATTTATTCAGCTTCAAATAGTGTTAATGGAGATGGGATTAATAGTTCACTTGATAAATGGAATTTTGGTCAAAAATTTGTTGTACATGTTATTGATGAGCCCTCATCTGTTGAAAATGAGAAGGGGAATTTATCAAATTTTATTTTGAATCAGAACTATCCTAACCCATTCAATCCAACCACTACAATTAGCTGGCAATCAAAAATAGATGCTCATCAAACTTTAAAAGTTTTTGACGCTTTAGGTAATGAAGTTGCTACACTTGTTGATGAATATAAATCTTCAGGAAATTATAGTGAGCAATTTACTTTATCTAAAGAGCAATTAAGTTCTGGAACATATTTTTATCAGCTTAAAGTTGGCAATTACGTTGAATCAAAGAAAATGATTTTAATGAAGTGACTTGCAATATCAATATAATAAAACCCTGATATTTCTGTATCAGGGTTTTTATTTTTACAGTGCTAAACTTTAATACCAAAAATAAAATTGCAATACAAAAGAATCATTCTTTGCGTCTTTATTTGCTGCATCCATAACCAATCTGTACTGTGGTCTAACTTCGATAAAACTATATGGTTGAAATTCAAATCCAGCAACCACTTGAGATATTTCATCGCTCTCAACATCTGGGTTTGGATCTATTCTATCAAATCGAACTACCGCATCTAAACCGGTTAGCATTCCATAAGATGATTCTATCATCAATACGTTAGTTTTCTGATCAGGATTTATAATTCCATCAGCAATATCATATTCAGCTAATAAAGAAAACTCATCATAACCAAATCCAATAAATCCACCAAACATATTAACAGATGTTGGGGTTTTAACAGCAGCATACGAGGCACCAAACAATAATCCAAATTTATCAAAAGATGGAGTAAGCTCTAATCGTGCTGTGTAACTTGGATCTTTAGTTAATGTTGAGTTAGATAAAAGATTCGATCCCACACTTGCAGTTGCAAAAAGATAATCACTTCCATATACACCGACTTCTACGCCTGCTTCTGTGTAAAATGGATTGTAAATCAACCCCTGATAAACTCCTTGCGAAAACAACAACCCAAAGTTTCCACCTCTTGTGTATGCTGTGTGATCATCTACTCTTATCCCAAAGTTTGGTGCAAATGCTCCAGCTTTAATGTAACTGTTATTAGGCAAAATATGAGCAATTGCATAACCTTCATAAATTCGATTAACAAAATCATATTTGCCTAAAATATTTATTTGGCTGGATACAGATAATGCAGTGTAAATTGATCCACTCATATTCTGGAAATCCATTTTACTTTTATTTTGCGAATATAAAAGCTGACTTCTAAAATCTATACCGATACTTATGTTATCAGATATTTTTGGCGACATAGAAAAATCTTTATCACGAGGTGAAATCATGCTTAAATTATTTTTCCCCCAATGCCAACCATTAAGATTTCTTACAATACCGCCACTTGGATTATAATGGCAATCGATACACCGATCTTGTAGCTTAACAGCAAATCTTGGCAACGCAATAACATAATTTGAAAATAAAATAACAACAAGCAAAAACATTCTGAATATTGAACTTTGCATCTGTACCTCTTAATGTTAAATAGAATTATTATAGAATTGGTTTATCTGTTAGTGATCTGGATATTAAAAAAAGGACAGGTTGATTTGGTTTGAAAAGGCAAACTTTAAGCAATTTTTCTAATATAAAATCTCTTATATAGAATTGAAGATAAAATAATCACAGCTACAATAATTCCTAACAAAATAAATAAAGAATGATTTACTGGTTTGCCTAACTCCAGCTTTGATATATTACCAGAAAGTACAAATGGAGCCCAGTAGTATGGATTTGCCGAGTAATTATTTTTAAAATATATCTTAGCTTTTTGCAAAGCTTCAGATTTGTCATAACCTTTGCTTAAGTATTCATAAAAACTTTTCATAAAGAGTGACGTATATTTATCATTCACATCCCAGAGAGAAACGACAATGCTTTTTGCTCCTGCTTCATAAAAAGATTTTTGCATTCCAATTATTCCTTCGGCTTCATCAATATTTCCCAAACCGGAACGGCAAGAACTTAATACGACTAAATCGGCCGTCAATTTTAGATTAAGGATTTCAGACATTTCAAGAAATCCATCTTCAACGTTACTTTGATTTTTTGAAAAGATGATAAATGGTTTATCGTTATGAAGAAATGAATGTGTTGATAAATGGATTACCTGGCTTTCATTAGCTTCCGCTTTAAAATTTTCTTCAGTTGCATTACCAGAAAGTAATATTTTAGTATCCGCAACAAGCTCGCCAACATTTTCAACCTCTTCTTTTGAATATCGTAAAGGAAAGAGCATCAGGTTTCTGGAATTAAATGATTCATTATCCAACAAACCTCCACGATAACTTAAAGAAAAATCATCTTTGTTTATTTGTGGATCACCAACAAGTAATATTTTATTGTTAGATTTTTTAAGATCAACCTTTTGCTGAATAAAGACAGATGCTGAAGGAATGTATGAAATTGGATAATCTTCAACTAAGAATTTTTTATTTGTATAATAATATGGACTGTCATCTTTTTGTTTTGATGTAACAAGAAATTCCAATGGTACCAATATTAATTCTGAAGGCAAAGAAAAGATTACATTATTATCTTTTGGAATTTTTGTAAATGTTTCTTTAAATATTTTATCATACAACTCATAAGAAGCATCAGAATTAAATGAAAATAAATCCTGGTTTAAATAAATATCTTTAGTGCTTGACTGCTCATCAAATATTGGTCCAATTTTTTTAATTAACTTGATAATATCATTTCTTGTCAGATCAATTTTGTCAGTAGTAAATTGGTTCTTATTTACAACAAATAAATAAAGGTTATTATCATTGATATAAACAGAAATATAATTTTCTTTTTTTTCTAAAGATTTTTGTAATTCTGATATTGTAATGTTGCTTGAATGGTTTTGGCTAATTTCTTTAATTCCAAAAGCGGAAAATATTTTCTCATTTAACTTTTCAAATTCCAACTTCTTTTTAGCCAATTCACTATCAGAATAATTCCCATAATCTAATGACCATTTTAGATCGTAATATTCTGTGAGACTGTTTTCATCTTTTAATGACTCAAGAATTTTAAGGTTTACTAAATTTTGAAAAGTATTTCTAGATCGCGATCTCTCAATTATCTCAAAAGCTTTTTCATTGTTCCTTTCGGTGAGATAAATATTGGCAAGCTCACTATATGCTTCCTTAAATCCCGAGAAATGGGACATCTGAATTTCTGAGTTGCTAATTAAGTACTCAGATAGTTTTTCAAGTTTCTCAATCGCAGTTATAAAGTACTCTTTTGCCTTCTCAGTGTTGCTTTGATTTGAGTATAACTTACCCAATAAATAATAACTTTGAATTTCATTATTAAAATCTTTGGATTGCTTTGCTAAATCAATTGCTTTAATAAAATGATTTTTTGCTTGTTCTATTTGATTTTCATTTTCAAGTATTTGTCCCAAATACATGTTTTGAACAGAACTTAATTGAGTATATCCATAATCATTAGATTGATTTATCGAATTTATCAATATTTTTTTTGCTTCAACATTATTGTTGTTTAAATATTCAGAATAGGCTATTTCACCAGAAATTAGAATTTGATAATATATATCTTGTTGTGTTTCAGCAATCAATAATCCTTTGCCATAAAATTCTTTTGCTAAATTAAAGTTTTTCAAATCTGTATAACACAATCCGATTTTAAAATTTAAATCTTCTACAAGATAAGGGTCATTGATTTGATTGGACTTTTCTTCAATTTTCAAAAATGTTTCAAGTGCTTTTTCGGATTTGTTGATATTGAAATAAAGTGTGCCGATACTCATATCCACAGAAGATTCTAAATCTATATTTTTAATCGAAGCTGAATTTTCTTTAGCCTTATTATAATACTCTAAAGCTTTTGAATAATTTGATAAATTAGAATAAACATCTCCAATACCTCGTAGATTTATTATTCTTGAGTTTATATTTTCTCCTGCAAAATCCAACCCTTTTATGTAGTACGATAACGAAATGGGATAATTATATAACTGTGAATATATTGAAGCAATGTTTGCGGATAGATTTGAAAGTTTTTCCTTATTGTTAATCACTTTTAAGATTTTGTAACT
>Ga0154020_10006781_pt1 | contig 13419 bp, 6 predicted proteins | sample Klosneuvirus_201_FD_109709 | JGI IMG/M metagenome (GOLD analysis project Ga0154020, IMG submission 109709) | Active sludge microbial communities from wastewater, Klosterneuburg, Austria - Klosneuvirus_20160825_MG | ecosystem: Engineered > WWTP > Aerobic digester > Activated sludge | place... | reverse complement strand
TTCGTCGCCCAGAGCGTGATCCGCGCTGTTCCCAAGTACATGGATGCGTACAGCACGTTTGGAAAAGGAACCATCAGTGCACAGGTGCTGCCCTCTGACGGTCGAAGCGTTTTAAAGATCGCCTATTCATGTCCGGATAAGGCCTCGTCAGGAATGTTGGATTGGTTTGAGATCCACTATCCGCGTCAGCTTCAAGCAGCAGACGGTGAATTCGAATTCTGGTCGGTTGACGGAACAGGCGTGCATGAATATGCCGTGAATGGATTCTCCGGTGATCTCTTTGGAGTGGATGTAACTGATAGAACGCGACCACAGGTGATCGAAAACGTCTCTGCCACAGGCGGGATGTTCGTTGTGCGAGAAGATCTCGGAACAGCATCTCGTCGGTACTTCCTCTCATCGAACCTCCGTTCAACATCTCTTTCTCGAATCACCTATCCCAACCTGAGCACGTCTCCGCGCGGTGCAGATCTCTTGGTCATCACTCATCCGTCGCTTCAAGCATCAGCGCAACGTTACGCCGACTATCGAACAAGCAAGGGGAAGGTGAAAGCCACGGTCATTACAACCGACGAGATCTATGCACAGTTCTCATACGGTATGCAGGATCCAACGGCCATCCGCGATTTCATCGCCATGGCCTATGGGCAGTGGACGCCCCGGCCATCGTCTGTTTTGTTCTGGGGAGACGGACATTTTGACTACAAGAACATCTCCACGTCGCAGACGAACTTCATCATTCCCTATGAAAGTCTTGACCCGGATGATCAGGACTACGGGCTTGTTACCTATACCACGGACGACTTCTTCGTCCGCGTGGCCGGAAACGACAATCGTCCGGAACTAGCTCTCGGCCGACTACCGGTAACGAGCAATTCCGTTGGAGACCGTCTCACAGACAAGATCCGCAACTATGAGGGGGCTGCCTCTCTAGACGATTGGCGCACGAGGATCACTCTTATCGCCGATGATGGTCAACAAGGTGACGGGCTCTCTGATCGATCAACTCACCTAGACCAGAACGAAATTCTTGCTGATAGCTATATCCCGAAAGAATTCCAGATCCGTAAACTCTACATGGTGGAGTATCCAACAGAAAATGTAGCAAGGGGCAGGCGGAAACCAACAGTGACCCAGGACATGGTGTCTACCATTAATACGACTGGTACACTCATCCTTAACTGGATCGGACATGGCAATCCGCGCGTTTGGGCACATGAGCAGATCTTCACTCGAGAGACCACGCCGCAGGCAATGTCAAATGTTACAAAGCCATTCTTCCTGACAGCCGCCACCTGTGATTTTGCACGCTGGGATATGACGGAGATTCAGTCCGGAGCAGAAGAACTCATTCTGCTCGAAACCGGAGGCGCTATCGGCGTCTTCTCTGCAGCCCGCGTTGTGTTCTCCCTTGCCAATGCTGAACTCAACGAAGAATTCTACACGGACCTATTCACTCGTGATGATAACGGGCAGTTCCCAACCCTTGGCGAGGCGATGTATCGAGTCAAGCAAAAGAAGAATGGAAACAACGACGAGAAATTCCATTTGTTAGGGGATCCTACCCTCCGCATTCTGGTGCCTGAGCAACGCGTGCGTTTCACGAAACTCAATGGACAGGATATCACCAAGGCCGGACAACAAGTAACCGTTTCGGCTCTCAGCACGGTGGTGATCGAGGGTGACATCATTGGTTCTCTAGATTCTACAACGGATGCCTCGTTCTCGGGCAACGTTACTATCTCGCTTCTCGATGCTCAGCGAACGCTCACGGTGGTTGATACCGACGTATACAATACCGTCAATACGTTCACAAAGTCGGGTCCGGCCCTCTGCCGTGGCTCCTTCTTAGTTGAAAACGGTCGATTTACCGGCACCTTTGTGGTACCGAAGGACATCTCCTTCTCTTCTCAGTCGGCCGGATTGTACGGCTATGCCGCGAGTGATGATCAGCGATTCGCTATGGGCGTTAGCGACCGCGTTGTTGTGGACGGAGTGACAAGCATCAGCGATCCTGAGATCGATGGCCCTGCCATATCGATCTTTCTTGATTCGCGGAAATTCCTGGCCGGCGGTATCGTTCGTCCGAACCCAATCCTCATCGTCGATCTGGAGGATGCCACTGGGATCAATACCACTGGCGTTGGCATTGGGCACGACATACAGGCCACGTTCAATAACGGAAGTCCGGTGGAGATCCTAACACCGAACTTCACTACGTCTCTTACCAACAGCAGGGCCGGCAGCGCACAGAAGCAGATCTTTGGACTTGGCGCCGGACTCCACAGCGTACATGTTCAGGCTTGGGATGTCCTTAATAACGTAAGTGAGGCATCTACAACCTTCCGCATCGTAACGTCCGAGGATGGAATTCCTGCCGAGGGTGTAACGAGTTTCCCGAACCCATTCTCAACGAGCACTACAATACGTTTCACGCATGCCAGTCCTAGACCATTCGAGGCTGTACTGCTTGTGTATGACGTTGAGGGTAGGGAGATTGCCGAACGGCCAATGCGGGTAACGGACATGCAAACGGCAGATGTTACCTGGGACGGACGAGATAATGTCGGTGCACTTGCATCTACGGGAATGTATCAGGCCGTTGTACGTTTGACCGATGAATTCGGCGGCGTCAGCTTCGTGAGTGGGAAACTAAGCCTCATTCGCTAACTTTGCTTCTTCATTGCGAGACTAGGAGAGAACATGACGCTGATCCGCACCTGCGGAATTCTGATGACCACCTTTGTGCTAACTGCTGCCGTATCGTACGGTCAGGCAGGGGGCGCTGCGGTCCCGTTTCTGCTCATCAGCCCCGATGCTCGCGCCAGCGGCATGGGTGACGTTGGAACTGCCCTCGCAGATGACATCAATGCAGTATTCTGGAATCCTGGTGGACTGGCCTTTAATCAGGCTTCCAATCAAGTAGCGCTTAGCTATTCAAAGTGGCTTCCGCAGTTCAATGCGGACCTCTTTTACTCCTATGGTTCCTACGGCCAATACGTTGACGCTATCGGCGGTACCCTTGCCGGAACGTTCATCTTCATGAACCTTGGTGAATTCACCAAGACCAATGAGAGCGGTCAGGCCCTTGGGAAGTTCCGCTCAAATGAGTTCAGTATCGGCCTCTCCTACGGCACGGAGATCTCTCCGGATCTCGGAGCCGGCGTCCAGATCAAGTACATCCAATCTAATCTGGCCCCTGCCAGCGTTGGACAATCCGGTGCCGGTACTGGCGTCTCCGGGGCCTTTGACCTTGGATTCCTTTGGCGTCCGTCCAAGCTTTCGATCTTCGGCGCAAATCTCGATAACACCCTGCGCCTCGGTGTGAACTTGCAGAACGTGGGTCCAAAGATGACCTACGATAAAGAATCCGATCCGCTTCCAACCAATCTTCGTCTTGGTGTTGCCTTCAAGCTTGTTGAAGATGAATTCAATGACCTGACGATCACGGCCGATTTCATGAAGTTGCTTGTTAAGCGTGACTCCTTGGGTTCCGACCCGATCCCGAAGTCGTTCGTCACGGCATGGGGTACGGGTGGAATCGAAACGGGCATCGGTATGGAGTATATCTACGACCGTATCGTGGCTCTCCGCGGTGGATATTTCACCGAGCCGGCAGCGGCAGGTGCACGTGAGTATTTCACACTGGGTGCCGGTGTACGCTACGATGTGTTCAAGGTAGACTTCAGCTACTATCTTACCGTTGAACAGAATCACCCGTTGGGTAACACACTTCGTTTCTCGTTGCTTGTGGACTGGGGAACAGAAGGCTAAGCCTACTACAGAACATTGCACCTTCAGCGGCGAACCGATCACTCGGTTCGCCGTTTCCTTTTGCGGTAGATCCAAATGGTTACCCCAATAGCAAGGAGCCCCGTTACAACCCAACCATAGGCGGAGATGTATTGGTCTACGTCACGCCACCGTGCTCCTACATTCACGCCTATCGTCAGGAGCAAGGCATTCCATAAGGCGGCACTGACGGTGCAGTAAACCAGCGTACGAGGGAAGGGAAGCTTGGAGATCCCGGCAACGAAGGAGATCACCGCGCGCGTGCCGGCGAGGAATCGGTTGGCAATGATGATCAGGCCATGATACTTATCAAGCCAGCGTTCGACCTTGGCGATCAGATCCCGAGTGATAAAGGGCACCATCGGAGAATCGGCAATGGCATCACCATAACGCCGACCCAGGCCGTAGGCCGTAGAAAACCCGAGGACGGAACCGGCAGTAGCTGCGATCAACGTTGGAACAAAGCCCACTACACCCACACCAACGATCGTGCCGATGAAGACCAGCAATACATCGCTTGGGGAGGGTGGGAAGAGATTCTCTATGTAGGCGATACCAAACGTCAGAGCCAAGACCCCGGCCGGTGGCAACCCCTGAAAAAACGTCACTAATGATTCGATCATGCTCGTATTTGTCGTGTGATACCGAACCTACGACGAACGGGTCGTAATTTGCGTATCTCCAATTATGAGGATACGATGAAAGCGTTCAAGAACGAGGTCTATCTCGATTTCTCGAAACCTGCGATCGCAGCTAAACAACGTGCAGCGATCGATGCTGTTCGTAAGAAGTTCGGTAAGGAATATCCGAACATCATTGGCGGTAAGAAGCTCATCACGGCAAAGAAGACCGTGAGTGTGAATCCCGCAGAACCCAAAGAGATCATCGGTACGTTCCAGAAGTCTGGAGCCGATGATGCAGAAAAGGCTATGAAGGCTGCGCTCAAGGCTTTTGAGTCGTGGAAGACCGTGCCGATGAAACAACGTGCGCAGTATCTCTTCAAGGCCGCAGATGTGATGCGCAAGCGTCGCCTCGAGATCAACGCATGGATGATCTCTGAGGTTGGGAAGAACTATCTCGAAGCTGATGCCGACACGTGCGAAGCGATCGACTTCCTGGAATTCTATGGTCGCGATGCTCTGCGTCTTGCCGGACCACAACCGATCGTCCCGCAACCGGGTGAGAAGAATGAGCTGGTGTACGTGCCGCTCGGCGTAGGTGTGGTGATCCCACCATGGAATTTCCCATTCGCCATCCTTGCCGGGATGTCTGCTGCTGCCATCGTTTCAGGGAACACCATCGTCCTCAAGCCTTCAAGTGATTCACCGATGATGGGTTGGCTCTTTGCAGACATCATGAAGGAAGTTGGACTACCTGCCGGCGTTCTCAACTATTTCGTTGCTTCCGGCGCCGAAGCAGGAGACTATCTAGTAGGCCATCCTAAGACACGGTTCATCTCCTTCACAGGATCGATGGAAGTTGGACTACATGTGAATGAACTTGCCGCCAAAACAGCGCCGGGTCAGATCTGGATCAAGCGTGTTGTTGCCGAGATGGGTGGTAAGGACGGTATCGTTGTGGACTCCGAAGCTGACGTCGATGCAGCAGTTGCCGGAACCGTAGCTGCCGCCTTCGGCTTCCAAGGTCAGAAGTGTTCTGCATGCTCACGTGTGATCGTTGATGCAAAGGTCTATGATGAATTCGTGACCAAGCTTAAGATCGAGGTAGATAAGATCGTGATCGGGGATCCAAAGGATGATGTGCGTATGGGACCAGTGGTGAGTCCGCGTGCCGAGAAAACAATCCTCGATTACATCGAGATCGGGAAAAAAGAAGGCAAACTCATTTGTGGCGGGAAGAAGGTTAAGGGGCTCAGTGGATATTTCATCGAGCCTACGGTATTCGTGAACCTCAAGCCAAACTCCCGACTTATGCAGGAGGAGATCTTTGGACCGGTCCTTGCCGTATGCAAGGCCAAGAACTTCGACGATGCTCTCGCTATTGCCAACAACACCATCTATGGTCTTACCGGCGCTGTCTTTTCGAAGAATGCCAAGAAGATCGCACGCGCACGCGAGGAGTTCCATTGCGGGAATCTCTACCTCAATCGCAAGTGTACGGGTGCCATGGTAGGCGGACATCCGTTCGGCGGATTCAACATGAGTGGTACCGATTCCAAGGCTGGCGGACACGACTACCTGATGCTCTTCCTCCAAGCCAAATCGATCGCAACGAAGATCAAATGATCTGATGTACGGCATCTCCCCTTTGTGACAATCGTCATAGTACCGGCATGGTACTTCCGAGACCTTTGTGATAGAAATATCACTGAGTCTAGGAGGTACCATGTTACGGTTTATCACTACCCTCGCCTTCCTGCTCACAGCCACGCTCATACGTGCGCAGAGCCCCTTTACTGAAGTTGCAACCTCGATGCCCAATATGTGGCAGAGTATGGTTGCCACTGCCGATATCGATAAGGACGGCGATCTCGACGTCTTTCTCTCCGGCTCAACATCGCCTGATGGAAAGACTCTTGCGGTAAAACTCTACCGCAATGATGGAAACATGACGTTCACAGAACGTCCAACAACAATACCAGCCGTTGCCTTAGCAGGCTGGGCCTCGTTTGGTGACTATGACAAGGATGGTGATCCCGATCTCTTGCTCATTGGCCGTACGGCCTCGAGCGGACTCGGAAAGATCTTCCGAAACGACGGGAACTTCACCTTCACGGATATCGGCGTATCGCTGATGTCGCCAGAGGCCTCTGCATGGGCCGCATCGGCCTTTTGGACGGATCTCGACAACGACAATGACCTTGATGTTCTGTTGGCCGGTGTTGGAACCGGAGACCAAGTGGTCATCTACACCAACACCAACGGCAACTTTGCAAAAGCCATCGTCAGCTTTGAATCAGCGTTGATGGCCTCGCCGGGAGACTATGACAAAGATGGTCTCATGGACGTCTTCATCTGCGGACGGTCCAGTAGCAGCCTGAGCGGAAAGCTCTATCATAATGCAGGCGGCCTGAACTTCACGGCGGTGACGTCTTCGTTCGAAGGCTATGCCAGCAGTGCTTGGGGAGCTTGGGGCGATTATGATAAGGACGGCGACGTAGACCTGTATGTAACAGGTTGGACCGGCTCCGGTGACAACAGAAAATCACACCTCTATCGTAACGATGGGGGAACAACATTTGCAAAACTTCCAGCCACCAATATCGAGGCGGCAGACCGTACCTGTTATGCACAATGGGTGGACTACGATAAAGATGGTTCACTCGATCTTTTCGTAACTGGTTTCCATCGTGATGCTGTTGGACCGATCTCGAAGTTCTTCAAGAACACGGGCGGTTCGTTCAGCGCCGGACCAGTTTTGCGTCCAACGAATCACGGATATGCAACGGTTGCAGATCTGGATAAGGATGGAGATGTGGACGTCTTGTCCACCGGTACCAGTGACGACATGAACATCCAAAGCACTACGTCGAACTTCAAAACCGTTTTGTATCGCAATGGTGAAGGGGGCGGTGGAGGTGGCGGAGGAAGTTCAGCATGCACATGGGCGGGAACCTGGAACACGAACTGGGGCACCATGGTGCTTCAACAGGTTGCCGACAGTGTATGGGGAACGTATACTCACGACGCTGGTCGCATCAATGGAAAGGTTGTTGGTACAAAACTCACGGGCCTGTGGTCTGAGTATCCATCCTACGCCCCTTCGCATGATGCAGGAGATATCGAATTCACAATGTCCGGAAACTGTACGTCCTTCACGGGCAGCTGGCGCTACGGTGTTGGCGGCACTGCTTGGTCCGGCGGCTGGCAAGGTGAACGCGCCGGCTTCAGCGTAACCGGTAGAGTGATGCTCAATGGTAAGGGGCTTGCCGGAGTTGAAGTGTCCGGTGACGGAAAAATGGGCGTTACCGATGCAAACGGATATTTCGCTCTCAATGGAGTGAACAATGGAACGATCACTGTCACGCCAAAACGTGACGGGATGACATTCGTCCCAGCTTCGGCCACGATCACGATCAATAATCAGAACCATGTAGACGTTGCGTTCACTGCCACTGCCGGAGGTGGAACCCAACCGGGTGAAGGATGTGATAAAGCAATTGCCTCCAGAACTCCAACATGGGAAGGTGACTACTATCCCGGACTAATGACTGCCATGAATGGAGTTACTACGGCTCGTGAAGCGAACGGAACACTCCACGCACAATATTGGATCGCTCCTGGATATGTCTACCATACAAAGAGCACAAACGATGGCACAGCATGGTCAACACCGGTTCGAACTGAATCAGAACCGAACTCAAGTAATACCAACGCGCTGCTCGTTGATGCCAGTGGAACACTCCATGTAGCAGGCCAATTCAATGTAGGTAGCTACTACAAGCGTTCAACTGATGGTGGTGCAACGTGGTCAGCCCCATTCTATCTGCATGATCAGGGATGGGGTGATTGGGACTATGGTGCACTCATTGCCTTTGATACACAAGGCAGACTGCATGCCGTGTATTATGCCGCACACGGATGGAGCGATCCTCCTTACAACATCAAACACCGCATTTCAAATGATGCGGGAGTTACATGGGAATCGGAAACGGCTATAACCTCTATACCCAATGATGACGCTTTTGGGTCGGGTGCTACATCTCCTGTGCTCGGTGCAGGTCCAGACAACGCACTCTATCTTATCTACGCCGAACAGACATCTGTCACTCCTGAGAGATACAAGATCGTCTTGAGAGAGTGGCGCGGCTGGCCGTGGACTACGGGCATCACTGTTGCTTCTGATCTTGCACGAGTAGGTGGATTCGACCTCGCTATTGACGCCACAGGCACCGTACACATCGCCTACACATCCAGCAAGAACGAAACAGATGCTGGTGCAACGCAGATGACATATGTGACTGCGAAGAATGGCGTTCTTAGCACTGCAAAGTCCATCGGTGATCCGGTTCAGTTTTGGTATGTGCCTTCGATCGGCTTTGCCAACGGCAAGGTGATGATCGCAGCAACAAAGATCAACCATACCTCGAAGCAAGGTGGCGGTGCCTATGTCTACAATGTCACGGATAACTGGCCATGTCCAGTAATGGTCTCAAAGACCACTTCAGTGATGCAGACCAACATTCCTTGGACGTATTACGACCGGAAGTCTGCAGGGAAGAACGATATCACGTGGGTTGAGATGTTCGATGATCGTGCAGAATTGGTTCTCTGCGATCTCACACAGTTCGCCCCGGGATCATGTGACGGTGGTGGTGTTGTTGAAGGGCCAGCTCCTGTGACAAATGATTCCATCAACGTCACACTCAGCAGTATTGACATCAATGCTGTTGGAAATCCAACAGAATTCCCTGTTGTGGACATCAACGTTACGGTTGGTCAGGCACGTGAAGGTATGCTCGGCGACCTGACCTATGAGAACTTCGAACTCTTCGAAGACGGAGTAAAGCAATTGTTCTCTATGGACACAAAGTCCGCCAGTAAACCTGATGAGAACGAACCGGCCGCCGCAGCCATTGTCATCGATGGAAGCACGGGTATCCCGGATTCAACAAAACAACAGTTGATAACCCTCGTTCAGGGCATGGCGGAGAACATGAAGCCGAACTGGAGGATCACGCTCTTTCAATTCGCAGACGTAGTGCAGCAGAAGATCGATTTCACAAATGATGCCGGTGCACTGATACAAGCGGCACTCCAGCCCGGTCCAACGGGAGAAGAAGCTGTGATCATGTCCGCGATCACCGAAGCTGTGGACAAAGCAGCTCTGCAGCCTGAGAAATACAAGATCGTCGTAGTCCTCACAAGCGGTCGCATCACGGATCCGCAATTCGCTGCCTTTGCAACACAAAACGCTGCTTCAAAGGGTGTTCCGGTCTTCATTCTCGGTGTAACCGATATCAAGGGCGACCCAGCCTTACGTGCACTCGCTGAACGAAGCGGGGGACGGATGTACACCAAGGGCGATGATCTCGATGAAGCGAACGACGATGCTGCTTCCACGCTCGGAAACGCCTATCGTATGCGGTATACAACCACCAACCAGAAACGAGATGGATCCACGAGGAACGTGAAGGTGGTTATGACCGCCCCTCTCAAGAGTGCACCAACAACGATCATCACGAAGTCCGATTCCAAGAACTACAAAGCTCCGGTTAATACCTCCGAAGCTGTAGTCTTCATTGATGCTGAGCAAACAACGCTGCCTCCTGGAAATGCAACCTCAACTCTAGCCGTTAGTGTGCGGAACATCACGGATAGTAAGGGGCTTATGGGCGCCGAGATCAACGTTGAGTTCGATCCTGCCCAAGTAGAGCTTGTTGGCCATCGCGAAGGCGAGTTCTTAAGTCCGCCACCACGTGATATCCTCAGCGACCTGAGCAACTTCAGTGATGCAGACGTTGGTCGCATCACACTCAATGTTGTCCGCGTTGGTGGTAACCCTGCCGGCGTACAAGGCAGTGGCCCGATGTACTACCTCACATTCCGCGCAAAGAGCACAACGGCACGTTCAACGGTTCGTATCACACGCGCTCAACTTCGGAATGCTGTGAATGCGAACATCGCCGCACGTACGCGCGATGGGGAATTGGTCTGTGCAACAGCCACAAACGGACCAGGATCCGGTGTGGGATCTGTTTTCACGAACTTCAATGATGCTGACCCTACAAATGGCACGGCACAACCTGCCACATTCCAGATCACTGAACCATACGTGATCACGCGCGTACAAACCCTGCATAGCAAGGGTGGTCCTCCAAAACCACTGTCCATCAAGAACGCACAAACGGGTCAGATCTATGGTCCGTGGAACCCACGCGGAGAAAAACGCGGTACGGTCGACAATGCTCTCTGGATCGTTGACATCAGTCAGACACTCCAGCCTGGTTCCTACGATGTGATCGATGGCGACCCAGCCACGTGGACATTCAATAACGAATCTGATATGCGTGGCATTTGTTGGGTTGATGGGAAAAAGGTCAACTCCGACAAGCCTGCAGGTCACACGGGAGTTCTCCTTGGCGACTTCGACGGCAACAACGCAGTGAACTTCCCTGACTACACGGTCTTTGTGTCCTTCTGGAACACAACCGATCGTAAGGGTGATATGGTATCCATGATCACCGGTGACGCTCCCGGAGCACCGCCGTTCATGATCGAGACCTATCCATATCGTCCGGATGGTCTGGTGAACTTCGAAGACCAGATCGTCTTCGCCCAGATGTATAACTGGACAAGGGGCTTTGGAAAGATCGATGACCTCCGTACCATGCCTGTTGAGCCCCTTACCCTTAGAGTTGAGGACGTACTACTCATGAGTGGCGAACGCGAGCTCCGTATCGATGGTGTCTCTGCACGCACACTCCTTGGGCTGAGCTTAATGGTCAACGGTGAACCTTCACTCATGCGCAGTGCACGAGTGAGCATCGGTAGGTTGTTCGATGGACCGCAGACAACCCCATCCAGTTTTGTTGACCTGCGTTCCGGCGAACTTCGCACGGATCTCGTGGGACTTACACAGACGCAGGACGGAGTGAACGGAAGCGGTGGAATTCTCCGCGTACGGTATCGTCCGGTGAATGCAACGGATCGATTGACATTGAATGCCGTGGATGCAAGAGACGTTTTGAATCGCAGAGTTCATGTGATCTATGCAGAAACCACGGAACAGAACGAATCCGTAACCATCGTGCCTACCCCTGCAAACAGCAGCGTACTGCTTACTATCCGTGCTCCGCACTTTGGTATTGCAACCGCAACGGTTACAGACATCACGGGCCGGATGTTAACCACCTGGACATGTGAATTGGACGGTGACGGCAATGGCAAGGCAACGTTCTCTGTGATGGATCTCCCGCAAGGCGCATATCTCGTCCATGTTGACGCAGAAGGACATCGCTCCACAGTGCCCCTTCTCATCGTACGATGACCATTGATCAACAAGAAATCCAGTGAGGACAATCATGAAAACGACCTTCTCGATCCTAGCTCGGACGATCATGGTCATGGCATTGGCGGTGGCAGTAGGTGCGTGCAGTGGGGATGACACTACCAATCCTCCAACTCCGCCAGCTGAATTGACCATGGCCTTGGATCCATCTCCGATCTACCTCGGCGCCGGATCAACAGCAACGATCAAACTGAAGATCAACAATGCTGACAAACTTGTTTCTTGGCGTGCCGTGATCAGCTTTAACCCAGCGAAGATCAACGTCTCCAGTCTGAAGATCCGCGAGGTCTCAGACAATCTGCTCAGCAGAACGGGAGCAACGATCATTGAATCGGACAAGGTGATCGACCAAGACAACGGAACGATCACGATCAGCGCTCTTGGCCAGAGCTCTGGATTCACGGGAGTAACGGGAAGCGGAACAGTGGCTCAATTCACGATCTCTTCTCCGACTGCCGACCCAACCAGTGCAATCACGCTGTCAACTGCCGAGGTCTACACCTATCCGGTGACCAACCCTCCAGTAGCCAAGACACCAACAAAAGTTTCTGCCGACGTTAAAAAGCCCTCCTAGCGTCGTCGACAGATAACACGACATGCGCCCCGTGAACGTCCAGTTCACGGGGCGCTGCCGTAAGAAAGAGGCAATAGTCACCCCGAGCGAAGTCGAGGGGGGCGAAGAGGCGAAGAGGCGAAAGGGCGAAGAGGCACGACCGTCACAACGTCATAACGTCATAAAGTCATAACGTCATAAAGTCATAACGTCATAAAGTCATAACGTCATAAAGTCATAACGTAGATTTGCGAACATGAAAACTGTTGTCCTTGCTATTGTTGTCATTGTTGCCACAGCCTCTGCCTTTGCACAGGACTACGGGCTATTCCATGGTACGTGGTTCCATGCGAACTTCCTCGATGTGCTGAAGAAGACATCGTCCGTCGAAAGGGCAATCCAGGCGAAGGGGGCAGACGAGCCATTGTACATCAGGATCGACTCCACGCATCAGGACGGAAAGATCGCTGCTGGCATGAACCTCGGTGCTCCTGAAGAGCTGGTTATGCTAAAGACATCCATTCCCAATGCAGGGATGAAGTGGGCGATAGGAACCATCGACCATCCTTTCTGGATCGTCACCGTTGATGAAAGAGCACAGTCATATATCGCTCTTACCAAGATCGACAGTATGGAAGGTAAGCCGGTTGTGCTTGGAAGGTTGCCATCCAAGAATCCGGATCCAATGTTCATCCTCAAGCGGATGATCAATGCCTCAGTATTGTCCGGCTCCTGGGTAGATGCTAAGGGCAAGGAAACGATCTTCAGCAATGGTATGGTTGCCACGATGGGTGGATCCACGTTCACCTACGATCTCTCCATAAACGCACTCAACTACACCATCACGCTTACGGCAACAGAGGGCAAACCGAAGAGTTACATTGTGCAGCGCATGGGAGATGGTCTAACGCTCACACCGCTGCATGGATCGAAGACCACCCAGCAGCCCATAGCCCTGAAAAGAAAAACGCCGTGAGGCGCAAGCCGCACGGCGTTCATTGTATACTCGATCAACGTTAGAGTTTCAGCCCGAACAAGCTTCCGAGCGCATTCGCACTCGACTTCACAGAGCCCCACTTGGATGTTACGTTCGAGGCTACTTG
>Ga0154020_10006780_pt1 | contig 13420 bp, 9 predicted proteins | sample Klosneuvirus_201_FD_109709 | JGI IMG/M metagenome (GOLD analysis project Ga0154020, IMG submission 109709) | Active sludge microbial communities from wastewater, Klosterneuburg, Austria - Klosneuvirus_20160825_MG | ecosystem: Engineered > WWTP > Aerobic digester > Activated sludge | place... | reverse complement strand
TGCAAAGTTTTTCGAAAGGAATGGACCGAGTGGAACGTATTCCCAGGTTTGAATGTCACGGGCGCTCCAGTCGTTGAACAACACCATACCAAAAATGTACTCGTCGGCCTGGGCTGTTGAAATGCTGTCGCCCAGTTGGGTTGACTTTCCAATAATAAATGCAGTTTCCAATTCAATGTCCAGCAATTTGCAGGGACCAAAAACCGGATTCTCGGCATCAGCAGGTTTTTGCTGGCCTTTGGGACGGTGAAAGCTGTGTCCACTCACGCATATGCTGCTGGCTCTGCCGTGGTAACCCACCGGCAAATGTTTCCAGTTAGGCATTAATGCGTTTTTAGGGTCACGTATCATGGTACCAATGTTTAAAGCGTGATCCATGCTGCTATAAAAATCTGTATAGTCTCCTACTCTTACCGGCATAAGGAGTTTAACAGCACTTTGTTTTTTGAGTACTTTCTCTTTCAAAGATGGGTTCTTACTTAGCTCAGAATTTACATTACTTAACAGGCCTATGATCTCCTGACGCACTTTAGTGGTAACTGATTTCCCGAGTGCTATAAAATCATTTAGTACGTCTTGTTGCAACACGTCTTTGTTCACGCTGATTAATCCTGAGGCAGCTAACTCATACAAATCAATGATGTAGTCACCAATAGCAGAGGCCGCGCGGTGAGGGATAATTTTATCGGAATAAACGCCGAAAGGAATGTTGTGAATGGTAAAATCAGAATTGGAAGGCACTTCCACCCAGGTACTTAAAATTTTGGAACTCATTTTTTATGTGGTTTTAATATTAAACGTAAAGATTGATCGAAGGTAAAATACTTGAACATCCAATTGATAAAAACAAATAGTTTGTTTTTTACTCCGAGTATCAGCATCAAATGTAAAAACATCCAGAACAGCCATGCCAAAAATCCCTGGAATTTAATGAAGGGCAAATCAACAACTGCTAAATGCCGTCCAACAGTTGCCATACTGCCCTTATTGCTGTATTCAAAAGGGAGAGGATTTTGTTTTTTTTCCTGACGAATCAGATTTTTATAAAAATAATCGGCTTGTTCGTTAGCTACTGTGGCCACCTGGGGATGCCCATTCGGAAATTTTTCTGTACTCATGAAGGCCAGATCTCCAAGTGCGTAAATGTTTTTTGTGCCCTGCACTTTATTGAAACGGTCTACCGTTAAACGCTGTCCCCGCGTTACTGCTTCAAACGGCAAGCCTTTGATGAGATTTGCCTTTACTCCGGCAGCCCAGATAAAATTCTTTGTTTCAATGCGTTTGCCATCCGAAAGCGCCGCACTCTGCCCATCGTAACTCAGCACCTGCGTGTTGGTGAGCACCTTCACACCAAGCCGTTCAAGATATTGTCTGGATTTTTTGGAAGCCGCCTCCGACATGGCACTGAGGGTTTTTCCTCCCATTTCAACCAGGTAAATGTTCATGTCCTTAAAATTCATTTCGGGGTAGTCCTTAGGCAAAATGTTGGTTTTCATTTCAGCCAAAGCACCGCTCACTTCAACCCCTGTTGGTCCGCCCCCAACCACCACCACGTTCAATAGGGCTGTTTTGTCAGCCTCGTTTGCCACCAATGCGTTCTCGATGTTCTGCAAAATGGTGTTCCTTAAATAAAGGGCTTCACCTACCGATTTCATGGGCAATGCGTGCTCTTCAATTTGTTGATTTCCAAAAAAATTGGTGTCGGCACCGGTTGCAATCACAAGGTAATCGTAAGCAATGTCACCTATACTGGTTAAGATCCTGTTCTCCTCCGGTTTAATTTCATTCACCTCCGTAATGCGAATCTGTATGTTTTTTTGCTCATGAAACACTTTTCTTAGGGGAAAAATAATGGAACTGGGTTCCAAACCCGATGTGGCTACCTGATAAAATAAGGGTGGGAACTGGTGATAATTGTTTTTATCGACTAACAGAATATCAAAATCGCTATTCCTAAGTTTTCTGGCTAAACGCAATCCGGCAAATCCAGCTCCAACGATGACCATCTTTTTTTTCATGCATGCCGTTTCAAAGTTCTACTGTAAGGGATTAAATTCCAGAGTGGTTTTCTTTGAGCAGGGATTTCAATTCCTCAATAAGTGCGGCCTGTGTACTTTTAGTGGCATTCACCATGTTTAGAGCTTTTTGCAGAATCTCCTCTGAAGGCCGTGTTTCATTGTATTCCAAAACCGTAATGGCTTCGTGAGCCAACTGAAAATGGTCAATACAAGCCAAGTCTACAAAAAATAAATAATGGTCTTTAAAATCCAGGCCGCTCTCCCAACAGGCTTCGGTGAGTATGGCTTGTTGTTCCCGGCTTTTTGTTTCCTTAATGGTGTTAACCAGCCTGTCCACCGCATTCATTTCCTTTAGTTGTGCAAATATCGCTTCGCGCATGGGCCGCGTGATGTCCTTTTCAAATAAACTTTCCAGAACATCGGCGATATCGTTTTCTCCTTTGGTAAAGCCCTCTCGCCCTATGATAAGGGTATTGTATTCGGATTTATCGAAAAGTTTTTTTGGATCAAACTCTTCCTCATTCAATAACTCTTTCATGCTCTTATAACAATTGTTTAATAATGTCTTCCACTTTAACGCCTTCCGCTTCGGCTTTGTAGTTCACTACGATGCGGTGACGCAGGATGGGTATGGCGATGGCTTTTACATCCTCAATATCCGGACTGAATTTGCCTTTGCTGGCGGCATGGCACTTGGCCCCAATAATCAGGAATTGTGAAGCCCTTGGACCTGCCCCCCACTCGATGAATTTTTTGGTGAGCTCAGCGCTGTGTTCTGTATCCGGACGGGTTCGGCTTACCAAACGAACAGCGTATTCGATCACATTGTCTGCCACAGGAATCTTTCTGATGAGTTCCTGAAAATAAAGGATCTCCTCCGCATTCATTATTTTATCCAACTTTGGTGTAGTGCCTGTGGTTGTTTGTTTCACCACCAACAGTTCTTCTTCGATTTTTGGATAATCCAACCATACATTAAACATAAAACGGTCGAGCTGGGCTTCCGGCAAAGGATAGGTTCCTTCCTGTTCAATGGGATTTTGTGTGGCCAACACAAAAAACGGGTGTTCAAGCGGGTATTTTCTTCCTGCAACGGTCACCTGTTTTTCCTGCATGGCCTCAAGCAGGGCCGATTGCGTTTTAGGTGGTGTACGGTTAATCTCATCGGCCAGCACAATGTTTGCGAATAAGGGTCCTTTAATGAATTTAAAATGACGGTCCTCATCCAGAATTTCACTTCCGGTTATATCGCTTGGCATTAGGTCGGGTGTAAATTGTATGCGGTTAAAACTTAAACCCAAGGCTTCGGCTATGGTGTTTACCAAAAGTGTTTTTGCCAGGCCGGGAACCCCAACCAGCAAACAATGGCCTTTGCTGAAAATAGACACCAACACATGGTGTATGGTTTCTTCCTGCCCTACTATTACTTTTCCAATCTCTCGTGTAAGCTCGGCATATTTAGAAACAAATCCTTCAACCGCTTCTTTGTCGTTGTTATACTTCATAATTTAATATAATCTCTCTATAATTTTATATCTGTACTTAATTATCTGAACGTTCAACAGCTCTGTTTCTGTAACCCAGTGAAAAATACATCACAAAATCGGCTTCCAGTTCGCTCAGGGTTTTTTCCTCCTTGCTCTGGTAATCGGTAGTGTATACACTCATGTTGGATCCCATGGTTTTACCGCTTTGTACGAATACGGTGCTCCATTTTTGTTTGGATGCTGTTAGTTCATGGTTTCTGTAAAGATACAAACTACCTCTCTGGCGCTTGTTTGCTACGGGTATTTCCTTAATAAAAACGAGACTGTCATTTACAATTTTATCCTTATCGTAGCGATAAAATTGGTTAAGTTGCCTTTGCCCGGCCAAAACCGACTCTACCAGCGATTTCTGAGAAGCGTAGTTTTTATCAAACGCCGAAGTTAAACCCGCCTTCTCCAGTTCTGAATAAAAATAAGCCCTTGTAAATTTATTTTTAGAATAATACGAACTCAGCGTATCGTTCATTACCTGTTTGTATTTCAACAATTCTATATGGGCCGACACAATAATACCTTGTATCCTTGTTTTATAAAGACCATCAAAAAACTGTTTTACTTTCACATCCTGTGCATAGAAAGGGGCCAGAACGATTGCGTAATTCACAAGTGGCAAACGGTTGTTGGCCTCATCTCTTCTCAGCTGGTTGTTTCCTGAGTATTTCCGGTTGTTTTGAAGCACAATCATGCTGTTCCTCAAATTTTCAGCAAACTCTTTGTTAGTTTTATCCAGCGTATTGAATGCACCAGGTGAATTGTCGGGATCAGCCGAATAAGCGGAAGGATTAAATCGTTTTAAACTCAGGTTGGCTTCATTTATAATTTTATTTTTAGAAGCCGTGTAAGCCATAGGCGCTAAAAGGTGTTGATGCACGAGATCAGCCATAAGGGAATAAATTGCATCACGGTATTCATCGTAACGCGTTAGCGCTAACAGGCCGGGGAAAAAGGATTTACATAATTCCAAGGAATCGTGCAGGGGAGCAAATACATCCTTTACTGTAAATTCAGAACCCACAAGAGGAGTTTCGGAAATAATTAGATCATAAAATGCCTGGTAGGACTGCCGGGTCTTTAATCCGGAAAGACCTTTCAACAAACACAATTGAAGGTAAAAACTGTCGCTGTATTGTTTGTACACGGTTTTATATGGATTTATTATTTCATCGCTTTCAAAAACGCCCCCATTCACAAACAATTGCGCCTTACTATCCTCACTTACCAAAGGCAGTTTACCGGAGAGTAAAAAATTCACAAACTGTTTGGTAAAAGCTTTTTGAAATGAAATGCTGTTGGATAAACTAATGTTAGCCATGTTTCGTTTTACCGTATCAGCGGAACATAGGTCATCGAGCAACTGCCCGTATTTGTTTTCGAAAACCGGCTTGCCAATGATGGTGTCCATGGGTTCAAAACTGTCCATAAACGATTTGGTCCAGCCGCTTAAGCCGGCAAGTGTATCCATTTGAGCGTTTATCTCCAGCAACACGCCACCTTTGATAAAAATCCGGGTGTCAATGGCCCTGCAGGTTCCGGTGTCTTTTAAAACATAAAAGGCTTTAAACAAACCATTGCTGTGGCTGCTGTGTTTTTTTTCCACAATAAAGCTGGTGCTGCTTTTGTATCGGTTCGTAATCCGCTCTTCCATTTCGAGTGAATCGCGGTAATCATAATCGTTGTATTTGTCGAAACTAATATTAACACACTCGTTACTGGAAGGAGAATAATAGTATTTGTTCTCATTTTTGATATCGTAACCAATGTCCCGTTTTTTCTCCTTGTAAAAATCCCGGGCATACAGTTTTGCATACAACTCGTTGAATCGGCTCTGGGCATCATCACTAACCTCATCCCTGGCTTTAAAAAAATAATTCTTATCGGTTATCACTTTGCTTGGATGTATAAATATAAAATCGCCAAGTATGAACTGTGTAAAAAATGCATGATCAAAAGGTGTTTTCTCTTGTGCTATCACATAAATAAAATAATAATGAACGCCTTTAATATACACCTTGGCACTCATGGCGTACTTGTTTTTATTCAGGCCCGAGAAACGAATGCAGGGCAAATTGTTCTCGTATTCAATTTTATAAGTTGTTTGTTCATTGTATTTATACGACTTTAAAATATTTACAGCAAACTGATTAAGTTCAAAGGTGTCTTCTTCCAGGTAATCAAAGTCATTGTTCACTGCGTGTTTTATGCCAAATACCTGACCTTTGAAGGGATCGTATGCTCTGAGGTCTTCGGTTACTCCCAACACACTGCTGGTTCTGTATTTTTCATATGAGTAGGTTTCGGGTACACTGCAAGTAAAGCCACCGGTAGCAGGTGTATAGCTCAGCCATTTCGGCACCTCCTGTTTGTAATGCAAAAAGTTAGATTTTGGCATGTAATACAACTCTCCTCTGGGCCGGTAGTGAAATTGTATGGAATTAAAAAACTGATTCGCACCTTCACCGGTTGCATAATTCCCCTTTCCTCCAACTTTAAAAAAGAAAATTTCAAGGTCGTTAAAATAGATCTGGTAACGTTGCAAATCGCCCTGCCGGGTTTGGGCTATAATTTCAACGGCTTTTTGGCCCAGGTATTTTGTAATGTCTTTATTGGAAATAATCTTTCCGGGAATGTTCTCAAAATACAAGCGGTTAAGTTTAATTTCCCAAACAGTGGCGGCGTCCTGATAAATGGTACCAAAATGTTTTACCCGGGTTACGGCATAAAATGCTCCGTTTACCATGTCGGCTGAAAGATAATATTTAATATTATCGACACTTGATAAGGGATACAGCTTTCCGGGAAGTTTTAGAGAGAAAGCGGAGTCAGGGGCAGTATAAGGGTTCAACACCATCTCCTTTGTGCGTGCTTCCAGTTTTTCGCGTTGTTTCCGGCTATCATCACTAACGTGTGGAGGTACAGCTTCAAGGGTGTACCCTTTTCTCCTCAACAGCTCAATAAGACCGGCTTCACCCGGAAGATGTGCAGCACCAACAGCCGAAAAAAGCGTTTGTTTTTGTAATACGGAATCAATGGTGTTCGCGAAAATGATGTTTCTTTCATTAATCAGGTATTTAACCGTATTAACAGAACTACTGAGTTTACTTAAACTATCGAGGGCCTGCAAATTCCCGTTTCTGTATGCATCCTCAATTTTTTCCCTGAGTTTACCCCGGTCAGAATACGACAGGTAGTCCATTTCCTTATCCTTTTCATCGGGTAATTCGGCCAGGCGTGAATAAATCTCTGACAAACTAAAATCCTCCAGACCTATCACCGGCAAGTTAAGTTTTACAGCCGACTGGTAAATAAAAAGATCGATATAGGTGTTCTCCTCAAAATTTTCGTTTGAGCCATGTTGCCGGTACAAAAGCCCATTCACAATATCGGGGTCATAACTTAACAAGCTTTTTAGGGTTTCCTCATCAGGCGCCTTATCAGTGAAAGTATATTTATAGAAATTTCGGTTGCGTGAGGTATTGGTGTTAAAATGATAAAGTTCAGAAAGCTCACCGGTTTTTTCCATGTTCTCCATCCATTCCCCGGGATTTGTTTCAAGCCCTACCACATCAACACTGTTTAGAGCTTTGAAAAACTCCTCAGATAAATAGTAAGCTACTCTTTTGCTTACATGCATGGTGCCATAGAGGTAGGACGGTTTTTTTAAACCCTTACCTGAAATTTTCCAAAGAAGTGACGGGTAGTTATCCTTTACCTGAGCAAGGTAAATGAATGGGAGCAGGGTCAGAAAAACACTAAATTTTCTCATAGAAAATACAACACGTAAACTTAAGGATTTAATTGTTTTGGATGGCCTGTGTCGCAGCTTTTAACGTGTGTTCACACTGCAACCTGCCGGCAAAACAAAACCTCTTGTTAAATTAATTGGTAGTAGAGTCCGGCAGACAGGCGCTGAACAAACGATCAATGGCTTCCAAGGCCAGAAGCCGGTAGCGCTTCAATTCTTCAGAAATAACCAGTAAATTACTATTGTCCTGGTTGAGGGATTTTTTCAAACGGAGAAGCGCTTCAATTTTATGTTTGGTTTCGGTGAATTCATTAATGTCCTGATACAACTCACCTATACGTGGTGGATGTTCCTCATCTCTTAATTCACCCTGAAAGCTGCCGTCAGGTTCAAACTGTGTATTGGGTTTTGAATTCTCTCCCATCAGTTGAAGTTGGCAAAAAATACCCAAGGTTCATAGTTCATTTAAGTAACAGGATATTAACAGTTAGTTGGGTTTTGCTGCCCTTTAGTGGGCCATTACACTGGCCAGATAACGTTCGGCATCAAGCGCTCCCATGCATCCGCTGCCAGCCGCTGTTACAGCCTGTCGGTAGGTTTTATCAGCGCAATCCCCAACTGCAAATACACCTTCGATATTGGTTTTGCTGCTTCCGGGTACCACTTGCAAATAGCCAAGTTCATCCATGTTCAACTGACCTTTAAAAATATCGGTATTCGGTTTATGACCAATCGCAACAAAAAAGCCGCTTACATTCAATGTTCTTAATTCCCCGCTTTGGTTGTTTTTTACCACCACAGCCTCTACAGTTTCTTTTCCAAGTACATCGTGGGTTTCAGAATTATAAAGCACTTCGATGTTAGCTGTGTTTAACACCCGGTGTTGCATGGCTTTGCTGGCACGCATTTCACCCTTGCGCACAATCATGTACACTTTTTTGCAGAGTTTAGAAAGGTAAGTTGCTTCTTCAGCGGCAGTATCTCCTGCCCCTACAATAGCCACGTCCTGTCCTTTAAAGAAAAAACCATCGCACACCGCGCAGGCACTCACTCCACCGGCATTCATACGCAAACGGGTTTCGTTTTCAAGCCCCAGCCATTTAGCGCTGGCCCCGGTTGAAATAATAACGGTATCTGCAGTAATTTCTGTGCTTTCATCCACCCATAAACGTTTGGGAGTTGATTTAAGATCGGCTTTGGTAACCATACCAAACCGCACCTGAGTACCAAAACGTTCGGCCTGTGCTTTCAGGTCCTCCATCAATACAGGTCCGGTAATGCCTTTGGGATAGCCCGGAAAATTATCTACTTCTGTGGTTTCGGTGAGTTGACCGCCGGGCGTTAAACCGGTGTACAAAACGGGTTTTAAATCGGCACGTGCGGCATAAATGGCGGCAGTGTAGCCGGCAGGACCGGAACCAATGATAAGGCAATGAATATGTTCAGAAGTTGATGACATAACTGTGTTTTTTGTGTGGCAAAGTTAAAGTATGAATGCAGTGTGCACTATGATATGAAGCCGTTTTTTAAACAATTTGTGAATTGTTCGGGGAGCAGTTGTTTTCGGAACGGAGGCCGTTCTTATGCTACAAACCACTGGTTCCTCCCAATATACTCACATCGTTGACACTAAGATCAATTGGTTTTATTGCAAGTACAGGCACTGTGCTGGCATGAATAATCTGTTGTGCATAAGGTCCTAAAAATAAACCCGTGAGTTCTGCGTCCTGGTCAGACATAATGATTATGAGGTCAGCAGCATGGTGTTTGATGTATTCAACAGTAGCTGTGGCCCTGTTTTTCAGTTGCTCCAACAAATTAACAGTGCAACTCACTGAAGATTCGGCTGCCAATACCTTAACCTGACTAAGGATAAGCTCCATGCCCGGTTTTTCATTTGTTTCATCACTGCCCAACAAACCTAATATACACAAAGAGGCATTAAAGTGTTTGGCAAACTCAATGGCATAATTAACTTTTTGGCGGGTATGTGCACTGGTATCGATGGGCAATACAATTTTTGAATAGCCTTTGTGATCGGCCTCGGAGTTCATGGCCATGGTTGGACATGGCGATTTGGTAAGCACCTTTAAAGCCACGCTGCCAATAATAAATTCCTGCAATGGTGCATAACCGTGAGTGCCCATAACGATTAAACTGATGTTTAATTCCTCGGCAACATGCACAATTTCAAAACTGGGGGAACCTGTTCGTATGATGCAGTTTGAGGAAATACCATACTCTTTTTGCAGCTCATCGGCCAGGCTCTCGAGTTTGGTCATGGCTTTGTTCTCAATCTCGCTCTGATCGATCTGCACATAAGGTAAAAACAGGTCCTGAGCCTCATAATGCAAATTCACCACATGCAACAAAAACAATTCGGCTTTGGTAAAACGCGCAATAAATACCCCGTGTTTTATTGCCAGCAAAGACGTGTCGCTGAAATCCACCGGGATAAGAATCTTTTCAGGTGTAAAATGACGCATGGCTAAAGGAATTAAATTTATACTGCCAGTTTTTTGTATCTCGGGCGTTTTGGTTCCACATTGCCCAAACGTTTTTTACGGTTCTCTTCGTACTCGCTGTATCCACCTTCAAACCACTGCACGGTGCTGTCGCCTTCAAAGGCCAGAATATGGGTACAGATCCTGTCGAGGAACCAACGGTCGTGACTAATGATTACTGCACAACCTGCAAAATTTTCCAAACCTTCTTCGAGGGCACGCAGGGTGTTTACATCCAAATCGTTGGTGGGCTCATCCAGCAATAACACGTTGCCTTCTTCTTTCAAAGCCATGGCCAGGTGCAGTCGGTTACGCTCACCACCGGAGAGCACCGAAACTTTTTTGCCCTGATCGCTGCCGGAAAAATTAAACTTTGAAATGTAAGCCCTTGAATTCATGGCCTTGCCTCCAAAGTTCAAATTGTCCAAGCCCCCACTAATGACATCGTAAACGGTTTTATTCGGTTCCATGTCTTTGTGAGTTTGGTCAACATAAGAGATCTTCACAGTAGGCCCAACTTTAAACTCTCCGCTGCTGGGTTTTTCTTCGCCCATGATCATTCTGAACAGGGTGGTTTTACCGGCCCCGTTAGGACCAATGATACCCACTATGCCCGCAGGTGGCAATTTGAAGTTCAGGTTTTCATACAACAAACGTTCGCCATAGGCTTTTGACACATTGATTGCTTCTATCACTTCATTCCCCAAACGCGGACCATTGGGAATAAAAATCTCCAGATTCTCTTCTTTGGTTTTTGTATCCTCGTTGAGCATTTTTTCATAATTGTTCAAACGGGCCTTTTGTTTAACTCCTCTTCCCTTTACACCCTGGCGTATCCAATCCAACTCACGCGCGAGTGTTTTCTGGCGTTTGCTTTCGGTTTTTTCTTCTTGTTTTAATCGGGCACCTTTTTGCTCCAACCAGCTGCTGTAGTTGCCTTTCCATGGAATACCTTCTCCACGGTCCAATTCTAAAATCCATCCTGCCACATTGTCGAGGAAATACCGGTCGTGGGTTACTGCGATAATAGTGCCTTTGTATTGTTTCAAATGCTGCTCCAACCAATCCACACTTTCCGCATCGAGGTGGTTGGTGGGCTCATCCAGTAATAAAATATCAGGCTCCTGAAGCAACAAACGGCAAAGGGCCACACGGCGGCGTTCGCCACCTGAAAGTACTTTAATAGGCGTATCGCTATCAGGGCAACGCAGGGCATCCATTGAACGCTCCAAACGGTTATCGAGGTTCCAGAGGTCATGCTGATCAATCAGTTCCTGCAATTGGGCCTGGCGGTTAATGAGCTTATCCATTTTGTCGGCATCGTTCATAATTTCCTCATCCCCAAACTTTTCGTTTACTTCTTCAAATTCCTTGAGGATGTTCACCTGGCTTTGCACACCTTCCCTAACAATTTCGATTACGGTTTTGCTTTCATCGAGTTTTGGCTCCTGTTCAAGCATCCCGATAGTGTAGCCGGGTGACTGGTGGATTTCCCCGATGTAATCCTTATCCATGCCCGCCATAATGCGCAGGAGCGTAGATTTTCCGGAACCATTCAAACCTAAAACACCTATTTTGGCGCCATAGTAAAATGAAATATAAATGTCCTTTAATACTTGCTTTTGAGGAGGATGTATCTTGGATACATTCACCATACTGAAAATAATCTGACGTCCTTCGGGTGTAGCTGACATATATAAAAAATTGGACTTCTAAAGTACATATAAGCTTTAAGAAAGTAAAACCTAAAGTGCATTATGGAAAAGAAAACGAGTGTGTTTTGTCGAAAAGCAAAAGCTTGCAATAAAACCATAATTTTGCCGGATAAATGCCTCCTCCCGATTATCTTCTGAGTAAAACAGGGTTCATGAAATTTGAACAATGCAACAAGGCATTTTTCCTGTATCGTAATTTTCCCTACCTCAGAGATAAACTTGATCCTGAAAAACAACAGCGTTTTAAACGCGGGCACGAGGTGGGAGAACTGGCCCAGCACATTTTTCCCGGAGGTACTGATGTCTCGAAACTAAGTACCAACAGCGCAGACGCTCTTATCAAAACACAAGAATTGATTGCGCAGAATTGCCAGGTGATTTACGAAGCCACGTTCGTGCACAAAGGTGTTTTGGTGATGGTTGATATTTTGTGTTTTGACAACGATACGGTGAAAGCCTACGAGGTAAAATCCTCCCTCAAGGTTTCTGAAGCTTATATTAAGGATGCCTGCCTTCAGTATTTTGTATTAAAACATGCACTTCCCAAGTTTGAGGACCTGTTTTTAGTAACCATTGACGGCAGTTATGAACTGGGCGACACCCTCGACCTGAAAAAACTCTTCCGCAAACGCAGCATGAAAGAAAAAGCGGAAGCCAATCTCGACTATTTTGAGACCAGAGTAAGAGAAGCCGAGGAACTCATCGCTCAGAACCAAACCCCCATGCGGGAAATTGGGCCCCACTGTTTTAAACCTTACACCTGCGATTTTTTTGGACACTGCTGGCAAGGAAAACTAAGTGAACAAAGTGTGTTCAGCATGCCTTTTGTAGATAAACTAAAAGTATTCGAATGGTACAACAACGGGATAACAAACCTGAGTGAATTAAATGCCGGAGATTTTACAAAACCCTGGCAGCACACCATATTGCAATGCATTTTGAATAAAACTCCGTTTATTGACCGGGAGGGCATTCGTAATTTTATGAGCCGTGTAAAAGGAAAAGTGCTGGCCATGGACATGGAGATCTGGAACCCCGCTGTACCCAAACTCAAGGGCTGTAAGCCATTTGAGCAAATTCCATTTTTAATTGGATTATATGGGGAAGGGCTTTCACTGGCCTTGTTCTGCGACCATATTGAAGATGAAAGACAGAGTCTGGCCAAACAATTTATTGAAGCAGTAAAGGATTATGATTGTATTGTGGTTTATGATAAAACCCTGGAAGTGTCGGTACTCAAGGACCTTATGACGCGTTTCCCGGAACTGGCGGCAGATCTTAAAAACATACAACACAAACTGCTGGACATGTTTGAGCTTATAAGTAAAAACCATTTTTACCATCCGGATTTTAAAAACAACCTGTCCTTAAAAACCGTGTCAGCAGTGTTGTTACCTGAGTTTGCCTACGGGAAGGTACAATCCGGCCTGGAGGCACTTTCCTTTTATGATGAATTCAGGCAGGAAGAGAATCCCATACACAAAGAACTCCTGAAACAGCATTTAAACGATTATTGCCTGAACGATTGCAGGGCTGTGTTTGAATTGCTGAGTTATTTCAAAAACCTGTAAACAAAAAACCCTGTCCCGATTAGCTCGGAACAGGGTTTCTAAGTTTTTTTCCAGGGGAAAATTATTTTTTCTTACCCTTAGAAGCAGCAGCCAAAGAATCAGCTACACGAGTAGAGTCAGCTTTTGCTTGCATAGCAGCTTCAGCAGCTTTAGCCAATTCAGCTTCAGCAGCAGCAATTGAATCTTGCTTAGCTTTTTCTACAGCAGCAATTGAATCTTGCTTAGCTTGCTCGATTTTTTCCATTTCTTCCTTAGAAGGACCACAAGCTACAAAAGCAGCTGATAAAGCGGCAACGGCAACGATTGAGAATACTTTTTTCATT
>Ga0154020_10006778_pt1 | contig 13421 bp, 14 predicted proteins | sample Klosneuvirus_201_FD_109709 | JGI IMG/M metagenome (GOLD analysis project Ga0154020, IMG submission 109709) | Active sludge microbial communities from wastewater, Klosterneuburg, Austria - Klosneuvirus_20160825_MG | ecosystem: Engineered > WWTP > Aerobic digester > Activated sludge | place... | reverse complement strand
CTCGCGCAGATCAGCCACCCGAGCGTGGTCTCGGTGCTGAACTTCTTCCGCGAGAACGAGACCGTCTACATGGTGATGAACTACCTGCAGGGCGACACGCTGCAGGATTTCATCGTCACCGCCCGCGATCTCAAGCGCGACAAGGTGTTCCGCGAGAGCACCATCCGCAGCCTGTTCGACGAGATTCTGCGCGGCCTGCGCATCGTGCACCAGCACAAGATGCTGCACCTGGACATCAAGCCGGCCAACGTCTTCATCACCAACGACAACAAGGCGGTGATGCTGGACTTCGGCGCCGCGCGCGAGGTGCTGAGCAAGGAAGGCAACTTCATCCGGCCGATGTACACCCCCGGGTTTGCTGCGCCGGAGATGTACCGTCGCGATGGATCGCTGGGGCCCTGGACGGACATCTATGCGATCGGCGCCTGCATCTACGCCTGCATGCAGGGCTACCCGCCCAACGACGCGCCGCAGCGCATCGAGAAGGATCGGCTCAGCCTGTCGTTGTCGCGGCTGCGGAACGTCTACTCCGACAACCTGATCGAAGTCACCGAGTGGTGCATGTCGTTGGACCCGCTGGCCCGGCCGCAGAGTGTGTTTGCGCTGCAAAAGGAACTGGCTCGGGAAACCGAGCGCCGCTACACCAAGCTCAGCTTCAGCGAACGGCTCAAGCTGCAGCTGGAAAACATGAAATCCGGGGCGAAGACCTGAACCTGACGGGCTGTGCTGCCGGCCCGTCGTTCCCCTTGAACACCGAACCGGACACCTGCACGGATGCGCTTTTCCGTCTACCAGATCAGCCGCAGGGGCGGCCGCGAAAAGAACGAAGACCGCATGGGGTACTGCTACACGCGGGACTCCGGCCTCTTTGCGCTGGCCGACGGCATGGGCGGCCACCCGGAAGGGGAGGTGGCCTCGCAGCTGTCGCTGCAGACTCTGGCCGGTGCCTTCCAGAACGAGGCCAAGCCGACCCTGAAGGACGTGCGACGCTTTCTCAATGAAGCGGTGCTGGCCGGCCACCACGCCCTGCTGCGGTACGCGACCGAGCGCGCCTTGATGGACACACCGCGCACCACCCTCGTGGCCTGCGTGATGCAAGGGCGCGAGGCCTGGTGGGCGCACTGCGGAGACTCCCGCTTGTACTTCGTGCGCGGCGGCAAGTTGCTGGCACGCACCCGCGACCATTCCTACTCCGAGCTGCAGGAGAGCCTGGTGGGTGTGGTGCCGCTGGGTGACAAGGTCAACCGCAACGTGCTCTTCACCTGTCTGGGCAGCCCGGGCAAGCCGGTGGTGGACATCGTCGGCCCGGTGTCCCTGCAGCCCGGCGATCGGGTGCTGCTGTGCTCCGACGGCCTGTGGGGCTCGATCGAGGACGAGGACATCACCCGGCAGCTGGCCAGCCTGCCGATCACCGAGTCGGTGCCGGAACTGGTCGAAGAAGCCCTGCGCATCGCCGGCGAAAAGAGCGACAACGTCACCGTGCTGACGGTGGAGTGGGAGTCCGCGGAAGATGAGGAAGCCGAGGGCGACAGTGCCGGCATCCGCACCGAGGAACTGGGCGACGACGTGTTCGCCTCCACCATCCAGTCGGCGGTTGGCCCGGGCAATCCCGACGACCTGCTCGACGACGACGAGATCGAGCGCTCGATCCGCGAGATCAACGAAGCCATCAAGCGCAGCGCCCAGAAGCGCAGCTGAGCGGCCCGACCTTTGACGCCACCGCTATCGCTCGGCACCGACCAGGCGGCGCGGCGGCTCTCCCGCCTTCACTCCGGAATCCACCATGACCGCCACCCGCCCCCACGGCCGCGCCGCTGACGCGCTGCGCCCCATCCGCATCACCCGCGGCTACACCAAACATGCCGAGGGCTCGGTGCTGGTCGAGTTCGGCGACACCAAAGTGCTGTGCACCGCCTCGGTCGAGGAGCGCGTGCCGCCACACCAGAAGGGCAGCGGCGAAGGCTGGGTCACCGCCGAGTACGGCATGCTGCCGCGCTCCACCCACACCCGCAGCGCCCGCGAGGCCGCCAAGGGCAAGCAGAGCGGGCGCACGCAGGAGATTCAGCGCCTCATCGGCCGCTCGCTGCGCTGCGTGTTCGACCTCAAGGCCCTGGGGGAGCGCACGATCACGCTGGACTGCGACGTGCTGCAGGCCGACGGCGGCACCCGCACCGCATCGATCACCGGCGCCTTCGTGGCCGCCGCCGACGCAGTCAACGGCCTGATCGCCACCGGCAAGATCGCCGCCAGCCCGATCCGCGACCAGGTCGCCGCCGTCTCGGTGGGCATCCTGGAGGGCACGCCGCTGCTGGACCTGGAGTACGTTGAGGACTCGGCCTGCGACACCGACATGAACGTGGTGATGACCGGCGCCGGCGGCTTTGTCGAGCTGCAGGGCACGGCAGAGGGCGCCGCCTTCAGCCACGCCGAGATGCTGCAGCTCGTCAGCCTGGCCGAGGCGGGCATCCGCCGCCTGGTCGAGCTTCAGAAGGCCGCACTCGCCGGCACGCCGGGTCAGACCGTCGAGGGCTGAACCGGATGAGCACCGCCGCTGAGCGCCGCCTCGTGCTGGCGTCCAACAACGCCAAGAAGCTCAAGGAGCTGCAGGCCCTGCTCGGCGCCACCGGTGTCACGCTGGTGGCGCAGGGCCAGCTCGGCATTTCAGAGGCCGACGAGCCGCACTCGACCTTCGTCGAGAACGCTTTGGCCAAAGCCCGCCACGCCGCCGCGGCCTCGGGCTTGCCGGCGCTTGCCGACGACTCCGGTCTGTGCGTCGACGCACTGGGCGGCCACCCCGGCGTGCAGTCGGCCCACTTCGCAGCGATCGACCGTGACCCGGCCGAGGACCGCGAGGCCCACCGCTCCCGCCAGGACGCCGCCAACAACACCCGGCTGCTGACCGACCTGGCGGGAGCGGGGAGCCGACGCGCCCGCTTCGTCTGCACCCTGGTCGCGGTGCGCTCGGCCGACGACCCCGAGCCGCTGATCGCCTTCGGCCGCTGGGAGGGTGAGATCCGCCCGGCCGCAGCCGGCAGTGGTGGCTTCGGCTACGACCCGCTGATGCAGATACCGGCGCTGGGCGCGTCGGTGGCCGAACTCGACGCTGAAGTCAAGAATCGCCACAGCCACCGTGCACTGGCCTCGGCCCAGATGGTGAAGCTCATGACCGAGGTATGGGGCCTTGGCTGACGACCTGATCGCGCGCTACCTGCGCCCCGGCACGCTGCAACTCGGCGCGGTGCCGCCGCTGTCGCTGTACATCCACCTACCCTGGTGCCTGCGCAAGTGCCCGTACTGCGATTTCAACTCGCATGAACAGGCCCCCAGGCTCCCTGTGGTCGCCACCCCCCAGGGGGGCTCGACCCGGACCGGGAAACCCGGATCCGGGTCGGCACGAGCCTTGGATCCCGAACTGGAGTCCCGCTACCTCGACGCCCTGCGCGCCGACCTCGAAGCCTCGCTGCCGCTGGTCTGGGGCCGCAACGTGCAGACGATCTTCATCGGCGGCGGCACGCCCAGCCTGTTCTCGCCCGAGGCCATCACCCGCCTGCTGGACGACGTGCGCGCCCGCCTGCCGCTGCTGCCCGGCGCCGAGGTGACGCTGGAGGCCAATCCTGGCACCTTCGAGCGCGAGCGCTTCCGCGCCTTCCGTGCCGCGGGCGTCAACCGGTTGTCGATCGGCGTGCAGAGCTTTGACGACGCTGCGCTGGCCGCGCTCGGCCGAGTGCACGACCGTGCCCAGGCCATCGCCGCAGCCGAGGAGGCGCGCGAGGCCTTCGACACCTTCAACCTCGACCTGATGTACGCCCTGCCCGGCCAGGATCTGGCCAAGGCAGCAGAAGACCTGCGCACTGCGCTGGCGCTGCAGCCCACCCACCTGTCGGTCTACCACCTGACGATCGAGCCCAACACCCGCTTCGCCAACGCGCCGCCCGCCGGCCTGCCGGACGACGACCTCTCGGCCGAGATGCTCGACCAGATCACCGCGCTGACCGGCGAGGCCGGCCTGCAGCGCTACGAAGTGTCGGCCTTCGCGCAGCCGGGACACCGCTGCCGCCACAACCTGAACTACTGGCAGTTCGGCGACTACCTCGGCATCGGCGCCGGGGCGCACAGCAAACTGAGCTTTCCGCACCGCGTCGTGCGCCAGGTGCGCTGGCGCGAGCCGACCGCCTACATGGAAAAAGCGCTGGGCGGCCAGGCGGTGTCGAACGACGAGGAAGTGGCCCGCAAGACGCTGCCCTTCGAGTTCATGCTCAATGCGCTGCGGCTGAAGGAGGGCTTCGACCTGTCGTTGTTCCCTGAGCGCACCGGTCTGCCGATGTCGGCCGTGCGCAGCACGCTGGACGAAGCGCAGCAACGCGGCCTGATCACGCAAACGGGACCGCAGGTGGTCCCGACCGCACGCGGTTTCGACTTTCTGAGTGACCTGCAGGCGCTGTTCCTGCCCGCCAAACCCCGCAGCTGACGGGCTCGGCCCGCCCCGCCCGCGCGCGCTTCGGCTGCGGGACCTGTCTCGAATCAAACCCGGTGCAGCACCCCGCCGGAGGTCTCGCGCAGGTGGTCCAGCAGGTGCGCGGCAATGCGCTTGAGCGGCAGCACCTCATGGCAGGCGCCAGCGGCAATGGCTTCGCGCGGCATGCCGAAGACGACGCAGCTGGCCTCGTCCTGCGCCACGTTGTAGGCACCTGCATCGCGCATGGCCTTCATGGCCTGCGCGCCGTCGCCGCCCATGCCGGTGAGCATGATGCCCACGGCGTTGCGTCCCACCACCCGGGCTGCGGACTGGAACAGCACCTCCACGCTGGGCTTGTGTCGATTGACCGGCTCGCCGTCGCGCACACGGGCCAGGTAGTTGGCACCCGAACGCTCCACCGACAGGTGCATGCCGCCCGGGGCGATGTAGGCATGACCGGGCAGCACCCGGTCACCGTCGCGCGCCTCCTGCACCGCAATGCGGCACAGGCCGTTGAGCCGCGCCGCATAGCTCTTGGTGAAGCCAGGCGGCATGTGCTGGGTGATCATCACCGCCGGCGCATCGGCGGGCAGCCCCATGAGCACTTCCCGGGTGGCCTCGGTGCCGCCGGTGGACGCGCCGATGAAGAAGATTTTTTCGGTGGACAGCCGGCCCAGCGAGGCCGGCGCGGGTCCCTCGGCCGGCTTGGCCGCACCTGCCGCGGCGTTGGCGCCCGCCGGCACCGCACCTGCAGCAGCGGGCGACCCCGCCAGCCTGGACACCCGGGCCCGTGCGGCGATGCGCACCTTGTCGGTGATCTCCTGCGCCAGCTGGCGCATGCCGTCGGAGATGCCGATGCGCGGCTTGGCCACGAAGTCCACCGCACCGAGTTCCAGGGCCTTCAGTGTGACCTCGGCACCCTTCTCGGTCAGTGTGGAGACCATCACCACCGGCATCGGCCGCAGCCGCATCAGGCGGGAGAGGAAGTCGATGCCGTCCATGCGCGGCATCTCGACATCCAGGGTGATGACGTCCGGATTCAGGTTGCGGATCATCTCGCGGGCCACCAGCGGATCGCTGGCACTGCCGACGCACTCCATGTCCGACTGCCGGTTGATGATCTCGGTCAGCAGACTGCGCACCAGCGCGGAATCGTCGACCACCACCACTCGGGTCTTGTCCATGGTTCTCTTCCTCTGAGTCTCGTCGTGCCGATGCTGAAAGACTGCGACAGCAGGGGCGGCAAGTGGGTGTCAGAACAGATCGACGGAGCCGCCGACGTTGGTGTTCTTGCGGGTCTTCTGGGCCGCATCGCGTTCCAGTGCGGCCACCGCCTCGGTATTGGTCGGTGCCAGGCGCTTGACCATGGCCTTGCCGCTGTGAGGCAGGAAACAGACCTTGCGCGGGTAGATCTCCTGCACATCCTTGGACACCACCGGAATGCGCTCGGTGGCCAGGTAGTCCAGCACGAACTTGGTGTTGCGCTCGCCCACATTCAGGCTGTTCATGCCGCTGATGACCGCTGCCCCGCCGAACACCTTGGCCTCGAGCGTCATGCGGTTGGCGCCCCGCTTGAGCAGCTCGTTGATCAGCAGTTCCATCGCAAAGCTGCCGTAGCGTCCGCCATCGCTGACACCTGCGCCGGCATCGGGCAGCATGAAGTGGTTCATGCCGCCCACACGCGCCACCCGATCCCAGATGCAGGCGGCGATGCACGAACCCAGCGTGGTCATGATCAGCACATCTTCATCGTCCACGAAGTACTCGCCGGGCAGCACCTTGACCGCATCGGACTTGAAGAAGGCGTCGTAGAAAAAGAAGGACGCTTCGCCGGGGCGGCGCGCAGCGCCGCGCAGCCGCTCCAGGCGCCCACCACGCGGGGCGGTGGTCGAGGGAGTGATGGAGCTGGTGGGGGTCATGGTGCCTCGGGTTCGGTTGGCGGCTGCATCGCTTGGCTGTGCTGTCGGTGGGGCGCGGCTCAGCAGCGCTCGTAAACTGTCTTGCCGCGCAGGCGGAAGAGGTCGCGCGAGTCGGTGAAGTTCTCGGAATGGCCCACAAACAGCAGTCCGCCGGGGCGCAGCACGCCGTGCATGCGCTCCAGCACGCGCCGCTGGGTGGGGGCATCAAAATAGATCATCACGTTGCGACAGAAGACGATGTCGAAGGATTCACCCAACGACCACTGCGCACTCATCAGGTTGAACTGGCGGAACTCGATCAGCCGCGCCAGCTCCGGGCGCACGCGGATGTGCCCGGCGTTGGCGCCGGTGCCGCGCAGGAAATGGCGCTTCAGTCTCTCCGGGCTGAGCCCGCGGGCCTCGGCCGGGTAGACCCCCCGCTGGGCCGTGGTCAGCACCTGGGTGTCGATGTCGCTGGCGAAGATGCGGGCATTCGTGTTCGCGCCCAGGGTCTCGGCCACCGTCATCGCCAGGGAATAGGGTTCCTCGCCGGTGGAGGCCGCGTTGCACCACAGCCGCACGGCGCGGCCCTGCCCGCCCATCTGCCGCAATGCCTCGCAGAGCAGGGGGAAGTGGTGCTCCTCGCGGAAGAAGGAGGTCAGGTTGGTGGTCAGGCAGTTGACGAACTCCTGCCACTCCTGCGCTGCCCTGTCACCACTGCCGCTCTCCAGCCACTGCAGGTAGCTGGAGAAGCTGTTGTGGCCGGTTTCGCGCAGCCGGCGCGCCAGACGGCTGTAGACCATCGCGTGCTTGTGCGGCTGCAGGCTGATGCCCGCACGCTGGTGAATCAGCTGGCGTACCCGATCGAAGTCCCGGCGGTCGAAGCTGAACTCCCGGGAAGCGGCATCCGATGCACTCAGGTCGGCGCGGAAATCGTCGGAGACATCGGTCGAAGCCATGCGTCGATGCGTTCTGGGCCAGAGGGACAGGCAACCGACCCCATGTGGGTGTGGGTGTCGGTCGGACAGATGCAGCCGGGGCTCCAAGGCCCACCAGAGGCTGCAGCAATCGAAGTGTCACCAGCCGCGTGATCCAGCAAGACGCGGAGATGCGGCAGAAGAACTGCCATTTCCACCCCTGTCCATCCAGGCACTGAGCTAGACTGATTTTTCATTTCCCCGCACCCCAGCTTCTGCCCACCCCACCCGTGAGCCCCGGCCCGACCCGACCTCCCTTGACCGAGCGCAGCCTGGTCGGCTTGCAGCCGCCTCCAGACGGACCGAAGCAGGTGGTGTTCGCCGGCGAGTTGCGGCTGGATCAGGCCTTGCAACTGCTGGAGCGTGCCGGTCATGAATGGCCTCAGGGGACCCAGGCTGGTTCGCCAGCGTGGATGCAGTCCCTGGTGGACGGCCTGTGCAACCTCTCCAGCCGCGACCCCCTCACCGGGTTGGTGAACCGCCGGCAGTTCGAGGCCACCCTCGACCGCGAGATGGACCGGGTGGCCCGCTCGGGTGAGTCGGCCATGCTGCTGCTGATCGACATCGACCACTTCAAGCGCATCAACGACACCTACGGGCATGCCGCGGGTGACCAGGTGATCCGTGCGGTGGGCCACGCACTGCAGGAGAGCGTGCGCCCGATGGACACGGTGGCCCGCATCGGCGGTGAGGAATTTGCCAGTGTGCTGCCCAACTGCGGCCCCGCCTTCGGCCAGACGGTGACCGAGCGGGTGCGCCAGTCCATCGAGCGACTGGCCATCCCGGTGGGCCCCGGTCTGCAGGTGCAGGTGACCGTCAGCATCGGTGCGGCCTTCGCGCCGCAGTGGGTGCGCTCTTCACGCCTGCTCTGGCTGGAGCGGGCCGACCAACAGCTCTACCGCGCCAAATCCGCCGGACGCAACTGTGTCTGCCTGGAGCCGGCGCCGGTTTCCGAGGTATCCCAGGAGGAGCGTGGCCTGCTGTTCGGCCCGACCGTGCTGCAACCCGACCTCGACAACGACTTCCTCCCCAAGCCATGAACGCCCCGCACCCTTCTCGCGACAGCAGCCCGGCGCGCAGCTCCGGCCGGGCTGCGCGCATCCTGGCGGTGACCAGCGGCAAGGGCGGCGTCGGCAAGACCATGCTGGCCGCCAATCTGGCCGCGGCACTGGCCCGGCTGGGCCGCAAGGTCCTGGTGATCGACGCCGACCTGGGCCTGGCCAACCTGGACGTGGTGCTGAATTTGCAGCCGCGCATGACGCTGCACGACGTCTTCACCGGCAACGGCACACTGGAGCAGGCCACACTGGACGCCCCGGGAGGTTTCCAGGTGCTGCTGGCGGGCTCCGGCCTGGTGGAGTACTCCCGCCTCACGCCCGAGGTGCGCGAGCAGTTGCAGTCCGTGCTGCAGCAGGTGCGCCCGCACTACGACCATGTGTTGCTGGACACCGGCGCCGGCATCTCCGACGTGGTGCTGTATGCCCTGTCGCTGGCCGACGAGGTGCTGGTGGTCGCCACGCCGGAACCCACCTCGCTGGCCGATGCCTACGCCACCCTCAAGGTGCTGGCGCTGCAGCAAGGCCGCCACCGCAGCCTGCTGGCGGTGAACCAGACGCAAAAGAGCGGTGATGGTCGCACCGTGGCGCAACAGCTGCAGACGGTGATCGACCGCTTCGTGCGCCTGCCGGACGGCCAATGCGTCAAGCTTCACTACCTGGGAGAGATCCCCAGCGACTCCGCCGTGCGCGACGCGGTGCAGCGCCGCCAGCTGCTGATGTTGAGTTACCCCGGATCCACGGCCGCACAGGCCATTCTGGCGGTGGCGCGACGGCTGGCCGAGCCGGCGGCCTGAACGCGCTGCCGGGTTCGGCCGGCTCATGTCCGCCGGCTCATGTCCGCCGGCTCAGTCGGCCGGCCCGGCGTTGCACCTACACTGAGTCCCGGTCCAACCGCCTTGCCTTTCCGGCCGACTGCCCGTGAGTTCCCCGTCCGAGTCCCAACCCGCCAAAAACGACTCCCCCGCCGGGGGGCGCCCCGCCACACCCTTCGAGTGGGTGGGCGGCGAAGCCAGCGTGCGTGCCCTGGTGGACCGCTTCTACGACCTGATGGACCTGGAGCCCGCTTACCGGGAGCTGCGTGTGGTGCACGGCAGCACCCTCGACGAGGCCCGCGACAAGCTGTTCTGGTTTCTCTGTGGCTGACTGGGCGGGCCCGGTTACTACGAAGAGCGCTTCGGCCACCCGCGGCTGCGCATGCGCCACATGCCCTTTGCCATCGGCATCCGGGAACGGGATCAGTGGCTGGCCTGCATGCGCCAGGCGATGCAGGAGATGGCACTCGATCCGGTGCTGATCGCGCGGCTCGACGAGAGCTTCTTCAAGACCGCCGACTGGATGCGCAACATTTGACCCACCCCCGTTGCGGCTGACGCCGCTCCCCCTCAAGGGGGCGCAACCTGCGGACTGGCGGAGTCAGATCCGCGGTTGGCGCTGGGCAAAGCCATTGGGCGCTTCATCCTTGCCGTGACAGCCCAGCGTTCAGTCGTTCACGCCCAGCCAGCGGCGCAGATGCCTCGGCCGGGGTGAACGCCCCTCCAGCAAGACGATCAGCGCCCCCGCCCCACCATCGGGCCCGCGCGCCTGGGTGTAGGCCAGCACATCGCGGCGCTGGGCCAGCCAGCTGGCCACCTTGCCCTTGAGCACAGGCTCCCGCCCGGGCGAACCCAGGCCTTTGCCGTGCACCACCCGCACGCAGCGCCAGCCCTGCCGGGCCGCCTCGGCCAGGAAGTTGCCCAGAGCCTCCCGGGCCGCATCCCGGCGCAGGCCGTGCAGGTCGATCTGGCCCTGCACCGTCCAGCGGCCCTGGCGCAGATCCTTCAGCACGTCCGGCCCCACCCCGCTGCGGTGGTAGGCCAGCCGGTCATCGGTTTCCATCAGCGTGACCGGATCGAAATCGTCGGAAAGCGACGAACGCAGCACCTGGGCCTCGTCGAGCTGGCGCATGCGCGGAATCGGTGCCGGCCGTGGCCGCTGCAGGCAGGCCAGATCGCGCACGGGCAGCGGTGTCACCGGGCCCACGCTGCGGCTGAACAGCTCCTGCTCACGCTGGCGGGCCATGTCCTGAGCGCGTCGGCGCGCCTCTTCCTGCTCGGCCTCGCGGCGGCGCTCGCGCAGCTCGCGGCCGATGGCCGCCAGGTCCTCCCAGCCCGCCCTCACAGCAGCCCCCGCTCCGCGAAGGACACGATCTCGCCGCGGCCCACCACAAAATGGTCCAGCACCCTCACATCCACCAACGCCAGCGCCGTCTTGAGCGTCTGCGTCAGGTACTCGTCGGCCCGCGAAGGCTCTGCGACGCCGGAGGGGTGGTTGTGCGCCAGCAGCACCGCCGCGGCGTTGTGGTCCAGCGCGCGTTTGAGCACCTCGCGGGGGTAGACGCTGGTCTGCGTCAGCGTGCCGCGGAACATCGGTTCGTAGGCCACCAGGCGGTGCTGCGCATCCAGGAACAGCACAGCGAAGACCTCGTGCGACAGGTCGGCCAGCTGCAGCTTGAGGTAATCGCGCACCGCCTGCGGACTGTCGAACACCGGGCGCTGCGCCAGCTCTGCGCTGAGTGCCCGGCGCGCCAGCTCCAGCACCGCCTGCAGCTCCGCCCGCTTGGCCGGCCCGAGCCCCTTCACCCTGGCCAGCCGAGCCGGCTCGGCGCGCAGCAGGCCGCTGATGCCGCCGTGGCCGTCGAGCAGCTGCTGGGCCATCTGCAGCACGCCCAGGCCGGCTGTGCCGGTGCGCAACAGCAGCGCCAGCAGCTCGGCATCGGCCAGCGCCGCAGGGCCCTGGCGCAGCAGCTTTTCGCGCGGACGCAGCTCGGCGGGCAGGTCTTTCATGGCTCGGCTCGGTCGCTGGGATCGGTTGCCCCGGTAGCGGCCGCGAGCGGCCACCTAAAATCGCCGCAGTCTACAGACAACACAGGATTTCCTACCGTGTCCAAGGTTCAACCGGGTTCCTTCCTCACCCTGCACTATCGCCTTGCCGGCCTGGACGGCGGTGACGTGATCAACACCTTCAACGCCAAACCGGCCACGCTGTCGCTGGGCACCGGGGCACTGTCCCCGGCCATCGAGGCGCGTCTGATCGGCCTGGACGAAGGCAGCCGCCACACCCTGCAGTTGCCCGCAGGCGAAGCCTTCGGCGAGCGCAATCCGGCCATGGTGCAGCGCCTGTCCGCCAAGGTGCTGCGGGAGATGGGGGATCCACACGAGCGCTATGCGGTGGGCGATGCCGTGCAGTTCCCCACCCCGGACGGCCAGGGCTCCTTTGCCGGCGTGGTGCGTGCCGTGGACCCCGGCGAGGCGCAGGACTGGGTCGAGTTCGACTTCAACCATCCGCTGGCCGGCCAGCCGGTGACCTTCGAGGTTGAGCTGATCGGGGTGATGTGATGGCCGACCGGGACCACGTCCAGGCCTCTGAGCAGGTTCCCGTCCAAGGTCTCGTCCAGGAGGTCGTGCTGGCCCAGCCGCGCGGCTTCTGCGCCGGCGTGGACCGCGCCATCGAGATTGTCGAGCGCGCCCTGCAGCTCTACGGCGCGCCCATCCATGTGCGCCACGAGATCGTGCACAACACCTACGTGGTCAACGACCTGAAGGCCAAGGGCGCAATCTTCATCGAAGACCTGGCCGAGGTGCCGGCCGGCGCCACACTGATTTTCTCGGCCCACGGCGTGAGCAAGGCGGTGCAAGACGAGGCGCGCACACGCGGATTCCGCATCTTCGACGCCACCTGCCCGCTGGTCACCAAGGTGCATGTCGAGGTGGCCAAGCTCTCCAGGGAGGGCTACGAATTCCTGATGATCGGCCACAAGGGCCACCCCGAGGTGGAAGGCACGATGGGCCAGCTGCACGAGGGCATCTACCTCGTCGAGGACGCTGCCGACGTGGCCCGTGCACCGGTGAAGAACCCCGACCGGCTGGCCGTGGTCACCCAGACGACGCTGAGCGTGGACGACGCCGCCGCCATCCACGCCGCGGTGAAGGCCCGTTTCCCCAACGTGCGCGAGCCCAAGAAGCAGGACATCTGCTACGCCACCCAGAACCGCCAGGACGCGGTGAAGCTGCTCTCCGGCGAGGCCGACGTGGTCATCGTCGTCGGCAGCCCCACCAGCTCCAACAGCAACCGCCTGCGCGAAGTGGCCGAGCGACTGGGCACACCCGCCTACATGATCGACAGCGCCGACGAGCTGCAGCCCGAATGGTTTGCCGGCCTGGTCCATGGCGCCCGTGTGGGGCTGACTGCGGGCGCCTCCGCCCCCGAGCTGCTGGTGCAGCAGGTGATCGACCGCCTCAAGGCCCTCGGCGCCCTGAGCGTGCGCAAGATGCCCGGCGTTGAGGAGCACACCGAATTCCCGCTGCCGATGGGGCTGGGCGACAAGTCGATGGCCGCGGCCCAGCAGGCCGTTCAGGCCCGCGGCCAATCCTGATCCACCCCGCAGCCAGACACAACACTGGGCCCGCCCTGTCCGCCAGCCGGACCGCGCCCGACACACCCTCAGGAAACCTCCCATGCTCGACATCACCCAACTGCGCCGCGACCTGAACGCGGTGGTGGCCCGGCTCGAAGCCCGCAAGTCGCCCCAGCCCTTCCTCGACGTGACGCGCTTCACCGCACTGGAAGGCGAGCGCAAGACCCTGCAGACCCGCACCGAGGAACTGCAGGCCCAACGCAACCAGCTGTCCAAGCAGATCGGCATGCTCAAGGGCCGCGCCGCCAAGGGAGAGGACACTGCCGCGCAGGTGGAGCAGGCCATGGCGCAGGTGAACGCCATCGCCGACGAGATGGGCGCCGGCGCCACACGGCTTGAAGCCATCCAGGCCGAGCTCAACGGCCTGCTGATGTCGGTGCCCAACCTGCCGCAGGCCGATGTGCCGGTGGGCAGCGACGAGACCGGCAACGTCGAGGTGCGCCGCTGGGGCACCCCGCAGAGCTGCGACTTCACCGTCAAGGACCATGTGGACCTGGGCGCCCCGCTGGGGCTGGACTTCGAGACCGGCGCCAAGCTCTCCGGCTCGCGCTTCTCCTTCCTGAAGGGCCCGGTGGCCCG
>Ga0154020_10006777_pt1 | contig 13422 bp, 7 predicted proteins | sample Klosneuvirus_201_FD_109709 | JGI IMG/M metagenome (GOLD analysis project Ga0154020, IMG submission 109709) | Active sludge microbial communities from wastewater, Klosterneuburg, Austria - Klosneuvirus_20160825_MG | ecosystem: Engineered > WWTP > Aerobic digester > Activated sludge | place... | reverse complement strand
TTTTGGGATTGGATCGTTTCGCTGGCATGACCACATTATGGCCCCCACCGCCCTGTCGGGCACCTCCCCCAAATGCGACATGAAAACTTTTTATATCAACCAGATGTAACCTGTCGCATTTGGCGCGAAGCGGGCAGGAGGGGGCCTCTCCCGCGATTCCTGCCACAGACTTCTCTCAGCCTATTGCTCAATGCGCAGAAAATATTAATATCAACGAAATGCTTGAAAAACAGAACACATGTCTTATAATACACTACAGAAAGGAAAACATCATGGAAATTAAAATTGGCGATTTGGTCACATTCAAAATGGGCTTATATGCTGATGAAGAAGGCGCTGTTTATCGAGTGCTTGAAATAAACGGTGATCGAGGTATGTTGGAATTATTAAATACGAATATGATAATTCGCCCTCAATCTGTAGCCATATTATCTGAGCTCGATTTATCTGCCGAGCAGGGAAAACTCCTCAGTGTTGCACACGAACCAAACTAATATATAGTGAAAGGTAGGCAGATCAATCTTCTTATACCTACAAAAAGTAATTATATTTGAATAATTCCTTCATTTTTTTATAGGGTAAATATGACAACAATAAAACCATCAAAGAAAACAGGGCTGTATACTAAAACAAAAAAAGATTTAAGTGTTGAAAGACTTTCAATTGACGAACTTAGTAACAATGCTGTTATCACTCACTATTTGCATAATAAAGATCAGAAACAATATAAAAGAGAGGCAGAAAATATTCTCGAGAATTACGCAGGATATGAAAGGGATGAAAAACAAAACCATTTAGTGGCCGAAAATGCTTTGCAGCACATAATGTTCGAGACAACAAATATACCGTTTCCAGAAAATCAAGACTACAAGTTTACGTTCATAGATTTGTTTGCAGGAGTCGGCGGCTTTCGCCTTGCAATGCAAGGTCTTGGTGGAAAGTGTGTTTTTACAAGTGAATGGAATAAAGATGCGCAAAGAACATACAAAGCTAATTTTGGTGAAGTGCCATTTGGTGACATAACCAAAGATGAGACCAAAAAGTTTATTCCAAAAAAATTTGATGTCTTATGCGGTGGATTTCCCTGCCAAGCATTCTCAGTTGCAGGGTATCGTAAAGGCTTTTCTGATACAAGAGGTACATTATTTTTTGATATAGAGCAAATTGTAAAAACTCATAAACCAAAAGCGCTTTTTCTTGAAAACGTAAAAAATTTACAGTCGCATGATAAAGGTAGAACGTTTCAGATAATGTTAGATGTTCTTGAAAACAAGTTAAAATATCGGGTCTATTTCAAAGTTCTTAATACTATGACACACTCCAATATTCCCCAAAATCGAGAAAGAATCTTTATTGTTGCTTTTGATCCCAAACAAGTTTCAAGGCATAGTGAGTTTAAGTTTCCTGATCAAGTTCCATTGACAAGGAAGATTCATGACATACTTGAACATGAGAAAAAGGACGACATCTACTACTACCAAGATTCTCATCAGTATTCAGTAGAGTTGAAAAGAATGATGATAAATAAAGATACTGTTTATCAATGGCGTAGAATGTATGTAAGAGAAAACAAAAGCAATGTATGCCCTACATTAACTGCAAATATGGGCGCAGGTGGACATAATGTTCCACTTATATTGGATGATTACGGGATCAGAAAGCTAACCCCAAGAGAATGTTTCTTGTTCCAAGGATACCCAAATAATTTTGTGCTCCCAAAGTCCGCTAACAGCAAGTTATATATGCAAGCAGGAAATTCCGTTACCGTTCCCTTAATTGAACGCATTGGAAAAGAAATTACAAAGTTGCTATAAATTGATTTTATGCTTTCTTTAGCTAAGCTCAAAGTCTAAGATATTTAGAAGATTTTATTTTATGTGTTCTCAAAAATGGCTTCTTAAGTTAAGAAAAGAGTACTTAAATGACTAAATTAAATCTATTGACTTCAAATATTTACCCAGTACTGCTAGAAAAGAAATTTGGTGATGTTTTTTCTGAATATGCAAGCAAAGATGTTTCAGATTTAATAAAAATATCAGTCGGTTTTATATCTGTAGACTCTGTAGTATTTCTGCTTGAAAACATTCGCAGAAATACGATTAATGCGGTCGAGTTAACTGTTGGAATGCACGCATTTTCTGGTTTTACTAAAGCTCAGTACACAGCAGTTGTATCCCTTGATAAAGAATTACAAGAAAGAAAACTAGGGTGGGTAAGGCTATGTACGGCTTTTCCATTTCATGGAAAAGTTTATTCTTTTTGGAAGAAAGGCAATCCAATTCTAGGTGTTATAGGCTCTTCAAATTTGGATAACTTATTAACAGAGGAGCATAGCGAATACGAAGTTGACTTGCTCTATGATAATGCTGAAACGCTCAGACAAACCGCTAAGCTCCAAAAGGAATTATCAGAAAAAGCCTCAAAAAGTTTTCAAGAATGGGCACCTAAAAGTTTCAAATCACAACCCCTTTTTCATTCTGAACACCCTAATGTGGAAGAAATACCGCCAAGTGAAATCTCAGAATACTGGATGCTTGGTAAAAAAACAAGTTTCCTGCTGGAATTAAAAACAGAAGCAAAAAGCAATCTTAATGTTACTTTCGCTAAAGGGCGAGAAAATAAAAGAACTAAAATAATAAGACCGAGACCTTGGTATGAAGCGGAAATAGTTGTGAGTTCGAAAATTACTTCACAAAAAGATTATCCTGCATACAAGGAATTTCAAGTTGTCACAAACAATGGGTATAAATTTTGGTGTCAAACTGGCGGAGATTATAGTAAAAATTTCAGGTCAAAATACGATCTCCGAATATTGGGGATGTGGATAAAGGGACAGATGGAAGAGGAAGGAGCACTGCAAGTTGGAGAGCCCGTTACAGAGACTGTACTAGAGAAGTTTGGAAAACGGAATATTAAACTCACGGCAACTAAAAACCCCGCTCTTTGGCTTGCTGAGCTAGTTTAGGAGATGGACGATGAGTTATTTTAATGATTATATAAGCATAGTGGACTTAGCGAGTCCTGGGCTAGGCAATGCAATAAAACCGTCAATTGAAGATTTTTCAAAGAAACATATAGAAACCTTTAGCTATAACGATAAAGTTTTCGGTCTTCTTCATGGTCAAGTACAAAGCGGAAAAACAGCACAAGCTTTGGGGATAATCGCTCAATCTTCTGATAGAGGATTTCGAACATTTTTATACCTAACAACAGATAATGTCTCACTCCAACAACAAACGCTTGACAGAGCTAGACGTGCTTTACCTTTTTTTCAAGTTTGTGATGAAAATGAGGACATAAGTATTTACAAAGGCGGATTATCAAAACCGATTTTAATTATTCTTAAGAAGAACAAAAGAGTCTTGGAAAAATGGTTTACCAATTTATCGAGATCACGCTTAGCAACACAAAAGCCCCTGATGATAATTGACGATGAAGGAGATGCAGCGAGTTTAAATACCAAAGTAAATAAAAACGAACAAAGCGAGATCAATCTACTTCTAAAGCGTATTTTTAATTTACCCCCGTCAGGCATTTATCTCCAAGTCACAGCAACCCCCCAATCTCTTTTGCTACAAAGCCAATCAGAAGGCTGGAAACCAACGTTTGCATATTCATTCAATCCAGGAGAACAATACAAAGGTGGAAAAGATTTTTTTGGGGAGAACTCAAAACTTCAAAAAATAATAGAAGATGACGAAGTTAATATACTTTTGTCAACGCCTGTTGTTCCAGAAAGTCTAAAAAAAGCATTCCTCCAGTTTTTGGTTGCCAGCATTCAAATTGAAATGACAAGTAGAGGGGTGTGCAATATGCTAGTGCATCCTAGTCACAAAACTGGAGACCATAAAAAAGTTAGAATCAAAATTCAAAACCTAATTTCAGAAATAGAAATTGATTTATTATCCAAATCCCCGTCACTACGAGATCAAGTTTATTATGCATGGTCTGACTTAAAGCAGACATATCCAGGTATTGTATCCTTCGAAGAAGTTTGGAAGAAATTTGGGGGAACAATAACAAATACTCGAATAATGGTTCTCAACTCAAATGAGGAGAGAAACAATGATTACAACCGAGGAGCAAATGTTTTAATTGGAGGAAATGTTCTTGGGCGAGGTTTAACTATCCCAGGACTTCAGGTTGTTTACTACACTAGACAGTCAAAAACTCCACTAGCAGATACTGTCTTGCAGCATCAGCGTATCTTTGGGTACGATCGCATATTAGGTTTGTGCAGGGTTTTTGCAACAAAACAACTTTTTAAAATTTTTAGAGATCTGACTGAAGCAAGCCAAGTATTGTTTGATTTAGTATCAGTAGAGTCTATTGAGAATATTTCAATTATGCTTCCAAGCGGAATAAACGCAACAAGAAAAAATGTGATCAAGCTGAGCGATGTTGGCTTGATCGCAGGTGGTGTAAACTATTTTCCGTATGAGCCAAGCGATAAAAATACAAAAAATCTTGATGCCCGACTTGGTTTAGATAACTCAGATCAAATAATTTCAATAGATAAAGCAATTGATATTCTAGAAATGCAAGAAGTTGCAGACGCGACAGACTGGGATAAAAATGCATTTATTGGGTCTGTCAAAGCCCTCAAAGAAAGAAAACCAAATGTAAAGTGTTTATTAATCATAAGAACTGGAAGAAAGATTACAAAAGGGACTGGGTCACTTCTTTCTCCTGATGATAGGGCAATAGGTGACGCCAATCCTGATAAACTTGTGTTGACAATGTATAGATTGGAGGGCAAAAAGGAACAAAAATGGAATGACAAGCCTTTGTGGGTGCCAAATATAAAACTTCCTGACGGAAGGGTTTATTGGAAAAATTTTTCGTAATTTTTCTTTTCAAAAATCAATAAGAATGTTCTATTTCATAAGATGGATAATTTAACGAAAGAACAAAGACGAAAAAATATGCAACATATTCGTTCAACGGGCACTACACCAGAGCGAACGATAATGCTGGCATTAAAAAAAAGGAAAATTTACTTTGCAACTTATGTCTCAAAAATTATTGGAAAACCTGATATCGTATTTAGAAGAAAGAAAGTTGTGGTTTTTATAGACTCTGATTTTTGGCATGGGCATTCAAAAAGATGCATAATGCCAAAAAGCAATATTGATTACTGGAAAAATAAAATTGAACGAAATCGTAAAAGAGATAAATTAGTGAACCGCGAATTAAAAAAACAGGGCTGGAGAGTAATCAGGATTTGGGAATATGATATAAAACATAATCCAGAAAAAAGCCTCCGTAAAATTCTCGATGTAATTGACAAACCTTTGGTATATTAACATACTAAACGATAGCAAAAATAACTTTACTGGATTAACCGAACGGGGATAAAAAAACCTTTTTGCATAGTTTCAATTACCTAAAACCCCTCCGCCACGTACTCGCCCCACACACCTCTCAGCGTATTGCAGATCTGCCCCCACCGCCCTTCGGGCACCTCCCCCAAATGGGACATAAAAACTTTTCATGTCAATTATGTGTAACATGTCCCATTTGGGGGAGGCAGGAGGGGGGCGACCTAAAACCCTTCCGCCACGTACTCACCCCACACGCCTCTCAGCGTATTGCAGATCTCGCCGAGTGTGATGTCATTCTCCACGCATTCAATAAAAAGAGGTAACAAGTTCTGGGTTCCGAGAGCCGCGTCTTTCAGCTGCCCAAGCAACTCGTCCACTCGTTCCTTATTTCTCCCTTCCCTCAATGCCTTCAACTTCGCCTTCTGCGCTGCCTCGATGGCTGGATCAACGCTCAGGCGTTCGAGGGTCATTTCTTCCTTCACCTGGAATTGATTGACGCCCACCACGATCTGCTCTTTGCGCTCGATCTCCTGCTGCGCGGCATAGGCAGCGTTCTGGATTTCGTTCTGCATGTAGCCACGCTCAATGGATTGCAGCGCGCCGCCCATCTCGTCGATCTTGGCGATGTAGTCGAGCGCGCCTTTTTCGATCTCATCGGTCAGGTGTTCGATCAGGTACGAACCCGCTAGCGGATCAATTGAGTCCGCCACGCCTGATTCGTAGGCGATGATCTGTTGGGTACGCAGCGCCACGCGGACAGATTTCTCAGTCGGAAGCCAGAGGGCTTCGTCCATGCTGTTGGTGTGCAAGCTTTGAGTTCCGCCCAATACTGCCGATAAAGCCTGCAACGTGACACGCACGACATTATTTTCAGGCTGCTGTGCGGTCAGCGTGGAACCTGCGGTCTGTGTGTGGAAACGTAATTGCCAACTGGAAGGTTTCTTTGCCTTGAAGCGTTCGCGCATGATCCTTGCCCACATGCGGCGCGCGGCGCGGAACTTGGCGACTTCTTCGAGCAGGTTGTTGTGCGCGTTGAAGAAGAACGAAAGCTGACCCGCGAAGGCGTCCACGTCCAAGCCAGCTTTGAGCGCGGCTTCCACATACGCAATGCCGTCCGCAAGCGTGAAGGCCACTTCCTGCACGGCAGTGGAGCCTGCCTCGCGGATGTGATAACCCGAGATCGAGATCGTGTTCCAATACGGAACTTCCTTTGCGCAGAATGAAAAAATATCGGTGATGAGCCGCATGGACGGAGCAGGGGGGAAGATATACGTCCCGCGCGCCACGTACTCTTTGAGAATGTCATTCTGGATCGTGCCGCGCAGCTGGTGCATGTCCGCACCCTGGCGCTTCGCCACCGCAATGTACATCGCCAGCAAAACGCCCGCGGGCGTTTTGCTGGCGATGTACATTGCGGTGGCGAAGCGCCAGGGTGCGGACATGCACCAGCTGCGCGGCACGATCCAGAATGACATTCTCAAAGAGTACGTGGCGCGCGGGACGTATATCTTCCCCCCTGCTCCGTCCATGCGGCTCATCACCGATATTTTTTCATTCTGCGCAAAGGAAGTTCCGTATTGGAACACGATCTCGATCTCGGGTTATCACATCCGCGAGGCAGGCTCCACTGCCGTGCAGGAAGTGGCCTTCACGCTTGCGGACGGCATTGCGTATGTGGAAGCCGCGCTCAAAGCTGGCTTGGACGTGGACGCCTTCGCGGGTCAGCTTTCGTTCTTCTTCAACGCGCACAACAACCTGCTCGAAGAAGTCGCCAAGTTCCGCGCCGCGCGCCGCATGTGGGCAAGGATCATGCGCGAACGCTTCAAGGCAAAGAAACCTTCCAGTTGGCAATTACGTTTCCACACACAGACCGCAGGTTCCACGCTGACCGCACAGCAGCCTGAAAATAATGTCGTGCGTGTCACGTTGCAGGCTTTATCGGCAGTATTGGGCGGAACTCAAAGCTTGCACACCAACAGCATGGACGAAGCCCTCTGGCTTCCGACTGAGAAATCTGTCCGCGTGGCGCTGCGTACCCAACAGATCATCGCCTACGAATCAGGCGTGGCGGACTCAATTGATCCGCTAGCGGGTTCGTACCTGATCGAACACCTGACCGATGAGATCGAAAAAGGCGCGCTCGACTACATCGCCAAGATCGACGAGATGGGCGGCGCGCTGCAATCCATTGAGCGTGGCTACATGCAGAACGAAATCCAGAACGCTGCCTATGCCGCGCAGCAGGAGATCGAGCGCAAAGAGCAGATCGTGGTGGGCGTCAATCAATTCCAGGTGAAGGAAGAAATGACCCTCGAACGCCTGAGCGTTGATCCAGCCATCGAGGCAGCGCAGAAGGCGAAGTTGAAGGCATTGAGGGAAGGGAGAAATAAGGAACGAGTGGACGAGTTGCTTGGGCAGCTGAAAGACGCGGCTCTCGGAACCCAGAACTTGTTACCTCTTTTTATTGAATGCGTGGAGAATGACATCACACTCGGCGAGATCTGCAATACGCTGAGAGGCGTGTGGGGTGAGTACGTGGCGGAAGGGTTTTAGGTCGCCCCCCTCCTGCCTCCCCCAAATGGGACATGTTACACATAATTGACATGAAAAGTTTTTATGTCCCATTTGGGGGAGGTGCCCGAAGGGCGGTGGGGGCAGATCTGCAATACGCTGAGAGGTGTGTGGGGCGAGTACGTGGCGGAGGGGTTTTAGGTAATTGAAACTATGCAAAAAGGTTTTTTTATCCCCGTTCGGTTAATCCAGTAAAGTTATTTTTGCTATCGTTTAGTATGTTAATATACCAAAGGTTTGTCAATTACATCGAGAATTTTACGGAGGCTTTTTTCTGGATTATGTTTTATATCATATTCCCAAATCCTGATTACTCTCCAGCCCTGTTTTTTTAATTCGCGGTTCACTAATTTATCTCTTTTACGATTTCGTTCAATTTTATTTTTCCAGTAATCAATATTGCTTTTTGGCATTATGCATCTTTTTGAATGCCCATGCCAAAAATCAGAGTCTATAAAAACCACAACTTTCTTTCTTCTAAATACGATATCAGGTTTTCCAATAATTTTTGAGACATAAGTTGCAAAGTAAATTTTCCTTTTTTTTAATGCCAGCATTATCGTTCGCTCTGGTGTAGTGCCCGTTGAACGAATATGTTGCATATTTTTTCGTCTTTGTTCTTTCGTTAAATTATCCATCTTATGAAATAGAACATTCTTATTGATTTTTGAAAAGAAAAATTACGAAAAATTTTTCCAATAAACCCTTCCGTCAGGAAGTTTTATATTTGGCACCCACAAAGGCTTGTCATTCCATTTTTGTTCCTTTTTGCCCTCCAATCTATACATTGTCAACACAAGTTTATCAGGATTGGCGTCACCTATTGCCCTATCATCAGGAGAAAGAAGTGACCCAGTCCCTTTTGTAATCTTTCTTCCAGTTCTTATGATTAATAAACACTTTACATTTGGTTTTCTTTCTTTGAGGGCTTTGACAGACCCAATAAATGCATTTTTATCCCAGTCTGTCGCGTCTGCAACTTCTTGCATTTCTAGAATATCAATTGCTTTATCTATTGAAATTATTTGATCTGAGTTATCTAAACCAAGTCGGGCATCAAGATTTTTTGTATTTTTATCGCTTGGCTCATACGGAAAATAGTTTACACCACCTGCGATCAAGCCAACATCGCTCAGCTTGATCACATTTTTTCTTGTTGCGTTTATTCCGCTTGGAAGCATAATTGAAATATTCTCAATAGACTCTACTGATACTAAATCAAACAATACTTGGCTTGCTTCAGTCAGATCTCTAAAAATTTTAAAAAGTTGTTTTGTTGCAAAAACCCTGCACAAACCTAATATGCGATCGTACCCAAAGATACGCTGATGCTGCAAGACAGTATCTGCTAGTGGAGTTTTTGACTGTCTAGTGTAGTAAACAACCTGAAGTCCTGGGATAGTTAAACCTCGCCCAAGAACATTTCCTCCAATTAAAACATTTGCTCCTCGGTTGTAATCATTGTTTCTCTCCTCATTTGAGTTGAGAACCATTATTCGAGTATTTGTTATTGTTCCCCCAAATTTCTTCCAAACTTCTTCGAAGGATACAATACCTGGATATGTCTGCTTTAAGTCAGACCATGCATAATAAACTTGATCTCGTAGTGACGGGGATTTGGATAATAAATCAATTTCTATTTCTGAAATTAGGTTTTGAATTTTGATTCTAACTTTTTTATGGTCTCCAGTTTTGTGACTAGGATGCACTAGCATATTGCACACCCCTCTACTTGTCATTTCAATTTGAATGCTGGCAACCAAAAACTGGAGGAATGCTTTTTTTAGACTTTCTGGAACAACAGGCGTTGACAAAAGTATATTAACTTCGTCATCTTCTATTATTTTTTGAAGTTTTGAGTTCTCCCCAAAAAAATCTTTTCCACCTTTGTATTGTTCTCCTGGATTGAATGAATATGCAAACGTTGGTTTCCAGCCTTCTGATTGGCTTTGTAGCAAAAGAGATTGGGGGGTTGCTGTGACTTGGAGATAAATGCCTGACGGGGGTAAATTAAAAATACGCTTTAGAAGTAGATTGATCTCGCTTTGTTCGTTTTTATTTACTTTGGTATTTAAACTCGCTGCATCTCCTTCATCGTCAATTATCATCAGGGGCTTTTGTGTTGCTAAGCGTGATCTCGATAAATTGGTAAACCATTTTTCCAAGACTCTTTTGTTCTTCTTAAGAATAATTAAAATCGGTTTTGATAATCCGCCTTTGTAAATACTTATGTCCTCATTTTCATCACAAACTTGAAAAAAAGGTAAAGCACGTCTAGCTCTGTCAAGCGTTTGTTGTTGGAGTGAGACATTATCTGTTGTTAGGTATAAAAATGTTCGAAATCCTCTATCAGAAGATTGAGCGATTATCCCCAAAGCTTGTGCTGTTTTTCCGCTTTGTACTTGACCATGAAGAAGACCGAAAACTTTATCGTTATAGCTAAAGGTTTCTATATGTTTCTTTGAAAAATCTTCAATTGACGGTTTTATTGCATTGCCTAGCCCAGGACTCGCTAAGTCCACTATGCTTATATAATCATTAAAATAACTCATCGTCCATCTCCTAAACTAGCTCAGCAAGCCAAAGAGCGGGGTTTTTAGTTGCCGTGAGTTTAATATTCCGTTTTCCAAACTTCTCTAGTACAGTCTCTGTAACGGGCTCTCCAACTTGCAGTGCTCCTTCCTCTTCCATCTGTCCCTTTATCCACATCCCCAATATTCGGAGATCGTATTTTGACCTGAAATTTTTACTATAATCTCCGCCAGTTTGACACCAAAATTTATACCCATTGTTTGTGACAACTTGAAATTCCTTGTATGCAGGATAATCTTTTTGTGAAGTAATTTTCGAACTCACAACTATTTCCGCTTCATACCAAGGTCTCGGTCTTATTATTTTAGTTCTTTTATTTTCTCGCCCTTTAGCGAAAGTAACATTAAGATTGCTTTTTGCTTCTGTTTTTAATTCCAGCAGGAAACTTGTTTTTTTACCAAGCATCCAGTATTCTGAGATTTCACTTGGCGGTATTTCTTCCACATTAGGGTGTTCAGAATGAAAAAGGGGTTGTGATTTGAAACTTTTAGGTGCCCATTCTTGAAAACTTTTTGAGGCTTTTTCTGATAATTCCTTTTGGAGCTTAGCGGTTTGTCTGAGCGTTTCAGCATTATCATAGAGCAAGTCAACTTCGTATTCGCTATGCTCCTCTGTTAATAAGTTATCCAAATTTGAAGAGCCTATAACACCTAGAATTGGATTGCCTTTCTTCCAAAAAGAATAAACTTTTCCATGAAATGGAAAAGCCGTACATAGCCTTACCCACCCTAGTTTTCTTTCTTGTAATTCTTTATCAAGGGATACAACTGCTGTGTACTGAGCTTTAGTAAAACCAGAAAATGCGTGCATTCCAACAGTTAACTCGACCGCATTAATCGTATTTCTGCGAATGTTTTCAAGCAGAAATACTACAGAGTCTACAGATATAAAACCGACTGATATTTTTATTAAATCTGAAACATCTTTGCTTGCATATTCAGAAAAAACATCACCAAATTTCTTTTCTAGCAGTACTGGGTAAATATTTGAAGTCAATAGATTTAATTTAGTCATTTAAGTACTCTTTTCTTAACTTAAGAAGCCATTTTTGAGAACACATAAAATAAAATCTTCTAAATATCTTAGACTTTGAGCTTAGCTAAAGAAAGCATAAAATCAATTTATAGCAACTTTGTAATTTCTTTTCCAATGCGTTCAATTAAGGGAACGGTAACGGAATTTCCTGCTTGCATATATAACTTGCTGTTAGCGGACTTTGGGAGCACAAAATTATTTGGGTATCCTTGGAACAAGAAACATTCTCTTGGGGTTAGCTTTCTGATCCCGTAATCATCCAATATAAGTGGAACATTATGTCCACCTGCGCCCATATTTGCAGTTAATGTAGGGCATACATTGCTTTTGTTTTCTCTTACATACATTCTACGCCATTGATAAACAGTATCTTTATTTATCATCATTCTTTTCAACTCTACTGAATACTGATGAGAATCTTGGTAGTAGTAGATGTCGTCCTTTTTCTCATGTTCAAGTATGTCATGAATCTTCCTTGTCAATGGAACTTGATCAGGAAACTTAAACTCACTATGCCTTGAAACTTGTTTGGGATCAAAAGCAACAATAAAGATTCTTTCTCGATTTTGGGGAATATTGGAGTGTGTCATAGTATTAAGAACTTTGAAATAGACCCGATATTTTAACTTGTTTTCAAGAACATCTAACATTATCTGAAACGTTCTACCTTTATCATGCGACTGTAAATTTTTTACGTTTTCAAGAAAAAGCGCTTTTGGTTTATGAGTTTTTACAATTTGCTCTATATCAAAAAATAATGTACCTCTTGTATCAGAAAAGCCTTTACGATACCCTGCAACTGAGAATGCTTGGCAGGGAAATCCACCGCATAAGACATCAAATTTTTTTGGAATAAACTTTTTGGTCTCATCTTTGGTTATGTCACCAAATGGCACTTCACCAAAATTAGCTTTGTATGTTCTTTGCGCATCTTTATTCCATTCACTTGTAAAAACACACTTTCCACCAAGACCTTGCATTGCAAGGCGAAAGCCGCCGACTCCTGCAAACAAATCTATGAACGTAAACTTGTAGTCTTGATTTTCTGGAAACGGTATATTTGTTGTCTCGAACATTATGTGCTGCAAAGCATTTTCGGCCACTAAATGGTTTTGTTTTTCATCCCTTTCATATCCTGCGTAATTCTCGAGAATATTTTCTGCCTCTCTTTTATATTGTTTCTGATCTTTATTATGCAAATAGTGAGTGATAACAGCATTGTTACTAAGTTCGTCAATTGAAAGTCTTTCAACACTTAAATCTTTTTTTGTTTTAGTATACAGCCCTGTTTTCTTTGATGGTTTTATTGTTGTCATATTTACCCTATAAAAAAATGAAGGAATTATTCAAATATAATTACTTTTTGTAGGTATAAGAAGATTGATCTGCCTACCTTTCACTATATATTAGTTTGGTTCGTGTGCAACACTGAGGAGTTTTCCCTGCTCGGCAGATAAATCGAGCTCAGATAATATGGCTACAGATTGAGGGCGAATTATCATATTCGTATTTAATAATTCCAACATACCTCGATCACCGTTTATTTCAAGCACTCGATAAACAGCGCCTTCTTCATCAGCATATAAGCCCATTTTGAATGTGACCAAATCGCCAATTTTAATTTCCATGATGTTTTCCTTTCTGTAGTGTATTATAAGACATGTGTTCTGTTTTTCAAGCATTTCGTTGATATTAATATTTTCTGCGCATTGAGCAATAGGCTGAGAGAAGTCTGTGGCAGGAATCGCGGGAGAGGCCCCCTCCTGCCCGCTTCGCGCCAAATGCGACAGGTTACATCTGGTTGATATAAAAAGTTTTCATGTCGCATTTGGGGGAGGTGCCCGACAGGGCGGTGGGGGCCATAATGTGGTCATGCCAGCGAAACGATCCAATCCCAAAA
>Ga0154020_10006773_pt1 | contig 13424 bp, 9 predicted proteins | sample Klosneuvirus_201_FD_109709 | JGI IMG/M metagenome (GOLD analysis project Ga0154020, IMG submission 109709) | Active sludge microbial communities from wastewater, Klosterneuburg, Austria - Klosneuvirus_20160825_MG | ecosystem: Engineered > WWTP > Aerobic digester > Activated sludge | place... | reverse complement strand
TGGATAGCTTTTTCGTATTCAGCGTCACCTTCGAGAGCCTTAAGAGCAGAACCCTTAACGATAGGAGTCTTGTCTCCTGGGTAGCCGTATTTGTCGAGCAGTTCTCGAATTTCTACTTCTACAAGCTCGGCGAGTTCTGGGTCAGCCATGTCCATCTTGTTCATGAATACAAGAATCTGTTTTACACCTACTTGATTCGCAAGCAAGATGTGCTCACGAGTCTGTGGCATAGGACCATCAGCAGCAGAAACAACCAAAATAGCGGCATCCATCTGAGCTGCACCGGTGATCATGTTCTTAACGTAGTCGGCGTGTCCAGGACAGTCGACGTGTGCGTAGTGACGCTTGTCAGTGTTGTACTCCTGGTGAGAAGTAGCGATGGTAATACCACGCTCTTTTTCTTCAGGTGCGTTATCGATATCACCGTAGCTACGAGCTTCGGCCATACCTTTCTTTGACAAGTAACTAGTAATAGCTGCTGTCAGGGTAGTCTTACCGTGGTCAACGTGACCAATTGTACCGACGTTGACGTGGGTTTTATCGCGCTTAAATGCTTCTGCCATGAATTCTCCTTGTAGAAAGATTAAATTTTGATACTTTCACAGACGCGTTTTTATTAACATTAAAAAAGCGCCTGGATTTGACTACTAAATTATAGGTTGTAGATCAGTAAAAGTAAAGAGTTTTTTCGTGCCTAGTAATAAGTGGGTGCTGGCCAGGGCGGGAACGCTTGCGCGCCCCCGCCCCGACACATCCTCTGGTTCCCCGGCAGAGGGCTTGTTGCGCCGAAGCGCAGAACTTGGTCAGATGCGACGTCGAGCTCGGTTGATGCCGATCGATGCCCCGAGGAAGATGCAGACGATGATTCCGAGAATCACGCTCGCCGTGAAGCGAAACGCGAGATCTCGCACATCGTTGTTCCACATCCGGATGATCTGGAAGCCGAAGAAGGCGGCCATCAGCAGTGCGACGATCGAACCGATGATGTAGCCAGCGCTACGGGTGTACTGATCGGTGTTCATGTATGACTCCGAGGGTTGGGGAAACTGACAAGGTTCGGGCAATTGCCAAAACTGCAGAAATAATACAATAAAGCTATGCTTTTTGCAATAGAAATTATAACAAAGTCATGCTGGGGTGGGGTTCTGTAACGAACCCCACCCCGCCAATCTCCGACAGCTCAAGAGCTGTTGCCGTCGAAGTTCTTACTGCTCCAAGAGCTGGAGCTGTGCCCGATCTGGCGCCCGCTGGAACCCCAGCACATCGTGCACCTGTTCGGGTGCGTTGTCGCCGAGGATGAAGCGCACCACATCCACCGGATCTTGTGTACCGCCGTTCTCACGACCGTCCCACTTGCCGATGGTGGCGGTACCGTCGGGATAGACCCAGACGTCATGGCCATCGACACGCCTGACTACCGTTGGAACCGGGAAGAAGCCGTCACCCTCCTGACGCGGCTCCTTGGTCTCCAGCTTGAGTGGTTCATCGCCGGCCACCAGCGCCGAGATGATGTCATCCCAGCTGCCATCGGCAGCACGTCGGGTGGCCTCTGCTCGGTACGCAGCCGAGATAATGCAGCTATCGCAGGAATTGTCCCACGGATGACTGCAACTGGACTGCTGTTCTTCGATCGCGACCATGGTCGCTCCTTCCACTTGGGGAACTCAGGAAACAAAAAAGGCTTTCGCCCGTAGATATTATGATAGGTTAATCGTAAATTTTGAAGTGGATAACTAAAAAAACACCACCGAGATGGTGGTGTTTTTTTGAGCAGTTGCTGCTTAACGACCTTCGGCGCGGGCGGCGTTGTATTTGCCCATGAGCTCTTCAGCAACATTGTGTGGAACATCAGCATAATGGTCAAATTCCATTGAGTAACTGGCCCGTCCCTGAGTCATAGATCGAAGGCTGGTTGCATAGCCAAACATCTCGGCAAGTGGTACAAAAGCATCGACTACTTTACCGCTTCCACGATCGGTCATCTGCTCTACTCGGCCACGCTTGGCGTTGATATCACCGATAACATCACCCATGAAATCTTCTGGCGTAACGACTTCGACTTTCATGATTGGCTCAAGAATAACTGGATTTGCTTTCTTTACACCCTCTTGAAGTGCCATACTTCCGGCGATCTTAAAGGCCATTTCCGAGGAGTCAACTTCGTGGTAGCTACCATCGTAGAGTTTGACGTGTAGGTCAACTACTGGATATCCGGCAAGAACACCATTGGCCATTGCCTCTTTAACACCCTGCTCGACCGGTGTGATGTACTCACGAGGTACTGCGCCACCGACAATAGCATTTTCGAATGCGAGGTTTTTGTGCTCAGTTGCTTCTGGGTCCTGTTCGAGTGGGCTAATTTCAAGCCAAACATGTCCATACTGACCACGACCACCTGATTGACGAACAAACTTCCCTTCAACTTGTGTGGTACCCTTCACAGTTTCACGATAGCTTACCTGTGGACGACCGACGTTCGCTTCTACCTTAAATTCGCGTTTCATACGGTCAACGATTACTTCGAGGTGCAGCTCACCCATACCATCAATGATGGTTTGACCCGAATCTTCGTCGGAGTGAACTCGAAACGTTGGGTCTTCTTCAGCAAGACGAGAAAGAGCAATACCCATTTTTTCTTGGTCTGCTTTGGTCTTTGGCTCAATTGCGATAGAGATAACCGGCTCTGGGAAGGTAATTGATTCAAGGATAACCGGATGAGCTGGGTCACACATCGTGTTGCCAGTAATAGTGTTCTTAAGCCCGACCGCAGCTGCAATCTCTCCGGCAAACACCTCTGATACTTCTTCACGATTATTAGCGTGCATTCGAAGAATTCGACCAATACGCTCTTTTTCGCCAGTACTACTGTTAAGGATGTAGCTACCAGACTTGAGCGAACCTGAATACACTCGGAAAAATGCTAGCTTACCGACAAAAGGATCAGAAGCAATCTTAAAGGCAAGCGCTGAAAACGGCGCTTCATCACTCACTTCGAGAGGCTTTTCACTGCCATCTTTCGGGTCTGTTCCCATAGGAGGATCGATATCAAGTGGGCTAGGCAGATAAGCAACTACTGCATCAAGCAAAGGCTGAACACCCTTGTTCTTAAGTGCAGTTCCGGTGAGAATCGGGTAAATCTTACCTGAAATTGTAGCCTTACGAAGTGCTGCGACAAGCTCAGCCTCAGGGATCTCTGTGCCTTCGAGGAATTTCTCAATCAACGCATCATCAGTCTCGGCAATTTTCTCGATCATCTCAGCACGGTACTTCTCAACCATTTCTTTCATATCTTCTGGGATATCGGCATCTTCAGACGTCTTGCCGAGGTCATCTGTGTAAACGATCGCGCGATTAGTGATCAGATCGACCACGCCCTGAAAATTATCTTCGGCGCCAATTGGCAACTGAACTGGTACCGCTTTTGTGGTAAGTCGTTCGTGAATACTTTCAACGTCTTTGTAGAAGTCAGCCCCGGTGCGGTCCATCTTATTAATAAAACAAATTCGCGGCACGTTGTACTTGTCGGCTTGTCGCCAAACAGTTTCACTCTGTGGCTCAACTCCAGCAACTCCATCAAACACCGTCACACCACCATCAAGTACGCGCAATGAACGCTCAACTTCTACAGTGAAGTCGACATGACCTGGTGTATCAATGATGTTAATGCGCTTGCCAGCCCAGAAACAGGTCGTTGCGGCTGATGTGATCGTAATACCACGTTCTTGCTCCTGTTCCATCCAGTCCATAGTAGCTTCGCCGTCATGTACTTCACCAATTTTGTGAGATTTACCAGTATAAAACAAAACCCGCTCGGTAACGGTTGTTTTACCTGCGTCGATGTGAGCAATGATACCAATATTACGGGTATCTTCGAGTGAATATTCGCGTGCCATAACTATGTTGAATTCCTTTTTTAAAGCTGTTGAACTAGCAAAAAATAAAAACGCGGTCGCGCTTTTATTTGTTGGCGTTATTGTATCCTATTTCCGGCCTCAGATCAAGAATGCAAAGAAAATATCATATGCCAGCACCATGGAAGTATACCAATCATGAACAATGCGTCCAGACAAAACTTTAACCTCAAACACTATTGACCATAATGCTTAGTTATTGTAATGTAATAATTACGTTTCGAACAACCCGTTTGAGACCCTACATGAAAGGTGACGATGACACTACGATTTGTAGGTCCCACCGGCGAGGTCCATCACATCGGTGACAGCACAATCTGTCGCATCTGCGGCAGCACCGAGAACATCACTGGCGATTTCTGCTCACAGTGCCGAATCCATTTCGGAATGAACACCGGAACCGAGCTACCGCCCCACCCCCGCCACACCTCCGAGCCCCCTATCGATCACTGTTGATCGGTTCGGGGCTCGCCTTCTTTTTAGTTCGTTTCCTCGACTCCTGACGCTTGCTGCAAATCAAGAGCTGAGAGCGTAAGTTTGGTTCCAGCGCTGGCTTCTCCGGTAAGGATCTTACGACTTATCGTATTTTCAACATATTTTTGAAGTGCGCGGCGCATTGGTCGTGCGCCCAAACGTGGATCATAACCAACCTGAACAATCATCTGCAGGGCGTCCATCGTAAGTTCAACACTAATATTTTGTTGCGCCAAGGTCTTGTTGAGATTCGCCACCATGATCTGAACGACTTGCAATAGCTCATCTGGCGTGAGCGGCCTAAATAGTACGATATCATCAAATCGGTTCATGAGTTCCGGCTTGAATATCTTGGCGTTAATCAGCTGGTCGACAAATTCATCTTCAAAAGCATCAAGCTGCTGACCGGAATCGATTCGCCGACGTATCTCGTCTGCACCAGCGTTTGAGGTAACAATGATAATCGCTTCCTTGAATGACGTCACCCGCCCACTCGTATCGGTTAATGTCCCTTCGTCGAGCATCTGCAGAAGAAGATTAAGAATATCAGGATGAGCCTTTTCGATCTCATCAAGCAGGACTACAGAGAATGGCTTGGTTGCGACTTCACGAAGGAAAGTACTACCCACTGAACTATCGGTTGTTGCCTGCAGGATTCGTGCAACATCGGTTGCAAGCTGATACTCACTCATATCGAGTCGGATCATACTTTCTTCACCGCTGAAGTAGGTTGCCGCCAATGATCGCGCGAGCTCAGTTTTACCAACACCAGTTGGACCAAGGAAGAGAAAACTACCGACTGGACGCTTAGGATCACGAACTCCCGCGCGCGAACGGCGCAGTGCTTCACTGACTGTTCTTACCGCATGAGACTGGTTGATCATGCGTCGGTGAATCAGGTCCTCGAGATTGAGCAGCTCACCACGCTCAACCTGTGATGCCTGAGTTACCTTTGCGCCAGTCATTTTCTCAACTGCCATCTTGACCGAATCTGCCGTAATGATGCCACCAACCGGATAATTGATACTATCCTGCAAAACATCAATGCCTTTTGCCGGGAAAGCTTTGTCGGTCACATAGCGACTCGCCATATTGTAAGTCTCTTTGATCGCTGAGTATGCAATCATCGTCTTGGCGCGTGATTCGAGAGGCAAAGCAATATCTTCGAGTACACGGGCAACCTGGTCCTCATTGAGCTCAGGTAGATCTATTTTGGTGAGCTGGGCAAGCAAAGCTGATTTCGTAATGCTAAATTTGTGCCAATCTTCCGGGGCCATTGCCAAAATGATCGGCATTCTCGTCTGCTCGAGTACCTGCATGATGATGTGCGAGATGTCGATCGATCCAGGTGCTGTCTCCATAAATAGCTGGGCTTCATCGAGAAACAGTATAATATTCTGGGCATGTACTGAATCATAGAAGATTTCTTCCATGAGTTTCTCAATCGAGAGCCCTTGCCCAATCGTTGAAGTGATGCGATTGGCATCAAGCTTTACAACCTGGAGATACGCAAGATTGCCAGCTTGATCACCGCCTTTGAGCATCGTTTCAGCCAAAGCATACACCAGCGATGACTTCCCTGAACCGACTGGCGCCACTAGTGCTACACCGTTTCGACTTGGGCGACTGATGATCTGTATCATCTGCGATATCACATCTTCGCGTGTCTCGTCAGAGAACATTGAGTAGCCTGCCTCGATGGATTTGCTAATGTTCTCACCGAAGCGATCAAGAATCGGCGTATAGCCATTGGCCCAATCGCGCGCCAAGCCTCCAAAAAGATTCTTCTCGGGCTTTTTGAAATATCGATCAACAATTTGCCGCTGCCAATACAAACCCCTCACAATATCTTCTGGCTTGATATTATTCTGTGCAAATCCATGCTCAAAGTAAGGGCAGGTCAAAAGTAGTGCTGCTGCGATAGAGCCAGCTGAGATATGATCAAGAGATGTCTGAGAAGCAAGTTCAAAAGCCTTGCCGTAGATAACTTCAACATCTATCGGATTGGTCTGCAAACCTGTCTCGATCACTTCCTCGGGAATAAGGAAACGATTGACGAAGAAACGTGCTTGCCAGTGATCGGCAACTGCTTGCCACAACTTGAACGAGCTATCGGCTCGACCGACTTTATTGACGATATCTGACTGAAGCAATACTTCCAGTTTAGTATTAGCCTCCATCACGGGATTGCCACTATCAAGATCTGATAGATCCCACTGATACCACAACATAAACATAAAAGCCCATACGCCCGGCGCAAATAACATATAGCCCACTTTCATACCAAGCACCACCATGACTGCAGCTGCCAGTATAAAAACAAGCGTTGCAACTTTAAGAAGTGTCACTATGGGCTTGCCGAACATCTTTACGATAGTAGACTTCTGGGTCCGAAGGCTCTTTGAATAGGTAAAGGTAGTCGCGCTCATACAATCCCCAAAAATATAAAGAGAATTGGTGAAAATGGCAAAATTGGCCAAACTACAAATAGAATGGAACCGAATACGATCGTGAGAACAATCGCCATGACAGCTGCAAACATAAATATGATCCGTATTAAAAATCCGATGAAACGCGATACGAGATTACCTATCAGTGCCTGGAAGCGATCCTCAAGAGCGGTCGAACGCGCATAGGCGATGTCTCTTTTCCAGGGTGCAAACAAAGTCTTGAGAATAATACTGATTGAGAAAAATTGCGTTATAAAGCTAATACGGCGACGCATCTCGCGTGGGACGCGAGCCCAACCGGTGCTATACCACCAAGTAAAAAAACTAACTAAGACCATAATGTATTATTGTACCAAGGATGTGCTTAGCCGCCAAAACGGCTACGCTTATTAGCACGGGAAGTTACAGCTAGGAGTGTGCCGCCAACGAGCAGCAGACTTAGGGCTAGCGTGACCAATCTATAAAAATTCTCCCCGGTGTCCGCCAAGTCATCTCCTGTGGTTGGGTTATTATCATTTGAAGCTACTGGCACGGGATATTGTGCGGCAGCAAAGTTTGTAATGTTCTCTTGGGATAATACATCTATCAAATCAGCAGAGCCTGGGGTATTAACATTTGCTATGTAGGTGTTAGTCAATATATTGCCAAGCTGAGTTGTATCAGGGTCAGTTGCGGGCATCCCTGATATAACATAGTTGGTGAATTGCATAGATGAATTGGCCGAAACCGTGGCGGTGATATTTGTGGAAATTGCATCACCCGGTGCCAAGTTCTGTGCCGGTCCAGCATATACACAAAAAATATAATGATAGTCTGCATGATTTGGAAATGGGTTAGTAGGTAAGGTGCCCGCATCTACACAGGCTATATTTGGATTGCTTGACGATACAAACGTAAGATCCGGTGGCATAAAATCAGAAAATATTGCAGTTGCAATTGGATTAAAGCCACTCCCGTCAAATTGACTTAAGTCGAGTGAACTATATCCTAGATTTGTTAGCGTAATCGTATATGACATATCTGAACCAGCTCGCACTTGAGCGGGGTTATTTACAACTTTGCTTATGCGTAAATCTGTCTGCGGAGGCAAAGTAGCCCCATACTCACTTGTTGATCCGTAGCCACTCGGTGTATCATTGCGCACTTCAGTTACCGTCATTGCGAGATTTGTCACACCAGTTGCGCCAGTAAAAGTAACTAAGTAGCCTTGACTGCCATTTCCAATCGCTGTAACCAAGTCTGAACCCAGGTAGGTCTCCCCTTCACCTTGACCCGATGGATCAGCCGCAACATTGCTATAAAATTCAACGAGATACTGACCAGCTGGGACATCAAGTTGATAATCAACTGTCGTATCCCCTGCAGCCTCTGTGACGCTCTGAGCTATTGGAAAATTAAGCAAATCATTCGGGCCGATATGGACAGGGGTATTTGGTGTTGGGGCGGTCACACCATCTCCGGTGTTGAGGTTACCGCTGCTTAAGTCAATTCCAAGACTTCCATTCTGATAAATCACATTATGCAATAATGCATTTGCAACTGACTGATCACCATGAATAAGAATTCCCGATCTGCCATTATTGGCAATTACATTTGACTGATTAGCATTTGGGCCACCGACGATATTATCAAACGAATCACCTGTTATATGTACACCATTGCCTTGATTGCCGAGAGCAGTTATACCATCGGCGCCAACGCCAATATAATTCCCCTCAATGACATTATTGTACGTTCCTTCTTCAAGCGACACACCGTCTGGCTCCCAACTGCCATTAGGATACGTATTCCCGGCAATGACGTTTCGAGCAGCACTCGTTGTGCCGCCAACTTGAAAGTCATGTGAGACCGTAAAACCAGGATTACTCAATAAGCCAAATATATGAATTGCCGAATTAATATTTCCGGTTCCTAAAGAATGTGTAACCGTTGCGTTACCCGTATAGTCTGTTCCGATGTAATTACCTTGAATTGTTGTACCGCTACAGCCATCCCTGAACGATAAGCCAAATTCCTTACTTGAACCTACAACATTAGTTGCCCCGACTGCAGTGCCGCCGATTAAGTCATTCGAGGAGTTTCCGAACAAAATGGCATTGCCAAGCCCAGGTGCGTAGCCTGCAGGGATTGCGGTCAGCCCATCAGCGCCCAGCCCAACGTAGTTGCCTTGTATGATATTGTCGCTCGATGGATTACTATCGTCGCCTTCATTGTGAATGAAGATATCGTCACATTGATTACCCGCCACAACATTACGATCTGCAGCATTCGTACCGCCAATTCGAAGGTGGTTGGTCGCTACCGACGACACCCCAGATCCTAGACACGTCGTAACGTTATCGCGACCATTACCCTGGTCAAGCAAACCAGTCTCATCAGTACCAATATAATTTCCTGTAATTATTGAGTAGTCAGCCCGAAATAAATTAATGCCATCATTACCACAGTTACTGATTATCAATCCCCGCACTTCAACGTTTGTCGACTGAATAGTTATACAGCCAACATTATTATAAGTACTGTTCTGCTGGGATGATCCATCTATCTTCACCAGAAGCTGACCATCAAGTGGTGCTGGTGAAACTGCCGAATTAGCGAAAGATAAATTTTGTGAGTAGCCATTGATAAGCACCTGCTCGGTAATGCTTGGCAATGGCGTATTAGTTGAGATGCTATACCCATCATCACCGTTCGTACCAACAAAGTCCGCGGCTCCTGAAAGATTAAAATTAATCGTATCTGCACCCGACAAGGCATTCGCTTCCTCAATCGCGGCACGAAGACTACAATCACCACCAGCTGGGGTAATTTCACAAACGGCATCGCCCGGATTGGCGTCAACACCATCAGCTGTTGTATTGACGACAAAAGTAGCTGCTGCACGAGCGACATTCATCTTTGTTAGCAGTGGCGCTACCAACAATACCGCAACCAGCCAACCAATAATATATCTCTGTATTCTAACCATAACTTGTATTAAGTTTAGTCTTTTTCCAGATGAAACACAATCAAACTAAAAAACTCCCGATCGGGAGTTTTTTATAATCTACAGTACTTGCTAGTAGCGTGCGAAGTGGGCAAATGCCTTGTTGGCTTCTGCTGCAGCGTGAGTATCAACTTTCTTCTTCACAGCATCACCAGCATTGTTGTAAGCGTCTAAGAGCTCGTTGGCGAGCTTCTCGTCAAATGGCTTACCTTTTTTGTTACGAGCGATGCCAAGCATCCAGGTCATTGCCATATGAACTTTACGATCAGGTGCAACTGGCATAGGAACCTGGTAGTTTGTTCCACCAATTCGCTTTGATCGAACCTGCACTTGTGGAGAGACATTCTTTATAGCAGTCTCGAACACTTCGAGTGCATCTTTCTTGGTCTTAGTTGCGACAATATCGAGCGCACCATAGACGTGACGTTCAGCAAGTCGCTTCTTTCCGCTGCGCATGACTTTGTTGATCATACGTGTCACCATCACGCTTTGATAGCGTTGGTCAGCAGGAAGTTCGCGCTTGAGGGATTTAGTCTTTTTTCGTGGCATAGTCTTAAGCCTTAGCTTTCTCTAACTTAGCGCCGTATTTACTACGACCTTGCTTACGATTAGCAACACCAGCCGTATCAATCGCACCACGCACTACGTGGTATCGAACACCTGGGAGATCTTTTACGCGACCACCGCGGATAAGCACAACTGAGTGCTCTTGAAGGTTGTGACCTTCGCCGCCGATGTAGGCAGTTACTTCCATACCGTTCGTTAGGCGCACACGAGCTACCTTACGAAGCGCCGAGTTTGGCTTCTTTGGAGTCTGGGTAAATACTTTTACACATACACCGCGCTTGAATGGAGCATTCAAGCTACTCGTGCGGCCCTTAAGGGCGTTAAAACTACGGCCCAGCGCCGGCGCTTTACTTTTGCGTCGGGCTGCGGCTCGTGGTTTGCGAATGAGTTGATTTATAGTTGGCATTGTTCGTTTTTTAACCTGGTTACTTTATCAGATAGAGACCTTCTGGTCAAGTCTGCTAGACCTCTTCGAGCTCGTCAGCATCGCGAAAGCCTGTTCCGACTGGAATGAGGCGACCAATGATAACGTTCTCTTTAAGGCCACGGAGACGGTCGTGCTTACCACGAATAGCGGCGTTAATCAGCACTCGAGTCGTTTCCTGGAAGGAAGCGGCACTCAACCAGCTATCCGAGCTTGTACTGATCTTGGTGATCGGCATAAGCAGCTGTTCGTACGTTGCAGTCTTACCTTTGGACTCAGCAACGCGCATCGTTTCTTCATGAAGAGCAGTCTTACTGACAACATCACCACTGACAAACGTCGTGTCATTTGGCTCTTCTATACGCACTCGGCTAAACATCTGTCGGATGATAACCTCGATGTGCTTCGATGCAATGGTCTGACCCTGTGAAGCGTAGATCGACTGTACTTCGTCCACGATGTAGCGCTCAACTGCTTCGTCACCGAGTAGTTTGAGCATCGTCTGAAGATTGACTGATCCTTCAGTCAAACGGTGACCCGCAGTAATGAGGTCTCCGGTCTTCACCTGAACACCAATGTGCGTTGGGACAGAGTAAGTGCGGACATTTCCACCATCGTGTATCAGAGTAATCTCTTCTTTACCGACTTTAACAGTACCAGCTGCACCAGCCTTGATGGTTCGCTTACCGGTTGCACTCTCAGCAATAACTTGCTTGTGGGTTACTGCTTGGCCAGATTTTACTTTTGGCTTCATGTCTTTGAGTGGATATTCAGTCGTCTTAAGATCTGGTGGAGTCACGTTTACGATCGTCTTACCCTCTTCTTCGATAACCTTCACGACACCGTCTACTTCACTGAGAATTGCTTCACCTTTCGGATTACGCGCTTCAAAGATTTCTTCAACACGCGGCAGACCCTGGGTGATGTCGCCACCAACACCCGCGAGGTGCTTCGTGTTCATAGTTAGCTGGGTACCTGGCTCACCAATTGACTGAGCAGACATAATACCGACTGCTTCACCATGTCGCACTGAGTTACCGGTAGCAAGGTCAAGTCCGTAACACTTCTCACAAATTCCCCAAACTGACTTACATTTGAGAACTGATCGAATCTTAACTGATTCAATGCCAGCTTCAGCAATTGCACGCGCCTTAGCGTCGCCAATCAATTCGAGTTTCTTAACGATAATGTCACCGGTCTTTGGATTGACAATCTTATCAAGACTTGCTCGTCCGACGAGCCATCCTGCAATAGAGTCTTCCCCTGCCGCCATCGCTTCAGCAGCAGTTACGAGGTAGCCTACTTTGTCGCCACAATCAGTTTCGGTGATGACAACATCCTGTGCAACATCAACGAGTCGACGAGTGAGGTAACCTGATTCTGCGGTCTTAAGCGCGGTATCAGTCAAACCTTTTCGAGCTCCGTGAGTTGAGATGAAGTACTCAAGAACAGAGAGGCCTTCTTTATAGTTCGAGCGGATTGGAAGCTCAATGATGCGTCCAGCCGGGTTAAGCATCAAACCAAGCATACCGGCCATCTGGTTGACCTGAGATACGGTTGTACGAGCACCCGATGCGATATCTAGCGAGAAGGTCGAGTCGTCGCCTTCGATCATTTCTTTCAATGATGCTTCGACACGCTCAGAGATGTTCTTCCAGATCTCAATGGTCTTTTCATATCGTTCGCTTTCGGTGATCAAACCCTGCTCAAACTGACCTGAAAGCTCAATAGCGCGCTTCTCGCCTTCAGCAATCAATTCGGCTTTAGCTGCTGGAGTGACGAGGTCATCCATACCGATTGAGACACCCGACATAGTGGCATAGCGGAAACCAAGCTGCTTGATGTTGTCTGCCAGTTCAGCCATGGCATCGTTGCCAAATCGAGCGAAAACTTCAGCCATCATTTTGCGAAGAGTAGTCTTATTCTGCACTTCATTCTGGTAGCCAAAACCTTCCGGAAGAATGTTGTTGAACTGAATTCGTCCTGGAGTTGTTTCGATAATCTTGCCGTCCATACGCACTTTCACCATCGCCTGAAGATCAACGTGTTTTTCCTGATAGGCATAGACTGCTTCTTTTGGATCAGCAAAGATCTTTCCTTCACCCTTAAGACCTGGCTTCGAAAGGGTTAGGTAGTGACAACCGAGTACAATCTCTTGGTTAGGATTTACGACTGGCTCACCACTTGAAGGCTTGAGCAGGTTGTGACGCGACAACATGATGTTCTTTGCTTCTGCTTGAGCAGCTTCTGACAATGGAACATGAACTGCCATCTGGTCACCATCAAAGTCAGCGTTGAATGCAACACAGACCATTGGGTGTAGCTGAATAGCTTTACCTTCGATCAAGATTGGCTTAAATGCCTGAATACCGAGTCGGTGCAAGGTTGGTGCACGGTTCAGTAGTACGTACTTGTCAGCAATCACTTCATCGAGTGCATCCCACACTTCATTACGGGCGCGCTCGATCATGCGTGACGCACTTTTTACGTTGTGAGCAAAACCATGCTCAATCAATCGGCTAATGACGAATGGCTTAAACAGTTCGAGCGCCATCATCTTAGGAATACCACATTGATCGAGTTTGAGGTGTGGACCAATTACGATAACTGAT
>Ga0154020_10006772_pt1 | contig 13426 bp, 10 predicted proteins | sample Klosneuvirus_201_FD_109709 | JGI IMG/M metagenome (GOLD analysis project Ga0154020, IMG submission 109709) | Active sludge microbial communities from wastewater, Klosterneuburg, Austria - Klosneuvirus_20160825_MG | ecosystem: Engineered > WWTP > Aerobic digester > Activated sludge | place... | reverse complement strand
CCGGCGCATTTGGACTTCGCGCGGCGCGTCCACGGCGGCGTCCACGAAGATGACGGTCTGCGCGAGCGAGATGGGTGCAGCGTGTTCGGGCGAAAGTTGCTGGCAGATGAGTGTGCGCACACCGGGCAGATGCAGCGCCGCCACCGCTTCGACCACGCGCGGTCCGACGCCGTCATCGCCGCGCAGGGTGTTGCCGTAGCCGATGACGAGGAGGTTCGGCGACTGCCTGGCCGGAAACTGTTCGAGGCTCTTAAGAGATTTTTTCGACGACATGAAAGCGAAACCTCCGACATTGGTGACAGCGGCCGAGGGTGTATTTTTTGCCGATGCCGCCGATGCGAACGCCGTAGAGTCCATACGGTTCGGAAAATCCGCACTTTAGGCAACGGATCCGCCAACCTGGTGCGCGCGCTTCCGGGTTCGTTAAATCGGACAATTTCATCCGCGCGTCAATTCGTTCAGAACGTCACCCCTCACGCCGATAAGCTGCACGTGTAACGGCATCTGACCGACGGCGTGGGTGGAGCAACTCAGACACGGGTCAAAGCAACGAATGCCATGCTCGATGCGATTGAGCATCGGTTCGGGAATGTCGCTTCCCCGAACATAATGCTTCGCGATTTGGGCAACGGTTCGGTTCATAGCCAGGTTGTTCTGACCGGTGGCGATGATGAGGTTCACCTTTTTCAGGATGCCATTGCGGTCCACGGTGTAGTCGTGGAACAACGTGCCGCGTGGCGCTTCGCTCGCTCCAATACCCCGCAGGTTGTTGATGCCGGCATCGGCGCGCAGATAATCGGAAAGCAGTTCCTTGTCCTCCATGTATTGTTCGATGAACTCGACGGCGGCGAGGATCTCGATGAGGCGCGCATAGTGATAAAGGAACGACGACGTCACCGCGCCCCGGCCCATGCTTTTGAAGTTTTTCAATTCCTTGTCCGCCTGCGGGACACCCATGCGCTCGCAGACGTTGAGCCGCGCCAGCGGGCCAACGCGATACATGCCATCTGGAAATCCCAGTGGCAGATAATACGGCGATTTGAGGTAGGACGACTTCTGCACGGCTTCGCCGATGAACTCGTCATACTTCTGCGGGTCAAGCTGGTCGGCAACGACGCTGCCGCTGCTGTCGGTGAATCGCAAATTGCCGCCGTGATGTTCCCAAGAACCGTCCTCAGCCACCAGACCCATGAACAGGGACGGAAAATTGCCGAACACATGCGTCTCCTTCTCGTGCGTCTTGAGTGTTTTCTTGAACAAGTCGAGCGCGAGTTTGGTGGTGGCAAACGCTTCGGGAAGCCAGGCTCGGATTCGGTCACGGCCTTCGGATGTCAACGGACTGCGCACGCCGCCGGGCACGGCCCATGCGGGATGAATCTTCTTCCCGCCCAGGATCTCGATGACTTCCTGGCCAAACTGCCGCAGGCGGATTCCGGCGCGTGCAAGGTCGGGGTTGGTCGCCACAATGCCGAGCACGTTGCGCTTCTCGGGCGGTGTGTCCCAGCCGAGAAGGAAATCCGGTGCGCTCAGGTGAAAGAAGCTCAACGCGTGGCTTTGGGTGATCTGGGCGAGGTTCATCAGGCGGCGCAGTTTGTCGGCGGCGCGCGGTACGGCCACGGACATGATGACGTCGCCGGCCTTGGCCGAGGCCAGCAGATGACTGACGGGACAGATGCCGCAAATGCGCGGCGTGATGCCCGGCATCTCGCTCATGGGCCGGCCCTCGCAGAATTTCTCGAACCCGCGAAATTCGACGACATGAAAGTTGGCGTCGGACACCTTGCCGTCGTCGTCGAGGAAGATGCTGATCTTGGCGTGGCCTTCGATGCGGGTCACGGGATCAATTATGATGCGTTTTGACATAGCTTGGTCTCTTTCCTCAAAAGATGAAATGTTCCGCCTGATCCATTCCTCCAATTCTCAGCCCGTCGGCGCTTTACATCCGTTGGAGGACAATCTGTTCCATTTCATCCAAACTTCAAATCCGCGCCTTCCAACACCGGCTCCTTGCCGGCGAGAAGTTGCGTGACAAATGATTTGATCCGCGCCGCTGACGGCGGGCAGCCGGTCAGGAAATAGTCCACGTGGATGTATTCATGGACCGGCGTGACGCGCTCCAGCAGCGGCGGCACGATGCCATCCTCGCTCGGAATACACTGATTGAGCTGTGCCGCTTCCATGTAGGCGCGTTGCAGTACGTTTTCGTGGTTGCGCAGGCCGAGTTGGTTACGGATGGCGGTGACGTTTCCCGTGACCGCGCAATCACCAAAGGACACCACGGTCTTCGTGCGCCGCCGGATTTTGTGCACCATCTCGATGTGTTCCTCGTTGCAGACCGCGCCTTCGACGAGGCACACGTCCACATTCTCCGGATATTCCTTGGTGTCTACTACCGGGCTGTAAACAAGGTCCACAAGTCCGGCGAGATCGATGAGGAACTCGTCCAGATCAAGGAACGACATGTGACAGCCCGAACAGCCGCCCAACCAGACCGTGGCAAGTCGTGCTTTCATAATTTCATTCCGATACCCATTGTTTCTTCTCCCGCGCGGTGACGATGAACTCGAGTTTGCCGCGGTTGCGCTCCATCTCGGACACCGTCGAGCCTTTGTTGAACAACGCACCGGTTGGACAGGCCTGGACGCACTTGCCGCAGCTTGTGCAGGAGTCCGATTCGCCCCAGGGCATGTTGAGGTCGGTGATGATGTGTGATTTGCCGCCGCGCCCGGCGACGTTCTTCGTGCCGGCGCCCTCTATGTGCCAGCACACGCGCACGCACCGGGTGCACAGGATGCAACGGTTGTGGTCCATGCCGAACAGCGGATGTGTGTTGTCCACGTCCCATTTCGGAAACACATAATCGTAACGGACGTGGTCCATGCCCTGGCTGTAGGCGAGGGTTTGCAGCTCACAATTCCCGTTGGAGACGCACACGGAGCAGACGTGGTTGCGCTCGGCGAAGAGCAATTCGAGCGTCATGCGCCGATAGCTGCGGAGACGTTCGCTGTCGGTATGAACGACCATGCCCTCGGCCACCGTCGTGGTGCAGGAGGGCAGCAGCTTCGGCGTCCCGGCGACTTCCACCAGGCACAACCGGCATGCGCCCACATCGTAAACGCCATTGAGGTGGCAGAGTGTGGGAATCTTCACGCCCGCCTCGGTCGCGGCCTGCAGCACCGTCTCGTTTTCCTCGGCGCTGATCTGCTTGCCATCAATGGTCAGTGTTTTGGCAGCCATAAAAATCCTTATGTAGTCGCGGGGACTGTTTTTGGTTTGCCTGCACCGTTTCCGGGCGGACCGAATGTGTCCGGTTGCAGCAATTCCTCGTATTCGTTGCGGAAGAATCGCAGCGTGCTCATGACCGGGTTTGGCGCAGTCTGACCGAGGCCACACAGACTGGTATGTTTGACCATGTCACAAAGCTCCTCCAGTTTCGCCAGGTCGCGCGCGGTGGCGCGGCGTTGCAGAATCTTTTCCAGCAGATTGTGCATCTGCACCGTGCCGGCGCGGCAGGGAATGCACTTGCCGCAGGATTCGTCCATGCAGAACTCCATGAAGAACCGCGCCACGTCCACCATCTTCGTGGTTTCGTCCATCACGATCATGCCGCCCGAACCCATGATTGAGCCGAGCTTGGTGAGCGATTCATAATCCACCGGCGTGTCGAGATGCTGTGATGGGATGCAACCGCCCGAGGGTCCGCCTGTTTGTACCGCTTTGATCCTGCCGCCGTCCGGCGCGCCGCCGCCCATTTCCTCGACGATGTCCCGTAGCGGCGTACCCATTGGCACTTCGATGAGGCCGGTGTTCTTGATCTTGCCGGCGAGCGCGAAGACTTTTGTGCCTTTGCTCTTTTCCGTCCCGATGCCGGCAAACCAATCCGCGCCCTTGCGGATGATAGCGGTCACATTGGCGAACGTTTCCACGTTGTTGATGAGTGTCGGACTGCCCCACAAGCCGCTTTCGGCCGGGAACGGCGGGCGGGGCCGCGGCGTGCCGCGCTTGCCTTCGACTGAGGCCATCAACGCGGTTTCTTCACCGCAGACGAATGCGCCCGCGCCGATGCGGATGTCGATGCTAAAGTTGAACGGTGACTCAAAGATGCCACTACCAAGCAGACCATGTTGCTTGGCCTGCTTGATGGCGGTCTGCAAGCGCGAAATCGCCAGGGGATATTCTGCGCGGACATAAATGAACCCCTGATCCGCCCCCACTGCGTAGGCCGCGATGGCCATTCCTTCGAGGATGCTGTGCGGATCGCTCTCCAACACGCTACGGTCCATAAACGCACCCGGATCGCCCTCGTCGGCGTTGCAGATGACGTATTTCTTGGCGCCCGGTGATTTGGCAACTGTTCCCCACTTCAGGCCGGTCGGGAAACCTGCACCCCCGCGACCGCGCAATCCGCTCGCGACCATCGCATCCACGACATCCTTGGGCGTCATCTCCCGCAGCACCTCGAGCAACGCCTGATAACCATCGGTGGCGATGTAACTCTCGATGCGATCCGGGTCCACGACGCCGCTGTTGGCGAGCACGATTGAGAGTTGCTGCTTGAAGAACGCGGCCTCGGGATCGGTTTGCGGCGCGTCGGCCTTGCCGCCGTTGAGTGCCGCCACGATGGAGGGTGCGTTTTCGGCAGTGACCTTGATATAGAGCGAATTCTGCGGATCGGCCTGCACCAGCGGGCCTTCGCAGCAGAGCCTCATGCAGCCGACGCCGCGCACTTCCACGGTGTCTTTCAGGCCCGCGTCCGTGACGGCCTTTTCGAGCTGTTGCTTGACGCCCTTGGAATTGGAGGACATGCAGCCAGCCGCCATGCAACAACGGAGCGTGACTTTCTTGCGCGCAGCCAGTTCCTTCGCTTTGATTTGAAGCAGATCCTGCAAGATCATTTTGCCCCCCAATGATTGAGCTGTTCGATGGCGGTTTCGGAAGTTTGGCGCGGCGTGACCGTGCCGTCATAAACGACGGCTGGCGCGATGCCGCAGGCGCCTATGCACCGTGCGGTGAGGAGGGAAACCTTGTTGTCCGCGGTGGTCTCGCCCGCCTTGACCCTGAGGTTTTCCTGGACGGCTACGATGATCTTGTCCGCCCCTTTCACGTAGCACGCCGTGCCCATGCAGACGACGCAGGTGTGCTCGCCCTTGGGCTTGAGCGTGAAGAAATGATAAAATGTTGCGACGCCGTAAACGCGGCTGGGCGGCAGTTTGAGTTTGTAAGCGACGAACAGAAGCACGTCGTCTTCGAGGTAGCCGAACAGTTCCTGCGCCTTGTGCAAAACCTCGATCAAGGCCTCGTGCCTGAACTGATGTTTCTTCATGTGCACTTCAAGGATCTTAAAGCGCTTGTCACCGCTGGCGTGTTCCAGCGTGGAGCGAATCCGGTTGTGCATCGATTGAACGGGTGCTGCCGTCATCTCATGGTCCTTCGGTTGAGGGTTGTCATGTGCTGCGAAATTGTTTCTAACAACATCCGGATACTAACGCCAGTAATTCCTTTGAACCACACCGGGATTGGCAACTGCTTGTCAATTCTTGCGCGACCACCCGGGTGGCCAGCATTCATCCCGCTTCAGAACTGCTGTATTGCCGTCGTGTTTTCACCCTTCAACATCGCTTCGCCTATCATGGTCGCTGCTGTTTTGGGGCTGACGATGTCGGTGTTGACGACCAGATGATAATGCATGGGGTCGTCTGCATTCTTGCCGAAGTATTTCTTCAAATACCGCGTTCGAGCACGGTCCTCGGAGCGGATAAATTTTAGCGCCGATTTTTCTCCTTGCGGTCGTTCCTGTCGGAGGCGCTCGACTCGTCGCCCGATGGAGCCGATGAGCCGGATATGAAACACGAACGGCAGCTTGCTTGTGATGATGTTTGATCCGCGCCCGATCAGGATCGCATTCCCGAGTGTCGCCAAGTGAAGAACTGTTTCAGAAGTTTTGCGGACGAGCAACCACGTCGGAGGATGCAGTTCGAATAATTCTTCCATGATGTCGTCGAGTTCCGAGGTCCGATCCTCCCGCATGTAGCTTGCCAGCGTCGCGGGCAGGTTGTGATCTTCCAGGACCCGTTGAACAAGGTTTCGGTCAAACACCATCCAGGGCCGGTCCTCGCGACCCGCGTGGTTTTGCAGGTAATCCGCCAACCGGTCTGCCAACACTTTCGCTCCGCAGCCGGTCTGGCGTGAGATCGTAATCGCGCGCCATCGACCCGGGACCGGGTCTGCCCCGGCTTTTGTGCGCGGGGCTTGCAACTGGCAGTTGATGAACGCCTGACATCGTTCAAATTCAGTCTGAACATTCATGAGAGTAATTGACTTGTTCCGTCACTATCACTTCAGCGCGTTTAAGTTGAGATGCCGGGACTCCAGGCACAGGCGTGTTTCCATCTCACCGCCAGGGGCAAAATGCCCGAGGTGACCACACCTTGCCCCATGCCTTGATTGACCTGGCTGTTTCATGAGCCACATTTTTTGACTTTTTTACCCAGGAAGCAGTAAACACCAGCCCAAGGGCAGTGCGCTCCTCGTCGTTTGGCAATGTTCGGTCATTCTTTGTTCTCCGGTGTGACGATCCGCGCGACAATATACGAAATATTTCTGCCAAGGGAAGGGGAGCGCGACACGACTCCAACCCATACGTTCACAATCATGCTCAAGCAGCAGGAGTCAGTCAGTGGTGGAACTAACGGAGACTGGCATGTCGAAATTTGCACTCCGGACGGGGTGCAGCTGAAACCGACGGCCACGCTTGTGGAGTTATCCACTGTGGACGGGCAGATCGGCGTGATGCCGGGACACGAGCGGCTGGTCACCGTCTTGGACATCGGGGCACTCGTTGTTCACAATGGTAGCCAACGGGATGTCTATCTGATCGGTGGCGGCTTCGCGCGGGTAATGCCTGGACGGCTTTCTGTGCTGGCATTCTCGATGGAGAATGCCACGGACGCCCCGGCGTTGGAGAAATGCCGCGCCCGACGGCGTGAATTGCTCGACAACGGTGAAGGAACAGGGACGTTTGATCCGGCCGACGAACTGCCGGCCGGGCCAAAATAAATCAAGCGTTTGCCAAGAATGGTGTGGCGGGCATCATTTGCTCATTAAATTGTATTGCATGAAGGCGAAACCGGACACGTTTGACAAACGGACGCCGTACTTGGAAGCGCGCGCTTCGTCGTTAGCCCTGTTGCAATCGTTCCAACCCGAACCGCCGGCCACCCAATCGGCCACTCGAAGCCCGGTGGCAGGCAAGGCGGATGTGACGGTCGTCACGGTGGTGCATAAAACAGTTTTCGCCCAAAGTGGTTATTGGCACGGAGGAATCAATGAGTAGCCATCATCGAATAATGAACAATCAACCATAAGGACTGCCATGAAAGCCCGACCCTCCCACAGCCATGGTGAAGTGACGCTGGAACTCAACCGAGGTGACGAATCCCTCATGGAGGCGGCGACGTCCATGGGGTCAAAATTGCCCTTTAAGCTGAGGCAAATCCTCGTGCCCATCGATTTCTCGGACTGCTCGAAAAAGGCGCTTGAGTACGCGGTCCCGTTCGCAAGGGAGCACAATGCCGTCCTCACATTGCTGTATGTCGCCGATCCGGCATACAATGTCGGCGAATACGGCGGTATTGATTACGCCCAGCTCGAGGGGAGCATGCGGGAGGAGGGCGAAAAAGAACTCGCGCAGATGGCTGCGGATCAATTGCGCGGCAAAGTCTCCACTCACACACTTGTGCGCCTGGGCTCGCCGGCCCGTGAGATTATCGAGGCGGCCCGCAGTCTGCCCGCGGATATTATTGTCATCTCGACGCACGGGCGCACCGGTTTGAAGCATGTTTTTCTTGGCAGCGTGGCCGAGCATGTTGTCCAGCGCGCGCCATGTCCGGTGTTGGTCGTTCGCGAGCATGAGCGTGAGATCCTTGACTTGTAATCCGCCAATGCCGTCAGTTACGGTCTTCAGGTGTCTGCATCCGATTGGTCGGGATTCCAATACGTTTTGGAAGCAAAATGTTTCCGGTGGATTTGATGCAGCCAGCCGCCCGGTTTGAGTTTCACAGAAGGCAAGAAACGACAGTTTCTCGCCAAAGGCCGGTGAGTCGGGGACTGGAAAACCCCCCAGCTTCAACTTGTTGTCATTATGCTAGAGCAATTGATCCAGCCGCAGGCTATCGCCATTTTCGGGGCGTCGCGAAATCCCGCGAAGGTCGGTCACGCCTTCGTCGCCAATCTCCTTGCCAGTGGTTACCAGGGGAAAATCATCCCAGTCAATCCGGAGGCCGGGGAAGTTTTGGGCGTGCCTTGCTACCACCACCTGCGCGAATACGATGGCAAGATTGATCTCGGGATCGTGGTCGTTCCACCCAGGTTCGTGAGGCAGGCGGTTCAGGATTCCATAGATGCAGGGGCCAAAGTTGTCACGATTATCACGGCAGGTTTCAGGGAGGTGAGCGCCGAAGGCGCGGCGGCGGAACAGGAGATGGTCGAGTTGTGCAGGCAAAACGGCGTGAGGCTTCAAGGTCCAAACTGCCTCGGCATTCTGAATATGCACCACCGGATGAACGCCACGTTCGCACCGTCTGTGCCGCCACCGGGAAAGATTTCCGTCATCTCGCAATCCGGAGCTTTGTGTGTTGCGATCCTCGACTGGGCGGCGAAAGAACAGCTCGGCATGGGCAAGGTTATCAGCATCGGCAACAAGGCGGACCTGAACGAAGCCGATTTTCTCCAGGCGCTCGCCGAGGACAAGGAAACCACGGTCATCGCCAGCTATCTCGAAAGCATCACTGATGGAAACAAGTTTCTGCGCATCGCCGAGGAGGCGGCAACGATCAAGCCCGTGGTCATTCTCAAAGTCGGCATCACACAAGCCGGTGCGAAAGCGGCTTCGTCTCACACCGGCAGTCTGGCTGGGGCGGACATCGCCTATGGGGCGGCGTTCCGGCGCTCGGGGGTTATTCGCGCGGAGAACGTCGAGGCCCTGTTTGATTACGCCCTGGCCTTCGCCTCGCAGCCGTTGCCCAGGGGAAGCCGAGTCGCGGTCATCACGAATGCGGGCGGACCGGGCATCATGGCCGCTGATGCCGCTGAATTGCTGGGCTTGAAAATGGCGGCGCCGGGTGTGGAGGCGCAGGCGCAGATGCGCAAGTTTCTTCCCGCCGCCGCGTCGGTCGGCAATCCCGTGGATGTCATCGGCGACGCTCCGCCCCATCTTTACATCGAATCGCTGAAAGTCCTGCAGGAGGAGGACGACATTGACGCCATCGTCGTGGTTGTGACGCCACAAAACATGACGCAACCGCTGGCGCTGGCGGAGATGCTGGCTGCGACGCACAACCGGAAGAAGCCGTTGCTCACCGCGTTCATGGGCGGCGAGGCTGTCGAAGGTGCGAAGGTCACACTGATGGCGGCAGGCATCCCGAATTATCCGTCGCCCGACCGTGCGATGAGTTCGCTGAGGGCAATGTGTGATTACGCGGAGTGGCGACGCAGGCCTGCGCGCATTGTCACGCGCTTTCCGGTCAATCGCCGGCGTGTGGATCGCGTACTGCAGATCCATGCCCGGGGTGGCCAGTCCCAGATCGCCGAAATCGAGGCGAAAGAAATCCTGCGCGCCTATGAATTCAACGTCCTGGACGGCCATCTCGCGCGGACGGCCGATGAGGCCGTGGAGATTGCCGAACGCCTCGGTTACCCGGTCGTTCTGAAAATCTCCTCGCCAGACATCATCCACAAGTCCGATTTTGGCGGCGTGCGCATCAATCTCGCCAACGCCGAGCAGGTGCGCGATGCATTTGATTTGATGATGCTGCGTATCCAGCGGCGTGCGCCAAAGGCCCACCTGCGGGGTGGGTTTGTGGAGAAGATGGGGACCCGCGGGCGCGAGGTGATACTTGGCATGACCCGCGACCCCCAGTTCGGCCCCATGTTGATGTTCGGGTTGGGTGGGATTTTCGTCGAGGTGATGAAGGATGTAACATTCCACCTTGCACCGATCACCGCCGAGGAGGCGATGCAGATGCTCAAGGGCACCCGCTCCTACGCGCTTTTGCAGGGCGCGCGCGGCCAGTCGCCAGTGGATCTGGACGGGATCGCCGGGGCGCTGCAACGGATCAGCCAGCTTGCGACCGACTATCCCGAAATCACCGAGCTCGACATCAACCCGTTCATTGTGGGCCCAATCGGTACGGATGCCTATGTGGCCGACGCGAGGATGACGCTGGCGGGCAGGGAAACCGGAGGCAAGAACCATGAGTAATCCCAAGCCCAGTTTTGATCCCGAATGGCGGGCGAAATACCAGTCGCAGATCATGACAGCGGACGAAGCGGTTAGACGCATCCGTCCCGGGCAGCGTATCTTCATCGGCACGGGTTGCGGGGAGCCGCTCGAACTCGTAACCGCACTGAGCCATCGTGCCACCGATCTGCCGGATACCGAAATCGTCCACCTGCTCACGTTTGGGGAAGCGCCGTATGCGCATCGTGAGCTGGCGCATTATTTCCGGGTGAACAGCTTCTTCATCGCCGAAAACGTGCGCGACATCATCCAGGAGGGCCTGGGCGATTACACGCCGATTTATCTTTCGGATATTCCGCGGTTGTTCGACAGCGGGCAGATGCCCCTGGACGTCGCGTTGATTCAGGTGACGCCGCCGGACCAATATGGCATGTGCAGTTTCGGCGTGGCGGTGGACGTCATCCCCAGTGCGGCGGAAAATGCGTCGCTCGTCATTGCCCAGGTGAATCCCAACATGCCCCGCACCTTGGGCGACTGTTTCATTCACGTCCACGACATTGATGTGCTCGTGCCTTCGACTGCGACAATCCTCGAAGTGCCCCCGCCGGAAGTGACGGAGGTGACCCGCCAGATTGCCGAGTACATCGCCGCGCTGGTGGAGGATGGCTCGACGATTGAATTTGGCATCGGTCGAATCCCGCAATCCCTGCTCGGCTTCCTCACCCACAAGAAGGACCTCGGGATTCACACCGAGATGGTTTCGGACGGGGTCATTGATCTGATTGAATCCGGTGCCGTCACGGGCGCGCGCAAGACGGTGGATCGTGGCAGGGTGGTCGCGAGCTTCGCACTCGGCACGAAGCGGCTGTACGATTACATAGACAACAACCCGCTGTTCTCCTTTCACCCGACCGAATACGTCAACGATCCCAACGTCATTCGCCAGCAGCACAAGATGGTGGCGGTCAATACCGCGCTTGAAGTGGATCTCACAGGGCAGGTGTGCGCGGACTCCATCGGCGCGAAGTTTTTTTCCGGTGTCGGCGGTCAGGTAGATTTCAACCGCGGCGCGGCGAAGTCGCGCGGCGGCAAGGCCATCATTGCCCTTCCCTCGACGGCCAGGGACGGTACGGTGTCGCGGATCATGACTCATCTCAGTCCCGGCGCCGGCGTGGTCACAACTCGGGCAGGCGTTCATTACGTGGTGACGGAATATGGCGTGGCGTATCTGCATGGCAAGAGCGTGCAGGAACGCGCGCTGGCCTTGATCAGCATTGCGCACCCGAAATACCGCGCTGAATTGCTCAAGGAAGCCATCGAAGCCAAATACCTTTCCGCTGAAATGGCGGACAAGGAGGGCAAGATTCTCGTCGGCCCGAAGGAACTGAAAACGACGTATCTGCTTAACGACGGGACGCAACTCAACTTCCGCGCGATCCACCCGACGGACGAGCCGCGCATGCGCGACCTGTTCTACAAATTGTCCGCGGCGACGATTTATTACCGCTTCATGAGCCACCAGAAGCGCGTCTCGCGGCATCAGATTCAGGACTTCGTCTATATTGATCATCGCAACGACGTGACCATCGTCGGCACGCTGCCCGAGTCCCACGGCGAGGAGATCATCGCGATGGGCAGTTATTACCTCGACTCAAAAACGAACCTGGCCGAGGTGGCGTTTGTGGTGTCCGACCATTGGCAGAACCACGGGATCGGCACCTTCCTGCTCAAGCATCTGATGCGGACCGCGCGGCGCAACGGCATCCGTGGTTTCACGGCCGAGGTGCTCGTGGAGAACAAGCCCATGCAGGCCGTCATCAACAAATCGAACACAAAGGTCAGCAGCAAGGTCGGCACCGGAGTCGTCAGTTTTGAGATGGATTTTGAGTAACTCCACTTCAAGAAAGAGCAATCATTCGCCAAAAAAGAGGAAGCTGCTTTTCCATTGATTTACTAGCGTGCAACCACGGACGGTCCGGAGTTGGCCTCGAGCCTCCTGCCTTTGCGTCGGCGTCTGATCTGACGCAACCGTAAGAGTCCGTCACTATCGTTGGCCTCATGATCCGGCACCGGCATTCGCTTCCGCGAATGCGACGGATGTGATGACATGAGAACTAAGCGTCAAGTTGCAAGCTTCGGGGAAATGCCGCATTCCATCACGGTCGGGCGGGGAGCAGAGCCATCTTCCATCCCGTCGTTGTCCAAGACATCAGCGCCGGCCGTCAAGCTTGCCTTTGTCTATTCGCCGGAAATCGAGGGGCTGAGTTACCCTCCGGATTGTCCATTCAAAACCCAGCGGGCTGCTCTCACCCGGTCAAAAATCATTTCGTTCGGCTTGCTGGGCGGAGCGAACGGTCAGGAACTCGCCGCCCGCCGGGCGACGGTTGCCGAACTGCGGCGGGTTCACTCCGAGGCCTACCTCGAAGAACTCCAGCGCGCCGCTGCGGGCGACCTGACAACCGCGGGTTTTCAAATGGGCCTTGGAGGGCCGGACACACCGGTGTTTGCGGACATGTTCACGTACGGTTTGTGGGCCTGCGGCGCGGGCCTTGTGGCCGCAGACCAACTCGTCTCGGGACAGGCTGAAATTGCTTTCAACTTGCTTGGCGGTTTTCATCACGCCATGCCGGCGCATGCGGGCGGCTTTTGTTATCTCAACGATGTCGCACTGGCCTGCGATGCCCTGACCCGTGCCGGCAAACGCGTTCTCTACCTTGACGTGGATGCGCATCACGGAGACGGCGTGCAGGAAATATTTTACGACCGGAGCGACGTGTTCACCATCTCGATGCATGAGAGCGGCAGGACGCTTTATCCGTGGGGCGGATTTGAAAATGAAATCGGACGTGGCCCCGGACTGGGCTTCAACGCCAACATTCCCCTGCCGGCGGGGTCGGATGACGCGGCATTCCTGCTGGCGTTCGAGCGCGTCGTGCTGCCGCTGATCAGTGGTTACCGTCCCGATGTCATCGTGCTGGAACTCGGCATGGACACGCTGGCGGGCGATCCTCTCACGCATCTCCAGATGACCAACAACATCGTCGTCGAGGTGCTGAACCGGCTGATTGAATTCCATTGCCCGTTGCTGGTCGCTGGCGGCGGCGGATACCACGTCGAAAACACCGTGCGCGCCTGGACGCTGGCCTGGCGGACTTGTCTGGGTGGCGACGATGAGGACGCCATGAGTAT
>Ga0154020_10006770_pt1 | contig 13428 bp, 11 predicted proteins | sample Klosneuvirus_201_FD_109709 | JGI IMG/M metagenome (GOLD analysis project Ga0154020, IMG submission 109709) | Active sludge microbial communities from wastewater, Klosterneuburg, Austria - Klosneuvirus_20160825_MG | ecosystem: Engineered > WWTP > Aerobic digester > Activated sludge | place... | reverse complement strand
GCGATGGCTGCGACCCGCACGGGACCGTGGATGGCGTGTTCGACCTGTTCGACTCGCTGGGCGCCAACGACTACCAGATGGACTTCCCGGTCATCTTCGCGTCCGGCCGCAATGGCTACGCGACCATGGATCCGGCGGTCAAGACCACCGATCTGTCGCAGCTGCTGGATCTCGTGCTGGAGAAGGTGCCGCCGCCGCCGGGCGATCTGGACGCCCCGCTGGCGATGCAGACCGCGACGCTGGCCTATGACGACTACCTGGGCTACCTGGCCATCGGTCGCATCAAGGCCGGCCGCGTCAAGACCGGCGACCGCGTCGCGCTGATGCGCCGCAACGGTGGCAAGGAAGAGTTCCGCGTGCAGAAGGTGCTGGGCTTCCAGGGCCTCAAGCGCTTCGAGCTGGCCGAGGGCGGCGCCGGCGACATCGTGGCCGTGACCGGCATGGAGAACCTGAACGTCGGCGAGACCATCACGTCGATCGAGTTCCCGCAGGTGATGCCCGCGCTGGCGGTCGACGAGCCGACCATCACCATGATGTTCTGCACCAACAACGGTCCGCTGGTCGGCACCGAGGGCAAGTGGGTGACCACGCGCGCGCTGCGCGATCGCCTGTTCAAGGAGATCAAGTCCAACGTCGCGCTGCGCGTCGAGGACACCGAGTCGCCCGACATCTTCAAGGTCTCGGGGCGCGGCGAGCTGCACCTGGCCGTGCTCATCGAGACCATGCGTCGCGAGGGCTTCGAGCTGTGCGTGTCGCAGCCCAAGGTCATCTTCAAGACCGACGACAAGGGCCAGAAGATGGAGCCCTACGAGGACGTCACCATCGACGTCGAGACCGAGTACCAGGGCGCGGTCATCGAGAAGCTGGGCTCGCGGGGCGGGCAGATGCGCGAGCTGGCGCCGCTGCCGGGCAACCGGGTGCGCCTCGAGTACACCATGCCGTCGCGCGGCCTCATCGGCTACCGGTCGGAGTTCATGACCGACACCCGCGGCACCGGCGTGCTGTACCACGTGTTCTCGGACTACGGCCCGTACATCGGCGAGTTCAAGGGCCGGCTGAACGGCGTGCTGATCGCGCAGGACCCCGGCGAGACCAACCTCTACGCGCTGAACTACCTGCAGGAGCGCGGCATCCTGTTCGTGGGCCCGACCGAAAAGGTCTACATGGGCATGATCGTCGGGCAGCACTCACGCGACAACGACCTGGTGGTGAACCCGTCGAAGTCGAAGCAGCTGACCAACTTCCGCACCCACGCCGCCGACGAGAAGCAGTACCTGCCGCCGCCGCGCGTGATGACGCTGGAAGCCGCGATGGAGTACATCAACGACGACGAGCTCGTCGAGGTCACCCCGAAGTCGATCCGCCTGCGCAAGAAGGTGCTGGATCACAACCTGCGCAAGGCGTCCGAGAAGAAGGGCAGCTCGGCCGTCGCGTAGCGAGGTGAGGTAGCCTGGGGGACGCATGCAGCCGCGACGCGCGGGCGTTCCTGATGAAGTGCTGAACCGACTGCGTCTGGTCTGTCTCGACCTCCCCGAGGTGGTCGAGCAGGCCGCGTGGGTCGGCACGCGCTGGGTGGTCGGCGCGGGGACCGGGTCGAAGGCGAAGAAGAACTTCGCCCACGTCCTGATGATCGAGGGCGGCTGGCCGCCGGCGTATGCGAAGGCGGCGGGAGCGCTGGCGCGTGGGCCGTCGCCGGTGTGTGTGCTGACGTTTCGGGCGGCGGGGCCGGCGCTGAATGCGGGGCGGTTCAGGAAGGCGCCGTTTTTTCGGCCGGTGTGGTTCCCGAACATCGTGGGCGTGGTGATCGATGGGGAGACCGACTGGGACGAGGTCGGTGAGCTGGTGAGGCGCAGCTACTGTGTGCTGGCGGGCAAGCGGCTGGCGGTGCTGGTGGAGGGGTCGTGACGAAGTGGCACTCGACCAGCGGGATGCGGCTCGTGATCTTGTCTGGATAGGGGCGGTCGGGCCGGCCTGACGCTGACCCTGCTCGGGAGCCGCAACTCGGCCGTCATTGCTGGCTCGGCGCTCGTGCTGATGGTCCTGATGGTCGCGCTGGGGATGTGCGCCCCAATCAAGCGGCGGGGGAGTTGAGCTGGAATCCCGGGGTGTTGCGGCCGTCCTTGATTTGGGCGGACATCGCACGAGCACGAGCACGAGCATGAGCACGAGCATGAGCACGAGGAGGAACAGCGCGGAAGCGGCCGAGGACGGGTCGGCGGCGGGCTACTGCAACTTGCCGTCCTGCCAGCGCAGGGTGACGGTCCCCTCGGTGCAGTCGGCGGCGGCGTCGGCGGGGGCCTTGGGGCCCTTCTTGATGGTGCCGGTGAGGACGAGGGTCATCTTCTTGCCGTCGGCGACCAGCTCGTAGGAGCCGTCGCAGATGACGCGCTGGTCCTTCTTGACCAGGCCGTCGTTGTCGGAGGCGTAGGTGCGGCGCAGCAGCGGCGTGAGCTGCCTGTCGGCCCAGCGCCAGACCTCGAGGGCGTAGATCTGGAAGCCCTGGTTGCTGTTGCGATCCGGGTAGAAGACCTCGTCGACCTTGTCGCCATCGACGTCGCCGACCAGCGGGGTGCCCAGGCGGACCTCGGCCAGGTCGGACAGCGGGCGCGGGGTCACGGCGAACGCCAGCTCCTTGCCCTTGGTCGTGATCAGCGCCAGGCGCTGCTCCAGCTTCTCGCCCTCGCCGGGGGTGTGGATCCAGGCCACCACGGCCCAGCCGGCGGCGGGGAACTTGCCCTCGGTGCAGCTGACGCCGACCACGGTGGCGTTGTTGGTCAGCTTCCACAGCTTGACCAATCGGCCCGCCAGGGCCGCTTGCTCCGGACATGCCCCAGGTTTCGGCTTCGCCGCCTTGGTCGCCGGCTTGCCGGCACTGGCAGCACCAGGCCAGGTGGCCGCAATCACGGTGGAAGCCAACAACAAGGCACAGGCGAATCGACGCATCGTGACTGCCTCCGACGGGACGTCCCGGCTATTGCTTCACGAGCTTGCCACCGACCAGGCGAAAGATCTCGATCGCGCAGGCGCCATCGTCACCCAGGCGTGGCACCTTGAGCCCGTCACCAGCTGCCTCGTGCACCACCGAGAAGGTGCAGCCCGGCGCCGGGGCCGGCAGCGCGGCGTCGAACACGCCCGACAGGTAGCCCGACGCCACCCGGAGCACACGCAGGAAGCGCGTGGTGGCGGCGCCCGCATCGGCTTCGGGGCCGTCGGCGCCGATTGTGACCAGCTCGTCGACGCCGTCGCGGTCGAGATCGGTCGGCAGCAGCACGCTGCCCTCCAGCTCGGGCTCGCGCGGGGCGGCCTGGCGGTCGCTGGTCATCACCGCGGTCATCGTCGCGCTGTCGATCAGCGAGGTGCGCGCGGTGAGGTCGCTCGAGCTGCGCAGCTGGGCGTAGATCGCCCAGCGCGGCTCGGGGAAGTGACCAGACGCGCACAGGGCGCCCTCGATCCGGGTGGCGTCCTCCAGCGACCAGACCTTGCGCAGCAGGGGCTCGAGCTCGGTCGGACAGCGCGGCTCGACGCCGGGGCGCGCGCTCGGCCCCGGGCCGTCCATCACTGGCGCAGGCGGCGACGCCACCGGCCCCGGCTTGCCCGCCTTCTTCTTGCATCCGGCGCCCGCAGCCGCGGCCACCAGCGTCAGGGCCAGCCAGAGGCCTGCCCTTCCCCGCATCAGCGCCCGATCAGGCTCTGCGTCGCCATGTCGAGGTAGCGCGACGGCAAGAGGCCCATCTGCAGCACGAACAGCGCCGAGCCGATCAGCGCCAGCGCCACCGCCGGCGAACGCAGCGGCGAGGTCTCGCGCGCCGGCTCGCGGAAGTACATCGCCATCACGATGCGCAGGTAGTAGTAGACCGAGATCAGCGAGTTGACGACCGCGATCACGACCAGCGCCATCATCATGCCGGTCTGGCCGGCCAGCTGCTGGTGCGCCTCCATGGCGGCGCGGAAGACGTAGAACTTGGCAAAGAAGCCCGCCGTCGGCGGCATGCCCGCCAGCGACAGCATGAAGATGGTCATGGCCATGGCGGCGGCCGGGTGGCGCGAACCCAGGCCGGCCCAGTCGTCGACCAGCAGGCGCTCGTCACCGCGGTTGCCCAGCCAGGCCACCACGCCGAAGGCGCCGATGGTCGTGAAGGTGTAGGCCAAGAGGTAGAACAGCACCGCCGGCTGCGCCGACTTGGCGCCGAAGCCGGCCGCGACCACGCCGATGAGCAGATAGCCGGCGTGCGCGATCGACGAGTACGCCAGCATGCGCTTGATGTTGTCCTGGCGCAGGGCCGAAAGGTTGCCCAGCGTCATGGTCGCGATGGCCAGGATCCACATCAGCGAGCCCCAGCCTGCGGGGCCCCACACCAGCCGCTCGTTGCCCAGCGCATGGCCGAAGAAGCGCAGCAGCCCGGCGAACGCCGCCGCCTTGACGCCCGCCGCCATGAACGCCGTCACCGGGGTGGGCGCACCCTCGTAGGCATCGGGCGCCCACATGTGGAACGGCACCGCCGCGATCTTGAAGCCGAAGGCGACGATGACCAGGAAGACGCCGATCAGGAACAGCGGGTTCGACCCCACCTTGGGCGCCTCGATGGCGATCTTGTGCAGGTTGGTGGCGCCGGTGACGCCATAGATCAGCGCGATGCCATACAGCAGGAGGCCGGTCGCGAAGGCGCCCATCAGGAAGTACTTCATGGCCGCCTCGGCCGACTTGGGCGAACGGCGCCACGACCCGGTCAGCACGTAGACCGCCAGCGACATCGTCTCCAGGCCCAGGAACACCGTGATGAGGTCGTTGGCCGCGGCCAGCAGCATCATGCCCGCGGTGGCGAACAGGATCAGCGCGAAGACCTCGCCGAACTCGAAGCCGTGCTCCTTCATGTAGTCGGCGACCAGCAGCACCGTCAGCAGCGCGCCGACCAGGAAGACGATGTTCATGAACACGCCGAACCTGTCGAAGATCAGCATGCCGTCGAACAGCTCGCGATACGGGATGTCGCTGCTCGGCGGCGCCGCCCCGCGCGCGATGTCGAGCACCACCTGGGCGTCGCCCGGGACCATCACGCCGAGCTTCTTCCAGGCCAGGTAGGCGCCGATGAAGCCAGCCACGATGCCGGCCACCGCGACCCACATCAGCCAGCGCTTCGACGTCCCCTTGGAGAACGCCTCCAGCACCAGCACGAACAGGCCGAAGCCGACCACCAGCAGGAACGGCAGCTGGTACATCAGGGCGTTCGGATCGAAGTTCCCCAGCGAGTCCTTCCAGCCGTTCACGGTGCACCTCCGCCGGGCGGCGCGGGTGCGACGTCAGGATTGGGCGCCGGCTGCGGCGCGGGCTGGACCTCGGGGCTGGGCGCCGTCGGCGTCGGCTCCGCCATCTTCACCACCGGCGCGCCGGGCACCACGTAGCCCTCGGGCCACAGGTGATGGCGGTACTCGCCGCTGGCGTCGTCCTGCCGGAAGTTGCGGATGTCCTCCATCTTGGCGCGGTACTCGTCGAGATAGCCGCGCACGCTGGCGTCCATCTTGTTCAAGATCCCCTTGGGGAACAGGCCGAGCCAGAAGATCCCGACCACCAGCGGCAGGAACATCGCGACCTCGCGGCCCGACAGATCCTTGAGGTTCTGGTTCTTCGGGTTGGCGTTCTTGCCGAACATCACCTTCTGGAACATCCACAGCATGTAGACCGCGCCCAGCACGACGCCGGTGGTCGCGATGATGGCGAAGATGCGCGAGTGCCACAGCGTCTGCTTGAAGCCCGCGGGCAGCGGCCCGGCGTTGAACATGCCGAGCAGCGACATGAACTCGCCCACGAAGCCCGACAGCGCCGGCAGGCCGATCGACCCCATGGTGCAGATCATGAACATCGCCGCATAGCGCGGCATCTGCGCCGCGATTCCGCCGTACTCCGCGATGTCACGCTTGTGGCGACGGTCGTACAGCACGCCCACTGCCAGGAACAGGCCGCCCGTGGTCAGGCCGTGCGACAGCATGGTGAAGATGGCGCCCTGGATGCCGACGGCGTTCCACGCCATCACCCCCAGCATCACGAAGCCCATGTGGGCGACCGAGGAGTACGCCACCAGCCGCTTCATGTCGTCCTGCGCGAACGCCACCAGCGAGCCGTACACGATGCCGATCACGGCCAGGATGGCCAGCCCCGGCGAGCACCAGGTCGCGGCCCACGGGAACAGCGGGATGGCGAAGCGCAGGAAGCCGTAGATGCCGAACTTCAGCAGCACGCCGGCCAGGATGACCGAGCCCGCGGTGGGCGCCTGCACGTGCGCGTCCGGGAGCCAGGTGTGGGCCGGGAACATCGGCACCTTGATGAAGAAGGCCGACGCGAAGGCCAGGAAGCACCAGATCTGCGCGCGCGGCGTCAGCACCAGGTGGCGCAGCTGCTCCATGTCGAAGGTCCACACCCCCGACACGTCGTGCATGGTCACGTAGAGGTAGAAGATCGCCACCAGCATCAGCAGCGAGCCGACCATGGTGTAGATGACGAACTTGAACGACGCGTAGATCCGGCGGTCACCACCCCAGACGCCGATGATGAAGTACATCGGGACCAGCATGACCTCCCAGAACACGTAGAACAGGAACAGGTCCTGGGCCACGAAGGCGCCCAGCATGCCGGTCTCGAGGATCAGGAACGCGGCCACGAAGCCGCGCACCTTCTTGTCGATGGCCTTGTGGGCCGACAACAGGCAGATCGGCGTCAGGAACGTGGTCAGCAGCACCAGCCACAGCGAGATGCCGTCGATGCCGACCTTGAAGCTGATGCCCAGCGAAGGCACCCAGGGCACCGCCAGCCCGAGCTGCATGCCGCCCTCGGCGGCCTTGAAGCGCAGCGCGACGGCGATCGAGAGGATGAAGGTCGCGATGGTGAACAGGTAGCCGACGCCGCGCGCCAGCCCCTCTTCCTCGCGCGGGACCAGGGCGACGATGAGCGCGCCCAGCAGCGGGAGCAGCAGCATGATCGTGAGCAGCATCAGTCGCCCCCCACCTTGATCAGCTTGCTCGACTTGTTGCTGGTACCCCACAGATCGTCGCGCACTTCGAGCTGGACCTCGTACTTGCCGGCGTTGGGATACTCGCAGGTCTTGTCAGGGCCGCCGGCCTTCCATGGATCGTCGGTGGCACACTTCCACTTGTACTTGCGCTGGGGCGCGTTGGGCGTGCCGTAGTCGTGCGCGTTGGCGTGCAGGCTGATGGTGTTCTGGGTGCCCATCACTGGCTGCACCGTGAACTCGTCCGAGGGCCGCATGCCGAACCACAGGATGGCGGCCAGGCCCATGACGGTGACCACCATGTAGCGCTGCACATGGCCGTTCTGCAGCAGGCGCAGCGCGCGCCCGCTGAAGTCGACCAGCGTGGTCACCAGGCCGAGCAGCAGGGTCTCGATGATGAAGCGATCGACGACCTGGTACACCGCCATGCACAGCCAGCGGAACGGCCGCACCAGCAGGAGGTCGTAGAGCTCGTCGATGTAGAACTTGTTGGCAACCAGCTTCTTGATGGGGCCGATCCCGTTGCCGAGCGAGACCACGGCGGGGCGCGGGCCGCCCAGCCACAGCGCGGCGGCGACGGCGATGCCGACCACGCCGGCGCCGGTGGCCACCGCCATCAGGATCCACTCGCGCGAGGCCGACATGTGCAGCGCCAGCGCCTGCACCGGGGCGTCGCCATTGGACAGCCAGCGCACGAACAGCGGCTCGTGGTGGCTGCGCAGGAAGGCCGGGATGCCGACGAAGCCGACCGCCATGGCGCCGAGGCCGAGGACGATCAGCGGGATGGTCATCTCGGCGGGCGACTCGTGCAGGTGCTCCTCGACGTGGTGATCGCCGCGGAACTTGCCGGTGAAGGTCAGGAAGTAGAGCCGGAACATGTAGATCGCGGTGCACAGCGAGGCCACGCTGGAGACTGCCCAGATCAATTGGCCGTAGAACTTGGGCACCCCGGGCGCGGTGAAGCCGAACGCGCCGGCCAGGATGGCGTCCTTGGAGAAGAAGCCGGCCAGCGGAGGGATGCCCGCGATCGCGACGCAGTAGATGAGGAAGGTCCAGTGCGTGATGGGGAGCTTCTTGCGCAGGCCGCCCATCTCGCGGATGTCGCCGGGGTCCTTGGCGTGATGCAGCGCGTGCATGACCGAGCCGGCGCCCAGGAACAGGCCCGCCTTGAAGAAGGCGTGCGTCATCAGGTGGAACACGCCGCCGGTGAAGTTGCCGGTGCCGACGCCGACGAACATCAGGCCGAGCTGCGACACCGTGGAGTACGCCAGCACCTTCTTGAGGTCGTTCTGCGCGAAGCCGATGATGGCGGCGAACAGCGCGGTGGCGGCGCCGACGCCGGCCACGATGGCCATCACGGTCGGCGCGGTCACGTACAGGAACGACAGCCGGGCGATCATGTAGACGCCCGCGGTGACCATGGTGGCGGCGTGGATCAGCGCCGACACCGGCGTGGGGCCGGCCATGGCGTCGGGCAGCCACACGTAGAGCGGGATCTGCGCCGACTTGCCGCAGGCGCCGATGAAGAACAGCAGGCAGATCCAGAACTGCGCCGGGGCGCCCCAGATCCGGCTGCCGGTGATCTCGCCCACGCCCTCGCGCACGCCGCTGAACGACAGCGACTTGGTGAAGTAGAAGGTCAGGAAGATGCCGAGCAGGAACGCGAAGTCGCCGATGCGGTTGACCACGAAGGCCTTGCGCCCGGCGTTGGCGTTCTTGTCGACGTCGAACCAGAAGCCGATCAGCAGGTACGAGCACAGCCCGACGCCCTCCCACCCGACGAACATCACGGGCAGGCTGTCGCCCAGCACCAGGATCAGCATCGCCCCGGTGAACAGGTTGAGGTAGCCGAAGTAGGTCGCGTAGCGCTTGTCCTCGGCCATGTAGCCGGCCGAGTACAGGTGGATGAGGAAGCCGATCAGGGTGATGACCAGGACCATCACCGCCGACAGCGGGTCGAGCACCAGGGCCGCCTTGAGCGACACCGCGGTCTCGCCCATGCCGCCGCCGGCCGCGCCGTGCAGCCACTCCCAGCCCTGCCAGGTCAGCGACGGCGTACCGGCACCTGCGCCGGAGGCCTTCCACAGCGGCCACAGCCCCGAGACGCAGGCGTGGATGGCGATGACGGCGGCGCCGCCGACCGCGGTGATGGCGATGTAGTGGTTGGTGTCCTTGGACAGGCGCTTGCCGAAAAGCAGGTTGATGGCAGCGCCAATCAGGGGCAGGAGCGGGATCAGGTACAGCGGGAAGTCGTTGGTCATGACGGCGTCACTGCTTCATCATGGTGATCTCGTCGAGGCTGGAGGTGCGGCGGGTCCTGAAGATCCCGACCAGCACCGCCAGGCCAACCGCGGCTTCCGCGGCGGCGACGGCGATCACGATGAAGGCCAGTGTGTGGCCGGTGTTGTCATGGCGCGCCCGCGCGAACGCCAGCACCGTGAGGTTGGCGGCGTTCAGCATCAGCTCGATGCTCATGAGGACGATGAGGGCGTTCTTGCGCAGCAGGGCGCCGATGATCCCGATGGTGAACAGGATGGCACCCAGCGCCAGCGTGTGCGGCAGCGAGATGAAGAAGCTCAATGGGCACCACCCTTGTCGGGCTTGGCCTGCCCCGCGGATCCGGGACTGGAGTTGGCAGCGTCGGTTCCAACCTTCTCGTGCGGGCGCGCCAGCACCAGGGCGCCGATGACCGCGATGAGCAGCAGCAGCGAGACCGCCTCGAAGGGGAACAGGTACTTGGTGAAGAGCAGCTCGCCGACGGCGCGCGTGGTGCCGAAGTGCTGCATCTCCTCGCGCGACCAGCCGGCGTCACTGAGGCCGAGCACCCGCGTCGAGCGCGCCAGGATGGTGATGAAGCGAACCGCCAGGAAGACACCGGCGGCGACGCCGATGCCGCGACCGACCCAGGTCTTCCACGACAGCTCCCAGGCGTCGGACTCCTCGCGGTTGATGATCATGACCACGAAGACGAACAGCACCATGATGGCGCCGGCGTAGACCAGGACCTGGATGACGGCCAGGAAGTGCGCCAGGAGCATGATGTAGACCACCGCCAGGGCCAGGAAGGTGCCGACCAGGCACATCACGGCGGTGACCGGGTTCTTGCGCGTGATGACGGCCAACGCGCCCAGGATGGCCAGGCCGCCCACGGTCCAGAAGATGATGAGGTCGCGGGTGCTGGGCTTCTGCGGCGTCGGGCTGTCGCCCGAGATGGCGGGCAGCTCGCCGGGAGCGATGCTGTCGCCGTTGGCGCCAGCCCGGTTGGCACCGGCACCGTCACCGTCGGCGGCCAGCGCGGGCGCTGCGACCAGCGCGGTCAGGATCAGCGCCAGCAGCAGCGCAGCCACGGTGCGGACGCGGGTCATGGCGTGGTCCCTCGCGGCACCAGCGGCGACTGCCCGATGATGGGCAGCGTGCGCAGCGACTTGGGCGCGCCCACGGCGACCGGCTTGCCCTCGCGCTCGCGCTGCTCGAAGTCGGGGCGGAACTTGGTCAGGAAGCCCAGCATCGGCCAGGCCGCGGCCTCGCCCAGCGGGCAGATGGTGTTACCGGCGATGCCGTGCGCGATCTCGGCCAGCAGATCGACGTCGCCGGGGCGGCCCTGGCCGCGCGCCAGGCGCTCGCAGATGCGGTCCAGCCAGCCGGTGCCCTCGCGACACGGGGTGCACTGGCCGCACGACTCGTTGTGATAGAAGCGCATGATCCGCGCGCACAGCTTGACCACGTCGGTCTTGTCGTTGAAGACCACGACGCCGCCCGAGCCGGCCATGGTGCGCAGGCCGCGCCCGCCGCCCATGTCGAACTTGATGCCCGGCTTGACCTCGACCTCCTTGATGCGGGGGTCGTTCATCAGGGCGTCGAACTCGATGGGGACGTCGATCTCGGCCGGATCCAGCGGGGGCATCGACGAGCCGCCCGGGATGAGGCCCTTGAGCTTGCCGCCGGTGACGCCGCCGCCGACCTCCTCGATGAGCTCGCGGAAGGTGATGCCGATGGGCAGCTCGTAGACGCCGGTGTTCTTGACGTGGCCCGACAGGCACACGATCCGCGTGCCGCCCGACTTGCCCATGCCGAGGCCGGCGAACCACTCGCCGCCCTTGTCGACGATGGCGGGCACGTTCATCAAGGTCTCGACGTTGTTGACGATGGTGGGCTGACCGAACAGCCCCTTGACGGCCGGGAACGGCGGCTTGAGGCGGGGCCAGCCGCGCTTGCCCTCGAGCGAGTTCAGCAGCGCGGTCTCCTCGCCGCAGATGTACGCCCCGGCGCCGCGGTGGACCGCGACGTCGAGCTTCCACTCGCCGCGGCCGGCGGTCGCGTGGGGCTTGCCGAGGATGCCCTGGGCATAGGCCTCGGCGACGGCGGCCGACAGGATCTTGGCCTCGGCGATCATCTCGCCGCGGATGTAGATGTACGACTGCACCGCGCCCAGCGCGTAGGACGCGATGGCGATGCCCTCGATCAGCATGTGCGGATCGTAGGTGATGAGCTCGCGATCCTTGCAGGTGCCCGGCTCGGATTCGTCGCAGTTGACGACCAGATAGACCGGCTTGCCAGGCCCCGGGGCGTCCTTGGGCAGGAACGTCCACTTGAGGCCGGTGGAGAAGCCGGCGCCGCCACGGCCGCGCAGCAGCGACTTCTGGACCTCGGCGATGATGGCGGCGGGCTGCTGCCCGATGGCCTTGGTGAAGGCGCTGTAGCCGCCGTCGGCCTTGTACACCGCGTAGGTGTGCGAGTCCTTGATGCCGAAGTGCTTGGTGATGATCTTGGTATCGCGCGTGGTCGGCATCAGTGCTCGCTCCGCGGGTGCTTGCGCAGCTCGTCGAGCGCAGTGTCGACCTTGCCGGTGTCGAGGCGCATGAAGTACTTGTCGCCGCAGATCATCATGGGGGCGTCGGCACAGGCGGCCAGACACTCCTCCTCGACCAGGGTGAACATGCCGTCGGCGGTGGTCTCGCCCGGCTTGACGCCCAGCTTCTTCTCGACGTGGCCCAGGATGTCCTCGGCGCCGCGCAGCATGCAGGAGATGTTGGTGCACACCATCAGCACGTTCTTGCCGACGCTTTCGCGGTGATACATCGTGTAGAAGGTCACCACGCCCCACACATGCGCGGGCGGCAGCCCCAGGGTCTCGGCGACCAGCTCCTGCACGTCGGCGCCGACATGGCCGAACTGCCCCTGGGCCACATGCAGGACCTGGAGCAAGGCAGCTTGCTTGTTGGGGTAGCGCGGGAGGATCTCCGCGATCTTGCGGCTGGATTCTGCAGAGAAGGCGAGGGCCATCGGGGGTCCTTGGATCGCGGCCGGACTGTAGGGGATCGCCCGGGGGGTGTCAAACCCCGCGATTCAGCGCGGGAGCAGGGAGATGAGGTCGCTCTCGAAGCTCTCCGGCTTGACCGAGGGCGGTACGCGCTTGACCACTGCGCCGGTGGGGTCGATGACGAACTTTGCGAAGTTCCAGGTGACGGCGCCGTCAGTCGCCGGACCGCCTTCGGACCCGGGCTGCTGGGCGCGCATCCACTTCCACAGCGGGTGGGCGTTGTCGCCGTTGACGTCGACCTTGGCCATCATCGGGAAGGTCACGCTGTAGCGCGTCTCGCAGAAGGTCTTGATCTCGGCCTCGGTGCCCGGCTCCTGGTGGCCGAACTGATCGCACGGGAAGCCGATGACGACCAGGCCGGCGTCCTTGTGCTTGCGCCACAGCGCCTCCAGCCCGGTGTACTGCGGGGTCAAGCCGCACTGGCTGGCGACGTTGACCACCAGCAGGGTCTTGCCCTTGAAGGAGGCGAAGTCGACCGGCGCGCCGTCGATGGAGGTGGCCTTGAAGTCGTGCGCGTTCATGGCAGGCGTTTACCACGGCGCGGCGGACGGTGTATACCGGCGGCGTGCTGGATCGTCGCGCGCTGAGGCGCTTCACCCGCAACCGGCCCGCGCTGGTGGGCGCGGGGATCGTGGCGATCGTGCTGCTGCTGGCGATCTTCGGGCCCATGGTGGCGCCGCACGACCCCAACCAGATGCACTTCGAGGCGGATGCGCTGAGCGCGCTGGGCAAGCCCCAGGGGCCGTCGGCGGACTTCCCGCTGGGCACCGACGCGGCGGGGCGCTGCGTGCTGTCGCGCCTGCTGTATGGCGCGCGGGTGTCGCTCGAGGTCGGCATCTTCGCGACCGCGCTGGCGGTGGGGATCGGCCTCGCGATCGGCCTGTTTGCGGGCTACTACCGCAAGGCGACCGATGCGGTGCTGATGCGCTTCACCGACATGGTGCTGGCGTTCCCGTTCTTGCTGCTGGTCATCACGGTGGCCTCGATGCGCGAGTCGTCGAGCATGGTCGACGTCTTCCTGGTGCTGGGGCTGACCGGGTGGACCACGATGGGGCGCGTCATCCGCGGCAAGGTGCTGTCGCTGCGCGAGATGGAGTTCGTGCAGGC
>Ga0154020_10006769_pt1 | contig 13428 bp, 7 predicted proteins | sample Klosneuvirus_201_FD_109709 | JGI IMG/M metagenome (GOLD analysis project Ga0154020, IMG submission 109709) | Active sludge microbial communities from wastewater, Klosterneuburg, Austria - Klosneuvirus_20160825_MG | ecosystem: Engineered > WWTP > Aerobic digester > Activated sludge | place... | reverse complement strand
TGTGGGCACCGGACCAGGAAAAATCTCACTGTATAAGGGAAAAGAAGTGGTCAAAAAAAACGTGACCAGCGAAACAGCTGTTGACGAATTGATTGGTCTTATAAGAGAGCATGGCGATTGGGTGGAGAGAGGGGTTTAGCCCTGAGTTATAACATGAGTTTTAGTCCTTTGAAGTTTTAAACCCAATTTTTTTTCTGGGTTTTGTCTTTGTTTCTTTTTCAATCAATTCATCCAGGTATTGAAAGACCAATTCTATGTTTTGCTTATGATCCTGAAGTTTCTTTTTTATTAACTCTATTTCCATTCGAAGCTCAGTCGTATCCAACAAAAGTTTTCTGAGTTTTGTAAAAAGCCTAACGATTTGAATATTTACCAAAATGGCCTGCCTGCTGTTCAAAACACTTGAAAGCATCGCAACGCCCTGTTCTGTGAAGGCAAATGGCAGGTATTTGGAATTCTGTCCTCGTTTCAAGGTCACAATTTGTGACCTTAAAGAATCGTTTTCGCTTTTTGTGAGTTCAAACATAAAATCCTCAGGAAACCGGTCTTGGTTTCGTTTTACGGCTTGATTTAAAACTTTGGTTTCTACTCCATATAACGATGCCAAGTCTTTGTCTAACATCACCTTTTGGTCTCGAATAAGGTATATTTTACTTGAGATGATATCGTCTGAAATTAAAAGTTCTGTTTTCACTCTACTGCCATATTAAGTTCAAACAAAATTAGGATGTTCATTAAGGAGTTCTTGCTACAAATTATAGAAACAGATCCTAAGTACCGGATTTGGTTTAATTTCCGTAACGCTGCTACTTTGTTTACCATTACTTCCTTTTGAATTGATCAATAAATTCTTGTAGCTTTAGATTTCAAAACAGGTATCAGAGCCATTCTTTACATAGCCGCGCTAACACTGCTGGGACTTATTGCTTCGGTTTACCTTTTGCCTCTGGCTTTTACTGCTTGTGCTCCTGATAGTTTCTGGTGCAAAACAGCCTTTGTCTTAACAAGCTCCGGAGGTCCAAAGGGCTTTTTGGCTTTGCTGGTCTTAACCGGGTATTTTTACAGTTCCAGCCAGGTTAATCTCAAAGCAAAACTGAATGTTTTTTTTGTTTCCATTGTCTCTTTATTGGTGTTTTTTGGTTCGCTGGCATGGATCAACGAATACTATACCAAACCCATTCTAAAACTGCAAAGACCCAGTCATGTGTATATGCTGGATAAAATTGGTGACCTTCAAAAAATAGATGCCGTCTACCAGTTGAGCATTAAGGAAAGAGAAGTCTTTTTTGAGAAACTTATCGCTGCAAATCCTGTTCATTTTCAAAACATTGATGTGGACATTCAAAACCATTGGATTGAAGAAGCGGGATTTTCATTTCCCAGCGGGCACACCTTTAATGCTTTCCTTTTTGCGATGCTGATTGCTTATGCTATTTATTATAACCGGAGCCGACCGGCATTAAGAAAACTTTATTTCCTCCCCTTTGTTTGGGCGCTATTTGTGGGAATTTCGCGGGTCTCCATGGGAGCGCACAGTGCTCTTGATGTAAGTTGTGGCGCAACATTAGGTATTGCAATTGGGTATATCTTTTTGCGAATTGATTTTACACGACTTATGTTAACCCGAAAATAAAATTTAAAGTGCCTGGCTGACTCTTGTGCCGAATGTTTTAAGTTGGCACAAGACGTTTAAAGGCTTAAATTACTTAAGAGAATAACACGATGGTAAACCTTGAATGGGGCAAAGGAAATACACTCAGGTATCTGGTTCTGGTTTGTGGAGCTTTGTTTTTAATTGCTCTTGTGTACTACTTGCTTTTTCTATTCGGACTCGTTAATGTACTTCCAAACTCAGAAACACTCATGCGCTGGGATGCAGACTTTTACAAGTCGATAAGGGACCAGGGATACATTTATGTGGAAGGAAAAAATTGTAATTCTGGGTTTTTTCCTCTCTTTCCATACCTCTGGAAACTGAGCCAGCTTGGTACAATTGGTATTGTGCTGGTAAATACCGGATTGTTTATAGCAGGTACTGTGGCCTTGAGCAGGCAAATACAAGCCTCGCCCCAGATCTTGTTTATTTTCCTCGCTCTGCCTTTTATGTTTTTTATGTTCACCCCTCTTTCTGAATCACTCTTCTATTTTTTCTCTGTGTTGCTGTTAATCGGTATTCATAAGAATTCCTCTTTCTTGATTTTTACAGCTGTTTTTCTCGCAGCACTAACCAGGCCAAGTGCAGCTTTTTTTGTTCCAGCCGGCATTCTAACGTTTCTGTTAACTACACCAAACAATGAAGTCCTTGGGGTAAAAAACTGGGTATTGATTTTTTTCAGATTTATCTTGCCCGTGATTCTCGGCTTTGGGCTGGTATGTGTTGTTCAGTATTTCCAAACCGGCCACTTTTTAGGCTATTTTGAAATCCAAACAACGGCCTGGGGCCGGAGCTTCGGAATGCCGCAATTCCCTATCGGCAGAACCTCAGAGCCTTTGGTGGTTTTACTAAGCCGGGCCAATTTTTGGTTGGGCACCTTTATATTGCTATGGGTACTGGCGTTTATTTATATGAAGATAAAACAGCATAAACGCGTTGTTACTGAGAATTCCATGGAGCTATTCTCACTCTTTTTTTTACTATTCAGTTTTTTTAGTGTTTTGTTTTTTAACCCCGAGTGGTTTTGGTGGGACGAATGGACGGGCACTTCCATCAATGGCATTAACCGTTACCTTCAGGCCAACCCGTTCATTCTGGTTTTTCTTGCGCTGCTTTACCGGAACAAAACAAAGTCCTGGATACCTGTTTTGATTTTATTTTTTGGTTCCAGCCTGCTTTGGTTTGGGTTCGACCCAAATTATTTAAAACACATTTCCCGTACACTTCCCATGCTGGCCATAGCGGGCGTATTATTGCCTTATTGGTTCTACCGCTATAAAGGAAATTATTTTTTCCTGGGCTGGATTCTCATTGTGTCTGTTTATTTACAATGTCAAATGCTCAATCACTATATGAATTGGGTCCTTGTAGATTAATCTTTCTGAATAGCCTCATTCTAAAATAGTCCTCAAAAAAAAAGCCCTCTTGTGGAGGGCTTAGAATAGCGATGGCTTTTTTATTTCATGCTGCCTATCATGTCTTCGGGCTTAACCCATTGATCAAACTGTTCGTTTGTTAGGTATCCCAATTCTATGGCCGCTTCACGCAGGGTTTTATTTCCTTTGTGCGCTGTTTTTGCAATTTTAGCGGCTTTTTCGTAGCCAATGTGTGTGTTGAGAGCCGTTACCAACATCAGAGAATTTTCAAGGTGAGCCTGAAGTTGCGGTAAGTTAGGTTCTATACCTTCAGCGCATTTGTCGTTAAAACTAACACAGGCATCACCGATCAAGCGAGCAGACTGCAAGACATTAGCCGCAATCAAAGGTTTAAATACATTCAATTCAAAATGACCAGTAGCACCGCCTATCGAAACGGCCACATCGTTGCCAATCACTTGGGCGCAGACCATGGTAAGCGCTTCGGGTTGGGTAGGGTTTACTTTACCCGGCATGATGGAGGAGCCCGGTTCGTTATCGGGGATAATGATTTCTCCTATTCCGCAACGTGGTCCTGACGACAACATACGCACATCGTTCGCAATTTTCATAAGGGCCACAGCTGTGCGTTTTAATGCACCACTTAATTCCACCATAGCATCGTGTGCTGCCAGAGCTTCAAACTTATTGGGAGCTGTTACAAAAGGCAATTTGGTGAGTTCGGCGATTTTTTTAGCCACTAACACATCGTATCCTTTTGGGGTGTTTAATCCGGTACCAACGGCTGTTCCGCCTAAGGCCAGTTCTTTCACCGCTTCGAGTGCGTTTTTAAGGGCGCGTATGCTCATGTGAATCTGCTGAACATAACCGCTGAACTCCTGTCCTAAAGAAAGTGGTGTGGCATCCATAAAATGGGTTCGACCGGTTTTAATGATGCCTTTGTAGGCTTCTGCTTTTTTATGGAGCGTGTTTTTTAATTTTTCCAATCCGGGGATGGTAATTTCCACCACTTGTTTGTAAGCCGCAATGTGCATGGCGGTCGGGTAGGTGTCGTTGCTGGACTGGGATTTGTTCACATCGTCGTTGGGATGTAGGATCTTTTTTTCATCGTTTAAGTTGCCGCCATTTAAAACATGGGCGCGGTAAGCGATGACCTCGTTAGCATTCATGTTGCTTTGGGTTCCTGAACCGGTTTGCCATATGACTAATGGAAATTGATCGTAAAGCTTCCCCTCAATAATCTCATCACATACTTTGCCAATGAGCTCACATTTGGTTTTATCCAATACGCCCAATTCCAAATTCGCCTGGGCTGCTGCTTTTTTGAGGTAACCAAAAGCCTGAACAATTTCCTTGGGCATGCTGGCCTCAGGACCAATTTTAAAATTGTTGCGGCTGCGTTCGGTTTGTGCACCCCAATATACGTGAGCAGGTACCTTTACCTCGCCCATGGTGTCTTTTTCAATTCTGAATTCCATAGCTTAATTTCTTAGGCCACAAATTTAGAATTTATTATGTACAGAAAGGCTTTGGAATTAACCTCTTTTTGCGGTTTTCCCGCGCTTTACAATAAGGTCGAGGCTGCGAATGTGAGCGTTTAACTCATCCATCCAAAGCAGTTCGAATTGGGAAAAGCTTTTGAGGTCAAAGGCTTTGGGTGTTAAAGCCGAAAGTTTTAAGGACCTGTCAACATTTTCAAATGCCTGTTTCGGACTGAGTTCCTGCACGCCATCCAGCTTGTACAAACCGGTTTGTTCAATCAGGCGGATCAATTCTTCGGCATAGGTTTCGTAGGTGGCGTAGCCGGCTTCCTTTAATCCGTAACACCAGGCTTTGTAATCTCGGGCCTGCAGTTCAAACAAGGTGGCATAGCGCGGACGTTTAGCCAGAAATAAACTGTGATCGGTGTAAGACTCTTCAACGCTTCTGTACCTTCTGAAACATTCGTTCAGGGTATCATCGTCTTTTACAATGGTATCGCCCTGCCAACCCACATGACATTTGATGCCAAAATGGTTGTTGGAGCGTTTGGCCAGTTCACTTCCTCCGCAGCGGCTCTCGAAAATGGCCTGGGCCAGGGTAATGCTGGCGGGCACGCCGTGTTGTATCATTTGCGAAACAGCCAGTTCGGACCAGGTGGAAATGTAAACCTGCATTTTGTATTGTGGAGGTTGGGCACGGAGCAAATGTTGAGGCAAGGCCAACAGCAGAAACAACAACCATGTGGAAACGTGTTTAATTGGCCTGATTTGGTTCATTTGAGTAAGCATGCTGTCGTAAGCAAAAGTAGAAGAGCGCGCAGGTTGTTCAGGAAAATCTGTACCGGGATATCAACAAGAGCATGTTGGTTGGTGGATAAGCGGCTGAAAACTAAAGGCGCTCAATTTTGCTCGGGTGATGTGCCGTCTTGCCCAGTTAGAATGGAATTGGGATTTTCCTGGTGAAAACCCCATGCCTTAAAAAACGGCTAAACTCTATTCAAATTTATATTACCTTACAGTATCCAATGGATTCATATGAAAAATTTGTTTTTTATTTCGCTCCTCCTTCTCTCGTTAAATTCTATAGCGCAGAATTACCAACGCGTTCAAGTTAAAAACGGCACCTTACTATGGCCTCAACTTTTGCAATTGGGCATTGACCTCGATCATTGCACCCACAGCCAAAACGACTTGATTCTTGAAATTTCGATGTATGAATTGGATTTAATTCGTCAGGCAGAACTTCCTCATACGGTGTTGATAGATAATCTTGAAAAGTATTATGGGGATCGCATCAAAACATACACACCAAACAGAAACAGTGCACAGGGGCTGTGCAGACCTTCAACGGTGCCAACACCCTCGCATTTTCATCTGGGCAGTATGGGTGGAAGTTTTACCTTACAGGAAATGCTGCACCAGTTGGATAGCATGGCCCTATTGTATCCCTCGCTCATCACGATTAAACAGCCCGTTAGTAACATTCAAAGTATAGAGGGCCGCAACATTTGGTATGTAAAGATTAGCGATAACCCTTCGGTGGATGAAAATGAGCCCGAAGTGTTATACAGCGCCCTCCACCATGCCCGCGAAGGTGGTAGCCTTTCACAATTGATTTTTTACATGTGGTACCTGCTCGAAAATTACAACAGCGATCCCTCCATTCAGGCGCTGGTGAATAACCGCGAACTTTTTTTTGTGCCCTGTGTAAATCCCGATGGGTATTATTTCAACGAACAAAACAATCCGGGTGGAGGTGGTATGTGGAGAAAGAACAGGCGGTTGAATGCTGACAACAGTTACGGTGTAGATTTGAACCGCAACTACGGTTTTAATTGGGGTTTCAACAACCAGGGTTCTTCACCTAATCCTCCCAGCGATACCTACCGAGGTACTGCGGCCTTCAGTGAGCCCGAAACACAGGCTATGCAGGCTTTTTGTAACGGAAGGCAGTTTAAAACTGCCTTGAATGCACACACTTTCGGTAATTTTTTGATTACACCCTGGGGATTTCAACAAAATGGGAATACACCCGACAGTAGCCAGTTCAAATCCTTTGGCGATTACCTCACCCGGGAGAACCGCTACTATCACGGCTCCTCCATGCAAACGGTGAATTATTCCGTCAATGGAAATTCCGACGATTGGATGTACGGTGAACAAATCAGCAAAGGCAAGATTATGGCCATGACACCTGAAATGGGCGGACCAAACGACGGTTTCTGGCCACAGCCCTATCGTATTGAAGACATTTGTAAATCGGCCTTTGAACAGAACCTCCGATTGGCCAGAATAGCCGGGACACATGTGGCATTTGTTGATGAGCAGGATCAATTTGTGGGTGCTAATTCTTACATACGTTTCGCACTGAAAGACATGGGTCTTCAACCCGGCACCGCAACCATCAGCCTTTCCCCTGTTTCAGGAATAGTGTCTTTTGGCGCCGCAAAGTCATTCACTTTTCAAAGTGGACAAAGTATTGTAGATTCCATTTCCTTTACTTCGCAGTCCGGATTGTTGGCTGGGCAAGTCCTTCGTTATGCAGTGCAGGTCAATGATGGGAATTTACTCTACAGGGATACGATTGAAAAAGTTTTAGGCCCTGCACAAACTTTGTTTTACTCAAACGGAAGCTCTCTGCCGGCAAGTTTTGTAAGCATGGGCTGGGGATTTAGTGCTCTTGAAGCCTATACACCTCCTTCTTCCTGGAGCGATAGTCCGAACGGACCCTATCAAAGTGGAATCAACAACGATTTAACAATCGCTACCAACATTTCTCTGGTCGGAAAACAAAAAGCACATTTGCAATTTTATCTCAAATATGCAACAGAAAAATCCTATGACGACCTAAGGCTATTGATTAGTACCGATCAGGGAATGTCATTTGCTCCGCTTTGCGGGAATTACGCTACGCCGGATTACACTTACGATGGTCAATTCGCATTGTACGATGGTCGTCAGGTTGCCTGGGTAAAAGAGGAGATTGATCTTTCAACTTATGTAGGATCAAATATCCTTTTACGCTGGCAGTTGAATTCCGATTTTTATGATGAACGCGATGGTGCCTACATTGACGAGATCAAAGTCAGAGCTATTGGCGGTACTGAAGTTAATGTTGCTGATAAGGGTGTAGTGGCAGAAAAGTTGCTTATTTACCCCAATCCTGTATATGATGAACTTTTATTATTGGGAAATGTGTTAGAAAATGGTTCTTGTTGTATTTATAACCTTCAGGGGGTTTTGTGTTTGAAGACGGACTTTGAACAAAATGTGCAACATAAAATTCAGGTAGAACATTTAGCACCTGGCATGTACATTTTGAGCTGGGAAAGTGAAAAACAAAACCGCAGAATCAAATTCATCAAACACTAAGTGGCAGCTCAAACGCTTATAAATAATGGCAGGAAAAAGCCGTTAGACATACTTGCATTCAAGATGAAGTTTGACCGGGCAAGTTGCAGAGTATGTTTTCAGGGTAAACAGCAGTGTTCTTCAAGCAGCTTTCAAGCCTCCTGTGGGGAATCAGTCTAAGGCTTATGTCTTATTTCACCAAAAACCGAAAAAAATTATATTTTATTAAAAAGAAGTTTGGTCTTATGAGCAACATAGACTACCTTGCTATAAAATCTTAATTCACTATCCGATGAAAAAAAATCCACTCAATTATCTCTTGTTGATTCTGATCTCTGTGAACTTAAGTCTGGCTCAACAAAACTATGATATACAATTGTCTACCGGGTCATACAGCCTGAGTCAAAATTTTAATTCTTCACTGCTGGTTAAACCATCCAGGAATGAGGTTTTTCAGGGTTATTATTACCGCTACATTCAGTTCGTTTCTCTTCCTAATTCAGAGCAGAAGGAGGAACTTAAGCGCAGAGGTATCGAACTACTTTTGTATGTTCCTCATCAGACATACATTGCAGCAATAAAACAGGGCAGCAGCTTTCAAAACCTGAATTCGCCCGCCATACGCGCTTTACATCCGATTAAATCGGAATACAAAATGCTAAAGGAGTTAGCGGATGCTATTCAGGAAAATAATTTTCCTTCTTATTCAGTGAATGGAAATAAGGTAGGTGTTTCTTTCACTTACTACGAAACTATCCCCCATGAGAAACTAAAAACCCATTTGCTTTCAAAAGGCTATAGCATTTCGTCTGAAGAACCTGCCTCACGGAGTTTTGTAGTTTGGGTGAAAAAGAGCAAGATAAAAAGTTTTGTAGCCCAGGCCTTTGTGAGTTCAGCTGAGTTAATGGATGAGGAAGCAAAACCTGATAACAATGTTGGACGAACTAATATCCGGAGTAATACCTTATACACCGACTATGGCAGTGGACGAAAATTCAACGGATCTGGCGTGAACGTGGGCATACAAGATGACGGGGTTATTGGTCCGCATATCGATTATCAGGGTCGGGTTCCGAATCAGTTTCTGTTAACCAACAATGGTGATCACGGCGATCATGTCAGTGGTATATTGATGGGAGCGGGCAACAAAGATCCGCTGATGAGAGGCATGGCCTGGGGCGCTAATTTATATGTTTATGCCGCTTCAAATTACCAGGGATTTGCGTCAATTAGCACACATTACACTACCTATGGTATACGAATCATGTCAACCTCTTATTCCGACGGCTGCAATACCGGCTACACGACCAGAGCACAACAAATGGACATTCAACTCAACAGTTTTCCTGAATTGATGTATGTTTTTTCTGCGGGCAACAACGGTACTTCAAACTGCAATTATGGGGCCGGTGCAGGATGGGGTAATGTAACAGGGGGACACAAGCACTCTAAAAACTCAATCGCTGTTGCCAATTTGAATTATATAGATGTAAGAAACAGCAGCTCAAGCAGAGGGCCGGCTCACGATGGGCGCCTAAAACCTGAGGTGAGTGCTGTTGGAACCGATGTTTATTCAACTATCATAAACAACAACTACATCAATTACACCGGTACCTCAATGTCATGCCCGGCCGTTGCCGGACTTTTTGCTCAACTTTATCAAGCCTATAAAGAGCAGAACGCTAACATCAACCCCCCGGGTGCGCTGATCAAGGCCATTGTAATGAATACTGCTGATGATCTGGGCAATCCGGGCCCGGATTTTAGTTATGGATATGGCAGAGCGAATGGCTTAAAAGCTGTTCAGGCCATAGAGCAAGTTGCTTATTTAACAGCTACTGTGAGTAACGCTTCAAGTAATTCGCACACCATTGTAGTACCTGCAGGAGTAAAAAAAATTAAAGTCATGACCTACTGGCACGATCCTCAGGCACAGATAGGAGCAGCAATCGCACTGGTGAATAATTTGAACACCATCATTACCGACCCCGCATTAACCGTTCACAATCCATTGATTCTTGATTACACTCCGAATGCTGTGAATCTCAATGCGGCTGCGGTTCCAGGTGTAGATATCAGAAACAATCACGAACAAATCACCATTCATAATCCGGCAGCAGGAAATTATGTACTCAATGTCAGCGGAGCAAATGTACCTGTTGGTCCACAAGCCTATTTTGTGACCTGGATATTTGAAACCGATGATTATAGTTTTATATATCCAATTGGGGGCGAGGGATTTAATCCGGGCGAAACTGAAACTGTACGCTGGAACGCACTTGAAACAACAGGTAACCAAACACTGCAATACACTACTGACAACGGAAACAATTGGATAACTATCAGTTCGGCTATTTCAGGCGCGCAACGGTATTACAACTGGACTCCTCCGGGAGCTTTATCCGGTCAATGCCGCATGCGCATCAGCCGTGGTGTCTATCAGGCAGAAAGTGATACTAATTTTTCCATAATCGGGGTTCCAACCAATTTACAAATTAATTGGTCCTGCCCTGACTCGGTTAAACTTAGCTGGAATCCGGTATTAGGAGCCACTGCCTACGATGTTTACAAACTTGGCACGAAATACATGGACTCTATCCAAACTTCGTCAACAAATTCTTGTGTGATTCATAATATCTCTTTTAATCAGGAGCATTGGTTCAGTGTGCGTGCCAGAGGACCTTTAAATGCGGTTGGCCGCAGAGCCATAGCTGTACAAAAAGTGCCCGGTTTGTTCGCTTGTCCACCTTTGCCTGTTGATGTTGCCTGCAATCAAATTCTTAGTCCTGTAGGTACTTTGGTCGATTGCCTTGATCTGAGCAATGTAGAGGTAAGTATGAATGTATACAATCCCGGAATAAACACGGTTTCTGTTGTTCCGGTATATTACCGGGTTAACAACGGTCCGGTGATTAGCGAAACGTTAACCACCGTTTTGAATGCATCTGCCAGTACAGTATATACTTTTTCAACATTGGCTAACATCAATGGGGTTGGCGTAAAAACTATAACAGCCTGGACGGCCTATCCACCCGATTTGTTTAAATACAACGATACCTTGAATGTAACCGTTTCAGTCCTTTCGGGAAGCATCAGCGGATTACCACTTACAGAGGATTTTGAGACCTTTGCCGTGTGCAGCACTACAACAATTTGTGGAACAGTATGTAACTTAAGCAATGGTTTTATCAATGAAAGTAGTGTTACGGCGGATGAGCACGATTGGAGAACAAATAATGGTGGAACACCTTCAAATGGAACAGGACCTACCACAGATTTTTCTCCAGGCACAGCAACCGGAAAATACCTTTATCTGGAGTCCACAGTTCCATGCACTTCGCTTACAGCAAACATGCTGAGTCCTTGTTTGGATTTATCCACTTCTTCTTTTCCCTTGTTGGCTTTCGCATACCACATGTATGGTGTTACCATGGGTACAATGCACCTCGATATTTTCTCACAGGGAAAATGGACGGAATCGATTTGGTCAGCAAGCGGCGATCAGGGGGATGAATGGAAAATTGCCAATGTGGATCTTTCTAACTGGGCAACCGAAAAAATTATTTTAAGATGGAGAGGAATTACAGGCGCGGGCTCATTATCCGATATGGCGATTGATGCTATTAATCTGGGCTCATCCGTTCAACTTCGCGAACAGGAGAGTACTTTACGGATGATGGTTTTTCCTAATCCTTCAAAGAATGTATTTAAGGTGGTGTTGCCAAAGCTGAATCAGACAAATTTGGATTATAAGGTATCAGACGTAAGCGGTAGAGTTATTTTAACAGGTCAGTCAACTCAACAAACGGATGGCTCTTTGAAAATTGACTTGCAGAATTTCGCTGCCGGAATCTATACTTTGATACTCACTTCCGGTGATAAAACCTTCTACACTAAATTGTGTAAGGAGTAAATTTTCCTGGACTTTCCTTTTACTCTAAAAGGGTAGAAGGAATGTTGGATTATTTATGTTGTAAGCAACGCATCAAAAACTTATTGTAAACTTCATATCACAAACACAATTTGTTGATTTATAGAATTCGAAAAGACCAAATCGACTTATTGGTATTTTATGAAACCAGGCAACAACCTAAAAAGAAAAAGTACTAATCGGGTTAAGCCAAGATTGTTCAATAAATAGTTGCGGTTAAACATATGGCCGTTTACTAGCTGCATTAAGCCCAAGGTTATCTAAGCCCCCTTGTTAACAAAAAAGTCACATAAACTTCCATTGGCTTTTCACCCTGCCTACCTTTAAAGGATGAACAAATTTGCGCTTGCCTTTCTTTCTATCCTTTTCCTTGCCTTTATTCCCAACTCGGAGAATAAAACTGGTCCCGAATTCAACACCACCGAAAGCCCCTGGGTGGATTCGGTGTTTAATTCCCTGAGCCCCGATGAACGCATTGCCCAGCTGTTTATGGTGGCGGCCTACAGCAACCGCGATCTTAAACACGTAAAAGAGATTTCTGATTTGATTCGCACCTACAACATTGGTGGCCTGATCTGGATGCAGGGCGGCCCCCTGCGCCAGGGCAAACTGGCCAATTATTACCAGAGTTTTGCCAAAACTCCTTTGCTTTACAGCACCGATGGGGAGTGGGGACTAGCCATGCGCCTCGACAGCACCATGCGTTACCCCAAACAAATGACGCTCGGCGCCATACAAAACGATTCGTTGATTTATGAAATGGGCCGTCAAATTGCCCGGGAGTGCAAACGCATTGGTCTGCACGTGAACTTCGCCCCTGTTGCCGATGTAAACAACAACCCCTTAAACCCGGTGATTGGCCTCAGAAGTTTTGGCGAGAACAAAATAAAGGTCTCGCAAAAATCCTATCTGTACATGAAAGGTTTGCAGGACGAACATGTGTTGGCCTGCGGCAAACATTTTCCGGGGCATGGCGATACGGATACCGATTCTCACCTTAATTTACCGCAAGTGAACCACAGTCCCGCCCGTCTCGACAGTTTAGAATTGTATCCCTTTCGTTACCTCATTGAAAAGGGCCTGGGCTCCATCATGGTGGCGCACATGAACGTAACGGCGCTTGATAACACCAAGGATCTTCCTTCCACCTTATCTTCTAAAATTGTTACCGACCTCCTCAAAACCAAAATGGGCTTCGAAGGCCTGATTTTTACCGATGCCATGAACATGAAAGGCATTGCTAAATTTTTTCCATCCGGTGAAATGGAAGTAAAAGCCCTGCAGGCCGGCAACGATATTTTGTTGTTTCCTGCCGATGTGCCCCTGGCCATTGAGGCCATTAAAAAAGCCATTGCAGAAAATAATTTGTCGCAGGAGGAATTGGATGCGCGTTGCAAAAAATTGCTCAAAGCCAAGTACTGGTGTGGTTTAAACAACAAACAGGAAATTGTAACGCGTAATATTCACAAAGACCTGAACACCGGCGAAGCCGCTAAGCTCAATGAAAAATTAGCCCAGGAAGCCATTACTTTGCTGAAGAACGACAAAAACTATTTACCCCTTAAAAATACCGATAGCTTAAAACTGATAGAAGTGTCGTTTGGGGTGGAAGAAGAAAACGCACTCTACTATCAG
>Ga0154020_10006768_pt1 | contig 13429 bp, 5 predicted proteins | sample Klosneuvirus_201_FD_109709 | JGI IMG/M metagenome (GOLD analysis project Ga0154020, IMG submission 109709) | Active sludge microbial communities from wastewater, Klosterneuburg, Austria - Klosneuvirus_20160825_MG | ecosystem: Engineered > WWTP > Aerobic digester > Activated sludge | place... | reverse complement strand
TCCGCGAGACCACCGACACCCGAACGACGAGCGAGCGGCAACGGATTCACGGTCGCGCTCGTCGATGGATGGGAGGTACGAACGGCCACCACCAGCGCCTTCGGGGCCGCGCGCGGATCGACGGCGTCGATCCAGATCGGCGTGCCGTCGGGTGCAGACATCGAGCGTTACTCGCGTGCCTCCCTGGAGCGCGCGGAGTGCGACGAGGTCTTCCGCAAGACCGCGAGGTCGCTGCAGCTGCCCGACTTTCAGGTGATCGGCTCCACGGGATGTGAACGCGTGGGTGCGTTGGCCGGCATGGTGATCGTCGGCATCATCACGTCCCGGGAAGGGCGTCCGTACCTCGTGATGTGCGGCGGCGGTGATGACGAGCGAAGCGTCTGGGAACCCGAGTGCCGCGCGATCGCGGCGTCGTTGCGATGGGATGCGAACGCGCATGCGACGCCGGTGCAGCCGCAGATGCAGGTGAAGATCGAGACAGTGGAGAGCGGCATCCGCATGGAGCTCGGAGGCGCTTCTGTCACGCTCGTGAACGGATGGGCACCGAATCCAGCGGGCGGTGAGGGAGGCGTCTTGCTCTCGGGTACTCGCGCGAGCGGGCTCGGCGTGATCTCGGTGGGCATCGTTGCCGAGGGAATGCTCGAGATCGGAAGCGCCGCGAAGTGCAAGGCCGCGGCGGTGACGATGGCGCAGGAGCTCGGCAGCAAGCTCACGCGCAGCGCGTTCGTCGGCCATCGATGCGTCGCGACGTTGAACAGCGGTGACTCGCTGAACGAGTTGGTGATGGAGTACGGCGCGAAGAAGCGAATGGTGTGGTCGATGTGCGTGCACGCTCCGAATGACCCGGAGTCGGCAGTGGAGTGCGAGCGCATGAACGCCTCGCTGACGTTCGAGTGAGCGGCTACCAGCTCGCGACGCTGAGGCGGCGACGCGCGGCGTCTTCGTAGACGGTGGCGCGAAGCCAGGCGCGTGCGAAGGCGGGGCGATCGATCGCGCGGCGCGCGCCGGTCATCGCGCGGGTCGCGTCGTGCGCGAGCGCGGCGAGATCGCGCAGCACGTCGGCGCCCGTGCGCAGCGCGCGATCGGCGAGGAGAGCTGCTTCGCGATCGAGCTCGACCATCGCGTGCATGGGCAGCGTGCCGAGCCCACCGAGGACGACGCGCTCGAGCCGGCGACGAAGGGGCGAGAGGAGGTCGTCGGGTGGCTCGTGCGAGATCGCGATGGCGCTCGCCGGCGACGAGATCGGCGAGAGCGAGAGGCGATCGTAGTGGAGGTTCGCGCGACCGTGCAGTGCGTCGGAGAGCGGGAAGCGCGGCTCGTCGGGGTGCGGGCCGATCGCGAGGAGATCGAGGCGGCGCGGTTGGGAGAGGCGTGCGCGTGCGATCGCGCGTACGAGCAGCGACGGGGCTTTCGCGAGCGCGGTGAGGTTGTCGCGGGCGGGGAGCGCTCTGTGATCGAGCGAGGTGGTGAGCAAGACGACCGTGTTGTCGACGATGGCGAGGCCGAGCCCCGAGGAGGATCCGCCGAGCAGCGTGCCCTCGAGGAAGATCAGGTCCCAGCCCGCGGGCTTGTGCTCGTCGGCGGTGCCGTCGTGGGTGGCGAGGCGCGCGAGCTGATCGGCGAGAGGCGCCGTCCAGCGACGCGCGAGGGCGTCGTCGGTCCAGCGGGACGGCTCGGCGGCGCGAACGGCACGGACGCGTTGACCCGCGCCGAGGCGACCATCGGCCGAGGCGGTGGCGTCGGAGACGAACAGGCCGGCGCGGCACAGCTCGCGATGCGGGAGAACGGCGTCGCCGATGTTGGCGGATGCGTCGTAGGCGCCCGCCGCGCGCGAGGCATCGCCCGGCGCGATGTCGGAGCGCGTGAACAGCGTGCCTTTCTCGTCGACGAGATACGTGACGGCACCCGCGTAGCCGGAGCGTGCGACGACGGCCTCGGTGAACAGACCGCGCAGCCGGAGGTTGCCGATGCCTTCGTAGTCGCGGCGTGCGCTGCCGACGATCGCCGGTGAGGCGTCGCCCGATGCGATCACGTGCGCGACCCACAGCGCTTCGCGCAGATCGGCGGATAGCACGGCGAGCGAAAACTCGGGGCGATCGGCGCGCAGCTCGCGCACCGAGCGAAGGATGCGGGTTTGCGCGGTGGCGAGGCGATGCAGCCCGACGGCGCGCGATGCGTGGATCGAGCGCAGCAGCTCGGCCTGCGCGAACGCGCCGGACGTTTCGGCGCCGGTGGCGAGGATGTCGGCGAGGACGCGAAACGCGCGCGTGGCGATCGTCGTCGCGTCCGCGTCGGTCTCGACGACGGCGGCGATCTTCGTTTGCGCCGCGGGCCTCGGCGAGCCGGGCACGACACCCGGACGCGCGGTATCGCGCTCGCCGACATCGGCAGGCTCGACATCGGCGGGCGCGACATCGGCGGGCTCGAGTAGCGCGACGACGGCGGCGACGTGCAAGCACTTCGGTTGCAGCAGGCAGGTGCAGGTCACGCCGCGCACGATCGAGTCCGCGATCGCCAGCGTGACGGTCTCGCCCTTGTCCGTGGTGATCGTCGTCGGGGTCCACGTCCACTTCGCGGCGAGCTCGGGCTCGGCGTCGAGCTTCTTGATCAGGCGCGATGGGATCTGCGCGGTCAACGCGGCGGCCACGTCGGGTGCGATGCGCGGGCGTGTCATCGGATCTTGTCTCCCACCCAGCGCGCGAGCTCGAGCGGCGTGAGCGCGGCGATCGGCATGCCCGCTCCGGCGACTTGCTCCGCGATCGGGACGGCGTAGCGAGGCGCGCCGCGATCGTCGAGGGCGGCGAGGCCGAGGCACGTGACGCCGGCTTCGACGAGCGAGCGCACTTCGGCGAGGAGGCCATCGACCGAGTAGCCCTCCTCGAAGTCGGACACGGTGATCACGATCGTGCGCCGCGGGTTCGTCGCGAGCGTCCGCGCGTAGCGCAGCGCCTTCGCGATGTGCGTGCCGCCGCCGACGTTGACCTCGAGCAGGAGCGCGAGTGGATCGTGCACGTGATCGCTGAGGTCGACGATCTCCGTCGAGAACGTGATGAACTTGACGCTGATCCACGGAACGCCCGAGAGGATCGCGGCCATCATCGCGCTGTAGATGACGGAGGGCTCCATCGAGCCCGACACGTCGACGACGAGCACGATGTTCCAATCCATGTGCCGCCGCGACTTCTGTTTGAAGTAGAGCCGCTCGGGAACCACGCGTACCTCGCCCTCTTCTACCTCCGCACTGCCTTCGGCAGCGCTCCGCGTCCGGCGGTCGCCGGACTTGACCCTCTGCACCTTCGCGAGGTTCTCGCGGACGGTGCGCGCGAGGTGGAGCGTGCTCGACGGACGGCGCGTGGCGCGCGGCGAGGTCGAGCCTTGCAGCGCGGGCCGCACGCGAACGGCGAGCTCGCGGACGAGGTCGTCGACGACGCGCCGGATCAACGCGCGCAGCTTGCCGAGGTTGCCCTCGCCGAGGCCGCCCTTGAGCGAGAGCACTTGCTCGAGCAGCTCGACCGATGGCGTGACGGTCTCCGGATCGAGCTCGAGCAGCGCGCCGAGCCGACCGTGCGAGGCGGCGTGCGCGGCGACCTCCTCGAACACGCGCGTGCCGAACAGCGCTTCGATCTCCTCGCGCCACGCACGCACCGTCGGGAACGACGACTCCTGCCCTCCCCCATCGCCGCCGCGCGAACCTTCGCCGTGGCCGGAACCATAGAGCTCGTCGAGAGCGCGCATCGCACGCGCGGATCGCGGCTTCATGCGATCGCGCTCGTGCCCGAGGATCATGCGCCAGCGATCGCGGATCGGGATGTCGTGATCTTCGAGCGGCGGCGACTCCCGCTGCGCGGTGGTTGCTGCGGCACGAGCCACGACCGGCATGACGAGATCCGGACGCGGTACGCGAGTGATCGCTTCGCGTCCCGCGCGATCGGCTTCGGCGGCGGAGAGCATGACTTCGGGCGCGATCGACGTCGCGACGTCGAGCCCCTGCCCGCGCGCGTCTGCCCCGAGGCGATCGCCGAGGACGCGCAGCAAGCGGCGGCGCGACGCGTTCGACAGTGTCTCGAAGCCTTCGCGCAGCGCGGCCACGCGGACGAGGAACTCGGCGTCGGGGAGCTGCTCGACGCGCTCGATGAGGCCCGTGAGAAACACGGGCGAGCCCTCGAACAGCGGCGCGGCGATCGCGAGAGCACCGCGCAATCGGTTCGCGAGGACACGGCGGGCATCGAGGTCGACCGCGTTGTCGAGCCAGGTGCCGATCGAGATCGAGCAGGCTTCGGGCGTCGTCGTCTGGATCAACACCTGGATCACGGAGGCCGCACCGACGATCACCGGGGTACCCGTCTCGACGAGCTGATCGATCGACCAGCGCAGGCGCGAGTCGCCGAGCGTCGTGTGCTCGGGGCGCTCGAGCACGCGCACGAGCTCGGAGAGTGCTTTGACATCGTCGAGCGACTCCGAGCCTGCGAGGCCGAGCACGGATGCGACCGCGGTGTTCAGCATCGCGTCGCGATCGAAGGGCGGTGGAATGAACTGATCGATCTCGCCGGGGACCGCATCGTCGGCGTCGGCAGGGAGCGCGACGATGTGACCCGCGAGGATGCGATCGATCAGCGCGATCAGCGCGATCAGCTCGGACAGCGTGGCTTCGGCGAGCCGCGGACCGGTGAGCTCGGTGAGCAATTCGCCGACGAGCTCGGTCGCGCCGGCTTCGGCTGCGGTCTCGGCGAGGGCGACGAGCGAGACCGCGGTCAGCTTGTCGGAGGTGTCGAGCCGCGTGCGCTCGGCGCGAAGCGATCCGGCGGATGCTTGCTTGAGCGTGATGCCGCGCAGACCGGCGAGCTCGATCATCGCTTCGGTCGCGGGCGTCAGCTTCACACGCCACGTGGTGGTGAGCGACTCGAGACCGCCCGCGGCGACGGACTCGAGCTCCGTGCCGTACGGGATGCCGCACGCGCGCAGGCGAGCGAGCGCGACGTGGCGACGGCGATCGAGCGGACTGCGCAGCGGATCGAGGCGAACGTCGACGGGCTCGGGCATCGCGCCCATCGGTAGCCTCAGCTCGGCCATCAGCGCCGCGACGTGCGGACCGAGGCCGGAGCGCGGCGTTTCGTGCGCGAGCTGGCCGCGATGATGTCCCACCAGCACCGCTTGCATCGCCTTGGCGACGATGCGGCCGCGCCCGAGGAGCTCGCCGTGCGAGAGTGCGGTCTGCACCGCCTCGACGAGCTCGCGGCGCCCGGGTGCCGGCAAGCCACGCAGATGCGCGAGCGAGATCGCGACTTCGGCGGCCGCGCGCGCGTCGGGCACGCTCGCCGGGAGACCGCGGCTGCGCACCTCGCGCGTGATCTCGACGAGGCACGCGGAGACCAAGGCAGCTACATCGGCGGCAATGCCCGCGGCATCGGGCGACTTCTGCGTGGCCCACAGTCGCTGTTGCCACATCGGATCGCGAATGCCCGCGGGATAGCCCGAGCGCGAATCGAGCAGCTCGAACGCGTACGGGATCAACGACGAAACCATCCCCTCGCGCACGTGCGCTTCCGTCGGCGGCGGCGCCGACCACAGCGTCGGCTTGGGCAGCAGCGCGGCCGCGTGGAACGATCCGACGACGCAGGCGATCCGTGCGCCCTTCTTCGCGGTCAGCGTCGCGAGCAGATCGCGCATGTGTGCCTCGCGCGTGAGATCGAGGGCGCTGATCCCATCGCCGCGCGCTTCGTCGATGCGCAGCGCCCAGCCATAGAGCAGCGCCGCACGGCGCACGCGTTCCGGATCCGCCGCGACGCCCGCGGCCTCGACCATGTGCTCCCACGAGTCATCGTCGGCCCCGCGCAACCGTGCCGCGACACCGAGTGGCTCGCCGTTGCGATCTCGCGGCGGACGCCTCGCAGCAGGCAAATCGATGGCATGCACGGGAATATCGGCCGTGCGCGCCCAGCGGATCGCGACGAGCTCGGGCGAAAAGTCGGCGAACGGATAGAACCCGAGGTCATCGCCGCCTTCGGAGACCGCGCCGATCGCGAGCGGCGCTTCGGCGTCCGGGTGACCGAGCCATGGAATCCACTGCGCGAGGTCCGCGGGCATCTCGATCGCGATCGCGGTCGGCTTCAGCTTCGCGAGCAGTGATGGCAGCGCGATCGAGCACGCGGGCGAGTGGTGGCGCACGCCGAACAGCCACGGCGCCTTCGCACCCGCGAGCTCCTCGATCGCGACGACCGGATCGTCCTTGGGGTGCAGCGCGCGCGTCACGAGCTACGCCTCCAGCACCTTGCGCAGCTCGTGGAGCGACTTCCACAGCCGCGCGTCGCCTTCGGCACGGCGCTTCACCGTGGCGTCCCAATACGCGAGCAGCTTGCCGCGATCCTTCGGCTCGTCCTTCATCACCACGCCGAGCAGGTACTCGGGCACGAGGCGCGCGACATCTTTGTCCGAGGGGAAGTACGTCGCCGCGAGGCCGATCGACGACGCGACGGCCACGGCCTCGGCGGTCGACATCACCGACGTCGGCTTCTCGACGGACCAACCCTCGACGGTGCGCCCGAGTCTCAGATCGCGGAACACGGTAACGAGCGCCTCGATCACCGCGTCGTCCACGCCGAGCGGCGCGCCGGCATCCGCGACGATCTGCTTCGCGCGGCGGCGCACGAGCTCGGTCTCGCGCGCGAGGTCGCTGATCGCGGCGACGGTCTCGAAATTGAAGCGCCGCTTGAGTGCGGCGGACATCTCGGACACGCCTTTGTCGCGAAGGTTCGCCGTGGCGATCACGTTGAACCCGCGCTGCGCCGGCTGGATCGTGCCGAGCTCCGGCACGCTGAGGCGACGGTCGGACATGATCGAGACGAGCGCGTCCTGCACTTCCGGCAAGCACCGCGTGATCTCTTCGACGCGCGCGAGCGCACCGCGCTGCATCGCGACGAGTACCGGCGAGGGCACGAGCGCCTCGGGCTGCGGGCCCTTCGCGATCAGGATCGAGTAGTTCCAGCCGTAGCGAAAGTGCTCCTCGGCGGTGCCGGCGGTGCCTTGCACGGTGAGCGACGAATCGCCGCTGATCGCCGCGGCGAGCAGCTCGGACAGCATCGACTTCGCGGTGCCCGGCTCGCCGACGAGGAGCAAGCCGCGCTCGCCCGCGAGCGTCACCACGCACCGCTCGACGAGCGCGCGATCGCCGACGAACTTCTCCGCGATCACCATCGAGTGGTTTGCTTGGCGCAGCGCCTCGCCGCGCGATCCGATGATGAACATCACCGCGGCCTTGGGCGTGAGCTTCCAGCTCGGAGGACGCGGCCCGGTGTCCCACGTCGCGAGGAACGCGAGCTCTTCGGCCCATACCTGCTCGGGAGGTGGCGCTTGGATCGCACCCGACGGCGCCTCGTCCTTCGGCGCTTCGGTCTTTGCAGTCTTCGTCGGTGTCTTCTTCGTCATCGCTTGACCTCGTCGTAGCGCGGGATGTCGTTGTCCTCGATGCGTTCCCAGGCAGCCTCGAACATCGCGTGGAACGGCGCGAGCGCGAGGAAGCGTTGATTCGGCGGCTGCGGATTTCCGGACGCGTCGCGCACGCCATAGAGCGCGAGCTTCCACGACTCCATCGGGGGATGCGGCGACTTGAGCGCTTCCCACCCGCCGGGCAAGAAGTGCGCGCGTTGGGCGCGCTCGCGCTTCGCTTCGACGACGAGCTCCTCTTCGACGAGCTGCGCTTGCGCGTCGGCGAGCTGCTTCGGCTTCCAGCCGTTGTACTCGACGAGCAGCTTCGGCGTCGGCCACAACAGCACGAGGTACTGTAGGTAGAGCACGGCTGCGTCTTTGGACACGCCGAGCTTCTTCGCCGCTTTGTCGACGAGCTTGGGCACCGACAGCATCGGGTTCTGCTCCCAGCCGCCCTTCGGCACCGGCGTGTCGCGAACGCGCGCCATCATCTGCGCGAGGCCCGGCGAGCGCACGTACTTGAGCGCGCCATACGTAGCGGCTCCGTACTGCGTGACGGCGGCGACGAGCTTGTCGACGAGCGGCATCGCGCGCGCATCGAGCGACGCGGGATGCAGCTTGAGAAGCGATCGCGACTTCTGCTGCATCACGACCGCGCCGGGCACGCGCACGCCGCGCAGCCCTTCGGCGAGGTTTTCGACGGGCTTGCCGCCGAGACCATCGAGCATGCGCTCGGAGGCGATCGCTTCCTCGTCGGTCAGATAGCGGGTGCCGCTCTCGAACCACAGCGCCGGGTTGTCGAGTCGCTTCAGTAATAACTCGTGCGAGCGCGCCGCGGCAGCGCGCAGGTCATCGCCGACGGGGAGCTCGGCGTAGAGGAACGGCAAGTACTGCGTGGCGGCGAGCAGCACGCTGCTCTCGAACACCGTCGGTGGATCGACGAGCTTGTCCTGTCCGACGAGCGGCTCTGCCTTGCTCGTGCGGATCACGTCACCGCCGCGCTCGAAGCCGAAGTAGCCATCGGTCGCGAGCTGCGGCGAGTCATCCGGCGCCGCGAACACCGACAGCCAGTGCGCGGGCTGCCCGGTCGCGGACAGCGTCGAGTCGGCTTCGGCGATCAGTGCTTCGGGCACCGCGACACGCTTGCCGACATGGGTCACCCACGCTCTCGCGAGCGCATCGGCCGCGCTGCCATCGAGCATCGCGCCGACGCCGGCGCGCGCGCACTCCTCGATCGCTTGCATGCGCTTCATGTCGCGCACACCGGCGATCGCGTCGCGACCGAGCCCTGCTTGCGTCGACTTGAGACCGATCTTCTCGCGCAGCTCCTTGTCGAGGAAGTTCGCGCTGCGATCGTGGATGTTCGGCATGCCGGCCCACAGGTACGCGGCCGCCGACGAGGACAGTCCTGTCGCCTTCGCGATCCGCTCTGCGGCATCGGGTGACCACGACGTCGTCCCTGCAGCGATCGCGGCCTCGAGCTCGCTCGCAGCCTCGACCGGCAAGCCGATGCCGATCGTGCGCTGCTCGTCGTAGATGCGCCCGGCCGGCGGTGGCTTGAACGCCCCGTCGGGCGCGTACTCGAGCACGCGATAGAGCTCGCTGTAGCTGCGCTTGCGGATGACGTACGCGTTGCCGTCGTGCCAGCGCGCATCGACGCCCGGATGCGTGCCGCCGGGGAACCCGTGCGCACCGTCGAGCCCGTACACGCGCAGCTTGTCGCCGTACGGCAGCGATCGAGCGAGGTGCGCGAACACGGCAGCGAGCGCCGTGCGCTGATCCGCGGGCGTGCCGATCGCGAGCGCGGCGAACGCGAGCGCGGATCGCACGGGGACGAGCACGAGCCAATCGACCTGTGTCGCTGCGGCGTTCGGCAGCTCGGCGACGTAGCGCGTCGAGCGATCCTCGCTCGCGAACCACTCGCCCGCGGCCGCGATCTGTCGCCAGGTCGCGCCGCCCTTGTTCCACATGCGCTCGGTCCAGTTCTCGAGCGCGGTGTTGACCGCGACGTCGGAGAGGCCCTGCGCGATCGTCGGCGCCGTCGCCATGTGGGGCGCGCGCTCCGCGATCAATCGATCGCGCAGCTGCTGCGCCTTGACCGCCACGATCGCGAAGCCGGTGATGCCGTTGCGAAGCTCCTGACTCGAGACCTCGGGCAGCACCTTCGCGATCGGCTCGTCGGGGACACCGCTCGGAATCTCGCCGTTCGCATCGACGGGGATCGCGGCCACGAGCTTCCTCGCGTCGTCCGTCGTCGTCGCGCGCAAGCGCTTCGAGCCGGCTTCGTCGCGCACCGAGTAGTAGCGCCAAAAGATCGGCGACAGCGGCGCGGCTTGCCCGCGCGAGTAGCTGCGATCCTTCCACGCGACGATCGATCCGCGATCACCGAGCGACGGATCCCAGATCGTCGTCTGGATGCCTTCGTTCCACGCAGCGTGCTCGGTCAGCACGCGCGGCTCGCCGCCGGGGAGCGACAGTAATCCCGACGCATCCCGTGCGGTCCGGCCCGTCCATGTCGGACCGTCGAGGACGACGACTTTGCGCTGTGTGACCGTGACGGGCGCCGTGCCCTCGGTCTGGTACAGCGCCGCGACACCGGCGATGCGATCGCCGAACGGCAACACGTACGAGTCGGACGGATCGACCTTCCAGTCACCGTCGATCGCGCTCTCGATCGCCGCGGGCCAGCTCGCGCGTCCCTTGTCGCCGGTCGGCGAGACCTCGCGCCACTTCGCGGCGTCGCTCGGATCGACGATCCACGCTGTCGTCCCGTCGTACGCGCGTAGCTCCTGCGGCGTGGGCAGCGCACGATCACCGACGCGGATCGGCGTGCTGCTCTCGAGCCACGCACCATCGGCGGTCACGGCGGCGCGTTGCGACAGCCCCTGGAAGCTCCACACGCGTGCGTCGGGCACCGTGAAGATGTCGTGCGGGTTGCTGCTCCAGTAGCCCTTCGCTGTCGAGCCTTCCTTCAGCACGACGAGGAACTGCCCGCCGATGAACCGTGCGGCGACGAAGTCGTGCTTTGCCGGGACCACGAGATCGAACTCGCCGAGTCGCCCCGCCGCACCGACGGCGACGAGCTTGGTCTTCGTGCAACACACGATCGCGGGCGGACCGCCGTGGATCGAGACCTGCGTCGTGCCGTCCGGAGACAGCTCCTTCATCACGGCCTCGAGCGCGGGCCAGCCGAGCTCGTCGACGAGCCCGATCTGCAAGCTCTTCGCGAGCGCGGGCGCGACGTCGAGCTTCGCGAAGCGCGCGTGCAGATCCGGGAGATCCGCGAACAGCGTCGCTTTCGCCTTCGTGGTGAGCCGCTGGAGGGTCTCCACGAGCACGGGCAATCCGTGCGCCTCCGCCCACCCGAGCTGTTGCTCGAGCCACGCGCGCTTCGCGGCGAGGAAGCCCGCCTTGCCCGCGGACACCCGATCGAAGGCGTCCTTGCCGAGTGAATCGTCGACGGCTTTTACCAGCAGTGGACCGAGCTCGGGATGCGCGGAGATCTTGACCGGATCGCGTCCGTGCTCCGGCTTGTCGGCCTTCTCTGCCCACTGATCGAGATCGAACCGCGACTCGCGTCGCTGATCGTTCATGACCGCGACGGCGACGCCGAGCTCGAGCGCGTGCTCGACGAGATCGAGATCGAGCTGGCCATAGCGACCGAGCCCGCGAATCGGCGCTCCGTCCTCGGCGAGCTTCGGTGCGAGGCGGCGCAGGATCGCGAACGCGCGCGCGGGCAGCGTGCGGTTCTGCCAATCGCGACCGAGGTGCTGGACGAGGCGATCGAACCACGCCGCGCGTCCTCCCGTCGGCTGGACCTCCGGATCACCGTCGACGAGCGCGACCATCGCACCGGTCTCCTCGACGAGATCGAGCCAGTCCATGTCCGCTTGGGCCGAGTACGTCGCGCCCTTGGGGAACAGGTTCAACAGCACCGCTCGGATCGCGGGTTGCGCCTTCGCGAGATCGCGAATCGCATCGTGATAGACGCGCCAGAACTCTCCCGCCGCGCGGACGATCGCCGGCGACGCGATGATCTCGGCGATGACCGCGCGATCCTCGGCGTCGACATCGAGCTTCGCCGCCTTCGCGAGCCGCTGGAGATCCTTGCCCATGCCGGACCACGGCGGCATTCCACCGAGCGTGCGTTGCACGGCGAGCTTGCGAAAGTGTGCGTAGGCGTCGGCCGGCGCGTGATGCTCGCCGAGCTCCTTCGCGTACTGCGACAGCGCCTTCGTCGTGACGGCGCCCGCGAGCGCGAACTCCAGGAAGCCGTCGACGCGATGTTGCTCGTCGACCTCGAGCGCGTGCACGGCTTCTGCCTCTCGCGCCTTGCCGAAATACGTCGCCGCGAACGACGCCGCGCCGTGCTCGAGGAAGATCCGGCCCGCCTCTTCATAGAAGGAGGGCAAGAAGTGCGGCACGGTCTTGCCGAGCGTCGTCGCGATCTTGTCGAAGCCTTCTTTCGCCGCCCCCGGCTTGCTCTTCGCACGGCGCGCGACCTTCTTCAGCTCCTTCACCACGTCGAGTGCGTAGCGAGCGTTCTTCGGATCGTTGACGAGCGCCCAGCCCGGAAACCCGAGCGGTCGTTTGCGCTCCTTGCCAACAGCGCCGCGATCCTCACCGGCGGAAAAGCCTAGCGTGGCCATCTCGAGATCATCTCCCGCGGTGACGCTCTCCGCGACGAGGCGGACCACGGTGCGGCCCGGTAGCACCGGGTGGCGATATCCACGTGCGACGACGGTATCGACCACGTCACCTTTGCCGAGCTTCGTGCTCGTCGGAACGAGACCACCCGCGGCGAGCTGTGCTTGATCGGCGCTCACGACGCGTCCTCCTTCTTCTCGACGACGCGTGCGGCATAGATCGAGGACGCCATGCGCATCCCTTCACTGAACGCGACGGGGCCGACATCGGCGATCGGGAGAGCCTTCTCGCGCCCATCGACCCACGACAGCGAGCCGGTCACCGTCTCGGACTCGGGGCTGTCGGAGCCGATCCAGTAGCGCGCTTCGGTGACGCCACCGTTGTCCCAGACCTTGCACGTCGCGAAGCCGCCGCGAACCTTGAACCCCAGCGAGCGCGCTTTTCCGATCGCGTGCATCAGCATGGCGAACTTCCCGTCTTCGTAGTGATCGATCGAGCTGGCGGCGAGCTGTGGAGGCTTGGGATGCGTCTCGCGATGCAGTTGCGCGATGCCCTGCGTGACACCGAGCTGCGTGACGAGCTCGCGCCACGCATCGAGCTCCGGGAGCAAGATCGGGTGCGGGATCGCGATGCGATCGGTGGCGAGCCACACGGTCTCGCCGTCGAGATCGACGACGCCCACGCCCTTCTTCTTGTCCGCGCCGCGGAGCAGACCGGACTTCGCATGATCGTGTCCACCGTCGGCGGTCACGGCGACGATGACCGCGTTCTCGAGTGGCGTGCGCCAGCTCGGGTCGTCCCACACTTGTTCGAGCACGGCGCGCGGGACCGCCAGTGACCGCAGCATCCATAGATCCACGGTCGCGAGGCACTCCTTGTCGTGATCCTTCAGCCAATCGCGCAGCGCCTCGAGCTGATCGGCCGCGTCGCTGTCCTTGACCTCTTTGGGCACGCTCGCCAAGCGCTTGCCCGCGGGGTTCTTCGCGGCGAGCTTTCCGTCGTCGAGCGTCAGCTGATAGCCCTTGCCGGCGTCGACCCAGCCAAGGCCGCTATCGTCGACGATCGCCGGTACTGACGTCGCGGGGGGCGCTTTCGTCGGAGGCGCTGCCTTCGTCGGAGGCGCTGCCTTCGTCGGAGGCGTTGCCTTCGTCGGAGGCGTTGCCTTCGTCGTGGGGACCTTGTTCGCGGGGGCTGGCTTGTTCGTGGGTGCGGCCTTCTTCGTGGGTGCGGCCTTCTTCGCGGGTGCGGCCTTCTTCGCGGGTGCGGCCTTCTTCGCGGGAGCGGCCTTCTTCGTGGGTGCGGCCTTCTTTGTCGGCGTGGCCTTCTTCCTGGGTGCGGCCTAGTCGGGGGGCGTGGCCGT
>Ga0154020_10006767_pt1 | contig 13429 bp, 9 predicted proteins | sample Klosneuvirus_201_FD_109709 | JGI IMG/M metagenome (GOLD analysis project Ga0154020, IMG submission 109709) | Active sludge microbial communities from wastewater, Klosterneuburg, Austria - Klosneuvirus_20160825_MG | ecosystem: Engineered > WWTP > Aerobic digester > Activated sludge | place... | reverse complement strand
TTTTGCGCTGGCGTGGGTCTTGGGCTTTGTCATGATGTGGCTGGTGATTTGGAATTTGAACGTGCTTCCAATGGCGATTTTGCCTGCCGCGATCCCCCTCAGCCTGATTGAAAGTTTGGGCGCAGCCTATATTTGCAAACGCGCCAACTGAGCGAGTTTTTCTCGGTGTCTCTGCGCCTCTGCGGTGAAATAAAAACAAAAAGTCGGATACTTAGCCCCATGAAATCCGACATTCTTTCCCTGATGAAAGACCGCGGCATAGACGCGGTTGTGATTGAGGCCACCGACGGCCTGAGCGAATCGAACTCGCAGTTTGTGTATTTTGCGGGTGATGTGCACGTGAGCAAAGGCCGCTTTGTCATCACCCAAAAAGGCGTCACGCTGTTTCATGGGGCCATGGAGCGCGACGAGGCCGCAAAAGCCGCGGCCAACTCCAGCATTCCCATCACGTGTGTGGACATGGGCAAATACAAAGGTCAGGAACTCATCAAAAAGCACAAGGGCAACCAACTGGAAGCCGACCTTGAGATGCTAAAAATGCAATTGGCCGATGCAGGCGCGAGCGGGCGCGTGGCGTTTTATGGCGCGGTGTATCAAAATCAATCGTGGCCGCTGCTCAACCGATTGGCACAAGAAGAGGTGTGCGAGGTGGTGGGTGAGTACACCAACGACACGTTGAGCGTTGCCCGCGAGACAAAAGATGAGGCCGAGGTGGCCCAAATTCGCGTGGCGTGCGCCTTGACCGAGAACGTCATCGCCGCCGCAAAAGCCTTCTTGCAAAGCCACAAGGTGAAGGATAACGCGCTGATGAAAACCGATGGCAGCCCGCTTTTGCTGGGCGAGGTCAAACGCTACATTCGCCTGCGCATGGTGGATGAAGGGCTTGAGCCAAACGAATTCATCTTCTCGCAGGGGCGCGATGCGGGGATTGGGCACAGCACCGGCACGCCCAGCGATGTGATGATGCTGGGCAAGACCATCGTGTTTGATATTTTCCCGCGCCTGCCCGGCGCTTACTTTGCGGATATCACCCGCACCTGGTGCCTGGGCTACGCGCCAGAGCACGTTTTGCAAGCCTACCAGCAGGTGATGGAAGTTCACGCCGCCTGCGAAAAAGCCTTCACCGACCAACGGCTGGCCAGCGATTTTCAAGAGCTGGCTTGCGATATTTTTGAGAAGCACGGCCACAAGACCGTGCGCTCCGAAGGCCCCGGCCTCACGCACGGTTACTATCATGGGCTGGGGCATGGCATTGGCTTGAGCGTGCACGAAGCGCCGGGAATGCGTCTGGCGAGTTACATGAGCAAAGATATTTTGCGCCCCGGCGCGGTCATCACGCTGGAGCCGGGTTTGTATTACCCCGATGACCCGCGCGGCGGCTGGGGCGTGCGCATTGAGGATGACTACTGGCACAACCCCGCCACCGGCCAGTTTGAGCGCCTCACCAACTACGACCGCGAGTTGGTGGTGAAGATGTGACAAGGACGGGAGACGGAAGACGGGAGGCCGATGAGTGTCCGTCTTCCGTCCTCGGTCTTCCGTCTCCCAAAACATGCCCCGCACCATCTTTCACCTTGACCTGGACGCCTTTTTTTGCGCGGTGGAAGAACTGCGCAACCCGGCGTTGCGCGGCAAGGCATTTGTGGTGGGCGGCAACCCGCAAGAGCGCGGGGTGGTCAGCAGCGCGTCTTACCCGGCGCGGGCAAAAGGCGCCCGCAATGCCATGCCCACCGCCCAGGCGATGAGGCTGTGCCCGGGCCTCATCATCGTGCCGCCCACACGCGGCATATACGGCCAGTATTCCGCGCAGGTGATGGCGCTTCTGCGCGAGTACACCCTCACCCTCCAACAACTCTCCATTGATGAGGCTTTTCTGGACATGACCGAGTTTCTGGAAAAGTCGCGCGTCTCCCCGCGCGAGCTGGCGCTGGAAATTCAGGGCCGCATCAAAAACGAAATAAGTTTGCCCGCCAGCATTGGCGTGGCAACCAGCAAATTGGTGGCAAAGATGGCCTCTGGCGCGGCCAAGCCAAACGGGGTAAAAGTGATTGCGCCGGGCGAGGAAGCCATCTTTCTTGCCCCAATGCAGGTGGGCGAGCTTTGGGGCGTTGGGCAGGTCACCGCCGCGCGGCTCAACGCGCTGGGCATCCTCACCATTGGCGATTTGCAGCGCGCCCCCGCGCCCGCGCTGGCGGGCGTGTTTGGGCGTTTTGCAACGCAGGTGAGCGAGCGCGCCCGTGGCATAGACACGTCTGCGGTGGAGAGTGCGCGCGAGGTGAAATCCATCAGCGAGGAGAGAACCTTTGCGCGAGACGTGGCCGACCGGGCAACGTTGCGGAACCTGCTTTTGCAACTTAGCGATGAAGTGGCCGCGCGGTTGCGCGCAAACGGTTTGTTCGCCAAAACCATTCAGCTCAAACTGCGCTGGCACGATTTCAACACAATCACCCGCCAAAGCACGCTGGCCGAACCCACCCAGCTTGGCGAGGAGATTTTTGGCGCGGTGGAGCCGCTTTGGCTGGGCGCGTGGAGAACCGGCGAGCGGGTGCGTTTGTTGGGTGTGGGCGCCTCTGGCCTGAGCGAGGGCCATCAGCTTGGCATGTTTGGCGCGGATGAGCGCGAGCAAAAGATGGCGCTTGCCCGCGTGGTAGATGAGTTGCGCGAACAATATGGCAAAGACGCCATCCAACGCGCCATTTTGAAAAAGAAAAAGTAAGAGACTCCGGCTGGCGGGGTCTCTTTATCAAAAGGGTTGAAAAGATTCGGATTTTTCTTTCGCTGGTTTTACGCTCCTGGGTTGGCTGAGCTGTTGTCGTTCTGCGCCGGGGGCTGAGCATTCGGGTCGCCTTGCGCGCCCATTGGGCCATGACCACCGCGCCCGCCTGGGCCGCCCTTGCCGCCGCGCCCTGCCGGGGCCGTGTAAACCACCACACCGTTGATCTTGATTTCCTGAGCGTGGATGACGGTGAGGCCGGAGTTGCCCACGTGCTTGTCACCCGTCACTTCCACATTCGCGCCCACCACAAACTTGGCGGCTACATCTGCCGGGGCGTGAACATCCACCTTGGTTGTCGCGCCCAAATAGAAGCCATCCAATCCGCGTGTGTCGGTCACCACCTGGGTGATGGCCCCGCTCACGGTTGCGGTCACGGGGGCCGTGAAGGTTGGCGGCGTGGTCGGCTGGGTCACCGTGTAGCTTGTGCTGCCGCTGGTGATGGTCTGCGCCCGCACTTCATTTACGCCGTTCGGGTCGGTATGCTGGTCGCCCACCACCGTCACCGATGCGCCGACGGCAAACTTGGCTTTGACATCCAGCGCGGCCTCTGGCGGAACGCGAACCAGTGTGCCATCGTTGAGCGAGAACCCGTCGTAGTCACCCATCGGGTTGATGGTGTACTCCTTGAGCGTGCCCGTCACGGTCACGGTTTGGCTGGCCTGCATTCCGCCGCCCTTGCCGCCGCGCCCGCCCATTTGCCCGCCGTTTGGCCCGCCGCGCTGCTGCTGGCCGTTCTGGGGGGCCGCGCTTTGCTGGGCGCTGCCTTGCGTCGCCGGAGGGGTGGCCGTTTGCGCGAATGCCGAGGCGCTAAATCCAGCGCCCGATATCAGTGCCGCCGCAGCGGCTGCCATTGCGAATTTCTTGAAGTTGTTCATTTTTATTTGCCTCTTGGTTATTTGCTTATCTTCTGTTTTGTTGTGAGTGTTTGTTCTCACGGACAAAACAATAAGCCAGCAACTTGAAGAAAAGGCAGGCTGATTCTGAAGTTTTTCTGAAGAAGAACAAGAAAGCGAGGCGCAAAATTTCACACGCCACTTCATTCTTTTGCATTTTGGATTCGGTTTTTATTTTGGAGTAGACTTGCACTTTTAGAGATAACAAATCTGGGATTCAGATATCCCATCAGGAGAAAAGTTTTAAACATGGCAAAGATAAAGATTGGCATTAACGGATTTGGCCGCATTGGCCGCCAGGTGCTCAAGGCAATGATTGAGCGACACGCCGACAAGTTCGACGTGGTGGCCGTCAACGACCTCGTGGATGCGCCCACGAATGCGCATCTGTTTAAATATGACTCCAACTATGGCCGCTTCCATGGCAAGGTTGAAGTGGATGGCACAGACATCATCATCAATGGCGACCGCCTGAAGGTGTTTGCGCAAAGAGATCCCGCCGCCATTCCCTGGGGCGAAGTCGGCGCGGACATCGTGATTGAATCCACCGGTTTGTTCACCGATGCCGACAAGGCGCGCGCCCACCTGGCTGGCGGCGCAAAGAAAGTCATCATCAGCGCCCCCGCCAAGAAAGAAGACATCACCATTGTGATGGGTGTGAACGAGGGCAAATATGACCCCGCCAAGCACAACGTGGTGAGCAACGCAAGCTGCACCACCAACGGCCTCGCGCCGGTGGCAAAAGTGCTGTTCGAGAAGTTCGGCATTGAGAAGGGCATTCTCACAACCGTGCACGCCTACACCAACTCGCAGAAGTTGCTGGACCTGGCGGCCAAAGACCTGCGCGATGCCCGCGCCGCGGCCATGAACATCGTCCCCAGCGAGACCGGCGCAGCCCGCGCGGTGGGTCTGGTGATTCCAGAGCTGCAAGGCAAGTTCGGCGGCATGGCCTTCCGCGTGCCCACCTCCACCGTCTCGGTGGTGGACTTCACCGCCATTCTGGGCAAGAGCGTGACCAAGGAAGAGATCAACGCCGCGATGAAGGAATATTCCGAAGGCGCGATGAAGGGCATCCTCGGTTACACCGAAGAGCCGGGCGTCTCGATGGACTTCAAGGGCGATGAGCGCTCCTCGATCTTCAGCGCGATGGACACCCTCGTGGTGGGCGGCAACCTTGTCAAGTGCGTGAGCTGGTACGACAACGAGTGGGGCTATTCCTGCCGCGTTGGCGACCTGGCCGCCTACATGGCGAGCAAGGCGTAATCCACAAAACGGATTTTAGAAAGCAAAACGGCTGGCGAGGAAACTTGCCAGCCGTTTTTTTATTAAGACACCATCTGATCTAACATCCGCTGCACGGCGTCCGCATCTCGTTTTGCCAGCCCACCCTGCGCCAAGTCTGGCGTGCCGCCCCCGCGCGGGGCTGGTTCGCCCGGTTCTTGTAGTTTGGCCAGCGCATCTTGCAAAAGCGGGCGCATATCTGCGCTCAGGTCGCCTGAACGGGCGAACACCAGCGCGGTCTTCTCGCTCACGCCCGCCAAAAGCGCCATCATGCCCGGCTGGCTGGCGATGGCTTTCGCGAGCGCGCGAATGTGCGCCGCGTCCCGGCCCGCCCACGCCCGCGCGACCACGCGGGCATCCCCGCGCGCCGGGGCCGCCTCGGCCAGCTCTTTAGCTTCGTACACCAGCAATTTGGCTTGCGCTTCTTGCAGGGCTTTGTGCCTGGCGGCGGCGTCATCTTTCAGGCGGGTGATGGCGCTTGCAAGCTCCATCGGCCCGGCGCTGAGCAGCTCTGCCAGTTGCGCGGTGATGGCCGATGCGCGGCGGTAATCTCGCAGCGCCCGCCCGCCGCACCGAAAATACACCCGCGTTTCGTTGCCGCGCTTTTCCAGCTTGGCAATGCGAATTTGCCCAATTTGCCCGGCGCTGCGCACGTGCGTGCCGCCGCAAGCCGACCAGTCAAAATCTTTGACCTCCACAATGCGAATGCGCCCAGTTACTTTTGGCGGTTTGCGCAAGGGGATGGCGCTCAGGTCGGCGTCGCCCACTTCGTAGGCCACAATTGGCGTATCGGCAAAAATCACCGCGTTGGCCGCGTCCTCGGCGCGCTGGGCCATCTCCGCGCTCACTTTGGCCGATGGCAAGTCCAGCGTACACGCGCCCGCCAGCGCCGCCGCGCCATCCGGGTCATCGGCGGGCATGTGCACGGCGATGGTGTCTAGCGCGCAGGTTTTGACAAACGCCGCAGACAAAATGTGCTGGCCAGAGTGCTGCTGCATGTGGTCAAACCGGCGCGGCCAGGCGATCTCGCCCGTCACGGCCTCATCTGCCAAAGGCGCGGCCAACACATGCACGATCTCGCCGTCCTCGCGCTCAAACACATCCAGCAACGCAACGCCGTTCAATGTTCCGGCATCGTTGGGTTGGCCGCCCACGCCCGGGTAAAACGCGGTTTCGTTCAGTATCACCGCCGGTTTGCCATCGTGCAAAAAAGATTGGGCGATATGCGCGGTGAATGTTTGGGCGAATGAGTTGGGTTGGTACAGGCGGGCGGTCATTGTTGGTTGCTAGTGGCTGGTGGCTGGTTGCTAGTAAAAGACCAGCAACCAGCCACCAGCGACTAAAGCGGAATGTTGCCGTGTTTGCGCGGCGGGTTGGAGTCGCGCTTGTTGCGCAGCATCTCCAGCGCGTTGATGAGGCGCGGGCGGGTGTCGCGCGGCTCAATGATGTCGTCAATCTCGCCGTTGGCCGCGGCCACCGCATACGGGTTGAGAATCTCGTCCTGATATTGCTTGACCAGTTCCGCGCGGCGGGCATCGGGGTCTGCGGCTTGTTGCAGCTCGCGGCGGAAGATGATGCGCACCGCGCCATCGGCTCCCATCACCGCCAGCTCTGCGCTGGGCCAGGCCAGAACCAAATCGCCGCGAATGGTGCGCGGGTTCATGACGCAATACGCGCCGCCATACGCCTTGCGGGTGATGACGGTGATGCGCGGCACGGTCGCCTCGCAATAGGCATACAGCAGTTTTGCGCCGCTGCGAATGATGCCGCCGTGCTCCTGAGCCACGCCCGGCAAAAAGCCCGGCACGTCCTCAAACGTAATCAGCGGGATGTTGAACGAATCGCAAAAACGCACAAATCGCGCGGCCTTCTCGCTGGCGTCAATATCCAGCACACCGGCAAACACGGCCGGCTGGTTGGCGATGATGCCCACCGCGTGCCCGCCCAACCGCGCAAAACCCACCACGATGTTGGCGGCGTAAAACTCGTGAATCTCCAGAAACTTGCCCTCGTCCACCACCGCGTGAATCACGTCTTTAATGTCATACGGCTTGCTGGGGTTGTCTGGCACGATGGTGTCCAGCGTTTCTTCGGTGCGCAAGGGGTCGTCGTTTGTCCTGACAAACGGCGGGTCTTCCATGTTGTTGGATGGCAAATAGCTCAGCAATTCGCGCATCAAAAACAGGCAGTCACCCTCGCTCTCGGCGGCAAAATGTGCCACACCGCTTTTTGTGTTGTGCACGCTCGCGCCGCCCAGCTCCTCAAACGTCACATCCTCGTGGGTCACGGTTTTCACCACATCTGGCCCAGTGAGGAACATGTGGCTGGTGTTTTTCACCATGAAGATGAAATCGGTGAGGGCGGGCGAGTAAACCGCGCCGCCCGCGCATGGCCCCATGATGGCGCTCAGTTGCGGCACAACCCCGCTGGCCATCACATTGTGCAAAAACACATCCGAGTAACCCACCAAAGACATGAGGCCCTCTTGAATACGCGCCCCGCCGCTGTCATTGATGCCCAGAACGGGCGCACCGTTCTTAAGCGCCATCTCTTGCACTTTGACGATTTTGGCAGCATGAGCGCGGCCCAATGAGCCGCCCAGCACGGTGAAATCCTGCGAGTAGATATACACCAGCCGCCCATCCACCGTGCCCCAGCCGGTGATCACGCCATCGGTCAGGTGTTGCGGCTTCTCCAAGCCAAAACCGCCGCCCGCGCGGTTCATCACAAAGGCGTCCAACTCGCGGAAGGAACCTTTGTCGAGCAAAAGCTCAATGCGATCACGCGCGGTTAGTTTGCCTTTGGCTCTTTGCGCGGCCTGCCGGTCTGCGCCGCCGCCAAGCTGAGTTTGGGCGCGTATTTCGCGCAGTTTTTTTATGCGGGGATGGGTATTGTCTTCGGCCATGGGTTGTGTAATGGGCAATGTGTAAGATGAAACGTGTAATTGGCAAGAACCGAATTAAACCTGACTTAGATCCTTACACATTACACGTTACACGTTATTTCTCAATTCTTATTTCTTCGGTGTCTGTGTCGCTATTATCTCTCGGCGTGGTTTGGGCGGCCAATTTCTTTTGCTGCCGGTCTTGCACAATGCTGGACGCAATCAAAATAATCGCCCCACCCACGATGCAAATATCGGCAATGTTGGATACCGGCCAGTCAAACCCAATTTGCGGAATCTGCGGATGAATGAAGTCTGTCACCCAGCCTTGGCGCAATCGGTCCACCAGGTTGCCCATGGCCCCGCCAAACTGCAACCCCATCCCCACCCGCGACACCCAGTCCTCGGCGGGCAGGCGCGGCGCGTAATAGACAATGATCAGCCCGACCACAATGGCAACGCCCATGATGAGCGTGTTGGAGTTTTGCAAAATGCTAAACGCCGCGCCGGTGTTTTGCGAGTGCGTGAGGGTGAGATACGGCGAAAGGCCGGGGATTTCCATCACTTCGCCAAAGCCCAGCGTGGCTTCCACCGCCCGCTTTGTAAGCTGGTCGGCCAGCAGCGCCACCAGGGCGATGACAAACAACATGGCGTTCACGCCAACACGAGATTTTTGATTCATTTAATTTTTTTATTAGCCTGCGCTTTAGACGAGCAAGAGACGCGCGATTTTGCTTCGCGCCACTGCGCTCCTTAGAATGACCAGCTTACTCTGATCCAAAACCTACATCAATTATCTCAGCCAAAAGAATTGGGGTTGCAAAAAGATTGATGATTCTTACGCCCTGATAAACTCGCCCGACCTGATGATTTGTGAGTAAAACAAACGCGAACGCGCGGGCTTGACCCGATTAAAATTTGCCCATATGAAACGCCGTAATTTCTTAAAAGTCTTGGGAGCAACCTCCCTTAGTTTGTCCATGTCCGGGTTCAGCAACGCCCCAAAACCCATCAAAAAGCAAAAAGTATTGGTGGTGGGAGCAGGGATGGCTGGTCTGGCCGCCGCGAAACAACTTGCCCTTGCGGGGCACGAGGTAGTTGTGCTAGAAGCCCGTGAACGGCTGGGCGGACGAATTTGGACAAACCGCAAGTGGGCCGATGCGCCGATGGATTTAGGCGCGTCTTGGATTCACATGATGGACGGCAACCCGCTGACCGCGCTGGCAAAACAAGCCGGAGCGCGAACGTTTGTCACCAGCTATGACAGCGCCATTTTTTATAATACCGATGGCAAACCCGCCAGCGAGGCTTTGCAAACCGAGATGGCGCAATTGGATGACAAAATTGCAAATATCCTGGCCGAGGCGCAAAATGCCGATGACGACCAGAGCGTTCGCAAGACCGTTCAAGATGCGCTGGGCTGGGATCACCTTGGCCAAACCGAAAAGCAAAAAGCCAACTTTGTGCTAAACAGCGTTTACGAACAGGAATATGCTGGAAGCGCCGATGCGCTTTCGACGTACTGGTTTGATGACGATGAGGAATACGATGGCGATGACGGCCTTTTTCCCGGTGGATATTCCGCGCTCACCGACTTTTTGGCGCGAGGCGTGCGTATAGAAAAACAGCAAGTTGTGAAAGAGGTGACCTGGAGCGCAACCGGCGCGGTATCCATCACCACCGACAAAACCACATTTAGCGGCGACCGCGCTGTGATTACGCTGCCGCTGGGTGTGTTAAAAAATGGCGGCATCAAGTTCACGCCGGGCTTGCCGCAAAACAAGCGCAACGCCATTTCATCTTTGGGAATGGGGTTCTTTAACAAATGTTTTTTGCGCTTCCCGCGCGTGTTTTGGCCCGCCAACTATGACTGGTTGGAATACGTTCCGGCCCGGCAAGGCGAGTGGGTAGAATGGCTAAATGTGGCACGGGTGGGGCAAAAACCCATTTTGCTGGGTTTTAACGCCGCAGACTTTGGCAAAGAAATTGAAAGCTGGACGGACGCAAAAATTGTAGACAGCGCCATGCAAACATTGCGCGGCATCTTTGGCGCAGGCATCCCCGACCCAACCGATTTTCAACTTACCCGCTGGGGCGCAGATCCATTTGCGATGGGGTCGTATTCGTTCAACGCGCTTGGCTCTGCGCCAAAAATGCGCGATGCGTTAGCCCAACCAGTTGACCAGCGCATCTTCTTTGCCGGCGAGGCCACCAACCGCCAATACTTTGCCACTGTTCATGGGGCGTATCTCTCTGGTTTGCGGGCCGCCAAAGAAATTTGGAACGTTGCCAAATAGCATTGCCAGCAGCTAGAACCGGTGGGATTCCATTGGTTCTAGCTGCTGGCAACCAGAGGTTTTTCGTTGCGCAAGAGCGACCACGCCACCAGCGCCAGCCCAACCAAAAGCGCAACATGCGCCAGATTAAACACGGGCAGCCCGCCCAAATGGATGAAGTTGGTGAGCGACCCGCGTGTGACCTGCTCCCACAAACTGGCAAACAACCCGCCCACGATGAGGCCATAACCCACCCGCGCCCGCCCGCCGCTGAACGCCAGCAAAAGCGTGAGCGCGATCCCGGCCAGCTCCAGCACAACCGTGAGCGAGCCATTCACAAATGAGGCGGGCACAGCCGTGATGGCCGTGCCGGGCAACACACTCTGCGCCAGCATTTTGCTTAGTTGATCCACCACAAACACGCCAACGCCCGCCGCCAGCGCGGGAACAACCGGGCCAAGTGCGGGCACGGCCGCGCGCGGCTGAGCGGGCGCAGGCGCCGGGTCGCGGGTGATGGCGCCTGGGGCGATCAGAGGCTCGCGCAGAGGCGAAGATTTTGGCGCGGCCAAAACCTCCTCGCGCGGTTTGGGCTGGCTGATGGGTTTTGTCTGCGCCGCGGTTGCGGCAACCGGAGCCGCAACCGCGGCGGGCGCGGCGGCCTTCGCCCCCGGCCCCAAATCAATCCGCCCGGTCATCCATCCGCGCAAAATGGCCTCGCCGTTGGCCGCGCTGCTCTGGTTCAAATGCGCGATGAGTTCCGGCTCGTTTGCGCTGAGCAAAACCACGCAGCCCGGGGCGGGCAAGAAATACCGCGCCGCTTCCAAAAGCTGCGCCGCGGTGTCTGGCGTGGCCCTTTCCACGTTCTCCAGCGAGACGACAAAGATCGCGTTCGCCAAAGTTGCCACGTTCAGCACCAGCAGGCGAAAGTTAGAGCGAAACTTGCGGGCATATTCCACCGAGGCATTTGCACTGGTCGAATCCGCCGGGTCCATGCGCGTGACTTTTAGCAAATCCGAGCGCAGAGAGTTGATCACATTTTTCTCGGCGGGCAGCGCTGGCTCTTGCAAAGTGTCCAGCACCCGGAAGATGAGATGCTGCCACGGCAAAACATAGCTGGGCAAACCGGTCGCATCCACCCGCGCGGCAATAAGCTTGCGGTGCGCGGGTGTGCGCAACCGCGCCGATGGCGGCGCGGAGAGCGCATCGTTCAGCACGCTGGCCCGCACCACGCTGTTTGGGCATATCAGCCCAAGCATGGCCGTGTTGCTGGTCATGTTCGCGTCCAGCGCGCTCAGAAGGGTGTCCAAGTCTTGTTTAGAAGATGGCATATAAAGCCTTTGCCGTCATTCCCGCGAAGGCGGGAATCCATACCGCGCCGTGCAGAAAACCCATCCGAAGGTTGAAAGGGTTTGTTGTGGATTCACGCTTTCTCCCCGCTCTCGCGAGGATGACAGGGAATGACGAATGTGTGTTATCAAACCTTTTTCACCACAATCTTCAACGTTTCGCCGTCAAACTCATCGGCTTTGCCGCTTTCGGCTGGGCCGGGGCGCAATTCAACCGCCAACGTCTCGGCCTTCACGTAGCCATCAAACGCAGAAATAACCTGCGCCAAACGCGGGCTGGCCGCGTATTCGGCCGTGATGCGGTCGCTGAGCGAGAAGTTGGCCTCTTTGCGCGCGTCGTTGATGCGCCGCACCACCTCGCGGGCCAGACCTTCCTGAATCAACGCATCGGTCAGGTGCGTATCCAACGCCACCACCACGCCGCCCTCGCCCGCCACCAGCAGGTCGCCCTTGGGCTGAATGCTCACCAGCACTTCATCGGGCGCAAGCGTAATGCTTTGTCCGTTCGCCGTCAAGACAATGGGCGCGTTGGTTTTAACCGCATGAGCAATTTGGGCCGCGTCGGCGGTTTCCAATGCTTTGCGCACGGCGGGCATGGCCGCGCCCAGCTTTTTGCCCAGTTTTTTCAAATCGGGCAAAATTTTGTAGGTGACCAGTTGTTCTTCCTGCGCGGCAAACTCCACCTGTTTGATGTTCAACTCGCCCGCAATCGCCTCGCGCTGAGCGGTGATCGCGGCGCGCCCGGCCTCATCGGCCACCACCATGATGCGCCCCAGCGGCTGGCGCACTTTAATTTTGCTTTGCGCCCGCAAGCTGTGGCCCAAATTCACCACCGTTCTGGCGATGGCAACCTCGCGCAGCAAGGCCTTTTCTTCGGCGCTCAGCTCGCGCGGTTGCGGGTAGCTTTGGTGGTGGATGGAAAACGCGCCGGGTTGGGCGGCCATCTCCCGCACGGTGGTTTGGCGGGTCAGGTTCTGCCACATCGCCTCGGCCATAAACGGCATAAACGGGGCGATGAGTTTGGTCAGCGTGGTCAGACATTCGTAGAGCGTGGCATACGCGGCCTGCTTGTCCGCATCCTGCCCCGCCCGCCAAAAACGCTCGCGGTTGCGGCGCACATACCAGTTGGTCAGGTCGTCCACAAATTGCTCAATGGCAAGCGCGGGCGGGCGGGCTTCCCATGCTTCCAGCCCGGCAATCACGGCGTTGGTCGTCTCGGTCAGGCGGGCAAGGATCCACTTGTCCATAGAGGACGGAAGACTGGAGACGGAAGACGGCGAGGCATCCGTCCCCCGTCCTCGGTCTGCCGTCGGTTGCCACCCATCCGCGTTGGCATACGTGACAAAAAACGAGTAGACATTCCAAAGCGGCAAAATAAAGTGCCGCCGCGTCTCCTCCATGTAATGATAGCCAAAGTTGAGGTTGTCATCCACCCGTTGGCGGGCATAGACCCAGCGCATCACATCCGCGCCCTCTTTCTCGGCGGCTTCGTTAAACTCAATCATGTTGCCCGATGACTTGTGCATGGGCTTGCCGTGCTCGTCCATCAAGGTGGCAAAACCAAGGATGGCGTTGGTGGGCTGGGTTTGCTCCAGCACCGTGCTCATGGCGATGAGCGAGTAAAACCAGTTGCGGAACTGGCCGGGGAAGCTCTCGGTGATGAAGCTCGCCGGGAACCACTTCTCCCAGTATTCCCTGTCTGTGCGGTAGCGCAAGGTGGAATATGCCACGATGCCCGCATCCAGCCAGGGGTTGCCCACGTCTGGCACGCGCGTGCCAATTTGCCCGTTTTTGTCTTTGATTTTTACCTTGTCAATCCACGGGCGATGGGGCGTGTGGCCGTCAAACTCCTGCCAGCCTTCAACCGCGCGTTCTTTCAGTTCTTCGTACGAGCCGATGACCTCAAACGTCCCATCCGGGTATTCCCAAATGGGCAGGGCCAGACCCCAGTAGCGCTTTTTGGAGATCATCCA
>Ga0154020_10006766_pt1 | contig 13430 bp, 10 predicted proteins | sample Klosneuvirus_201_FD_109709 | JGI IMG/M metagenome (GOLD analysis project Ga0154020, IMG submission 109709) | Active sludge microbial communities from wastewater, Klosterneuburg, Austria - Klosneuvirus_20160825_MG | ecosystem: Engineered > WWTP > Aerobic digester > Activated sludge | place... | reverse complement strand
TGACCTGTCTGATGATCGGCATGGACATCGCCGCGCAAATGACGCCCGAGCAGCGCCGCACGGAATTCGGCAGCGATCTCAGCTACAACCAATGGCGCCAGAATGCCGCGCAAAGCTTCGAAGGCGGCATCACCTGGATGGACCTGCATTTCTCGGTCACACGCAACGCCAACCTGGGCCGCAGTTGGTACTACTACTACATGTACGGCCTGGAGCGCGTGGGCGTGCTATGCGACCAGCGCTATCTGGGCGAGCACGACTGGTACGCCGAGGGTGCGAGCATTCTTGTTTGCCTGCAAACTCCGGCCAATGACTGGGCGGCCAACGCCGTGGACACTTCGTTCGCCCTGCTGTTCCTCAAGCGCGGCACCATCCCGCTCAAGACGCCGCCGCCCACGCACGACAAATCGGTCGGCCCCGACAGCGTTGAACCCCTTAACCGGTAGCATTGCCCAAGTAGCGAGTTACAGCTCGTCTTCGGTGGGCAGCAGTGACTGGATGTTCACGCGTTCGCGGAACTCCGTCAGAAGCGTGGGCGCCTTGCATGCATTCTCATCAAGGTCGCGCATCCAGGGCAAGATGCCGAGCACGGGCGTGTTCGAGAAATGCTCGATTTCGTCTGGGTTGGTGCGCTCAGGCAGGCCGATGCGCTCTTTGCCAAAGCCGTTAATCACGATGCCCGCCAGCGGAATTCCCAGCATCTTGGCCGTGTGGCACGTCAGCAGCGTATGGTTGATCGTGCCCAGTGTGGGCCGCGCAACGATCACCAGTTCCAGGCCCATCTGCAGCACGAGGTCGCTGACGAGTTCGTTGTTGTTCACCGGCACCATCAAGCCGCCGACGCCTTCAACAATCACGATCTCGTGCAGCAGCGAAAGCTGGAAATACTGGTCCATGATGTACGAAAGCTGGATGTGCGTGTCTTCCAGGCGCGAAGCAATGCTCGGCGCAGCAGGCGCCTTGAGGCGATAAGGGCACACAAGGTCCATCTCATCGTGGATGCCGGTCACCTCGCGCAAAAAGCGCACATCGGGCGAGACCACTTCACCATCAAGCACGGGGCAGCCGGTCGCAATCGGCTTCATGAACCCGACGTTGAAGCCGCGCTCTTTGAGCGCGAGCACAAGGCCCGCCGTAACGACGGTCTTGCCCACCCCAGTGTCAGTGCCCGTAATGAAGATTCCAGTGCGCATCGGCGCGCAAGGTTAGCGTTGCAATCGAAGCGATGGAAGAAGCAAGGCTACTCACCGACCATGTCAAAGGGCGCTTTCTTGCCAAAGAGTTTGCCCGCGGGGTCATTCCATTCGTCGCGTGTGATGCTGAAACTCTTTGCCGCATCATCAAAAGTCAGTTTGACCGGGGCGTTGCCGTCAGAGAAGTAAACCGGAACGGCATCGCCGTAGCGCTTCCAGTTCCGAGAGTTCGGGCAGAGCACGACTTTTTTCTTGCTGCCCTTGCCAGACATCGCCTCCAGCAGATTCCGGGCCTTGGGGCAAGCGTAAGAACATGACGCTGCGGGCAATTCGCCGCTCGCTTTCACCGCCGCTCCATCGGCTGCGGCATCTCCCGACTCTGGAATCACGAGCCACTTGGTTATCGAGGGATCCAGGATTTCAAGCCTGATAGCCGCGCCGAAGAACGCAGCACCCGACTTCTCGCCGAGTTCTTTATCGCGCAACTTCTTCTTTTTGCCGTCGTCAAAAGAAGCTGTCTGCAACTCGTTAACCACAGCGCTCATGCCCGCGCCGGCGGCGTCCGGATTGAGCGGACCTGTTGAGTTGCCGCAAGCGGTAAGAAAAAGCAGCAACGCGGCCAGAGCCGTTAATCCAAGTGTGCGCATCGACGCTCCAAACGGGGCAGGCAAGAAACTAAGTACGAAGCTTGGGATCAAGCGCATCGCGCAAAGCATCGCCAAACAGCGAGAAGCTGAGCGAGAGCACGAACAGCAGCGTGGTCGCACCCGCGAGCGGCCACCACACACTTGGATCGCGCTGCAGCTCGTTGCGCGCGGCACTGATGACCTGACCCCACGTGGGAAGTGTTGGATCGATGCCGATACCCACGAAACTCAGGAAGACCTCAAGCCCGACGCTGCCCACGAAAGCCAGCGTAAAGGTGATAATCACCAGGTGAAACACGTTGGGCAGGATGTGCTGAAAGAGGATGCGCCCGTGGCCACAACCCAATGCGCGCGCGGCTTGCACATATTCGCGGTTCTTGTGTTTGATGACTTCGCCTCGCACAAGTCGGCATAGCCCGACCCACGTGGTGACGCCAATGACCACCAGCACCAACAGAAGGTTGCGCACGGCCTTTTTGTCGTCGCCCAACCCCACACCCTCGAACCAGCGCGCGATGGCTTCACTGTCTTTGACGGCCTGGATGAAGGCAATCAACAGAAGCAGCAGCGGAATCGAAGCCAGCACGGACATAAGGAAGCCAATGATGTCGTCAACCAGCCCGCCAAAGTAACCGGCAGCAAGGCCCATGATGGTGGCAATAACCGCGCTGATCAGCGTCGGCACAATGCCGATGATGAACGCCAGCTCGAGGCCGCGAATCAGCTTGGCCAGCACACTCACGCCTTCAATGTCGCAGCCCATCGGAAAGCGCCAGAAATTGCCGTCCGCCAGGCCCCAACTGCGGGCCTCCATGGCGATTGCAGGGTTCTTTTTGCCGTTCTTGTCTGTGCCGGTCTTGGTCCAGTGTTCGTGTTCGGGACTGAAGGCCAGAAACCAGCCGGGCGGGTGGTAGTAGCGCTCCATGCCCGTGCCCCCCTCGGCCACTTCGTCAACTCCGGGGCGCGACGCGAGGTCAGCGTCCTTGACCAGAACACGGGCCAATACTGCAAACAGCATGCAAAGCACGATGACCACGCCGCAAAACATGGCAAGCCGGCGCTTGAGCAACTGCTTGATGACATCTTTCCAAGGCATGCATTATCCCAGGCGGATGCGTGGATCGACCAACGCATACAGTACGTCTGAAAGCAGATTCGCCAGCATGAATGAAACCGCGCCGATCACCACGACCGCACGGATGATGTTGCCGTCACTGTTTGAAATGGCGTCCACCGTCAGGTAGCCCAGGCCGGGGATGCCAAAGAAACTCTCGAGAATCAGCGAACCCGTGTAAAGCGCCGGCACCGCCACCACCCAGCGCGTAATCAGCGGGATCAGGCTGTTGCGGAACACATGCTTGAAGAGAACGGTGTTCTCATTCAGGCCTTTGGCGCGCGCCGTGCGCACGTAATCCTGTCCTACTTCGTCAAGCATGATGATGCGGTTGAAACGCACATGCTCGCCATAGCTGAGAACGACATACAGCAGCGCCGGCAGCATCAGGTAACGCACCATACCGAACCCTGAAGCAAAGCCGGAGATCGGAAAGTAGTTCCAGTCCGCGGCCAGCATCTTCTGGCCGAACATGATCATGGCGATGCCATTGACGCTCATGAGAACAATCGAGCTGATCACCAGCGTCGCATCCATGGGCGTCTTGCGATACATGGCGGCAAGCAGGCCGAAGAACAGTGCAATCAGCTCAGAAAGCAGGAACGCTGGCAGCGCCAGGGCAAGGCTCGGCCCCATGCCCTTCCAGAGTACCTCGGCGACAGGACGGCCTGAACGCGTGTCGCCGAAGTCCATGCGCAACAGGTCTGAAACGTAATGCAGAAACATCGTGAAGCGGCTGGTGTAGCGCAAGTCTGCCTCGACATCTTCGATCTTCGCGTACTTCTTCGCCGCTTCCGCCTTGGCATCTTTCAGTTTCTGCAATGCTCCCGGCGTTGCGGCCATCGCGTCGTCAAATTGTTTCTTCGCCGCTTCGTAGTCTTTTCTGGCTTCCTCGACACCGTCCTTCTTCGTTTCCGCCTCTTCCAATGCGGACTTGGCCTCGGCGACAGCAGCCTCCTGCGCCGCCAGCGCATTGGCCTTGCCGTAGGTCTCGAGTGTCAGTTTCTCTATCAGGAAAGTCGTGGTGGCTGACTTCAAGGCTCCGTTTATCAGCGTCTTGTTCTTGAAGATGCGGTCTTCCAGAACTGACTTTGCGGCCTTGGTTTCGTCGTTCTGGTCGCGCCCGTCGAGATCTTTCATCTCGGCTTCAAGGCGGTCGCGGTCGGCCGCGAATTCCTCAAGCAGCGCCGCGTTGAAAAGCTGTGTCGTGCGTGTGGGCAGCGCGCCGGTTTCCATGGCCTTCATTTTGGCCAGGCCGCGCTCGGTCCAGTTGATGTAGCCCTTGCTTTCGAGCCATTGGTATTGCTGGCGCGCGGTGGATTTTTCACCAAGTTGAATCTTGGCCAGCGCCTCGGGCCGGGTGGAAATCGTGAACAGCATGAACGTAATGCCCACCACCCCGAGCAGGATGAAGGGCATATACAGCAGTTTTCGCAGAACGTATGCGAGCATCGATTCCCCGTTACCGCGACTGTTTGATAATCCGCTGTGCCATCAGGCCCACGGGCACAATCATGACCAGAAAGAAAAGCAGCGCGGGCCAGGTAGTTGTCTCCGCGCGCTCTGCGATGGCCTTGGTACGCACGGGCGTGTCTGAATACCAGAACTTGCTGTAGGTGTACGCGAATTCATTGGGTTTGGGCGCAAGGTACCAAGGGTTGTAAAGAGCATAAGTCTGGCGGAACATGAAAAGCACCCACGGAACATCGCGATCCAGTATCCTGTGCATCTCGCCGATCAACTTCATCTTGCGCGCGCGCTGATCGGGCACCGTGTCATCCAGCGCGGCCATTTCTTCATAGAGCTTGTTGAACTCGGGATCATCGTAAGAAGCGGCGTTGATGCCCGGCGGCTTGTTGGGGCCATAGAGCAATTGCAGCATGTTCTGCGCGTCGGGGTAATCCATCACCCAGCCCGCGTCGTAAGCCTGGCCCGTGCCCTCGTCCTGGCGCTTGAGGAACTCGTTGAAAGTAAGCGGCTCGGCGTTGATTAATACACCCACCTTGTCGCCGCAGGTCTTGTAGTAACGCGCTTCATCTTTGCCGGCTTCAGTGTTGTCGCGCAGCAGGATGGAAACCGTGACTTGCTTGCCGGTATCCGGGTCAATGGCCTTGTAGGGGCCCTCACCCTGGCCTTCGAGTTTGTAGCCGGCCTCCGCGAGAATTTTGCGCGCGGCGGGCGGATCAAAGCGCTGACTGGGCATGTCGAATGATGGGTCGTTGCCCGGCATTCCCGGCGGTATCAATTGAAGGGCCGGCGCGCCACGCCCGTTGCGATAACGCCGGATGTAATCAACACGATCGATCGAAAGCGCGATCGCGCGGCGTATGGCCCGGGCACGATCACGCTGTTTGGCGCGCTCAGGACTGTTGTCCTGCATGCCCACGAGCGGATCGGTCATGTTGAACACGGCATAGTCCAGAGTGGGATCGGCCCAGTTCTCGACGGAAATGCCCAGCTTGGCCAGTTCCGGAGTCACGGTAGCCTGCTGCGTCACCGCAGACGAGAAGTTGTCTTTGTCGATGCCCGAGGCATCGAGCTCGCCCTTTAGGAACTTCAGGAACGCCGGCTGGGTTTCCTTGATGATGCGCACGTCAATACGGTCAGCAATGGGCAGCTTCTTGCCCATCAATGGCTCATATTTCGCGTCCTCGGGCGCATCGCTCTTTGGAAAAAACTCTTCGCGGAACCTGGGGTTCTTCACCCACACCAGTTCCCAGTTTGAGCGCCAGCTCTTGAGCATGTAGGGGCCGGTGCCCACGGGCTTGCGGAAGTAGTCTTTGCCGTAGTATTCGGCGGCTTCATAGGGCACCGCTGCGCCGTAAGAAAGCGTTATCGCTCCAAGGAACTGCGGATAATCCTGCGTGAGTTTCACAACGAACGTCGAATCATCCGGCGCCAGCAAACCCTCGACGGGCGTCTCACGGAGGAAATCGCGCCACGGCTTGTCGGAGTCATCCGCGGGCCCCGTGCCTACTTTGTTCAAGGCAGCGCCACGGAACGCATCAAGACCCACGATGTAGCCCGCTAGCACCCACTCGCCGCCTGAGTCAGGCAGCGCAAACAATCGCTTAAAGGAATACACCATGTCCGAGGCTACGAAACGGCGACCTTCGCCACGGGACTCCTGCTTACCCTCGCCTTCATCACGGTAGAACCTTCCCTTGGAGTCGGCGGCAAAACATCGGTCGTCTTGAAAGAACACGTCCTTGCGCAGCTTGAAGGTGTAGCTCTTTGAAGCGGCATCGTATGTCGGCATTGTTGCGCACAGGTTGGGCACCAGCGTGGCCGGCCGTTTGAGGTAGTCGTATTGCAGGAGAGTGTCGTAGGCCATGCCGCACGAGCGAGACGATGTAACGTCGCCGGCCTTGTGCGGATCGATGCTCTTGGGATCTGCCGTTTCCGCGCGGCGAATCACGACCTGGCCTTCATCTTCCGAACCCAGAGCGCCCGCAGCGCCGCCACAGCCGGGCGTGGCCGTGGCCGCGATCAGCAGCAGTGCGGCCAGGGGGGCCGTTTGCAGCAGGATGGTTGCGGGCTTCTTCATTTCCTGGCCTTGATGAAACGGGCGGAGTCAAACGCGCTTTGGGCGATCTTGGGCCAGTCAAGCTGGGTGTTGCGCAGTGTGGGCGACTTGCGCACATACAGGGGCATGACCGCGCGATCCTCCAGAATCAGATCGCACAATTTCTTTGTCAGCTCTTTGCGCTTGGTTACGTTTTCGGGGCGCATGGCCAGCTTTTGCAGCGCGGCATAGGCTTCATCGAATTCCTTCACGCTGTAGCGCGCGCAGTTGCGGTTGTCGGCCGTTGAGCCGATGTTGCGGCTGTCAAACAACTGCAGGAAATTCTGCGCGATCGGGAAATCAAGATTCCAGCCGTAGGCGAACAACTGGCCCTGGCCACTATCCATGGCCGCGTAGAGATCGTTCACGTCCAACTGTTCAGCCTCCAATTCGATGCCAAGGCTCTGCAGTCCCTTGGCGACGCTCTCGATGACGCCGTCGTCCCCTGAACCGCACACGAACTTGAGCTTCAGTGGATTGCCGGTGGCCGGATCCTTGCCGCCTTTGAACTTCGTTGCGTCGAGCGCATCTTTGGCTTTCTTGAGATCGCACTCACTCCACTCCGCGCTGTTTGATACCTCAGCGAACTCGCAACCCGGGGGCAGCAATTGACCCGCGGGCCGCGCAAACACCCTGGATCGGAAGGTCGCGTCGATAATCTCCTCGCGGCTGATGGCCAGCGAAATAGCCTTGCGCAAGCCGCGCCCATCGGCATCGCGCGCGCCCCACAACGTGTCTTGCATGTTGAATGCCAGGAATGAAATTCCTTCGTCGTCAGGCTCGACGAGTTCGAGGTTGGCTTTCTTCAGGCGTTCGGCGCGTTTTTCGTCGCCGACGTAATTGGCGTAATCGCTGCTGCCCAGTTCCAGGCGCGACCACTCGCCCTGCAGCAATGACTGAAACGACCTCGGGTTGGCGTAAGTCACGCGCTCGAAGTGGGGCTTTTCGCCCCAGTAATCGTCAACGCGCTTCAACACATAGAGCTTGCGCGCTGTCACGGCATTGAGGCGATAGGGCCCGGTGCCGGCCTCGCGCGTTGCGAGCATGGAACTGAAATTGTTCAGCGCCTCCTCGGCCACGATTGACAGCGACGGGTGGGCAAGAATCGCCAGCATAGCCGCGCAGGGGCGCTTGAGCTTGAGGACAAAAGTGGCGTCATCGGGCGCGCTGAGCCCGTCCACTTCCGTTTCGTCGCGGCCGGCAAAGCCGCCGTTGGTCTGGCATGCGTCGGCGTATTCATCAAGCCCGGCGATCCAGCCCTTGACCAGCCAGTACCAGTTCACGGGCTCGGCGCTGCAGGCCGCCAGGCGTTTGAAGCTGGCGACGACATCCGAAGCCTTCAGATTACGCCCCTTGCCTTCTTCAAAGCACGAAGCGTTGTGGAATTTCACATCGCTGCGAAGAGTGAACGTGTAGGTCAGTCCGTCATCACTGATCTTGGGCCAGTCTTTGGCGATGCAGGGTGCAAGGGCCGGTGGCTCGCCGGGAGTCCACTGGGTCAAGCCCTCATAGATGTCGGCAATCAATGGCAAGGAGTCGCTGCCTGGCGTGAGGTGCGGATCGAGACTGATTCTCGCGGACGCCAGCGGGAGACGCAGCGTCTTTGCGCCATTGGCGGCGGGTGGTACCGGCACGGGTGCGGGTGCCGGCTGGCCATTCGCCTCTGCCATTGAGAGTGAAAACAACAGCGCGAGCAACGGAATCGAAATCAGGATTCGATGCATAGAACACCGGTTTGGCTTGCCTCGTTTAACGCAGAGCCCGACTCGAAAGGGAAGGCAAGTCTAGCGAGCAGGCGGGTTTTGTGCACCCATCACGGCGAAAAGCCCTCGCCTTCCTGAAGAGTGATGCGCCGGCTGTCGGAGGCTTCCAGTTCCACCACGAGCCGCTCGCGAACCTCGCCCTTGGAGGGCAACGACAATTCAACGGGCCTTCCGGACAGATCCGTCAGCGCGCGGCCTGTGCTGTCGAGCAGCGGCTGGCGCTCTTTGCTCTTGCCCGGCGCAATCTCCAGGCGCAGAGCCAGCACTTTGCAGCCCAGCCGGAAATCGAGCGCCTTCTCGATGCCGTCCACACGCCGCAAGTCCCCTACCGCCTCACCCGACGCGGCTACGAACGTTTCCACGAACCTGCGATTCTCGGCGAAAACCGTGACATCAAAAACACCGCGCGAAATCGATCCGCCGCGAAACACGATGCGATCCGTGACGCCCACGCTCACGCTTACGGGCGCTGACATCGCGGAAAGCGGCAAGCCGCGCAGATCGTGCGCAAGCGCGTAGTCATAGCTCTGGCCCGCGCTCACGTTGGAGTCGGTGAAGCTGCGGCGCTCGGCCTCCACAGTAGCGATACGCGAAAGCGGCCCGCCCACCTCGCCGCGATAGATCACGACGTTGAGCGGCCGCGGCGAAACCGGCAGTCGCCACGAAAGCGTCACGGAGTTGCCGTTGGCGACGGCCAGCGGAGCCAGGGGCTTGCCCGAAGACGTCTGCGCCGAAGGCGCATTGACCGAGAAAACGGCCAACGCCAGTGCGCCCAAGAACAGAAGCAGCAGTGCCAAGCGATGCATAGCCGAATTGTGGCTTGTTGCCCGACGACGCGAAAGACCCTTTGGAGTGCGCCGGCTTGCCTGTCCTGAGCTTATCGAAGGGCCGGCGCTTTGGACGCGCAGGCTTGCTTACGCGCTTCCTCGGCGGCGCGAAAGCCGCTGGCGGAGCGGCGGCCGCCACCGCAGCGGCGTAACGGGAAGTCACTGTCCCCCTCACGGAAATCCTGGCGTGGATAGTTGACTAATCCTGTGGAGTAAATCCGTTGCCCGATCGGCGCGGCTAACAACGCGGCCGGGATCGGTCTTCATCCAACATCTGCGAAGCGTCCTGACATCCACTCACTTCAGAGCCCCGTCGGTTACGACGGGGCCATACAGACGAACACCCTCAGTTGTCCAACTTGGGCGAATCAAACTCAATGGTCTCGGGATGGACAGCCCCCTCGTTACCGAGGGGGCTCTGCGGACTTCCTTACTTACGCGCCCAGCTCTTTGAGCGCGATGGCCGCTTGTTCGGCTCCGGGCGTTTTGCCGTGCCACTTGTAGCCTTCTTTTTCCATGTAGCTGACGCCTTTGCCCATGATGGTGTTGGCGATGATTACTGTTGGCTTGCCCTTGAGCGTTTTGGCTTTGTTTAGCGCTGCGAAGATTTCTTCGTAGCTGTGGCCGTTTGCTGTAATCACATTGAAATTAAAGGCCTCGAACTTCTTATCGAGGGGATCGATGTTCATGACGTCCACCGTGCGGCCGTCGATCTGTGCGTCGTTGCGATCGACGATGTACGTGATGTTGTCGAGCTTGAAGTGTGCTGCCGACATGAAGCCTTCCCAGCACAGGCCCTCTTCGAGTTCGCCGTCGCCGGTGAGGCAGAACACGTGCTGATCGCCGCCGTCAATCCGCAGCGCCAGGGCCATGCCCGTGGCCGCGCAGATGCCGTGGCCCAGGGAGCCCGTGCTCATTTCGACGCCGGGCGTTTTGTGCATGGCGGGGTGGCCCTGCAGGTGCGAATCAATCTGCCGCAGCGAATCGAGCCACTCGTGGGGAAAGTAGCCGCGCGCGGCTAAAGCCGCGTACAGGATGGGGCAGATGTGCCCGTTGGAGAGCACCACGCGGTCGCGGCCGGTCCAGTTGGGGTTCTTGGGGTCATGGCGCACAAAGCCGCCGAAATAGAGTGCCGTGAAAATCTCGGCCATGCCCAGGGAGCCGCCGGGGTGGCCGCACCCGGCCTTGGTGAGCGACTTGATCACGTTGACGCGCAGCTTGCGCGCAGTTTCAGCGAGTTCGGATTTCAGATCGGCGGTCAGGGTAGGCATATCGAGTTGGACTCCGGCCACGGCGAACTCCATATTGAATGCGCTTAAGGAAATTGAAAGCGGGAGTATAGTGCCGCACCGCACTTACGGTTACTGGTGATGAGTTGTTGAGGATTGTCGGAAAAGCGTCGCGTGGCTCGTGTCGCGCGTCGCGGGTCAAAGGCTGTTGACACGAGACACGAAACCCGAGACACGCGACCGCCGTCTATGGAAGACATCAACGTTCTGCTTCAGGCTTTGCCCTATCTACGCCGCTATCGCGACAAGGTGTTCGTCGTGAAAGTGGGCGGCGAGATTGCCAACACGCCCGCTTCGCTTGACGCCTTTGCGCAAGACGTGGCCATGATCGCGCAGGTCGGCATTCGCATTCTCGTGGTGCATGGCGGCGGGCCGCAACTTGATGAAATGATGAAGCAGCTTGGCGTCACGCCCGAAAAAGTCGCGGGCCGCAGAATCACCGACGACAAAACGCTCGAGATGGCCAAGATGGTGTTTGCAGGCTCGATCAACACGGACATCCTCGCCGCGTTGCAGAAGCACGGCGCCCGGCCCGTGGGATTAAACGGCCTCGATGGCGAGGTGATCATGGCCGAGAAGCGCCCGCCAAAGAAGGTGACGGACCCCAAGACCGGCGACGAACTCGAAGTCGATTTCGGCAACGTGGGCGATGTCAAGGACGTGAACCCCGCGCTCGTGCGCACGCTCATGGAGAATCGTTATGTGCCGGTGATCAGCCCGCTGGCTGCTGACAGCGAAGGCCGGGTATTGAACATCAACGCGGATACGATTGCCTGCGCGCTCGCCAGCGAAATGCAGGTGGAGAAGTTGATCATCCTCAGCAACACCGATGGCGTACTCAAAGATGTAAACGACGCCGCCAGCCGTTACAGCTATCTCACGATCAGCCAGGCGGAAGCCATGATCGCAAAGGGCGATGCCTCCGGCGGTATGGTGCCCAAGTTGCAGTCGGTGGTTGAGGCGCTGCGCGGCGGTGTCAAGCGCGCCTACCTTATTAATGGCCTGCGCGCGCACGCTTTGCTGAAAGAAATCTTCACGCGCGGCGGCACGGGCACCATGCTGCTCGATGACGCAGCGGAGAAGGATTATCTCGAGAAAGGCTAGCGGCGGTCTTCGCCTGAACGCCCCGAGTCATGCCCGTTTCCTGATCTTGCGCGTTGGGGCGCCCGGGTTTTGCGCGACGGCCGCTGATTACTTCTTCTCCGTGAGCGCCACTTCGAGGGCCTTTTCCAGGCCCGTGGCAGTAAGAGTCAGCTTGGCCCTGGCAATGTCTTCAGGCTTGTTGATCTTCAGGCCCACGGACATGGTCCAGGTCGCGATCGCTTCGCGCGTTGATTTGTGGCGCAGCTCAAAACGGTACTCCCACGCCTCGGTTAATGGCAGCACGTCGCTGGTGACGGAAAGGCTGTGGGTGCAGCCCACCTTCACAAATCCGCTCTCATCAAGAGAAGCCGAAAGCCAGCCTCCGCTCTCGCCGGGCTTGACGCGGCCCACTTCCTGCCAACCTGCTGCCTGGCTGTCTTCGCCAACGACGCGGCGCACATCAGGTGCAAGACTGGTGAGTTTGATTTCGCGAGCACCGCGGCGCATCGCGCGCACTTCACAGTCTTTCGTTGAGAGGCCGCTGTGCAGCATGAACGTGGAATTCAGCGCTACCGAAGCCTCAATCACGTTGAGCTTTCCGGCTTTGCGCCAGTTGGCGGTGCAGGCCGGTTCGCAGGCGAATTCAAACATGGGCGGTGCGGCGACTACGAGCCAGTGCGAGAACCCCTGTTGTGAAACGCGCTCGCCCTTGTCGTTTTTGTAACTGACCACCAGGCGATAGCGGTTGATACCCGGCTTTGCGCCGCGCAGCCGAACGGAATAGGGTTTGCCCAGCTCAACGTCTGCGGCCTTGTAGGTTGACTGCGGCAACTCTTCAGCGCCTTTCATGTGCAGATGTTCGACGGCCACTTCCAGACCGGCAAGCTTCTCGGGCATGGTCTTCACAACAAACGTGACGTCAACGCTTCGGCCGCTGCGCGACTGCCAATCCTTGTAGCTGAGTTCCTGGTCGCACTTTTCGCCCACGAAGGCCGCGAACACCACGGGAATTTCCGTGCGCATGCCTTCATACTCCAGCGCGATGCCGTCTTTGCCTCCGCGCTGATCGAACAAAAGACCCATGCGCGTGATCGCCACACCCTGATCACGAATGGCTTCCTTGACGCTCTTCGGCAGGCTCATGGTCAGCGGGTCGCCATAACTGGGCGCGCCCTTTTTCGGGGCAGACTCGCCGGGCTTTTCGGGCGCGGGCTCCGCCGGCGGTGGCGGCGCATCTTGAGCGTTGTTGATTGCAATCGATGCAAACAGTGCGATCAGGGCAAATGCATACTTCATGTCGGCCTCGTTTTCTTTGTGCCATTATTGAACGCGCGTAGGCAAAATGCGATGGCCTAATCCGGCCTGGAATCCAGACATGCCCGCGCCCCAAGAGCGCTTCGCGAAAACATCCAGGGTCAACAAGGCCGGGAGTCTGCTCCACGGCTGGTGCCGGATAGCCGCCTCCGAGCCCAATGAGCTCGCCCGCTTCAACCGCGAGCTGCAAGCCGCGCTTGCGGATTGTGGATTTGCCGTGGCCGTACAGCCGCCGTTGGAACTGACGCCGCTGATCCTGGATGCCAACACGGTGCGCGAGTTGACACGCCATGTGCGCTCGCTGTGCGCCATTTTTGAACAGGTGAACAGGCTGGCCTTGAGCAACGTGGCGTTCCTGCGTCGGCTTGAAATCTCGCCCTCGCTGGAAGGGCTGCTGCGCCGCGAGCCCGAAACGCGGCTTGGCCTTGAGTTCGCCCGCTTCGATTTTTCACCGCAGGCGGGAGGCCTGCGCCTTGTTTCCGTCAGTTTCGACACGCCGCGCGGCGCGATGTTGGGCGCCTGCCTGCAGCGCGAATACCTGCTGCACGAGTTCAGCGCACACAGCGGCCTTGCGCGATTGCAGCCCAGCGCGCCTTCCGTTGCTTTGCTCGCCGACCTGTTCATGGCCGTGTGGC
>Ga0154020_10006765_pt1 | contig 13431 bp, 8 predicted proteins | sample Klosneuvirus_201_FD_109709 | JGI IMG/M metagenome (GOLD analysis project Ga0154020, IMG submission 109709) | Active sludge microbial communities from wastewater, Klosterneuburg, Austria - Klosneuvirus_20160825_MG | ecosystem: Engineered > WWTP > Aerobic digester > Activated sludge | place... | reverse complement strand
GTTCGTTTCCAACCCAAGCGCGCCATCACCATCGAAGAGCATCAGCTCATCATTGAGCGGGAAAAGAACCCGGAGCGCCGGAACTTCTACGAGCTGTGCTGGCATCTTGGGGGCTCGCAAACGGACATCGCGAACTTGAAAGCTGAAGACATTGACTGGCCCAATCGGACAATTGCCTACACGCGGCAGAAGACCGGTAGCCTGGCGATGATTCACTTCGGTGACAACATCGAAGCCGTCCTGCGTCGCCTGTCAGTCGTCGGGCCACTGTTCCCTTATCTTCAAACTGTGCGTTGCGGCGACCGTGCGACCGAGTTCAAGCAGCGATGCGAAGGGTTGGGCATCAAAGGCGTGTCACTGCACTCTTACCGCTACGCTTGGGCGGAGCGTGCCAAACAATGCGGGTATCCCGAGCGATTTGCCCAAGAGGCGCTCGGCCACAACAGCAAAGCGGTCCATCGCGCCTATGCTCGCAAGGCCAAGGTGAAATTGCCGTCGTTGGAAAGCTACGAGAAGCAGGCGGCCGAAGGTCAAATCATCCAACTCCCGCCGCTCACCTCGGAAAGCGATCGGGCGGCACGGTTGGGCCACTCGACCGGATAATTCAGGCACGCCTCTTTCCGTCACGCCCGCAAGCCGAACGCTTGCGGGCGTTTCGCTGTAGGCGGCGGATGCCGACATCGGTTTCCTCTCAGCGGAGACGAAGTGGTCACACGTAAAAACCCCAAGATTGTCGTTGGGACGTAAAACCAGCATCATATTTCCAGCATGGATCAGGCGTAGCGCCTTTTTGAGGGTAGGACCGTTTTTGTCCACCTCATCCTGATACACTTGAAACAATGAACTCATTTGCTGATCAACTGTTCCGCGAAGTGAATCCGGGATTTTTCCGGGTGCTCGCCGGCGGGAGCGCGGCAGTTTATCTTGATGTGTTGGATGCGCTGGAACGCGAGTCCTCTGAGCGGCATGAAGGGATGAGTCGCGAGGAAGCACTCGCGATCGTAAGCGAAGTGCTGGCGCAGCATCCCGCCTTCGCGCCGGAAGAGGGCGAGATCGAGGGTGCGGTACGGGAACAATTCACAGGGCTGCCTCTAAGGGAAAAGGCACGGCGCGTTTTGGATCATCTGGTAAAGCCAGAAATCGGATGGGTGTTGGATGAGCAGCTTCCGAATTGGGAACGCGTTGTGCGCTTTGACGCCCACGGAGTTACTTTGCTAGAGGCTTTGAGGAAGATAGCCCGGCCAGACGCCGTCGTCTTCACCGACAAACTGCAGGGCGTATGTGCGGCGTTGGCCAATCAGGGCGCGTTTGCCGAATCTCCGCTGGCGCATCTGGATAACTGCCTCACGCTGGCGCGGGGCGGCCTTGGCGAACTACGCGGCATCGAGAAATCCCTAAAGCGACTGACGCAGCGCCAGCGGGACGCGACGACGCTGGGTCAAATTTATGGCGTAGTGTTCGACGAATACGCCGAACAAGTTGGCCGCACCTGCTATGCAGAATTGGTGCGCTCACAACTTCCTGCGCGTCTGGACGAAGCGCGCGAGCGCATCCGTGCTCTGTTCACTGACACCGAACTTCTCCACAAGATGCAGCATGAGGTTATGCGGCGTGATGGACTTGAGCCACAGACCGCAATGGCGCGCGTCCGCAATCGCCTTAACGAACTTGCTAGGGCGCTCGAACTTGTCCAGCCGCTCGCGGATGAAATTGACCGGCGCACTGCTGAGTTTGCCCGTCGTTCACTGGCGCGTTCGCGATACCTACAAGAAGTTGTGGGTGAAAGGCGTTCGCAGGTGAAGGATGTGTTCGAGCGGATCAATGTTGCATTTCGAGGTTGTCGCTTGGGCGATTTGAATGAACTTGTTTCCTTGCCGCCTCTGCTCCTGCCTGACGCCAGACTCTTATCGGGCCGCGATTCGCTATACGAACCGCCGCGCCGCCGGTCATTGGAGGAGAATCCGCCCGTGGACGACGAGGTGAGCGCAGGGCAGCGTGATCGGGCCAAGGCTCAACTTGGCGCAGTCGTCCGGGATTCATTGACTGTAGCGCGGGCCAACCGGCTTGTGGAAAAACTCGTGGGCGGCAAGGGCGCGCGGATACCCAGCACCAATGTGCCGGTGCGAAATGACGATGATATGGCCGATGTAATTGCTCTCCTGTTGCACGCTGAGGCCGGCGATGCTCGTTATCGTATCGAACTGCCGCGCGCCAAGGCGGACCTTGCAGTGGCGGAGTTCGACCACAAACTCAACTTCCGTCTGGAAAAATTCTTCATCATCAAGAAATGACACCCGACTCACCCGACTCAACAACCGCATCGCCCGCGAGCTTGCTTCCACTAAACAACACAGACCGGGCGCGTTTAAGCGAGGCGATGCAGGAACTGCTGGCACATGGCTCAATTCTTGGACTCGATCCGGGGCAGGGAGAACTTTACGACTGGTGCAGACAGAATCCCGATTGGTTGCGCGAGGCGGCAGCACTCCTCGGTCTTGCAGTCCACACCGAACACGAGAGCCGTCTGGTGCAGGCCATCCCGCAAAAGCCTTCCCTCACACTGAATCTTAAGCAGGATGCGACACTCGTGCTCTTGGCACTCTGGTACGAATTCGACACGCAAGTCCGCGACCACGGCGCAACCGAAGTCCGGCTCACAGTTGAACAGCTCAACCAATTGTTGAAGGAGAAACTCTTGCCTGATCTCAAGAGCCAGCCTAGCGCGGGCAGGATGCGGGAGATTCTTTCACAAGCTCGACGCTTCAACCTCGTGCGAGTGGATTTTGATGAGCCATTCGAAAAGTCAGGTGTCGAGGTGTTGCCGACATTGAAAAAAGTCATTCAATTCAACGGCCTTGAGGACTGGAACAAGACGGCAGAGTTACACAGCAATCCGGTGGACGCCGAATCCGTGGATACAATGCAGGAAGAAGGGGGCGACGCACCATGAGCCGCGCAATCAAGCTTACCCGCATCCACGCAATCAACTGGTATGGCTACAACGACACATTGTCGGTTGAAGGAAATCTGCTGCTTGCCGGTGTCACCGGATCGGGTAAGTCCATAATGATGGACCTCATCATGACGGTGCTGGTCGGCACGGACGTGGCACACGACCATTTCAACCGCTCAGCCACCGGCAGACATTCCAAGCGTACGCTCAAGGGCTATTGTCTTCTCGACACCAAGCGCGAGGAGAACGGCATCCCGGAATATCAGCGCAGCAAGGGTGCGATCACCTACATTGCGCTCGAATTCACTTGGCCGTCCAAAACTGGCGAAGATCCACGCGTCGAAACATGGGGGTTACGCATCGAGTTCCGCAACGCGGCAGAAAACCAGGGTCATATCGAATCCTTCTACTGTGACGGCGAAGTCTCCCGTGATGATTTCTTATCAACCACTCCCGAAGACGGCAAAAAGCGCCCGCTTGAATTGGCGGCGTTCCGGCATTTCATCGTTAAAGAGCGTGAAGGACGATTGTTCGAGACGCAGAAGCAGTATTTGCGCGACATGGCCAATGAGCAGCATCTGAATTTCAACCCTGCTGTCCTGGCCGCGCTGTTGCCGCAAGCGATGGCATTCACGAACCGCGAGTCTTTCGACAGCTTCATCCGGGATTTTGTTTTGCCTGGTGATCAACTCGACGTGGACAATGTGGTCGCCAGCTACAAAAGCTTTCTTGCGTTTGAGGGCGATCTAAAGGAGTTGCGCGATCAAAAGACCCGGCTTGAGGCCATTAACAAGCTTTTTGGCGCATACACGGATGCCAAGCGGGATCAAATTGTTGCCCGTTGGCTGACGGCGGAACTGAGCCATGGTCACGCCGTGGCAATAGCACGCGAGAAAGAAGAAAAGCTAAAAGCTGCTCAGGCAGAATTCTCGAAGGAAGAAGAACGCATCACCGCTTTGAGCAAGCTCATCGCTTCCCGGCAGAGTGAGATCGAACAACTAAAAAACCTGATTCGCACCACGCCAGGTGGAGAGACTTACCTGTTCATCAAGGAACGAAACAAAACGCTTGTCGGCGAAATTGCAGGCCTTCGCGCCGTTGGCACGCGTGTGGAAGACGCACTTCGCAACCGTGTTCGTCAGGCTCGCAAGTGGCGCGACGAGGCGTTGGCTGCGCCGCTTGCAGACAAACTTGATGTTGGCGCGTTAGACGTTGCTATCAAACGTCTTGAAGGGTGTGCGGCAAGCGACAGCGAAGCGTCATTGAAGGTCGTGGCTGAAGCGGCAGAACAAGTGAAGGTTGCGGTGAATCGGATGATCGCGCCGATGCGCAAGACCCTTGATGAGTTGCGTCCGAAAATTGGGAAGCTGCGGGAGGAGATTGAAGCCTTGAAGCTGGGGCATTTGCCATTCCCAACCCTGCTGCTGCAATCACTAAACGAAGCCTTGCCGAGGGAGGGCAGACAGCCGGCGGCGCAGCCGTTGTGCAAACTTTGTGAACTGACGGACGAGAAGTGGCGGGCAGCGGTCGAGGTGGCCTTCACGAGGAAGTTTGCCGTGGTCGTGAGTGAGGCGCACTACGACCGAGCGGTGAAGATTTACCACGAGTTGAAGAGGGACTCTCCGCAGGAATCGCTGATCCATCCAGCAAAAGCCTTGCGGCTCACCAAGCCCGTAAAGCCGGGCTCGCTGGCGGAAAAGATTCGCGCGGAACATCCGGTTGCCCGCGCCGTGGTGAACCAATTGTTTGGTGATTTGATGTGTGTGGAAAAGCGTGACGATCTGGCCAAGCACGACTACGCGATTCTGCCCGACGGATTTATGACCCGCGGTGCATTCGTCGAGCGGCGGCGACATTACGACAACTTTCCATTTGTTGGTCAGCGCGGTTTAGATCAGCAACTGGCGTTGAAGCAATCGCAGTGGAAAGACTTTGACGCGCAGGATCGTCGGCTCGCGCCGATCGTGAACGCGGTTCAAACCGTTATCGAGCGCGCGGCGCAGTTTATCCCCGAACACGCTTCGTTGACGGCCGACCTCGTTCGCGCGCAAGGCTTGTCCAAACTGGAAGAAGAATTGAACGGCAACATTACCAAGCTCAACGCGATTGACCGGGCAAGTTTCGAGGACAAGGAGCGTGAGCTAAACAGACTCGGAACAGATTTGCCGGAATGGGATAAGGAACATCTGAAATTGCTTGGCAGCCAAAAGAAGGGTGAAATTCGGACTCTTGAAGAGGCGGTGACGGTGGCGAAGAATGAAGAGGCTGCGACTCTGAGAACATTCGAGCGTGTTCAGCAGGAGGGGGAAGTTTCCATTCACGCGAAGCGATTGAACGAATGGCGCACGGAAATTACCACGCGATTTCCTGCCCTAGATGCGGCCGCGCGCGAGCTCCATGAAGCTGAGAGTGAAGCAAAAACGGCTGCGGGGGTAAACTGGTCAAATTTGGTTGCTGCCCGACGTGAACTCGGGTTGGTTCATCGTAAATTTAAGGACGATCCAAACCCGGAAAGCCCTGCAAACAAACCTTGGGAAGTTTTCCTCGATCAGATTAGGTGTGCAAACATCCCTGAATACGAGGAAAAATCCAAAGTCGAGCGTGCCCGGTGGGAGAAGCTTTTCCGCAACAACGTGCTGCAAAGAATTGATCAAGCGTTGCGTCAACTTCGCAATGTTGTCGTGGTACTGAACGACTCTCTGAGAACGCCCATTGGCAATGACCTTTACGAAATCGAAGCCAAGCCAAACCCCGAGTTCAGACATTTGCGCGATCTCGTGAGCCTCAATGCCCAACACCAACGCGATGAACTGTTCTACGCCGCTGTGGATGGTCAAATGCGTGACACGTTGGAAAGTTTCCTTCGCACCCTTGTTGAAAAGCAGAACAGCCCCGAAGCAGCGCGTCTGCTGGACTACCGGCATTATTACGACTACGACCTCCTCGTTAGCGACAAACGGGATGAGCCTGCACGGCCCATAAGCGTGGACAAACAAAGCGGCAAGATGAGCGGCGGCGAAAATCAGTCGCCTTACTTCGTCGTGATTCTCGCGAGTTATCTCCGTGCTTACAAGCGCCACGAGTCCCGCTGGCGCGATCCTTCGTTGGCGCTTGTTCCGATTGACGAAGCGTTCTCCAAAATGGATACAGGCCGCATCAAGGATTGTATCGAGGCCATTAAAGACTTGGACCTTCAAGGAGTCTTTTCTATGAGCACAGGCAATGTGCCTGGCGCGTTCGGTCTCTGTGAGCAACTCATCATCGTTTCGAGAAACGAGGACAAACGCGCTGGCCGCCCGCACGTCAGAAACGTTCCAGTCAGTATCCTACGGAACTCGGAGGAGGGACAGGAATGGATGCAGGAGCATTCGTAGTTTATGACTCTGCCCGTCCCAAAAGTTGAAGTCTCTTGTGAATGAGTGCTCACTCTCCAGTGCTCAAAGCCTTGGCACAACTTTTCACTCGCTCCCACGCGGGTCGCAAAGGACGCGGCCTGCTCGACTTTCAGCCGGAATTGAAAGCTGTACTGCGCACTGCCGACTGCGAGGATGGAGAAGCGCGCGAGCAAGCCCTGAAGGACCTGAGCGAAGCCGAGGCCGCCGGATTGCTCAAATTAGAACGCCATCGGCGAGACCCAGACATCATACTTAAGGTCCGCGTACCCCTCGCTAACGAATCCGCTCTTTTTGAACTCATCAGTGAACCAGCCCCAACACACAGACGCCAGGCGCTGGCCGATCAATTTCAGCAAGCGGCAGCATTTGATCTGCCGGATGAATGGCGTGCGGCTTGGCGTGCTTTCTGTGAGCGCATGACGAAAGCAGCGTTGACGGGTGAAGATGTCACCCCGTTTGACCGGGGCGATTTGCTGGCCAATGCGGAACTACTCGCACTCCTGACCAAACTGCTTGCGTGGCGCGGTGAATCGCTTGCTCGGTTTGCTAGTTGCGTCCTCTGCGGCAATTCAAAGCGGCTGGAGGAACTCGCCGGCATGGAAAAGGAGGGCGCATTGCGTGGCAAGCTTCGTGGCAAGCTTGGGCGGCTGTTGGAAGACATCACTCGTGGAAAAGTTCGATCTTTGGACGACTTAGGGATCATGCCGAATCCGCGGTTTGTCCTCCTCTCTGGCCCGCTGCGTCTCCGGTTGGATGGCCAGTGGCTGGACCTGGGGCGGCTTCATGGCTCTTTCCGTCTTGCGCAGGAGGACGTTGAACGTGCCGAGGATATTGCGACCTCCGCGCACCGATGTCTCACGGTTGAAAACGAAACGTCGTTTCACGAACTCGCCAAACTTCAATCGGGTGAATTACTCATCCAAACCAGCTATCCCGGTTCGGGCACACTGAAGCTGTTGCAACGATTGCCCGCCAAAATGGAATTCTGGCACTTCGGCGACAGCGACGCCCCCGGCTTTGATATTCTTCGTGTTCTTCGAGAACTCTCTGGACGTGATTTCCAACCGTTACACATGCAACGCGGACGAGTTCCGTTTGAGCAGGAATCGCTTGGTCGGCCCAAGCGAAAGCACTGGCCTTTTTATGAGTGAGCGACTGCAAAATCGAATCGCTTGCTACAGTTTTCGTTTGCGGGCATTTCGCTGCCGCCAGTAGGTGGCGATGGCATCGCTGGCACGGGCGAGCCACTTCTCATCATGCCGCAGATGCTCAAGCATCTCGGTGGCGAAGAACTTGGTGCAATTGCGAGCCGGTTTGCCCAACGGCTTCAGCAGATTCCCGGCGATAAGGATCGGAATCTCGTGAGGCTCGAATCCGAGATACCAAGCCGCTTGGGTGGCGTCGAGCCGTGCCGGCAGAATCTTCCAACCGAGAAAGTCGTTCTGTTGCGGGGTTGTGTTCATACGTGGACGCCGACACGGCGGGCGGGCCGTGGGTGATGATTGTTGTGCGAGTGACGTTCGGATTTCTTCTGCTCCCCCGCCTCCGTGGACTCGGCCTCGACCTGGCTGGGAGCTTGGTTCTTGGTGAGGTCAAGTTGCTCCTCGATCTCGCTTTGGCGACGGCACAGGTGTTGGTAGTGCTCCTCCTTCTCGAACGGTGCGCCGACTTTTGTTTCGAGTTCCTTCGCCCGCTTCTGGGCGTCGGCAATATCCGTCTCCAGCTTGGTGGCACGTTCCTCGAAACCTTGGACGGTGGCTTCCAGCGAACGAATCGTGCCGAGTGCGGTATCGGTGACGCGGGCCGCGTAGCTGTTCTTGCCACGCACGACCACCTCGACGGTGTTGTTGAAACTCGGACGCAGGAACAAATCGAAGCCAGCGAAGCGCCCGATTCGCACGTCGTCGCCGAAGCGGCTCTTGAGCTTTTCGGCACGTCGGAGAATCAACTCTCCCGCAATGCCCCGGTTGTTGGTTTCCTGGCCGTCGAGTTCGATGGTGAACTTGTCACCTGACATGTCCTGACGAACGGCAATGTCCTGGCGCAAATTGGTCAGTCGCCCGGTGAACATCTCGGCGTCCTCGTGCGAGCGGCGCAGATTCGAGCGGATGCGGTATTGCTCTTCGGCATGGGCGGAGCGCAGGCGTGTGAGACGCATCAACTCGGCGTCCACCTGCGCTTTCTCGATTACCAGCGGATTGCCGGACGCGATCGCTTTGACCTCAGCGTAGGTCAACGCTGCTGAGTCGAGGTCTTCAAGGCGACGGATCGTCATATCTCCGCACATGACTTGGGCGATGAACTTGGCCTTCGTTTCCAGCGTCTGCCACATGTAGGCGTCGAACGAGCCTTCGGTGACGTAGCGATAAACTTGGACAGTCGAGTTCTTGTTCCCCTGACGGAGAATGCGCCCCTCGCGTTGCTCCACGTCCGCCGGTCGCCAAGGCGCGTCCAAGTGGTGCAAAGCAATCAACCGCTCCTGCACGTTCGTCCCCGAACCCATTTTCTGCGTGCTGCCGAACAAAATGCGGACCTTGCCGGAGCGCACGTCGCGGAACAGGTTGAGCTTGGAGGCGTCGGAATCGAATTCCTGAATGAAAGCGATCTCACGCGATGGAATTCCTAAGCGTTCCAGCTTTTCGGCCATGTCTCGATATACCGAAAACCCTTTATCCTTGGGCGTCGAGAGATCACAAAAGACGAGCTGTGCGCAACGCTCCGCTGCGGTTGCCTGCCAGATGCGGTGAATGCTTTCGACGGCTTGATTCACCTTGCCCTGTGGTTCATCCGGTGCGGCCGGTTTCATCAGCCGGAGATCCAACGCCGCCTTCCGCCCCTCCGACGTGATTTTCAGCATGTTGTCCACGCTCGGATCAACGCGACCGTTTTTGAGGCGCTCAGCACGAGCCGCCAGCGATTGGACAAACTCCTTCAATTCCTCGGTCGCCGGCGCGTTGCGGATGGCGGGCTTTTCTCCCTCCAGCTTCGGACGTGGCAAGTTAAGCATGGCGGCCGTCTGCACATCGGCTGACTGACGGAACTTCTGCATCAATTCCGGCACATTGATGAACCGAGCGAACCGGGTATTCAGCCGATAGCCCGCACCGTCCGGTGAAAGTTCCATCGCGGTAACTGGCTCACCGAACGTGGCAGCCCACGAATCAAAGTGATGCAGGTTGTGCTTCTTCAAGTCCTCGGGCTGGAGATACCGCTGCATCGTGAACATCTCCGCCATGCTGTTCGCAATCGGCGTGCCCGTGGCGAACACCACACCGCCCCCGCTATTGAGCGACTGGATGTGCCGCACCTTCAAATACATGTCGAAGGCCCTTTCGCTGGCTGTCTGCGGCAGGCCCGCGATGCGCGTCATCTTGGTAACGTAAAACAGGTTTTTGAAGTAGTGCGCTTCGTCCACGAAAACCCGGTCCACGCCAAGTTCCTCGAACGTAAGCGTATTGTCCTTCTTGTGCTCGGCGGCGAGGGCTTGCAGTTTGGCTTCCAGCCGCTTCTTGGCTTTCTCAATCTCTTTCACCAAGCGGCGATTTGAGGAATCCGCGTGCTGGCGTTTGATCATCTCCAACTCGTGAAGCTGTTCCTCGAAGAACCGCTCCTGCGTCTCGCGCGCCAGCGGGATGCGCTCGAAACCGGAGTGGGTGACGATGACAGCATCCCAATTTCCCGTGGCAATGCGACTGAACAACTTCTTCCGGTTCTGCGACTCAAAGTCCTCTTTGCCCGCGACCAGGATGTTCGCGCCGGGATAGAGTGTGAGCAGTTCGGTCGAGAACTGGCCGAGCATGTGGTTTGGGACGGCGAACATCGGTTTACGGGCGAGGCCGAGCCGCTTCAACTCCATCGCCGCCGCTACCATTGTGAACGTCTTGCCCGCACCAACGACGTGGGCAAGCAGCGTGTTCGGCGTTTGCAGGATGCGCCAGACGCCTGCTTTCTGGTGTCCATGCAACTGGATCGCCCCACTCGCGCCGGGCAGCGTCAGGTGGTCGCCGTTGAAAGTGCGGACGCGCGTGTGGTTGAAAGTGTCGTTGTAGAGGCGGCAGAGCCGTTCGCGGCGAGAATCGTCCGACCAAACCCATTCCTTGAAGTTCTCTTTGATGCGTTCTTGTTTCTCGCGGGCAGCTTCGGTTGCCTGTGCGTTCACCACGGGCTTCTTGTCGGCGTCGAGGTCGTAAACGGTTGGTGTTTTGAGATTGAGCGCATCCTCGATAAGTTCCAGGGCTGTGTAGCGGTCAGTGCCCCAATCAGTCGTGTTGGCCGTGGCGCTCTTCGCTTCCCAATTTCCGTTGATGTGCCAAGTGCCGAGCGCGTGAATGTGACCCACCTCAACGCCGGAAGGAATGTTCAGGAGCTTATTGGTGAAATCCTTCACGTCCTCTGGTGGCAGCCATGCCGAACCAAGCCGCACGTCAATCTCGGTGGCTGCCAGGTCCGCTGGCTGCACCGATTTCAACGCCTCGACATTCTCAGCGAAGCGCGGATCAGTCAGGGCAGCAGCGTCGGCAACGGCCAGCTTTTCACGGACATTGCCAGAGAGATATTGGTCGTCGGTTTCCCATTCGTTCGTCTGCGGGTTGCGAAAAATGAGTCCCTTCAAGTCGGGCAGGAATTCTTCGACAGGCTTGTTCAACAATCCGGCCATGCGGTCGAGGTCAACACAACCGCACTCATTCAACGTCACGAGCAACGCCTCCTTCGGTGTGCCGACCGACACCACCGGCTGCCGGTGGTGAATCGTCCGCTCGGTGAAGATCGTGGCCTTGGTCGCCCGCTTCGTTTCATCGTTGTAGTTCTCAAGCGACAACAGCAACGGCAAATCCGGGTCGCCGTCGAAGGCGCGTTGGTTGGCGCGCAGATTGAGCGGACCAAACCGTGCCCCGAACCGGTCGTAAGCGATGTTAAGCTGTTGGCGCGTCTCAACGACGCGTTCTTCAGGGCTGCCATCAACTTGCGAACGCAGGCAATCGCGAACAGCGTCGCGCACTGGAATCATCCCGCGAATCCGGGAGCGGGTCTCGGACGGCAGGTCGTTCAGCGGGCGAAGGACGTTTTCCTCACGGATGCAAACCATGCCGTCGTGGAGACAGAATGCGTTTGGTTTGACGTAATCCGGGGCGGGAATGGTTTGCTCCTGGGAAGGTTTTACCACTTCGACCCGTTGCGCGCGAAAGACACCAGCAGGAAGCTCTGGAACCGCTGCGCCGAGCGCGTCGCCGAGAACCCTGCCGTCAGGTTCCAAGGTTGGCTCGTTGTCCCGATACATTCGGCCGGTCAACTGAAGATGGCCAAGCATCAGGTGGGGACGTTCCACGAAATACTCATTGATGGGGATTTTCTCCCAGTTGTGATTGGTGAATTCCCGCACCTCGCGCCATGCCGGCCCACAAGGGGTTTCGCCGGGGTGCAATTTGCGGAGCATGACGATGTCCGTCGTCACCTCAGTGCCGGCGTTTTGTTTGAAGGCGGTGTTCGGCAAACGAATTGCACCAAGCAACTCTGCTTTCGGGGCCAGATACTCGCGGAGCGTGGCGTCGAGCTTGTCCATCGTTCCGCGGGAACTGATGAACATGATCAGACCGCCGGGGCGGACCTTTTCCAGGGTTTTCGCGAAGAAGTAGTCGTGGATGGGGAACCGATATGCATTCAGGCTCGGATCGTGGACGGGATAATCCCCGAACGGCACATTGGAAATCGCCACGTCGTAGAACCCATCGGCGAGCTTCGCATTCTCAAATCCCTGGGCGCGAATGTCGGCGTCCGGGTAGAGCGCCCTGGCGATACGGGCGGTGAGCGGGTCAATCTCGACACCGGTGATGGTCGAATGACGATGCATCGCCTCCGGCATCAGCCCGACGAAGTGACCGATACCGCAAGCTGGCTCCAAAATGCGTCCATGCTCGAATCCGAACTGCTCCAAGGCGCGATACATGGCGCGCACCACAGTGGGCGAGGTGTAGTGGGCGTTGAGTGTGCTTGCGCGGGCCGCTTCCAATTCTTCCGGCGTCAGCAGTTGTTCCAACGTGGCGCGTGCCTCCCGCCATTCATAATTGCGCGGGTCAAAGACCTGCGGCATGGCGCCCCAGCCCACGTAATGCACGAGCGCCGCTTTCTCGTCGGGTGTGGCGGGGCGGCTCTCGGTTTCCACCTTCCGCAGAGTTTGGATGGCGTCGATGTTCTGCCGAAATTTCTGGCGGGGTGGTCCTTCTCCGATTCTGTCTGAGTCTGAAATCCGGTAGTTCCCCTCGTTGCGAACTTCCGGTGCCGCGCGGCGGATCGGTCTGTTCAGTCTTCCGGCGGGAGCAGGATGTATTTCTCCCGCACCATTTCCCACGCTTGAGTCTGGGCTTGCTGCGCCGTTGATCCCTGTTGCATCAACTGCGTGCGAAGTGTGGCCATTTCGTCCTTCGTTTTTTCCTCCGCCTCCAGAAGCATCTGGTGCAGAAGCCCTTTCCGCTCCATTTCGCGGACCATCTTCGGTCGGTGCTCCCGCCAGTGTTTCTCGGCCATTCGGCCGTATTGGGTCAATGGTGTCATGGGGCGGCCTTCGCGCGCTGAACAGGTCAAGCTGCTGGTCGGATTCTACATGATTTCGCCGGATTGCCATGCAGTTCTCTCAGTTTAGGGCTGGCATGGCGGTTCATGGCCGGAAGAGTTCGCCGACTTCGACTCCGAGAACCAGGGAAAAGGCAAAGACGTGTTTGTCGGTGGAGACACAACGCTTCGTCTCGATGTTCGCGAGGATGTCGCGTGTGACTTTCAGGTCGGGAAACCGGACCTGCAACTTGGCAACGAATGTGTCCTGAGTCCATTCGCGCTGGAAGCGGAGCTTGGCGACTTTGCGCCCGATAAGATTTGCGTCGCGATTCATACGCAGTTTCTCTTGTCATACGCTTTTCAACTTTCTTCCGGGTGTAGCTCCGACACAAAATGCGTGGTAGTGGCTTCGTGTTCGGGGTAACGTTGCGCGGCGCTAAGGCCACGCGAGGGACTGCCAAACTTGGGCGGTGACGCGAAAGACGCCACAAGTTCGATTGGATGAAACTGCGAATCGCGCAGCCAGACAGCCGC
>Ga0154020_10006764_pt1 | contig 13431 bp, 9 predicted proteins | sample Klosneuvirus_201_FD_109709 | JGI IMG/M metagenome (GOLD analysis project Ga0154020, IMG submission 109709) | Active sludge microbial communities from wastewater, Klosterneuburg, Austria - Klosneuvirus_20160825_MG | ecosystem: Engineered > WWTP > Aerobic digester > Activated sludge | place... | reverse complement strand
GCCCACCAGCGCCAGCGTCAGGCTGACGATGCCGATGAAGCTGGCGCCGTACAGCAGCGCGGCGAGCAGGAACCAGGCTGGCGTGTCGCTGAACGCCGGCAGCAGCACCGACAGCGTCTGCGCGCCGAAGGCCCAGAGCAGGGCCGGCAGGTCGCCGATGCGCCGGGCGATGTGGTCCCAGGCCAGCACGGCGGGCACCGCCGCCAGCCCCACCATCACCCAGGCCAGGCCGCCGGTGTGCGCCAGCGCACTCTGCCGGGCCGCAATGGCGACCGTGAAGGTGGCACTGATCACGAAGCCGAAGCCGGCGCAAAAGTACATCGCCAGCATCAGGCGCATCCAGGCTGCAGGTGGGGCCGGCGGGGCCGCGGGTGCACCGGTCGAAGGGGTGCCGGCCGCGGCCGACACGGAGGCGGTGCTCGCGATGGCGGGCGGCGGTACCCAGGCCCAGGCCGGTACGGCCAGCAGCAGGCCGAAGGCGGCGAAGAACTGCCACTGCGTCGCCCAGTCCAGCTGCAGTCGGCTCAGCCCCATCACCACCACGCCGGAGACGATGATGCCCAGGCCAATGCCGCTGAAATGGATGCCCAGCTCGGCCCGGTGGCCGTGGCGCATCAGCCAGTTCAGTACCAGGCCGGAGGCCAATAGCATGCCGGCGGCCGAGCTCAGGCCTGCCACGTAGCGCAGGGCAGCCCAGGTGGCCAAGTCCTGCGTCAATGCCATCCAGAAGGTGCTGACCAGCGCCAACACCACGCCGATGCGGTAGAGCCTGAACTTGAGCTGCAGTGACGACAGTGAGGCCGCCAGCAGCGCGCCGCTCATGTAGCCCAGGTAGTTGGCAGTGGCCAGCCAGCCGCCGGCCGCATCGCTCAGCCCGGCCTGCGTCTGCATCAGCGGCAACAGCGGTGTGTAGGCGAAGCGGGCGATGCCGATGGTCAGCACCAGTGCGCAGATGCCGCCGAGCATCACCTGCCAGGGGCGCAGGGCGGCGTCGTCAGAGTGGGTCATGCAGCGACGCTACCACCGCCCCCGCTGCGGCGGCTGTCACCCAGGGAGCGGGTCCGGGGCAAGCCCTGCGTTTTGGAGGCAGCCGATCGGCGGGTTCGGCCGCAGCCGTCCGCTCATCTGGCCACGTTGGCGTCGATCCAGGCCACGCGGGTGTTCAGCCAGTTCTTCAGCCAGTTGACCTCGTCGCGGTAGGTGGCGCCCACATACTGGTTGGGCCAGACGTAACTGCCCAGGATGGGCCAGCGCTGGAAGTTGGCTTTCTGCGACGCATTCAGGGCCAGCGCGTAGGACTCGACCAGCAGGTTCAGGTCCCAGAGCTGCCAGCGGAAGCTGCGCCAGCGGGTGACCACCGCCGCCTTGAAGGTGGGGTCGCGGCGCATCAGCGCATCGAACCAGGCGGCGTTGTTCATCAGGTACCAACCGGTGGGGCCCATCGCGTCAGGGTAGAAGTCGATGTTGCCGGCGGAGATGTCGAAGTCCCAGGGTGGACCCATCACGAACTTGCCACCGCGCTGCTTGTGCAGAAAGACGCTGGAGCCCATCGCGGCATCCTTGTTCTTCAGCAGCTCCTGCAGGATGTAGTAGCGCACCAGCGAGGTCCTTTCGATGTAGGCCGGGTAGCCGGTCGTGGCGTTGCCGTCGGCGGCCAGGATGGCACTTTCCATCTGCTGCACGTACTGCGAGACATAGCCCATCTGCTCGGTGGTGACCTTGTCCGCGGCGGGGCTCTGCAACGCGTAGCTCAGCCCGGCGGTGGTGGTGAACCAGCGGTCATCGGGGGTGAGCCGGTCCAGGTAGTCCACCTCGAGCAGGTAGCCACCCGTCACTGCGGGCGCGGCGTTGTCGGTGCTGCTCATCGCGGTGACCGCGACGCGGCTGGGGGCCACCTCGATCTTCTCACCCAGTTGGTAGTTGCCGAGGAACTCGTCGTTCAGGTAGACCTCGGCGAAGCGCAGGCGAGGTGTCCAAGGGAAACCCAGCCGGCGGCTGAACTCCATGGCCAGCGCAGTGCGCATCAGGCTCTTGTCGGCGTAGTTGGCCAGCAGCACCCAGTCCTTGTGGGCCGGCATGTCGAGCACCGGGGAGGCCGCATCGAGCTTCAGGCGGTAGCTCTTCTTCGGCATGTTCCAGGTGGTGTTGCCGCGCCCCTTGATCTTGATGGTTCCGTGGTAGAGGCCCTGGCCATAGCGCAGCACGCTGCCGTCGCGGATGCGCAGGCAGGCGGTCAGGTAGTTGTCCTTGTCCACCACCGGTGCGGCGTTGGTGGTCCAGATCTGCACCACCGGCAAGCCGGTGTTGACCACCGGCAGGTTGACGGACGCGGTAGGGGCACATGCAGTGGTCTGTGCCGAAGCGCCGACGGCTGCCGACAGCAGGAGCAGCGTGGCGGCGATTTGGGTCTTGAGGTGGTGCCAGTTCATGGGTTCTCCCGGATTGGGCTCTGGTTCTCGGCCCGCCAGGCAACAGAGCCGTTCCATCGGGATTGGGCCTGGGGGTCTGAACATCTTGATACATTTGTCACGAACTAAGGCGGGTTTGTGGTGGCTGCATGGCGGCCTGTGGCGCGGTTCCGACGTTGGTTGCGGGAACTGCGATTTCCGGCGTACAGCTGCTGGGTAGAAGACGTTAGAAGACGTCCTAAGATGCCTGCATGGATACCCCAATGTGTACCGACCACCTGATCCGCAATGAACTGGACCTGCTGGCGCAGTGGCTCCCGCTGGAGCGCGGCTTGACGGTGATCGAACTCGGCTGCGGCAAGGCCGATTTGCTGCGCGCGCTGGTGGGCCGATATCCAGGCAGCCGGGCCTTGGCGCTGGAGGTGGACAGCCGCCAGATGGCCAAGAACCGGGCCTTGCCGCCGCAGGAGTGGCAGGGCATCGAATTGGTGGAAGCGGGGGCACAGGCGATTCCGGCGCACGATGCGTCCTTCGATCTGGCGTTGATGCTCAAGTCCCTGCACCACGTGCCGCTGGAGCTGCTGGACACCGCGCTGGCCGAGGTGCGTCGGGTGCTGAAGCCTGGTGGCCGGCTGTATGTGTCCGAGCCGGTGTTCGATGGCCTGGCCAACGAGGTGATCCGCCTGTTCAACGATGAGGGCCTGGTGCGTCGGGAGGCCTATCAGGCCCTGATGCGTGCACTGGCTGCGGGGGGGTGGGAAATGGTGGCCGAGCGGTTCTTCGAGATGCCCACGCGTTACCGCGACTTCGAGGATTTTGCCGCCCGCATGATCGACGTCACCTTTGCCGAGCGGCGCCTGGACGACGACATCCGTGCCGAGGTGCAGGCGCGTTTCGAGCGGCTCGGCCGGCTGGGCGAGGACGGCTACCGGCACTTCACCCGGCCGATGCGGATCAACCTGCTGCGCAGGGTCTGACGCCGCACGAGGGGGGCGGCGTGCCCGGGTCCTGCCGGGCTGGCATCATGCGGGGCTCCATTCCTCTTGTCGCAGACGCCGGGGCGGCTCAGCCGTGCTGCCGGTCAGGAGTCCAAGCATGTCCCAGATTGTGTTGAACCGTCGCCGCTGGAGCGCTGCACTGATCGGCGGCGCCGTGATGGCCTGGGCCGCCACCGCCCCTGTCGGCCAGGCGCTGGCCTCCACCTGGCCGGAGCGGCCGGTGAAGGTGGTGGTGCCCGCACCAGCGGGCAGTTCGCTGGACGTGATCGTGCGGCTGCTGGGCGAGCGTCTGAAGGAGCGCTGGGGCCAGCCGCTGGTGGTGGAGAACAAGGCGGGCGCCGGCGGCATGCTGGGCATGGACGCGGTGGCCAAGGCCGCGCCCGATGGCTACACGCTGGGCATCGGCTTCAACGGGCCGATCGCCTTTGCGCCCTTCATGTACAAGAAGATGGCCTACCAGCCCGCACGCGACCTTCTGCCGGTGGTGCTGACCACCTCGCAGCCGAACGTGCTGGCGGTGTCGGCCAGCGTGCCGGCGCAGACGCTGCCGGAGTTTGTGGCCTGGGCAAAGCAGCAGGCCGGCAAGGTGAGCTACGGCTCGGTGGGCAACGGCAGTTCCTCGCACCTGTCGATGGAGCTGTTGCGCGGGGCGGCCGGGTTCGACGCGGTGCACGTGCCCTACAACGGCTCCCCGCCGGCTGCCGCCTCACTGGCCGCCGGCGACACCCAGGCACTGATGGCGGTGGCCCCGGCGCTGCTGCCGCTGGTGCAGGCCGGCAAGGTGCGTTTCCTGGCAGTGACCAGTGCGCAGCGCATCGGCAACCTGAAGGAGCTGCCGACCGTGGCAGAGAGCGGACTGGCCAACTTCGAGGCCCTGGCCTGGAACGGCCTGTTCGCCCCGGCCGGCACGCCGGCAGAGGTGGTGCAGCGCATCAACACCGATGTCAACGCCCTGCTCAAGGACCCGGCGGTGATGGAGTCCTTCCAGAAGCAGGGTCTGATCCCGGGGGGCGGTTCGGTGGCCCAGTTCCGCGGCTACATCGAGGCGGAGTCGGCCAAGTGGGGCGCGATCATCCGCCAGGCCGGCATCAGCATCGATTGATGGCATTGGCAGGATTGAGAGGTTTCTGATGGCCGCTGCCAGCCTGCTGGCTCTGATCGACGACATTGCCACGCTGCTCGACGACGTGGCGATCCTGACCAAGGTCGCTGCGAAAAAGACCGCCGGTGTGCTGGGCGATGACCTGGCGCTCAACGCCCAGCAGGTGGCGGGTGTGCAGGCCGAGCGGGAGCTGCCGGTGGTCTGGGCGGTGGCCAAGGGCTCGCTGCTGAACAAGGCCATCCTGGTGCCGCTGGCGCTGGCGATCAGCCAGTTCCTGCCCTGGTTGGTGCTGCCGCTGTTGATGGTGGGGGGCGCCTTCCTGTGCTACGAGGGGGTGGAGAAGCTGGCGCACCGCTGGCTGCACCGCGGCGAGGCGGCCCGGCACGACGAGGCGCTGATGCGGGCGGCCGGGGATGCATCGGTGGATCTGGTGGCCTTCGAGCGCGACAAGATCCGCGGCGCGGTGCGCACCGACTTCATCCTCTCGGCCGAGATCATCACCATCACGCTGGGGGCGGTGGCCGCTGCCAGCTGGACCACCCAGCTCACGGTGCTGGTGGCCGTGGCACTGCTGATGACGGTGGGGGTGTATGGCGTGGTGGCCGGCATCGTCAAGCTCGACGACCTGGGCCTGTACCTGGTGCGCCGTGCGGAATCGACCGATGGACCTGCCCGTGACGCCCTGCAAGGGGCCGGCGAAGCCATCCTCTGGTTGGCGCCCGGCCTGATGAAGGCGTTGTCGGTGCTCGGCACGCTGGCGATGTTCCTGGTGGGGGGCGGCATCCTCAACCATGGCCTGCCGGCGGCCCACCATGCCATCGAGACCGCTGTCACCTGGGCGGCCGCCGTCTGGCCAGCGGGCCATCTGGTGGTGCACGCGCTGCTGCCGCTGGGCGCTGACCTGCTCGGCGGCCTGGTGGCCGGGGCTGTGGTCCTGCTCGGGGTGACGGGGGTTCAGCGGCTGCTGGGGCGCCGTGCGGCCTGAGCCGCATCGGGCCGGGACGCTGCCCGACGCTGTGACGATGGTTCGATCGATGGCCAACCCCGGAGGTGGCCTGCTCCTGGCCCCGATGGAGGGGCTGATGGATGCCACGTTGCGTGACCTGCTGACGCGGGTGGGCGGCGTGGAGCGCTGTGTCTCGGAGTTCATCCGCATCACCGATACGTTGCTGCCGGAGCGGGTGTTCCACCGCATGATTCCGGAGCTGCGCCAGGGGGGTGTGACCCCTGCCGGGGTGCCGGTGCGTGCGCAGTTGCTGGGCAGCGACCCGGCCTGCCTGGCCGACAACGCGGCCCGTCTGTCCAGTCTGGGTCCGGAGGGCATCGACCTGAACTTCGGTTGCCCGGCGCGCACGGTCAACCGCCACCGGGGTGGAGCTGCCCTGCTGGAGGAGCCGGAGTTGATTGGCCGCATCGTCGAGGCGGTGCGCCGGGCGCTGCCTCCTGGGCTGCCGCTGTCGGCCAAGATGCGCCTGGGCCTGAAGGACGATCGCCTCGCGGTGGACTGCGCACAGGCCATTGAAGGAGCTGGTGCAGTGGAGCTGGTGGTGCATGCCCGCACCCAGGCACACGGTTACCGGCCACCCGCGTACTGGGAGCGCATCGGCGACATCCGTGCCAAGGTGCGCCTGCCGGTGGTGGCCAACGGTGAGATCTGGACGGTGGCCGATGCACGGCGCTGCCGCGAACTGTCCGGCTGCGATCGGCTGATGCTGGGCCGCGGCATGGTGGCCGACCCGGGGTTGGCGCTGGCGGTTCTGAGGGATCGATCTGCGGCCGGCGTCCTGGAAGCAGCGTTCACAGAACTGCCGCCCTCAGGCCTGTCGTGGACCCAGGTCCTGGGGCTGCTGGAGGACTTCTGGCATCGGACCACCCATTCCCACGAACCGCGCCACCGTGCCGGCCGCCTCAAGCAGTGGCTGCAGCTGCTGCGGCTGCGCCACCCGGAGGCTGCGCAGGCCTACCAGCAGCTGCGCACGGTGCACGACAGCCGCGCCATTGCGCTGGGGCTGTTCTGCCGGGAGCCCACGGCATTGGAGTAACGCGGCGGCTACAGATCGACGGGAGCTGGCCGAAACACAGGCACCTGCTGTTTTCCGAAGGTGACCTGATGAGCTCGAATCCGTTGATGTCCACCAGCCTGCGAATCCCCGCGCATCTGACGGTGGCATTCACGTTGTCGAGGCTGCTGCAGCGACTGGAGCTCAGCTGCGATGCGGTCGATGCCCATCAATACCGCGCGGTGGCACGACGGCTGGCCGAAGAGCTGGCCGTGCTGCCGATGGACGAGTCGCTGTCGGTGATCCTGAAGGTGCACCCCTCGGCCGGCGAGCTCTACGAAAATCTGCACTACGCGCAGGCCGGTTTGTGTCGCGCACCGCTGGAGGTTGCGGTTCAGACGGAGCAGGAAACCCGGGAGTTGATGGCGCGGCTGCGCCGACTGCTGACGCCTTGACCCCCTGTTTGCGGGATCAAAGCCGCGAATGGACTGCTTTTTGCAGTTTCTTTCGCACTTTCGCTGACGCCTTGCGCGGCAGTGGGCCGGGTTGGACCGGGGCTGTGCTGCAATCCTGACCGTAGCGTTCCGGGTGGTTCATGGTGAACCGCCAGAGGACGGGTTGAACTGCAGAAAGGCCAGGCATGAGCCTGAAGACCCCGGTGGCGCGTGCTGCCGCGATGCTGTTGTCCACCGGCTGGCTGATCCCGGCCGGCTTGGGTGCCAACCATGTGCTCGACTACCTGAACGAGGACATGGCGCGTCTGGCGCTGCTGCGCAACAGCAAGCCCAGCTTCCAGCTGCCCACCGAGTTCAACACCGCTCCGAGCATCCGCCAGGCGCGCGAGCAGTTCACCTATGCCGGTCTGTGGCTGGCGCTGGTCATCGCCGGTTGGACCCTGTACCTCGCGCGGGCTCGCGGCATGCTGCAATCTCTGCAGCAGCGCCCGCTGCTGGCCAGCAGCGAACAGGAGCGTGCACTGGAGCAGCATTTCGCTGCCTTCAGTGACCAGTTGCAGGTCTATCGCAACAGCCTGACCGAGGACTTCGGCGTCATCGGCCGCAGCGGCGAGCAGATCCGGGGGGCGGTGCATGGCCGCTTCGACGGGGTGGATGCCGAACTGCTTCGCTTTGGCCAGTCGGTGGAAGGCCGACTGGGTGAACTGGGCGATATGGGTCGTCGGCTGGAGCAGGCGCTGGAGGCGGCCGGACAGGCTCGTCAGGAGGCGCTGTCGCAGCAGCAGGCGTCGCTGCGCGCCCTGGGCGAGCAGTTGGTGGGGGAGATCCAGTCCGCCCGCCACGGCACCGAGGCCCAGTTGCGCGCGGAGCAGGAGCAGCGCTTCGTGTCCATCCACAACGCCATCCAGGTGCTGGGTGCGCAGGTGGAAGATCGCCTGCGCGGCGCCCGGCAAGGCCAGGACGAAGCCTTGGCCGGCCAGTTGCAGTCGATGCAGGGCCTGGTACAGGGTCTGGTGGAGGGGGTCGGGCGGGAACTGGCGCAGCAGGTTGGGCAGGAGGTCGGACAACAGGTTGGCCAACAGGTCGGGCAGGGTGTGCAGGAAGTGCACGGCGAGCTGCTCGCGCAGCGTGAGCAGCTCGCCCAGGCAGTCGATGCGCAGCGTGCGCAGCGCCAGGAGGCGCAGGCGGCGCTGAGCGAACAGGTGTCTGAGCGTGTGGAGGCCGCCCTGGCCCGGCAGCTGGATCCCTTGCCGGGCCACTGGGCGCAGCAGCTGGACCAGCGGCTGGCGACCACCGAGGCACTGCAGCGCGCTGCACAGGAAGAGCAGCGTACGGTGGTGACGGCGCTCACCGACCAGCTGGGCGAAACCCTGCAACTGCAGCGCGATGCCGGTGGCGAGGCCCGACGTCGCGCCGAGGCGGCCCAGCGCAGCCAGCAGGAGCAGCAGGCCGCACAGACCGAAGCCCTGGCGGAGCTGGGGCGGCAGGTGGGGCGGCTGTTCCAGGCGGTGGAAGGGTTGCAGGAGCAGGCCCGTGCGTCGGCCACAGTGGAGCCGGGCTGGGTGGAGGGGCTGGCGGGTTTGCGCGCTCAGGTGCAACCCCTGGCCGACCGGCTGGCGCAGGTCGACCAGCAGATTCACAACTGGGGCGGTCAGCAGCAGCAGGGGTCAGCCGACGCGCAGGCCGCCTCGGCGCGGCTGGAGAACCAGTTGCTGCGGGTACAGGACGAGCTGTCGGCTGTGACCGGACAGGTGCGCGACGGCTGGGCCCTGCTGTCGGACCTGTCCTCCGAACAGTCGAACCGCCACCTGCAGTTGCTGGCGGGATTGCAGTCCACGCGGCAGGAGTCTGCCGAACAGCTGGCCACCGGGCTGGCGGGGCTGGCCAGCCAGGGGGCGGCTGCGTCGCTGGCCGACCAGATGGAGCACCTGCTTGCGGCGGTCCGGCATCTGGCCGCGCAGCTGCAAGGTGGGCTGGAGGCGGCCGACCGGCATCGTGAAGCGTCCCGCAGCGAGCTGCTGGAACGGTTGGAAACGGCCGTCAGTGGATTTGGTGAAACCCTGCAACGGGGTTTGACCCCGCTGGAAGAGGGCCTGCGAGCGTCCTTCACCAGCCGGGTGCAGGCACTGCACGAGGAACTGGGTCAGGTCGGGCGCCGGATGGCTGGACTGCAGCAGGAGTCTGCCAGCCAGCGCACGGCCGAACAGGCGCAGCAACTGCAGACGCTGGAAACCCTGGTGGGTCGGCTGGAAGACAGCCTGCGGCAGGCCCAGGGCCAGCAGGTGGCCGAACAGGGGCGGCGCCTGGATGAGCTGCACCAGTTGTCCGAGGGGCTGGGGCGGCAGCTGCAGGCTGCGCAGGGCCACTGGCAGACCGAGTGGGCTGCGCTGTCGAACCAGTCGCATGAGTTGCAGCTGGAGGCGCAGCGCGATCGCCATGCAGCCTGGGAGCGTCAGGCGCAGGCGGTGCACGGGTTGGGTGAGGAGTTGCGCCGTGTGGGGGCCGACCTGCGCGATCGTCTGCAGGGCCAGGAGCAGGCCCAGGGGCTCGCCTTGCAGGCGAGCCAGCAGATGCAGCAGGAGGCTGTGCGGGAGCGGCAGGCCCTGCGGGAGCAACTGGAGCGCCTGCAGGCCCAGGTGCAGGCGCTGCAGCAGCAACAGCAGGAGGCCGTCCTGCAGCAGGGCCGGCGCAACGAGGAGCAGATGGAAGGGTTGCTGCGGCGCCTGGAGCGGGCCGACGAACGCCTGCAGGAGCAGGGCACAGCGACCGCCCGCGCCGAAGAGTTGGCCGCGCTGCGCGGGGACCTGGAAACCTGGCAGCAAACCCATCAGGCCAAACAACAACGTCAGTTGGCCGAAGCCGCGGCGCAGAGCCAGGTGCAGACCGACACGCTGCTGCAGCTCGGCCAACGGCTGGACCGGCTGGCCGGTGACTCTGCGGTGCACTGGGAAGGCTTGCGTCTGGAGCTGCCGAACTCGGCCCAGCCGTTGGTGTTGCCGCTGGCGCAGCGCCTGGAGGAGCATTCTGGGCGGTTGGGTGAACTTCAGCGCCAGTTGCAGGGGTTGATGGACACCATCGACCAGCAGGATCGACAGCACCGCGCCGAACTGCACACACAGCAGGAGCAGCAGGCCCGGCTGCTGGACAGCCTGGCCGAGCGGCTCGACCACAGCCTGCAGACGGCACAAGCCGAAGGGGTGCAGCGCCAGGAAGTGCGGCTGCAGGCCCTGCAGCAGCTGGCCGAACGCATCGACCAGAACCAGCAGGCGGCCGAGCGGCGGGCTCAGGCGGAACAGTTGGCGATGTTGCAGGCGCTGGAGCGCCGTCTGGTGGCCATCGACACGCTGGAGTCGCATGTGGAGCGCCTGGAGGGCATGCTGCAGCGCGCTGGGGTGCAGGGCCTGGCGGCCCGGATGGGCGAACTGGAGAAGGTGCTTTCCGCTGCCGGGCCGACCCTGCTGGAGGCCCGTCTGAGGCAGATGGAAGAGCTGCTCCAGCGCAACACCCAGACGCTGGACAGCCGATTGGGCGACCTGCAGGGCCTGGTGACCACCACCCATGCCCGGTTCGAAGACACGCAGGTCTCCAGCAACTCCGACCGCCTGCTCGACGAGCGGCGCCTTCAGCAGCTGTGCCTGAACCTGTCAGACCTGCAGGAGAACCTGCGCCTGGAGCGCCGTCAGTTGCGCAAGAAGTTCGAGACCCTGCACAAGGATGCCGTGCTGGGCTGATCTCAACCGATCGGGCCCGATCGGCGGCCGAGGCCGCCGCCTCGGCATCCCCCTCAGACCGACACGCGCATCGACAGGTCCAGGGCCCGCAGGTGTTTGGTGATGGCGCCCACCGAGATGCGGTCCACGCCGGTTTCGGCCAGCGCCCGGAGGGTTTCCAGCGTGGCGCCACCCGAATACTCGATCAGCGTTTTGCCACCGCAGGCGCGGTGCTCGCGAACCAGCTTCACCGCGCTGCGGATGTCGTCCAGCGGGAAGTCGTCCACCAGCAGCAGGTCCACGTCCTCGTCCAGCGCGATGCGGGCCTCATCCATCGTTTCCGCCTCGGTCATCAGCGGCACCTGGCAGCCCAGCGCCCGGGCGTTGTGAATGGCCTGGCGCAGGCCGCCGGCGGCGGTGATATGGTTCTCCTTGATCAGGAAACCGTCGTACAGGCCGATGCGGTGGTTCAGACCACCGCCGCAGACCACCGCGTACTTCTGCGCGTTGCGCAGGCCGGGCAGGGTCTTGCGGGTGTCGACGATGCGGCAGCCGGTGCCGGCCACCGCATCCACGTAGCGGCGCACCGCGGAGGCGGTGCCCGACAGCGTCTGCAGAAAGTTCAGCGCGGTGCGCTCGCCGGTCAGCAGCGGCCGCGCGGCGCCGGTGAGCATGCACACCACCTGGTCGGGTTCCACCGCGGCCCCTTCGGACACTGCCCAGCGGATCACCAGGGTCGGGTCGAGCGCGCGGAACACGGCGTTCACCCAGGGCTGGCCGCAGAGCACGGCCGCCTCGCGCGAAACAATGCGGGCGGTGGCCATCTGGTCGGGTGGCACCAGCATGGCGGTGACGTCACCCGTGCCGATGTCCTCGACCAGGGCGCGTTCGACGGTCAGGTTCAGGTCGGCAGGCAGGCGGGGAGCTGGGGACATGGCGGTGGGGCTGTGACGAACGGTGTCCGGATTGTCGCTTGCCGGACGACTGGCGACCCTGCGCTCATGATGGGATGCGGAGGGTTTGCGACAAAGGCGACGTCAGGTTGACGCGCCGGCTCCCATTCCGGGGCCCAGCACCACCGGCTGGCCGCCGATGCCGTGAACCGGGCTGCTGCGGTGATCGAAGGCCTGCGCCACGTTTGCGGCCACCATGTCGGCGGTGACGGCCGACAGGGTCCAGCCCAGGTGGCCATGTCCGGTGTTGTAGAACACGCCGGGCGAGCGACCGCGGCCGACGCGGGGCATCATGTTGGGCATCATCGGACGCAGGCCGGCCCAGGGCTGCACAGCGCGGGTGTCCACACCGGGGAAGCACTGGCGCACCCAGTCCACCAGCGGGCGGATGCGGTCGGCCCGGATGTTGCGGTTTTCGCCGGCAAACTCTGCCGTGCCCGCCACGCGGAAGCGATCCGGCCCGAGGCGACTGGTGACGATCTTGGTTTCGTCATCGAGCAGGCTGACCTGCGGCGCAGCGGCGCGGCTGGCCTCGTCGTTCAACTGCACGGTGATGGAGTAGCCCTTGACCGGGTAGATGTTGACCCGGTCGCCCAACTGCGCGGCAAAGGCCCGGCTGGCCACACCGGCGCAGACCACCACGGCATCGTGGCGGCGGCGGGTGAGCAGACCTTCCGCGCCGGTGGAGCTGATGAAGACGCCCTGCGCATCGCGCTCCACGCGGCTCACGTCCTGTTCGTACAGGCACATCACGCCGCGCCTTGCCGCGGCCTGCGCCAGGCCGAAGGTGAAGCGGTGGATGTCTCCGGTGCTGTCGCTGGGGGTGTAGTAGCCGCCGTGGTAACGACCGGCCAGGGTCGGTTCGATGGATTTGATCTCCTCGGGGGTGACCGCTCGGCGCTCCAGGCCACCGCGGCGCAGCAGCTCCGACACCCGGCCCGCATGGTCGAAGCCGGCCTGGTCGCGGTAGATGTGCAGGATGCCCTGGCGCTTGTGGTCGAACTGAATGCCTTCGGCCTCGGCCCAGGCGAACAGGTGTTGCCGGGCCGCGATGGCCAATCGCGCGGTTTCGATGGTGTTGCGCTCGTACTGGGGCATGGACGCGATGAACTCCGCAAACCACGACAGCTTGTGCCAGCTGGGCATCGGCGACACCAGCAGCGGAGCGTCGGCGCGCAGCATCCACTTCAGCCCCTTGAGCACGGTGGACGGCAGGTTCCAGACCTCCGCATTGGAGGCGGAGAGCTGTCCGCCGTTGGCGAAGGAGGTCTCCATGGCGGCATAGCGGTGCCGCTCGTACAGGGTCACTTCAAAGCCGCGCAGACTGAGGGCGTAGGCAGTGGTGACGCCGGTGATGCCGCCGCCGAGAACGGCGATGTGAGGGGTCTTCATCTCAGGAACTCCAGACGTCAGAGGGTTGGAGACCGCGGCACGACCACCGTGCATCGATCACCCCCTCTGTGCTGAACCTGAGAGATTCACGCTGCAGTCCCGAGCGGGCACTCGGGCGGTTGCGGGCGCTTGCTCCTTCGGTGCGAGCCGATGGACGTGTACATCGGTCGCTCTTCAGAGTCGCTGCGTGGGGCCGGTCCGTTGGCCTGAGAGATTCCGGGGCGGTTGCTCCTTCGGCGCCGACCGTGGCCTTGCGGCCATGGTGCGGACTCTCCCGATCCCACGTCAACCTGCGAGCCCGATTGGGCCGCTGCGGGTTGTTGCTGATGCGATGATACCGTTGAAACGTCTGCAGCGTGCCGCCGGCCGGTCAACCGCAGGTGTCCGGGCCTGGCCGGCCCTGGCACAGCGCT
>Ga0154020_10006763_pt1 | contig 13431 bp, 8 predicted proteins | sample Klosneuvirus_201_FD_109709 | JGI IMG/M metagenome (GOLD analysis project Ga0154020, IMG submission 109709) | Active sludge microbial communities from wastewater, Klosterneuburg, Austria - Klosneuvirus_20160825_MG | ecosystem: Engineered > WWTP > Aerobic digester > Activated sludge | place... | reverse complement strand
GCGATGTTCAGTGGTATCGACATCGAGGCACGCCGCCATTGATCGACGAGCGCCGAGTACCCTCTCGGGACGTTGGGAATCGATTCGAAGACGAACGCGAGGTGTTGGATCGCGCACTGATAGACGTCGAGCTTTTCATAGTCGAGCATCCTCGCCCTATCACTCACGCCCATACGGTGGTTGCCTGAAATCGTGTACGTGAACGAGCACGTGACACGAGCACGTGCACCCTACGTGAGCGGCATTGGGCTAGTTACACTCGGCGAACAGCACCTCGGGACGCGACGAGATGCAGCAGCCGACGACGTTCATGTACTCGAACGTCTTCTGGCAGCTCACGCCACCGTTGGACGTGGTGCCGTTGCACGACGGGCCGCTCGCCAGCAGCGCACGCGAGCTGTTCTCGCACGCGCCTTCGCATCGGTCGTAGCCGTTCTTCGTCCAGCCGCTATCGCAATCGACGAACTCGTGGGGCTCGGGCGGCGGAGGATCGGTGCAGGCAACGAGCAGCGCGCAAACAGCAAGCAGGCGGATCATTGGAGCTCCGGTTCGTCGTCGGTCGGGCGCGGTGCTTTGGGGCTCGTGCCCGTCCAGCGGCGATACGCGCGAAAGAACGCACTCGGTGCGGTGAACGCGAGCTCCGACGCGACGTCGGCGACCTTGAGGCCGCGATCGAGCAGCTGGAACGCGCGCTCCTTGCGCAGACGATCGAGCATCTCGGAGTGTGACGTGTCGAGGTCGCCCAGCGAGCGCTGGAGGCTGCGCTTGGAGGTGCCCACGCGCTTCGCGAGCTCGTCGACATCCGTGCGTTTCTCGTCGAGCATCTGCGACAGCGCGCGGCGCACGCGATCGAGCAGCGGATCCACGGTGGCGAGCGCCGGCGCGAGCTCCTTGATCCGCGCCTCGAGGAGCGCGGCCATCGTGGCGGATGCGGTCTTGAGCGGGAGATCGAGGACAGCGGCATCGAACGTCATCGCATCGGTCGCCGCGCCGAAGCGAACCGGGATCCCGAAGTAGCGATCGTGCGCGGACTGATCGGACGGCGCGGGATGCTGGAACGTGACCTCGCGGAACGTCATCTCGCTGCCGCTGGTCGCGCGGATGCGAGCCGTGATCGCGGTGAGCGGGAACTCGACCCAGTGGCGGCTGTGCGAGATCCCCGGCATGCGGTGGAACACGAGACGCGCCGAGTCGCCGTCCTCGACGAGCTCGAGCTTCGCGCGTTGCGTGGCGACGCCGTAGTGCTCGGCCACCTTGCGCAGCGCATCGCGCACGGTCGCGCTCGTGCACAGCGTGTAGTCGAGAACGCCGATGCCGCCGATCGGGATCGCACCGACGACGGTGACCGCGATCCCCGGATCGTTCAGCGTGCGCGCACCGAGGTCGAACAGCGCGTCCGCGACGGTGCCCGCGACCACGGGACCATCGAAGCTCGCCGGCAACACGCTCTCGACGTCGACGCCCTTGTCGGCGAGCGCCGCGCGCACCGAGGCGACGACATCGAGGGCAATCCCTGGATCCACGGCGCTACTTCACCACGAGTCGCAGCGAGACGACAAAGCACGCGGGCGACAACTTGCTGTCGCGGTTCGTGTACGGCTTGTACTTCCAGCTCCCCAGCGAGCGGGTGAGATCGTCCGTCAGATACGCCGGTGCCTTTACGAGCTTCACCGACGTGACCTTGCCCACCTCGTCGATACATAGCTTGGCCATCACGCCGGCGTCGTCGCCGCTGTTCACGCGCATCGCCGGCAGCTCGCCCGAGACTTTCGTCACGGCACTCGCGGCGACGACCGGCGTGCGCGCGGGCCTGGGCGGCTCGACGGGCTTGGGCGGATCGACGACGGGCTTCGGCGGGTCGACCGGCTTGGGCGGCGGGTCGACGACCGCGGGCTTCGGCGGGTCGACGACGACCGGCTTTGGCGGCTCGGTGTGCTTGGGCTCCGGCGGATCGGGCTCGGTCTGTTTGTCGACGCTGCCCGTGCGCTTCGCCGGCGGTCGATGCGTCGGGGGACGCTTGGTGTCGCGTTTCGGATCGGTGTCGCGGACCGCCGGCCTGTGCTCGACGGGCTTCCCGTCGGCGATCTTGTCGGTCTTCGGGGCCGTTGTCTCGGGCGTCTCGTCGGGAGACAACACGCGATCGTCGTCGGTGACGACCTTCGCATCCTTCGTCGCATCGGTCTTCGCGTTCGTCGCATCGGCTGACTTCGGGTCCGCCGAGGCGACCGCCTCCTTCGGCTTCGAAGAGTCGCCGTTGTCGCGCATGATCACGATCGTCGCGAGCGACGCCGCGACTCCCGCGAGCAGCACGAGGATGAACCACGGTGCGACCGAGCGATCCTTGCGCGGCGCACCGGCATCGACGAGGTCCATCCCCGTCATCTGCGACGGAACCGCCATCACGGGGAGCGGCTGCGACGTCGGCAACGGCGTCGTCGGGATCGGTTGCGACGAGACCCGCGGCATCGACGGATGTGACGGATGTGAGGGATGCGACGGGTGCATGCCGACCTGCGTCGGTGCGAGCTGGTGCGGTGGAATCGACGGACGCGACGTCGGCGGCGGGCGGTGCACGGGAACGCCCATCGCGGCCGCGTCGAAGTCCTCGAGCGCTCCCGTCGGGGCGATCGCCGGATCGTCCCAGATCTCGTTCGCGAGCCGGATATCGTCCTCGGAGCGGCGCAGCGTCGGCGGCTGGCTCGGCGTGCGCGGGCGCTGGTTCGTGGTCTGTTGATGCTCGCCGGGCAGCGGGATCGGCGGCGCTTGCGACGGCGTGCGTGCGCGTCCCGACGCAGACGAGCGTGCCCAGCTGTCCTCGGGCTGCGCGTACTTCATCATCCACTCCGCCACGGAGCGTGCGTTCAACTGCACGCGCGACTTGTGGGCCACGCGATCGAGCGCTTCGCGGAACGCGCCGGCACTCGGCATGCGCCGCTCGGGATCGCGCTGCAGCGCCGCGAGGATGATCGAATCGAGCTCCGGTGGACACGATGGATTGCGCACCGACGGTGGGACGACATCGGCCTCGCGGATCCGCCGCATCGTCTCGAAGTCGGTGCGCGCGCTGAACAGCGGCGATGCGGTGACCAGCTCCCACGCGACGACGCCCATCGAGAAGATGTCCGATACGGGATAGACCTGCATCCCGAGCGCGGCTTCGGGCGACATGTACCCGAGCTTGCCCTTCACCGCGCCGCTCTCGGTGTGGAGCTGCCGCGAGTGCGCCTTCGCGATCCCGAAGTCGATCACCTTGAGGTGACCCGTGTGCGAGACGATCAGGTTCGACGGCGAGATGTCGCGATGGACGATCTGCAGCGCGCTGCCGTGCTCGTCGACGAACGTGTGGGCGTACTCGAGCGCGTCGCACATCTCGCCGAGGATCGAGAGCACCACGTGCAGCGGAATCGGCTCGTTCGCTCGGTTCGCGAAGCGGAGCAGCTTGCGAACATCGAAGCCCGCGACGAGCTCCATCGCGATGTAGTAGATGCCGCCGATGCGGCCGAAGTCGTAGATCTGCGCGATGTTCGGGTGCTGGAGCAGCGACGCGACCTTCGCTTCGCGCACGAACGACTCGACGAAGGTCGGATCCTCCGCGAGGTGTTGGAGCATTCGCTTGAGCGCGACGGAACGCTCGAAGCCCTGCGGGCCTCGCTTCTTGGCGCGATGAACTGTGGCCATCCCACCCACGCCGAGCCGCTCGTAGAGCTCGTAGGGTCCGAACTGGTCCGCCGGAACGGACGACCGATCGGATGGACGTGGCGTGGTCACCTACCCCCCATTATGCGCGACCGCCCCCCCGAAGATCAGAAGAACGTCAGCTCTAGTTTGGCGTAGTAGAAGCCGCCGTTCTGGCCAAACTGGGTGACGTTTCGGCTGTATAGGAAGCGTCCGAAGCTGATGTTGGCCGCCTTGGTCTGCTCGTCGGGCTTGGTATCGAACATGTTGTCCGCGCCGATCGTGAACAGCACGTGCTTCGAGAACTGGTAGCCGAAGTCGAGATCGAACAGGACCTTCGCGCCGAACGACTCGTCGTTGTCGGGGTTGTCGGGCTTGTACTCGACGCTCCCGTAGTAGTTCGCGCGAGCGAGCGCGGTCAGCCCCGCGATCGTGTAGCGGATCGCGAACGTGCCCTTCTGGTGCGGCACCGAGTCCTCGATGCGATTGCGTGCGAGGCGCGAGAACCAGTAGCCCTCGACCACCGCGCGATCGCCGCCGAACTTGTTGACCAGCGAGCCGGGGATGTTGATGTCCGTGACCGTGGTCGTCGTGAAGTTGATCGAGCCGGTGATCGCGAGGTTGCCGCTGCCGGCTTCGGTCGAGTAGTCCGCGACGATGTCGAGGCCCTTCGTGCTCGTGTTCACCGCGTTCGCGAAGAACTGCGCCTGGTCCACGCCGAACGGCGCGAGGATGCCCGCGACGATCGGATTCGTGTCGGGGAACAGGCTGGTGAGGACGATGCGATCCTTGAGGCGGATGTAGTAGCCGTCCGCGGTGAGCGAGAAGTTGCCGCCGCTCTTGAGCGTGATGCCACCGCTCGCGTTGAGAGAGCGCTCCTCGCGCAACGACGGGATGCGGAAGGCCTCGCGCGTGATCGGGCTCGCGTTGTTCGGCGTGATCACCTGCGTCGCTTCGAGCGTGTTCGTCATCGAGTTCGTCACGAACTGCGTCGAGACGTTCGAGAACCACAGCTGCTGCAAGGACGGCGCGCGAAAGCCCGTCGAGACGCCGCCACGGATCGCGAGCGGACCTCCGAGCTTCGCGCGGCCGGCGATCTTGCCGATCAGCGAGCGGCCGAAGTCCGAGTAGTGCTCGAAGCGGCCGCCGATATCGAGCGCGATCTTCTTCGTGAGCTCGGACTCGAGGCCCGCGTAGAGACCGATGCTGTCGCGCCGGCGATCGACTTCGTTGCTCGGCTGGAAGCCCGGGAACACCTGCGCGCCGGGCACCTTGTCCTGCGGCACGCCCATCACGTCGTAGGTCTCGGGACCGTTCAGGTACGACGCTTCGTCTCCGGCCTCGATGCGATAGCGCTCGACGCGAAGCTCGCTGCCGAGGACGAGGTTGACCGCGGTGAGCTCCTTCTGGTCGAGCTTGTGGAGCAAGTCGACGTCCGCGACGGTCTGATCGAAGGCGAGCGTGCCGGCATCGAACGTCGTCGGGCTCGCGGTACCGAGCGACGCGTTGACGGAGTCCTCGATGTTGAAGGTGAACGAGTTGCGACCGTGCGTGAGCGACGTGTCGACGTTCCAGTCGCCTTTGCGCTTGATGCCGACGGTGATCGCGGCGTCGTCGATCGTCGGTTCGATCAGCGGCAAGAAGCCACGCGGGTAGAAGTCCGGGACGTTCTTCTCGATCTCCTTGGGGAACCGGCGGAACCCCGCTGACGAGCCTCTGCGATGGCCGAGGTCGCCGAAGCTGTAGAACTTCGCGACGTCGGACAGTGGCAGCTCCATGTTGTACGCGGCGATGCCGCTGGTCGCCGCCGCCTCGCCGATCTTCATCCCGTAGTCGTCGCGAGAGATGCCCTGCGACGAGATGATGCCGTCGTCGATCGTCTTGTCGGGATCGAAGATCGTGCCGAGGTACGTGCCACCGCGGCTCGTCGCTTGCTTCTCGAGAAACTCGCCGGTGAGGTTCAAGAAGCCGCCCTTGTCGCCGAGCTTGAACCCGTAGTTCGCCGATGCCTTGAACTGCGCACCGTCGCGCGAGGCGGTGATCCCGGTCTCGCTCGTGACATCGAGGAGGTCGGTGACGTCCTTGGTGACGATGTTGATCACGCCCGCGATCGCGTCGGATCCGTATTGCGACGCGGCGCCATCGCGCAGGATCTCGATGCGCTTGATCGAGCCCACCGCGATCGCGTTGAGGTCCGTGCCGACGGTGCCGCGACCGAAGGTTCCGTTGACGTGCATGAGCGCGCTGCGATGGCGGCGCTTGCCGTTCACGAGGATCAGCACCTGATCCGGCCCCAGGCCACGCAGGCTCGCGGGATCGACGTGATCGCTGCCGTCGGCGATCGTCTGCGGCGCGGAGATGTAGCTCGCGGCGAGGGAGTGCAGCACGCGCCCCGTGTCGGTGCGACCGCTGCGCGCGATCTCCTCGGCGGTGACGACATCGACGGGCACCGGGCTATCGACGTTCGTGCGCGGCGTGCGCGAACCGACCACGACGATCGTCTCGTTCAGCGTCGCGGTGACGAGCTGGAAGCCGAGCTCGACCTTGTCGCCCTTCTCGAGGCCGAGGGGCTTCTCCTCGGTCTTGAACCCGATGAAGTCGACGCGAACGATCACCTTGCCCGGTGCGATCTCGAGCGTGTAGCGACCCTCGTCGTCGGTGATCGCGATGTTCTTCGTGCCGACCACCGTGACCGTCGCGCCGGCGAGCGGAGCATCGAGCTCCGGTGCCTCGACGATGCCGGTCACCGTGACCGTGGACTTTTCGGGGGCGTCGCTCTGGGGCGGCTTGTCGCCTTCGGGTGGCTTCGCGGGCTCGCCCTCGGCCGGCGGTGCGTCACCCTCCTCCTCGCCGTCGGCGGGCTGCGCCGAGGCGTGATGGGTGACACAGAGGATAGAGAACGCACACAAAAACGTCCTGTTCACCCGCACGCGACGACTATCGCACGGCTACCGTGCACGCATGTCGTTGTCCCGGATCATCGTCGCGCTCGCGGTGATGATCTTGATCGCCGGGATGCCGTCACTGGCGTTCGCGGATCGCGCGGTGCGCGGATCCGTCCGCGATGGCGTGACCGGCTCGCCGATCGAGGGCGCGCTCGTCACCGTCGGCATCGGCGAGGCAACGACGGCGAGCGACGGGACGTTTTCCGTCGGTGATGTGCCGTTCGGCCGCGTCGACGTGCTCGTGATCGCCGATGACTACGCGACGTACTTCGGGTCCGCACGCGTCGGCCAAGTGCTGTCGATCGAGCTCGAGCCCGAGTCGCACGCGAGCGAGGTGATCCACGTGTCGGGGCACGCACCGTCGGGGCCGCCGCTCCACCTCGACACGCAAGCGATCCGCACGCAGCCCGGCGCGGGCAACGATGTCCTGCGGGCGTTGCAGAGCTTGCCCGGCGCGGCGCGCACGCCGTTCGGCATGGGTGGACTCGCATTGCGCGGCACCGCACCACGCGACACCAAGGTCTACCTCGACGGGATCGAGGTTCCCCTGCTCTATCACTTCGGCGGACTCGCATCGTTCTTGCCGACAACCGCCGTCGATGAAGTCACGCTCGAGCCCGGCGGTGCGAGCGTGCGCTACGGACGCGGGCTCGGCGGCGTCGCGATCGTCACGTCGCGCACCGGCCGTCCGGATCGCTGGCGCACCGGCGGCGAGCTGTCGCTGATCCACGCCGGTGCCGTCGCGGAAGGGCCCGGACCGCTGAAGGGATCATGGCTGATCGGCGCGCGGCGCAGCTACTTCGACGCGATCCTCGAGGCAGCCAGCCTCGATCTCGCGCTCGCGCCTCGCTACGCCGATGCCCAGCTGCGCTGGGAGTCCGGTGACGGCCGGTGGATGGCGATCCTGTTCGGCTCCGACGACAAACTGACGCTGATCCCGTCCGACGATTCGTCCGGAGGCATCGACACGAGCAACGTGAAGGACTTCGTGTACAAGTCGCGGTTCGCGCGACTCGGGCTGCGCTATCGCGCGGTCCGCGGCGCGACGTCGATCGTCGTCGTGCCCTCGGTCGGCGTCGACGATGTCAACGCGCGCGCGAACCACGAAGGCCTCGACAAGGGCATGCATCGCACGACCGTCCCGTTCTCGCTGCGCGGCGAGGTCGCGACGGCGTTCGCCGGCGGCACGCTCTCGATCGGCCTCGACACGACGCTGCAGCGCCACTCGTACGACATGATCAACACGCCGCCGCCGACGCCGCGCGATCCATCGCCCGACATGGTGGTGCACCGCAGCCTGTCGCGCTGGGCCGGCGATGCCGGTGCGTTCGTCGAGCAATCGTGGTTCTTCGCGAACGACCGCATCGAAGTGCGGCCCGGTCTGCGCGGCGATCACTTCGGACTATCGGATCAATGGACGCTCGATCCGCGCCTGCTCGTCAACGTGCGACTACCGAACGCGTGGACGCTCACGCAATCCGTCGGCGCGTACCACGCACCGCCGCTCGTCACGGATCTCGATCCGATCTTCATGCGCGCGACGCCGATGCTCGGCTCGTCGGCGACGCAGGTCGCGACAACCGCGAAGAAGATCATCGGCGACGACAAAGAGCTGTCCGCGACCGTCTACTACCAGGACCTCGACCAGCTCCCGGTCGACGCGATCACGTCCGCGACGCCGACCTCCGCGAACGGCGGCACCGAGTCGGGCGGCCTGCTCGGCATCAGCCGCGAGCTCGTCGACACGCAGTTCGGCTCGTACAGCTATCGCGAGGCGATCGGCACCGGACACGCGTACGGTCTCGAGTTGATCGCGCGCAAGAACGTCGGCCGCTGGACCGGTTGGATCGCGTACACGTTCGCACGCGCGTTCCGAGAAAATCCGATCAAGGACGACGGCGCGACGCATCCCTATGTCCTCGACCAGCCACACTCGTTCACGCTCGTCGGCTCGACGCAGATCGGCAAGCACTGGCGGCTCGGCGGGCGCGTCCGTTACGTGACCGGCAATCCGCTGACGCCGGTCGCGGGTGCGTACCGCGATACGTCCGGTGACTACGTCGCCGTCGACGGACCGCTGCTGTCGCAGCGACTGCCCGATTTCTTCCAGCTCGATCTGCGTGTCGATCGCGCGTGGTTCCGTCCGTGGGGAACGAGCGGTACGCTCAACCTCTATATCGACCTGCAGAACGTGATCAACCGCAAGAACGCCGAGGGCGTCACCTACAACAACGACTACTCGCTGCGCAGCTACACGAACGGGCTGCCGATCTTTCCGTCGATCGGCGTGGAGTACATCCCGTGAAGCGCGCGCTCCTCGTGCTCCTGTGCGCGTGCGGTGACAACCGACCCGAGATCGAGGTCTTCGAGCCGACGAACGGCACGCGCCTGATGATCGAGCAGTACCAGTTCGACGACGGTACGCGCCTCGTGCAACCGACCGCGTTCTACGATCGCCGCCTCCACGCGCGCTGCACGCCGCAAGAATGGATCGATGGCGTCGTTCGCTGCGTCCCCGACGCCGAAGAAGCGTTCTATCGCGACGACACCTGCGAGACCCTGTTCGGCCGCGCGACGAAGAAGTTCCCGACGCACTTCATCGCGCAGGATCTGCGACCCGACGACACCGAGCGATGGCCCGCGCGCGTGTTCGCCGTCGGCGCGAAGGACGACCCGATCGCGCAGTACTTCCGTCGCGAAGGGACCGGCGAGGACGGGATGCCGATCTGCACGGGTCCGTTCCCGTCGCCGATCGACGAGGAAGGCACGCAGTACTACGAGCTCGCCGGCGAGGTCGGCGGCGAGGACCTCGTGCCGATCACCGAGACCGAGATCGGCGATGGCCGCCTCGGCTTGACCGTCCGGCGCTCGGACGATGGTGCGATCGTGCCGCTCGGCTTTCGCGATCGCGAGCTCGACATCGCATGCGCGCCGGTTTCGCGCGGCGACCGCGGTGCGTGCCAGCCGATCGGCGCACCGCTGGCCGAGCTGTTCGCCGACAACAGCTGCACCACACCCGCGTATCTCGCCGCGGACACCGAGCCACCCGCGGTCGCGAGCACGCGCTTGCCCGACGGCTGCCTCGCCTATCACGCGGTCCAGACCGAGCCCGTCGTGCGCGCGTATCGCGATACGGGCACCGGCTGCGCTGCCGTGCCGACGCCGCTGCGCGTCCTGCCGCTCGGCCCCGCGATCGAGCTCGCCGCGGTGGAGCGCACCGTCGACGCGAAGCCGAAGCACCGCGTGCAGCGCATCCTCGCGAGTGAAGGCGACCTCCACGTCTACGCCGAACGCCTGTACGACACCGCCACGCGCGCCGAGTGCGTGCTCCAGCAGATGGGCACCACGCTGCGCTGCGTACCCACCGAGCTCGCACCGATCGTGCGCGTGTTCGGACCGGGCTGCACGATCGAGCGCCGGCTCGCGGCGGTGCCGCTCCGCGCGTGCGAGCCCTTCGCGTTCGCGGTGAACCCGACCGGCGAGACCCTCGAGCTTCACGCGATCGGCGGTCCGTTCGACGGCGTCGCATACATGTTCGGCCCGTTCGGGAACTGCGTGCCGTACACCCCCGCGAGCGACCGCGTGTTGTACGACGTGGGGCCTCTCCTTCCCGACGACACGTTCGTCGGTGCCGTACCGTTCGGAGCGCGATGAAGGCGAGCGCCGTCTTCCTCGTGCTCGCCGCGTGCGCGTCGCCGACGACCGCACCCTCGATCGAGAAGGTGCGTCCGCCGTGGGGCCCGATGACCGGCGGCACGACGATCGAGCTGCTCGGCAATGACTTCGATCCCGACGTCAACCGCGTGTTCATCGGCGGTCGCGAAGCGCCCGTCGCGCGCACGATCGACGAGCAGCACCTCGAGGTCGTGATCCCACCGAGCGATCTCGCGGGCGATGCGGAGATCCTCGTCGTGACGCCGCACGACAACGTGATCGCGACCGACAAGTTCCGCTACAGCGAGCCTCCCACGATCGACAGCGTCTCGCCCGACCGGATCGTCCTGTCCGCGTTACCGGCCACGGTGACCGTTCGCGGCAGTGGCTTCGCCGACGAAGCAGCCGGCACTCCGACGGTCCTCGTGAACGGGCAACCGTTGCCCGACGTGACCGTTCGCAACGACACCGTCCTCACGTTCGAGGCGCCACCGGGTGTCGCTCTCTCGCGCGCGTCGATCGACGTGATCAATGCTCGCGGCTCGACGAGCGCGCGCGGATTCCGGTACGCGGTCAGCGAGCACCCGGGGCTCCTCGCGTTCACCCAGGGCTCGGGGACGTTCGCGACGTTCTACGACTCGGTGACCGGCGAAGCGACCGACATCCCCAGCGTCTCGAGCTCCAGCCGGTGCATCTACGGCGTCATCGGAGATGGGGACGGTACGTACTGGGTGAGTGACTACTGCCTCCAGGGCAGCCAATGGGGCTTCGGTCGCCTCGATCTCTCGACGCAGACGGTGGTCGACGTGATCGTGACCAACCGCCTCTATCCGACGATCGCGCGCCATCGCGGAGCGCTCTACGCGATCGAATACTCGACCAATCGCTTCGGCACGCTCGCTCCGACCGGGGACTCGTTCGCGTGGATCGGATCGACCACGGTCCAGTGCTGTGACTACGGTCTCGCGTCAGACGACAGCACGTTGTGGATCGTCGCCCGCCTTGCCGGCGTCCTCTCGATCGCGACGATCGATCCGGACACCGGAACGATCGGGACGCCAATCCCCCTCGTTCCACCGACGTCGGTGATCGATACGCGATGGTATGCAGGAGCGATCTACGCGGTGACGAACAACGGAATGCTCGTGACGATCGATCCCGCGACGGGTGTGGTCACGGAGCTCGTGTATGTCGGGACGTCGTACGGGCTCGAAGTGTTCGAGTAGCCAGCGAACGTTGAGCTACCCTCGCGCCATGATCGCGATCCTCGGTACGGGTCTCCTCGGTTCGGGCTTCACACGCGCGCTGCGCAAACAGGGCCACGACGTGCGCGTCTGGAATCGCACGCCCGAGAAGGCACGCGCGCTCGCGGACACGGGCGCGATGCCCGTCGGCGACGCGGCCGAAGCGGTGCGTGGAGCCGAGCGGATCCACGTCGTGGTCTCCGATGATTCCGCGGTCGATTCCGTGCTCGAAGCCGCGAAGCTCGAGAGCGGTGCGCTCGTCATCGACCACTCGACGACCTCCACCGCCGGAGCACGCGAGCGCACCGCACGCTGGCGCGCCCGCGGCGTGACCTATCTCCACGCACCGGTGTTCATGGGTCCGCAGAACGCGGCCGAGTCGACCGGCTTGATGCTCGTCTCCGGCGATCGTGCCGTCGTCGAGAGCGTCTCGCCGACGCTGCGTCCGATGACGGGCAAGCTCGTCGACCTCGGCGAGCGCGTCGATGGCGCCGCCGCGTTCAAGCTGCTCGGCAACCTGTTCTTGATGGCGCTCGCGGCGGGGTTCATGGACATGCTCGCGTTGGGACGCGCGATGGGCGTGTCACCCGCGGAGGTCGGCTCGCTGTTCGAGCACTTCAATCCCGGCGCGCAGGTGCCGGCGCGGTTCAAGCGGCTGACCGATGCGGCCTACGAGAATCCTTCGTGGGAGCTCGCGATGGCTCGCAAGGACGCACGCCTCATGCAGCACGAGATGGGGAGCCACGCGCTCGAGATGTTGCCCGTCGTCGTCGAGCGCATGGATGCGGCGATCGCGGCCGGCGAAGGCAACCTCGACTGGACCGTGATCGCGCGCGACCTCATAAGATAGAGCGCGCGACCTCATAAGATAGAGCGACCGACCTCGCGGCGCGATGTGACACGAATGTTCTGCGCCATTTCGCCGGAGCAGACGGCTATGCTGCGTCGACGTGGTTCGTGATCCCGACGACCCCGACAACCTGTCGGCGCCCCCGTCGCTGGCGGATTCGTTCGAGCGCTTGCTCGCGGAGCCGGCCGATATGCTCGCCGCTCCGCTCACCCCGGGGACGATCGTCGTCGGTCGGTACGAGGTGATCGAACGCATCGGTGCGGGCGCGATGGGCATGGTCTACCTCGCGATGGATCGCGACCTCGAGCGCAAGATCGCCCTCAAGCTTCACAAGAAGCGCGCCGGCACCGAGCAACTCCGGCGCGAAGCGCTCGCGATGGCGCGTCTCGCGCACCCCAACGTCGTGACCGTGTTCGAGGTCGGCGAGCACGACGGCCGTACGTTCGTCGCGATGGAGTACGTCGCCGGCACCACGTTGCGCCAATGGCTCGCGGCGGAGCACCGAACACCGAACGAGATCATCGACATCCTGATATCGGCCGGCGAAGGCTTGATCGCGGCCCACGACGCGAAGCTCGTGCATCGCGACTTCAAGCCCGAGAACGTGTTGATCGGACGCGACGGACGCGCGCGCGTCAGCGATTTCGGTCTCGCGCGCGAGTCGGGAAACGAGATCGGCGGCGCGCCCGGAGGAACCGGCGCGGCGACCGGTATCGCGGGAACGCCCGCGTACATGGCACCGGAGCAAGCGCTCGGCATCTCCGTCGACGCGCGCGCGGATCAATACGCGTTCTGCGGTGTCGCGTGGGAAGCCCTCGTCGGTCCGTGGCCGCGCACGGACAAGGCAACGAAGCAGCCGCACATTCGCCGCGTGCTCGAGCGCGGTCTCGCAAAGGATCCGTCGGCCCGGTATCCGACGATGCGCGCACTGCTCGCAGCACTGCGCGGCGCGATATCGCGAGGTCACATCGTGCTCGGCGCGATCGCCGTCGCGCTGCTCGTCGTCGCGAGCGCGGTCGCGTTCGCGTGGCCCGCGTCGACAACCGCCGTCTCGTGCGACACG
>Ga0154020_10006760_pt1 | contig 13434 bp, 7 predicted proteins | sample Klosneuvirus_201_FD_109709 | JGI IMG/M metagenome (GOLD analysis project Ga0154020, IMG submission 109709) | Active sludge microbial communities from wastewater, Klosterneuburg, Austria - Klosneuvirus_20160825_MG | ecosystem: Engineered > WWTP > Aerobic digester > Activated sludge | place... | reverse complement strand
GGCAAAGGGACCGGAAGCCGAGCGGAAGATGTACACCACCTTCCTGGCGTCGACGTTCCGGACGCTCCGGTTCGGCACGAACGACGCCCATGCGCGCGGCATGGCCGTCCAGCTGAACTACCTCCTCGACAAGGGCGGTTTCGTGGTCAATCGGGACGGCACGTTCGCCGTGAGCTTCGCGAGGATCAAGGACGCCGTGAAGGCGCTCTGCCACGACCTCCTCACGCTGGAGGCGACCGGCGACCACGCGAAGACGAAGCGGATGTTCGCCCGGCTCGGGGTCGTGAGGCCGCCGGTGAAGCGCGTCCTCGACGCGCTGAAGGACGTCCCCACCGACATCGAGCCGCTGTTCGTCTCGGCCGACAGGTTGGCGCCGGCGGCACGGTAGGACCCCGGCAAATGCATCCCGCCGCCTCCTTCGCGATCCTCACCCTCCTCGCCGGCGCTCCTCCGTCCCCGACTCCAGCGGGCGCCGCCACGGTCCAGGGCGTGCGCAACTTCGCCAGGGTGTCTCCCGTCCTGTACCGGGGCGCCCAGCCGACCCGCGCCGGCTTCCTCGCGCTCCGGGACCTCGGGGTCAAGACCATCGTCGACCTGAGGAGTGTTCACAGCGACGCGAAGAGGCTGAAGGGGACCGGCCTCGATCACTACCGTATCCGGACGCACCAGTGGAATCCCGAGACGGAAGACGTGGTCAGGGCGCTGAAGGTGATCCTGACGCCCGAGCACCAGCCCGTCTTCGTCCACTGTCAGGCCGGACAGGATCGGACCGGGCTGATCGTCGCCGTCTACCAGATCCTCGAAGGGGGCAGGAGCGTCGACGAGGCGATCAAGGAGCGGAGGGCGTTCGGCGCGAAGGCCATCTGGGAGGAGAACGAGGATTACCTGGAGCGCCTCCGCGATCCGAAGGCCGTGAGCGAGCTCCGCGCCTCGATCGCGGCCGCCCCGCCGCCCGAAGTCGCACCCGGCGTTCGATTCCGCTAGAGTCCCGGTCGAGAGGGCGTCGACAATGAATCAGCTGGGCACGGACGGGCTCGAGGGTGCGACCGTCGGCCGGCGTCTCGTCGAGCTGCACGAGCGGATCCGCGCCGAGTTCCCGCAGGTCGGGCGCGTGTCGGCGGCTCTCTACGACCCGACCACCGACCTCCTCTCCACGTTCGTCCACTCGACGGAGGACCCGGCGTCCCTGTCGTGCGACGAGACCCGCCTCTCGGAGCTGCCGTCCCTTCGCGAGCTGGGTGAGGCGCGGAGGCCGCGGGTCCTCGCCGGCCCGAGCGGCCCCCTGGACTCGCCGGCAGCCGCCCGAGGAATCGCCCCGGGCAACGGCTACAAGTCCAGCTACACGATCCCCTTCTACTACCACGGCACCCTCAGAGGCTTTCTCTTCTTCGACTCGGACGAGCCCGACAGCTTTCCCCCGGAGGTGGCGCGGCACATCCGCGTCCTCGCCGACCTCACGGCCGAGGTCCTGCTGCGGAGCCTCGAGCGCGTCGGCGTCTTCCGCTCGACCCTCCACCTCATGGCCTCCCTCTCGCGGTTTCGCGACGCGGAGACCGGAGATCACCTCTTTCGCGTCTCCCACTATGCCCGCCTGATCGCGCGGAACCTCCCCGCGGCGCCCGATCGTTCCGACGAGCTGTCCGAGTTCATCTTCCTCTTCACGCCGGCCCACGACATCGCCAAGATCGCCATCCCGGATTCGATCCTGTGCAAGCCGGGAGCGCTGACACCGGTCGAGCGGGCGATCATGGAGAAGCACGTGACGATGGGGCTCTCGATGGTCGACAAGATCGTCGTCGACACCGCGCTCGCCGACATGCCGCAGCTCTCGATGCTCCGGAACATCGTCCTCCACCACCACGAGCGGCTCGACGGCTCCGGCTACCCGAACGGTCTCTCGGGCGACGCGATCCCGCTCGAGGCCCGGATCGTCGGCGTGGCCGACGTCTTCGACGCGCTGCGGAGCCCGCGCCCCTACAAGGAGCGCTGGACGTCGGAGCGGGCTCTCGAATACCTCCACGGTCGCCGCGGCCGCGACTTCGACCCCGCCTGCGTCGACGCGCTGCTGTCCCAGAGCGACCTGCTCGAGGCGATCGCGGGCGGCGTCGCGGGCGAGCCCCGGTAGCCTGGGAACAGAGGAATCCTCCTGGTCGCGGCAGGACGCCGCGGCCGGAATCGCCGGGTCGACCCCGCGGCGCGTGGCTGCGACTCAGTCTGGCTACCTGGAGGCCGGGTTCCGGGCTAGGATGCCCGCAACGTATCGGAGGCGTCCATGACTCTTCTCGCCCTGCGGCTCTCGCTCCTTGCGCCTCTCGCCCTCGCGTCCCTCGCGCCGGCCCAACCGCTCCTGACCTATGCGGGCGGCGGCACCGACGACGGCAAGCTGGCGACGACCATCTCGTTCCAGGCGCTCCGGAACGTCACGGTGGACGCCGCCGGGAACGTCTACGTCGTCGACTCGGACGCGAGCCTCGTCCGGCGCGTCGACGCGCGGACCGGCCTGATCTCGACGGTGGCCGGGAACGGTCGCCACGGGTACGGGGGCGACGGCGGTCCCGCGACGAGCGCGACGTTCAGCCACCCGTCGGGCGTCGCGATCGACGCCTCGGGGAACCTCTTCATCTCCGACACGTCCAACGGACGGATCCGGCGAGTCGACGCCGCGACGGGGCTCGTGCAGACGATCGCGGGCGGCGGCAACCCCGCCGACGGCGTAGGCGACGGCGGCCCGGCCACCGCGGCGGGGCTCGACAGCCCGTGGGGGATCTCCCTCGACGGACACGGCAACCTCTACATCGGCAGCACGGGCTCTCGCGTCCGGAGGGTGAGCCTGGCCTCCGGGACCATCGTCACCGTGGCCGGGATCGGGGTGGACGGGTTCGACGGGGACGGCGGCGCCGCGACCGCGGCGAAGGTCAACCGCCCGATCTCGGTGGTCGCGGACCAGACGGGGAACGTCTTCATCGCGGACGCCGCCAACAACCGGATCCGGCGCGTCGACGCGGCGACGGGTGTGATCGAGACGCTCGCCGGGACGGGCCAGACCGACTTCGCGGGGGACGGCGGACCGGCGCTCCAGTCGACGCTCTCCTACCCGTCGGCTCTCGCGCTCGACGCGGCCGGAAGGAACCTCTACATCCTCGACACGTTCCACGCCCGGATTCGAAAGATCGCGCTCGACACCAGGACGATCACGACCGCCGTGGGCGGCGGCAGCCGCGAGGACGACGGAGCGCCGGCGGCGGAGGTCTCGATCGGCTACTACCCGCTCGGGATGACCCTCGACGGTTCGGGGAGCATCTACTGGGCCGACAGCCGGGTCCGGCGCCTGTCGGTCTCGACCGGGACGGTGACCACCCTCGCCGGCGGCGGCAGCTACGTGGGCGACGGGCTCGCCGCCACTCAGGCGATCTTCCGGGTCCCGGACGGCCTCGCGATCGACCCGCGGAACGGGAACCTCCTCATCGCCGACTCGTACGCCTCGCGCATCCGCCAGGTGTCGGCCGCCACGAAGGCGATCTCGACCGTGGCGGGCGACGGAACCTTCAACTCGCTGTCGTACGGGGTGGACGTCGCGGTCGATGCCGCGGGCAACCTCTACGTGGCTTCCTACAACGGCGGCTACATTCTGAGGAAGGACGCGCAGAGCGGGGCGACCGCGGTCTACGCTGGAGGGGGCAGTCCCGCCGACAACGTGGGGGACAACGGCCCCGCCACCTCGGCCCGCCTCTACAACCCGCGCGGCATCGGCCTCGACGCCGCCGGGAACCTCTACATCGCCGATCTCGGCGGCAACCGGATCCGGCGCGTGGACGCGGCGACGCGCATCATAACGACCGTCGCGGGCACCGGGAAAGGCGCAGGCCAGTACGCGGCCGGCGACTTCACGGGCGACGGCGGCCCCGCAACTTCCGCCGACCTGAGCGACCCGTACGACGTGGCCGTCGACACCGCGGGGAACGTCTTCCTGACCGATCAGCGCAACAATCGGATCCGGCGGGTCGATCGGAGCGGCATCATCACGACGGTCGCCGGGAGCGGCACCACCGGATCGGAGGGTGGCGGATTCTCTGGCGACGGCGGCCCCGCGACGCAGGCCGTCATGTACTTCCCGACTCGCCTCACCTTCGACGCATCCGGAAACCTTTATGTCTCGGGAAACAGCCGCGTCCGGCGGATCGACAGGGCGACCCAGGTGATCACCACGATCGCCGGAAACGGGGCCGGAGGCTCCGCCGCGGACGGCGGGCTCGCCACCGCCTCGCCCCTCGACGGGCCCCTCGGCGTGGTCGTGGACCCGTCCGGCACCATCTACATAGCCGAATCCGGCAACAACCGGGTGAGGGTCATCCCGACGAGCGGCTGTGCGTTGCCCGTCATCTCGGCCCAGCCGAGGGGTAGCACGATCATCAGCGGTTTCGCGGCCGTCCTCACGGTCGAGGTGACGTCCACAGGAACGCCCACCTACCAGTGGTACCGGGGCCTATCGGGCGACACCTCCGCTCCCGTCTCGGGCGCCACGTCTCCCACCTTCACGACGCCGCCGCTCGCCGCGACGACGACCTACTGGGTCCGCGTCCGGAACGATTGCGGCCCCGTCGACAGTGACGCCGCCACCGTCACCGTCGCGGGCCTCCTCGCCGACGTCTCGCTCGCGATGGAGGCGGGCCCCGAGCCCGTCCCTTCAGGCGGACGCCTGACGTACACGCTGACCGCTCGGAACAACGGTCCCACGGCGGCGACCGGCGTCGTCATCGCCGACACGCTTCCGACCGGCGTGACGCTCGTCTCCTCCACGGCCTCGCAGGGAAGCTGCACGGGGAGCGGCACGCTCACCTGCTCGCTCGGCAACCTGGTCCAGGGGGCCGAGGCGAGGGTCACGATCGTCATCAGCCCGACCCAGATCGGCACGATCCTGAACCTGGCCCGCGTCTCCGCCACGGAAACCGACCCGAACGAGGAGAACAACTCGGCGCAGAGGACCTCGACCGTCAGCCCGGCCACCTCCGCCGACGTGGCGATCGGCCAGAGCGCCTCTCCGAGCCCGGCACGGGTCCAGGGGCTCCTCACGTACACGCTCTTCGTCGCAAACAACGGGCCCGCGGGCTCCACGAACGTGAGCGTGGTCGACACGCTCCCCACCGGCGCCACGTTCGTATCGGCCTCGGCGCTCCTCGGAACGTGCGCCGGAACGGGCCCCGTCACCTGCACGATCGGCTCCCTCGCCGCGGGCGTCTCCACGACCGTGACGATCGTCGTCCGCGCAACGACCGAAGGGACCTTGCTCAACGTGGCCACCGTCACCGCCGCGCAGGGGGATCCGGTGGCCGACAACAACAGGTCGGCGCTGGACGTGCCCGTGCTGTCGAACACGGCCGCGTGCCCGGCCTCACCGCCCACGATCCTCGCCTCGCCGCGCGGCGTCGTCCGCGCTGGCGACACCTTCACGGTCTCGTGGTCCGACGTCTACGGTCCAACCGATCCGGACGGCCTCTATCGCGCCCAGCTCTCGAGCTCGGCCGACTTCGCCGCGGGGAGCCTTCTGCGCGACCTGACGACGCGCAACCTCTCGCTCAGCTACCCGACAGCCTCGGGCGGCGCGGCCACGACGCTCTACTTCCGGATCTCGTCCGTTGCCGGCTGCGGAACGGCGGGAGCCTTCTCGCCGAGCGTCTCGATCAGCGTGGCGCCGAATCCGCCCTCGATCATCGTCACCGAGGGACAGTCGCCGCCCTGGACGGTCGCACCGAACCAGCTCCCTCCTGCCGCCACGATCCGGTTCAAGAACATCGGCGCTTCCTCGACACCCGTCACGTTCCGCTCGTCCGGCGCGTTCTTCACCTACTCGCCCGGCACCGCGGTGATGGCGCCGGGGCAGGAGATCGCCGTCACGCTCACCCCGCTCGCCGGCTCCGCCGCGACGAACGGTAGCCAGTCCGGCCTCCTGACGGCCGACTGGACAGCGGCGTCCGTCACGCAGTCCGTCTATCTCACGGTCACGAGCACCACCTCGCGCGGGAGCAAGCCGAAGGTGGACCAGGACGAGGTGCTCCTCGTGAAGCCCTCCGGACCCGGGAGCCGGGGCGCGCTCGCCACCTCGGAGTCGTCCGTCACGCTGACGAACTCGGGCACGCAGCCGATCTTCCTCGTCCCGTCCGTCGGTCCCGGCGGCGCCTGGCTGAAGCTCGACGCCTCACAGTTCGCGACGCCGCTCGCGCCAGGGCAAACGCGTGTGCTGACGATCGGCAGCGATCCGTCGAGAATCACCCCGGCCGACTATCCGCTCCCCATCTGGACCGTCCTCACCGTGTCGGCGGCCGGCGGCGATCCGACCGATTCCGTTCAGGTGAAGATCTTCTACACCGAGGAGACCGCCGTCGGCTCCGGCGCCGGCCGCGGCTTCCTGACGGGCGGGGCCTCGTCGTTCATCGTCCCCACTGCCGTCCACGCCACGGGCGCAGGCAACACCACGTTCACGTCGGACGGCTGGCTCCGGAACCTGAGCCCCGACCCGGTGACGTTCGACGTCTTCGCCACGCCGTCCGGACAGGACGGGCAGGTGAACGCGCTCAAGGTGACCCAGACGATCTCCGGGTTCTCGACGGTGCGTCTCTTCGACTTCATACAGTCCCTGTTCGGAGCCACCAGTCTCGCGGGGCCCGTCGAGATCCGCTCGGCCGACGCCGCGCAGCTGTCGGTGCGGACGACCGCCTCGGGTCTCCCCGGAACGGGTGACGCCTCGTCGCGGTACGGGACCGAGATCGCGGTCTACGGCGCGGGTACCGGCACCGGCACCGGCCAGGCGCCCCTGATTCTGACCGGCATCAAGGACAACGCCGCCTACCGGCTCAACCTGATCCTGTCGGAGACCACCGGCACCACCACGGTCGTGAACCTCCGACTGTTCGACAGCGACGGCAACCAGCTGGCGGCCAAGCCGTTCACGGTACCGGCCCTCGGGAACATACAGTTCCGTTTGAACTCGAATGAGGGGCTCGGCATCCCGGAGGCGTCGTTCGAGGCCGCCTCCCTCCTCGTCGAGCCGGTCAGCGGCAGCGGACGAGTTGTGGCCATCGGGACGCTCATCGACAACGTCTCGCAGAGCTTCCAGGGGCTCACGGGTCGCACCCTGGGGACCGCCCCGGCCGGTGCCCGCGCGGCCAAGGGCCGGCCGCTTGCAGCAGCCCCCGTTCCGCGCGTGATTCCGTCCATCGTCCACGCGTCCGGCATCGGCGCCTACTTCACGACGGAGCTCTCGATCACGAACGGCACGGCGTCTCCCGCGCAGCTCCGGCTCGTCTATGAATACTCGGGCTCGATCAGCGGCACCGCCACCGCCGAGGTCACGGTGAAGGGGCGCGGGTCGCTGCCAGCCCTCAAGAGCCGCGACGCCGTCGTCAACCTCTTCGGCCTGCCGGCCGACTCGAACACGTCCGGACCGATGCGAATCGAGGGCCCCGGCGTCGGCCAGGTCATCTCGCGCGCCACGGTCTCCACCCCCGTCGACCTCAACAACCCGGCCCTGGGAGTCAAGGGAACCGAGTTCCAGAGCTACTCGAGCCTCTCGCCCGAGGCCGTCGGCATCGCCAAGACGCCCGTCGCCATCTACCCCGGAATGCAGAAGTACACCGGCATCCGCACCAACATCATCCTGGCCGAGGTGAGCGGTCAGCCCGCCCGCGTGAGGATGCGGCTGATCAACGGCACCACGGGAGGCGTCATCTCCGAGCTCGAACGGTCGTTCAACGCCTGGGAGCGGACCCAGATCAACGACATGTGGAACAGCGACAGCGGCTTCGGCGTGGGAGGCGCGGCCTTCGACAAGGTGTCGATCTCGCTCGAGCCGATCGGCTCCGAGCCCGGACGGGTCGTCGGCGCGCTGGCCGTCATCGACAACGTGACGAACAGCTCCAAGATCCTCGTTCTCGCGCCCCCCGGCCCGCCGCAGTCGGATGGGATCGGGTTCTGACACCACGGCCCCTTTGCGACTCGCGCTGCTGTCCGACATCCACGGCAACCTCCACGCACTCCGCGCGGTGCTGGAGGACGCCAGTCTATTTCCGCGTGAACGTGTAGACACCTGACGGGTCGGTCTGCTTCAGCGCGATGACGCGCAGGACGACCTCGAACTTCAGGCCGGTCGGCGTCTCGTAGGTGCCGGTGTACTGGCGCAGGGTCGCCTCGGCGGTGAGCTCCTTCGGGACGCGCCGCGTGTCGTGGCGGGTGATCCCCGACCGGTGGGAGAGCATGTCGCGCACGGTGACGGTGGCGTTGAGCTCGTCGTTGAAGAACTGGATGGTCGGCACGAAACTTGCCCGCTCTCGATTGCGCGCTGCGGGCAGCTCACCCTACTTCGCGGGGAAGTCCGCCGCGAACGTCACGTTGTACAGGTAGCTGAAGCCCTTGCTCGTCTTGTAGGGCTCCGAGATGTAGGCGGTCCCCTCGATCCCCTTCTTGTCGAGCCTCTTCGACTTGAACTTGTTCTCGCTCCCCTTGAAGTAGCCCCGGAAGTACATGCCGTCGGCATGGTGGACGACGAGGTGCGACGGCTCGCTGCTCCTGTCGATGCAGAGGACGATCCCCTGGACGCCGGGCGCGAACGAGTAGCCGAACTCGCTCGGCTTCGCGGTCGGCCTCGCGTCTGGCGGGAGCGGCTTGTCGGTCAGGACGACCATCACGTCGTCGTCCGTGTCGGTGAGCGTGTTCTTCTGACCCGGGACGGCATAGGCGTGGATAAGCTTGACCGCCTTGCCGTTCAGCGACAGCTCGCCCTCCGCCTTGCCAGGCTGGAGGGCTCGGGCGGGCGCAGCGAGGACGGCGAGGACGGCGAGCCCGACGAGGACGATGAGCGGGGTTCCGTGTAGAAAACGCATGGGCCTCCTTCAGCAGCTCTCATATTTCCAGTTACGCCTCTTCCCTTCCGCCTCGTCTCGTCCCGTTTGGCCTCGGTGATCCACTCGACGCACCAGCTCTAGGCCCGACGCACCGCGTCCGCCCAGAGCCCACGCTTCTCCTTCGACTCCGCCGCGTCCCCGCCCGGCGTGAAGGTTCGCTCCACGCGCCACGAGCGCGCGAGCTCATCGACGGAGCCCCACAGCCCGATGCCGAGCCCCGCGAGGAACGCGGCGCCGAGCGCCGTGGTCTCCAGATGCTGCGGCCGGACGCACGGCACGCCGAGGAGATCGCACTGCAGCTGCATCAGGAGGTCGTTGCGGGCCGCGCCGCCGTCCACGCGGAGCTCGGCCAGGGGACGGCCGGCGTCGTCAGACATCGCGTCGAGGATGTCCGCCACCTGGTGCGCGACTCCCTCGAGGACGGCGCGGGCGATGTGGGCCCGGGTGGTGCCGCGCGTGAGTCCCGAAAGGAGCCCCCGCGCGTCCGGACGCCAGTGCGGCGCGCCCAGCCCGACGAGGGCGGGGACGAAGACGACGCCGCCGCTGTCGGGAACCGAGGCCGCGAGGGCCTCCACGTCGGCGCTCGACGAGATCAGCCCGAGGCCGTCGCGCAGCCACTGCACCGCGGCCCCCGCCACGAACGCGCTCCCCTCCACGGCGTACGTCGTCTCGCCGGCGAAGCGCCACGCCACCGTCGAGAGGAGGCCGTGGCGCGACACGGCGACCTTCGGCCCCGCGTTCAGGAGGACGAACGCGCCCGTTCCGTACGTACACTTCGCCATCCCCGGCACGACGCAGACCTGGCCGAAGAGCGCGGCCTGCTGGTCTCCCGCGAGGCCGGCGATCGGGATCCCGTCCGGGAGGAAGCCGGCCCCCTTCGTCACGGCCACGGTCCCGCTGCAATCGACGATCTCGGGCAACGCGCGCGCCGGCACCTGGAACAGCTCGCAGAGCTCCTCGTCCCAACGGAGCCGCTCGAGGTCGAAGAGGAGCGTCCGCGACGCGTTCGAGACGTCGGACACGTGCGCCCCGCCCGACAGGCGGAAGACGAGCCAGCTCTCCACCGTGCCGAGCCGGAGGGCACCCGCCGCCGCGGCCTCCCGCGCGCCGGTGACGCGGTCGAGGAGCCACTCCGCCTTCGTGGCGGAGAAGTACGGGTCGAGGAGGAGGCCCGTCCGCGCGCGGATCATCGGCTCGTGTCCCGCCTCGCGCAGCGCGTCACAGCGGCCGGACGTCCGCCGGTCCTGCCAGACGATCGCGCGGTGGACGGCCCGGCCCGTGGCGGCCTCCCACAGCAGCGTCGTCTCGCGCTGGTTCGTGATGCCGACGGCGGCGACGCGCGAGACGTCGACGCCGTCGAGGACCGACGTGACCGCCGCCGCCACGGAGCTCCACAGCTCCTCGGCGTCGTGCTCGACGAGCCCGGGCGCCGGGAAGTGGTTCGGCACGTCGACGGTCCGGCCGGCGACCACGCGGCACGCCCGGTCGACGAGGAGCGCCGTCGTCCCCGTCGTCCCCTGGTCGATCGCCAGGATCAGCTCCGGCATCGGGTCACTTCGAAAGCGGCTTCCCTTCGGCATCGAGCTTCACGATCTCGCCCAGGTTCAGCTCGCGGATCCCCGCCTCGATCTTCGACACGTCGCCGACGAGGAGGAGCGCCGCCTTGCCCGGCACCGCATAACGCGCCGCCGCAGCGTTCACCGCCGTGAGCGGGACCTTCCCCGTCTCCTCGGCCTCCCGGCGCAGCTCGGTCATCGGGAGCCCGTTCGCCCAGAGGTCCCCGATCTGCTGCGCGACGCGCCCCAGCGACTCGAACTGCTGCGCGTAGCCGCGGATCCGGTTCGCGCGGGCGTCCGTCAGCTCCTTCTCGGTGATCGGCTTCTCGCCCGAGAGCGCCTTCAGCTCCTTCACGAACTCGGCCACGGACTCCTCCGTCTTGTTGGTCTGCACGCCGCCCGAGGCCGTCCACGAGCCCGCGGCCGACAGGAGGCTCGGGTTCGAGAAGACGCCGTACGAGTAGCCCTTGTCCTCGCGGAGGTTCAGGTTCAGGCGCGTGCCGAAGCCGCCGCCCCACACCGCGTCGGCCAGGCGCAGCGCGAAGTAGTCATCTGTCTTCCGCTTCGGGCCCGGCAGGATCTGGGTCACCACGGTCTGCGCCGCGTCCTGGCGGTCGACGAGGTAGACCTTCCCCGCGCCCGCCGGCTGCGGCGCCGGAATGGCCACGGACGGCGGAGCGCCGCCGCTCCAGCCGCCGAACGCCTGACGCGCCAGCTCCGTCGCCTCGGCCAGCGTCACGTCGCCCACGAGGATCAGGGCGGCGCCGCCCGGCTTCCAGTACGTCGCGTGGAGCTTCGCGAGGTCGGCCCGCGTGATCGCGGCGACCGTGGACGGCAGGCCGCGGCTCGGCCGCCCATACGGGTGCGTGGAGCCGAAGGCGATCATCGGCCCGATCCGCGCCGCGAGGGCATTCGGGTTGTTCGCCTCCTGGGAGAGTCCGTCGAGCGCCCGTTTCCTCTCGCGCTCGATCTCGGCGTCGGGGAAGGTCGGGTTCAGCACGGTGTCGGCCACGATGCCGAGCGCCGCCCCGGCGTTCCGCTTCAGGACGTCGAGCGAGACGAGCGCGTACTCGCGGGCCGCGAAGCTGTTCAGCGCCGTCCCGAGGTTGCCCAGCGCGTCCTCGATCTCGAGCGCCTTCCTCGTCTTCGTCCCGAGCTTGAACGTCCGTGCCACGAGGGTGGCCGTCCCCTCCTTGCCGGCCGCGTCGGCCACGCTCCCCGCGCGCAGCACCAGCCCCACGGCGACCTTCGGCAGCTCGGGGCGCTCCACCACGAAGAGCTCGAGCCCGTTCGGGAGCTTCGCGGTCTTGACGTCGGGCGCGCGGAACGGCGCGTCGGGCTTGGTGGCCGGGGCCTTGCTGCGGTCCAGGGCGGGCGCGTCGGCCCGTCCGCCGGTCTCGGGATGGAAGCGGACGACCAGGCGGTTCGGTGTGTCGAGCCAGCGGGCCACGGAACCCTTCACGTCGGCCGGGGTGACGCGGCGGTACCGGGCCACGTCGTCCTCGAACCTCCCGGGCTCGCCGAGGTAGGTGGCGTAGCGGTTCAGTCCGTCGGCCTTGCCGCCGAAGCCGCCGATCCGCTCGAGCCCCGAGACGAAGTCGGACTCGAACTTCGTCTTCGCCCGCTCGGTCTCCTCGACCGAGGGTCCGTCCTTGGCAAGGCGCGCGATCTCGCTCGCGACGAGCGTCTCGATCTCGCGGAGCGACGAGCCCGGCCGCGCCGTGGCGATCACGGTGAACTCGCCGGCGATCTCCTTCGCGTTGTTGAACGACTGGACCGCGGTGCAGAGCTGCCGGTCATAGACGAGGACCTTCTGCAGGCGCGACGAGAGCCCGTCCGTCAGGACGCTGGCGGCGACGTCGAGCTCGGCCTCGCCCGCCTCGAAGAAGGCCGACGTGGGCCACGTGATGTAGACGCGCTCCTGCGGGACGCGGTCCTTCGCCTCGACGACGCGCTCACCCACCAGCGTGGGGATGTTCCGGCCGGGCCGATCGAGCGCCGGACCCGCGGGAATGCCGCCGAAGTACTTCGCGACGAGCGCCTTCGCCTCGACCGCGTCGAAGTCCCCCGCGATGACGAGCGACAGGTTGTTCGGCGTGTAGTAGGTCTTGAAGAACTCCTTCACGTCGTCCATCGAGGCCGCCGTCAGGTCTTCGTGGCTCCCGATGACCGTCCACGAGTACGGGTGCCCGGCCGGATAGAGGTTCTCTGTGATCAGCTTGAACGCTCGCCCGTACGGCTGGTTCTCGAGCCCCTGCCGGCGCTCGTTCTTCACCACGTCGCGCTGGTTGTCGAGCTTCTCCTTCGTCAGCGCCTCGGGGAGCGTGAGGAGCCGGTCCGACTCGAGCCACAGGATCGCCTCGAGGCTTCCGGACGGCGCCGTGATGAAGTAGTTCGTCCGGTCGTTGTTCGTCGTGCCGTTCACGCCCCCTTCCCGGAGGTTCGCGCCGAGCTTTTCCGCGTACGCGAGGTACTTCTCCGACGCGTTCTTCGAGCCCTGGAACATCATGTGCTCGAAGAGGTGCGCGAAGCCCGTCCGGCCCGGCTTCTCGTTCTTCGAGCCGACGTGGAACCACTCGTTCACGTGGACCATCGGGAGCTTCCGGTCGACGTGCAGGATGACGCGCAGCCCGTTCGGCAGCGTGTACGTCTCGAAGGACACCTTCGGCATCGCGCCCGACGGCGCGGCCGCCGGCGCCGCGGCGACGGAATGCGCCGCGTTCACTGCCGCGGCGACGGAAGGCGCCGCGTTCACTGCCGCAGCGACGGAAGGCGCCGACACGACGACCGCGCACGCGAAAAGCACCTGGATGAACTCGCCTGACTTCCTCATCTGAAGAGCTCCTTCTTGCTGACGTGTTTCGCCAAGCATACGACTCCCGGACCCGCAGACCCCGGCACGGCCGCATTCCGCGCTGCCGGAAGGCGCGCACGTGGGAGTTCCGGCAACTCGGTATAGGCTTGCCCGCATGCCTGACACGCTT
>Ga0154020_10006759_pt1 | contig 13434 bp, 11 predicted proteins | sample Klosneuvirus_201_FD_109709 | JGI IMG/M metagenome (GOLD analysis project Ga0154020, IMG submission 109709) | Active sludge microbial communities from wastewater, Klosterneuburg, Austria - Klosneuvirus_20160825_MG | ecosystem: Engineered > WWTP > Aerobic digester > Activated sludge | place... | reverse complement strand
GTGACTTAACGCAAGTATATGTTTTAGGTATGCAGATTGCATCCAGCTCCAAATCGTTGCCTTGTGCTTTTTGCGCGGCTGGGGATGTCGCTTTGCTGGTCAACCCACTGCACGGAGGGGACCGGGGTTCGGCAATCGCGCCCAAGCAGACTCCGCGCCGGGTTTTGGGGGTGGCGCTTGGGGCGAGCGTGGCACCGGGAGGGTTCCCGTGCAAATGATTGAGTCAAATTTGGCGGAACTGCAGGGGCTTTATGGCCCCTTTGGTTTTCCCGAGCGTTTACTGCAGAAAATCTGGTTGCGAGGCGAGTATTTGGGTCACTCTGCGCGATTGGCCGATGGTCGGACGCTTCGCGTGCTTGCGCCGGGTCGATGGAACCAATTGGGAGGTCCGGATTTCAAGCTGGCCCGTTTGGACATCGATGGCCGGCGGATTACCGGGGATGTCGAATTGCACTTGCGCGAGGCGGATTGGCGGACGCACGCGCACGCATCGGATCCAGCCTACGACGAGGTGGTGCTCCACGTGGTTCTATTTCCGACAGATTGCACGACGACCGTTGGGCGGGATGGCCGCCTGATCCCGTTGCTGGTACTCCTTCCCCTCCTGACGCGGGGTTTGGAGGATTATGCAGAGGATGATGTCGTGGAGCGATTCGCCAATCGTTCCCACTCGCGCGCCTTGGAAGTGCTCGGGGCGCTGCCGGAAGCCGAGCGGCTTCGGCAACTCCGCCAGGAGGCGGAGCGGCGTTGGGAACAGAAAACGCGTTACGCCGCTTTGCGCGTGCAACGATTGGGGTGGGAGGAGGCCTGCCATCAGACGGCTTTGGAAGTTCTTGGATATCGCTACAATCGAGTTGCGATGTTGCGGATCGCTGCTTCTTGGTCGTTGGCTGAGTGGAGGCGGCATGGCGACGGAGTGATTGAGGCCGCTTACGCGTCCGAAGTGGACCGTTGGAGCGTTCAGGGAGTCCGTCCGGCGAACCACCCCAAAAGGCGATTGGAGCAGTACGCGAGCTGGGTGGCGGCCGTGCCGGATTGGCCGGAGCGACTCAGGGAGTGGCGCTGGTCGACGTCGGCGGGAGAGGCCGATACAACACGGGGACTGCGAAGCGAAAGGGCGTACCCAAATCTGAGGACACGGCTTTACGAGGAGCTTGTCGGAGGGGCCTTCGGCGGATCGCGCCTCGATACGATGATTTGTGACGCGTGGTTTCCCTTGGCGGCGGTTGCAAACCAGGCGGTGTTGGGGCACTGGTTCCACTGGTACCCCGGGGATTTACCGCCGCATCTGGGGCGAACACTCCGGCAAATTGGCGTCATTTCTCGGTGCCAGCCACTCTGTCATGGACTTGCCCAAGGCCTGCTTGGATGGTGGATGGCCCAAGAACGAGTTTTGGGGGTGGAACCTGGTTAACTGACGCTCCCGAGAGGGGAGCGGGGCTTGACAAGGGTTTGCGCGACAGGCTAGTTCACCCGTTTGTAATTCCGGTCACTTTCAGTTGAAGTGGGCCTCTGGCCCGCTTTTTTTTTCCCTTTTAACAACAATCACTATGAGCAGCGAAATTCTATCCGTCCTCGAGTACATGGAGAAGGAGAAGGGGATTGGTCGCGCCGACATGATTGCGGCGATCGTGAACGCCATCAAGGCGGCGGCCCTGAAAGGCGTGAATTCCGGCCAGGAGCTGAAGATCGAGATCAATCCGAAAAACGGTCAACTCAAGGCATGGTCCATCTTGAAGGTGGTGGACTCGGTCAGTAACCCGCGCACAGAGATCCACGTGGAGAAAGCGCAGGCGGTGAAACCCGGTGCCGTCTTGGGTGAGCTCTTGGACAAGGAGATCGATCCGGCGACTTTGGGACGAATCGCGGCCCAGACTGCCCGTCAAGCTGTGATGCAACGGCTGCGACAATTCGAGAAGGAACGGATTTACGACGACTTCAAGGACATGGTGGGCAACATCGTGACCGGCACGGTCCGTCGGAAAGAGCGTAACGACATCTTCATCGATTTGGGCAAAGCCGAGGCTGTGCTTCCGGGCAAGGAACAAGTTCCCGGTGAGGAGTACCAGCCCGGGGATCGTATCCGGTGCCTCTTGCTCGACATCGAAAACAGCCCGCGTGGGCCTGAGCTCGTCCTCAGTCGCGCCTCTCCGCGGTTTGTTCGGCGTCTCTTTGAGGTTGAGGTCACCGAGATCGCTGATGGCACCGTGAAGATCGAGACCTTCGCTCGGGAGCCGGGTTATCGGACCAAGATGGCGGTCACGTCGAAGGATCCCAAGGTTGATCCGGTCGGAGCCTGCGTGGGCGCCAGGGGTGCCCGGGTGAAGACGATCGTGCGTGAGTTGAACGGCGAGAAGATCGATATCATCAACTACTTCGCCGATCCGAAGCAGATGGTGATCGAAGCGCTGCGTCCGGCGGTGCCGCGCGAATTGCAGTTTGACGAAAAGAACCGGCGGATCCTCGTGCGTGTGATCGCTGACGATTTGGCGGTGGCGATTGGCAAAGGCGGCAAAAACGTTCGCCTGACTTCTCGCCTGCTCGGCTGGCGATTGGAGGTCGAGGAATTCAAGACCCAAGTGGCTGATCCGCGGGCAGCCGGCATCGCGACGTTGGTTGCCGCGTTCGGGTTTGCCCCGGCGATTGCGGGCAGACTCTTCGCGATGGGGGTGACGTCCCCGGCTGCCTTTGAGGGCATGTCCGTCGAGGATATGGTAGGTTCAAACTTCACTCAGGAAGAGGCCGAGGCCATTCTTGCCCGCGTCAATCAGCACTCAGGTTGATTTCGGATAATCCGCCGTTTTCAACTCCCGCTTCCCTTCCGAATCACATTAGCGTACTTTTATCCGCCCAGAACTGAACGATGAGCATCCGCATTCACGAATTAGCCAAGCGATACAACATGGAAGGCAAGGAGATGCTGGCCTTGCTGAGGGAGCGCGGCTATGTATCGGCGGATACCCGATCGGTCTCAAGCACGGTCAGCAAGATCTACGAAGAGGAGGTCGACAAGGAGTTTAAAGCGAAGGCCGCGGCTGAACCTGTAGCTGCCCCCACGACTGAAAGTGCCGCTCCGGCGGTTGCGACTTCAGCCGAGGTTCCCGCTGAGGCGCCTGGGGTCAGGATTCCAACCGGGGTTTTTGTGAAATCGAGGGATGATGTCGTGCGTGAGCGCGAAGAGGCCAAGGTAGCGGCTCAAGTTGCCTCGCGGCCACCGACGCCCCCTCCGCCGGCGGCTCCGGTCTCAACCGCCGCCGTGCACTCCGCTCCGCCCGCCGTCAGTCCACCTGCCGCTGTCGCACCTGCGTCGCGTCCAATGATGTCGGCGCCTCCGGCTTTACCAGTTCGGCCCCCCTCGGTTCCGCCCGTTTCGCGACCCGCCCAGATGACCTCGCCGCCGACGACGAGTCCCCGGCCGATGGCTCCCAGCGGTTTTTCGCCACCGCCCGTGTTGCCACCAAAGTCCGTGGCTTTTGCTCCGGCCGCTCCGGTGACGCCTCCCCCTCCGGCCGCTCCTGTGGCGCCCCCGCCCGTGATCCGGATGGCGCCAAGTACGGGAACCATTGGAGCTGCTCCGCCGACGTTGCCGCCGGCGCCAGCCCGCCCGAGTGCGCCTCCTCCGCTGCCGCCGAGTCTTGCGAAGCCTCCCGCGACTCCGGCGTCACCGACCGCCTTCCCAACTGCCGCCGCGTCCTCCGCGGTCCCTGTGGCGACCTTCTCCCAACAAGGCGATATCAGGGTCATTCACATGAAGCCCCCCGTGATCGTGCGCGATTTCGCGACCGCACTGGGGATGAAGCCGTTCAAGCTCATTTCTGAGCTGATGGAGATGGGGATTTTTGCCTCGATGACGCAGGGCCTCGACGAGGTCGTTGCGGCCAAGGTGGCGGAAAAGCACGGCTACCTTCTCGAGGTCAAGCATCGTGGCGATGTGGCATCGCAGCAGGCGGCGAAGGAAAAGGAGAAGGCCAAACAACAGAAGCCGGTGGTCGACGACTCCGTCAATCACGTGCCAAGGCCCCCGGTCGTTTGTATCCTCGGACACGTCGACCACGGAAAGACTTCGCTGCTCGACGCGATTCGCAAAGCCAACGTGGCGGGCGGCGAGGCCGGCGGCATCACTCAGCACATCGGTGCTTACCAGATCGAACACAACGGTCGTAAGATCACTTTCCTGGATACGCCCGGTCACGCGGCGTTCTCCAAGATGCGCGCCCGGGGCGCCAACGTCACTGACATCGCGATTCTCGTGGTCGCGGCTGATGACGGTTTCATGCTGCAAACTGACGAGGCGCTGAAGCATGCCCAAAATGCCAAAGTCGCCCTGATGGTCGCGGTGAACAAGATGGACGTGAAAGGCGCGAATCTCGATCGCGTGAAATCCCAAATGCAGGAACGGGGCATTGCGCCGGAAGATTGGGGTGGGGAAACCATTACGGTCCCGGTCTCCGCCATCAAGGGCACGGGCCTTCCGGAGCTGCTTGATTACATTCTTCTCCAAGCGGACGTGTTGGAACTGAGGGCCAATCCCAAGGGTGTGGTCTCGGGGATCGTGATCGAATCCCAGATCGACGTCGGACGCGGACCACTGGCGACGGTGATTGTGCAGCAGGGCACGCTCAAGGTGGGCGATGCGCTGATCTGCGGATCGCACTGGGCGAAAGTTCGCGCGATGTTCGACGATCAGGGCAATACGCTCAAGGAAGCTACCCCCTCCACACCGGTTCGAATCATCGGCTGGTCCGGAACACCCGAGAGCGGCGCTCACTTCAAGTCCGTCAAGAGTCCCCGAGAAGCGGAAAAGATGGCCGAGGAAGTGCAGCACCTGGCGCGCAAGGAAGCGTCATCGGTTGCGGCGCTGCCGAAGAACGTTTCGGTCGAGCAGCTGTTTGCCGATATCGCCGCCACGCAGGCGAAGACGCTCAAGGTCATCATCAAGACGGATGTCTTTGGCTCAGCCGAAGCCGTGCGCAATGTACTGGAGAACATCAAGAGCACGAAGGTTTCGCTTGAGGTTGTTTCGGCGGACGTCGGATTGGTCACGAAGAATGACGTCCTGATGGCCGGTGCCGCGGGAGCCGTGGTCATCGGATTCAACACCAAGCTCGAGACCGGGGTCACGCCATTGGCCAAACACCATGGGGTGCGGGTCGAGACTTACGGAATCATCTACGAATTGGGCGACAAGGTTCGCGAAATGATGGCGGACCTGCTCGATCCCGATCTCAAGGAAATCCGGACCGGCGCCGCAGAAGTCCGCGCGACGTTCCCGCTGGCCAAGGGATTTGTGGCGGGATGTCTCGTCACCGAGGGCAAGATCACCCGCAATTCTCGCGCGCGCCTGCGCCGCAAGAAGGACGTGGTCTACGAAGGCAAGATCGACACGCTCAAGCGATTCAAGGATGACGCCAACGAGGTGCGTGCGGGTCTGGAATGCGGTATCAAGCTCGATGACTTCAACGGCTACGAGATTGGCGATGCCATCGAGGTCTTTGAGGTTCAGAAAGTGAGAGCTTCGCTCTAGTCTCCAATCCCGATCTTTGATTTCAGGGAGGAATGACCCGAATCGCGCCACGGAGCACGTCGTGGCGGTGAAACCGTCGCGCGTATCTTCAAATCCACCACCGCTCTCCTCTATTCTCAATCCTTTACCACCTTGTCCAATCGCACCATCCGCATCAATGAGCTCGTTCAGCGTGAGCTGAGCGACTACCTGCACACGCACTACCGGGAGGAAGCGGTGGCTGTCACCATCACGTCGGTTGAGGTGGATGACGATTTGCGCACGGGGAAGGTCTTTGTGGGGGTGATCGGGACGCCAGAGTTTGCCGAGGATCGGATGCGTTGGATTCGCAAGCATGCCGAGGAGATTCGGCGTGAGCTCGGACGTCGGGTGGTTCTCAAATGGAGTCCAAAATGGGTCTATTTCCTCGATGATTCCGGCGAGCGGGGGGCTCGCATCCTAAGGGCACTGAACGAGATTGACGCACGTGAGCGCGCGCGCTCTGAGACGGCTGGCGGTCCGGCGACGCCAGATGCCTGAGGCTCCTGCGACGGGAGATCGCGACATGATGGTGTTTCAACCGGAACTCTCGGTTCGCTTTCGCGAATTTTTGGACCTCATCGGGGACCGTTCGGTCGCGATCATCGGGCATGCTCGTCCGGACGGGGATTGCATTGGCTCTCAAGTGGGCCTCGCCCGCGTCCTCCGTTTGCTGGGCAAGTCGGTGATCTGCGCAAACCCCGATCCCGTGCCCCGCCGGCTGCAGTTCCTCACGGGCGAATTATCTTTTCAGACCGCGGATACACTGACGGGTGATCCGTGGGGCGTTTTTGTTGATTGTGCGGACCACGTTCGCGCCGGAGAAAAGATGCGGCGTCGCTTTCCGCAGCCACTGGCGAACGTGGACCACCATTTGTCAAACGTCGGGTATGCGGCCCACAATCTCGTCGACACAACCGCCTCGGCCACGTGCGAGATTCTGGCGGGCGTTTTTTTGGACAACGACCTCAAGGTGGATGCGGTCGCGGCCCAGGCGCTTTATACCGGGATCATCACCGATACCGGTCAGTTCCGCTTCAGCTCGACCTCGCGGAAGACGTTCCTGCTGGCGGCAGAACTGGTCGCCCGCGGAGCGCAGCCCGCCGCGGTGGGGCTTGAGCTTTACGAGCGGGAGACGTCTGGCAGGCTGCAATTGCTGCAGCGCTTCCTTGCCTCGTTCCAGATGGAGTGCGGAGGCAAGGTTTGCATCGGGACACTACCGATTGGGATCTTCCAAGAGACTGAAACCGGGGCGGAGGATACCGAAGGTCTAGTGGACTACGCCCGAAGCATCGACGGAGTGGATGTTGGCGTGTTGCTCGAGATTCGCCCGGACGGAGTCAAGGCGAGCCTGCGCGCCAAGAACCCGGCCCTTCGCCTGGACCAGGTGGCGGCGCGGTTCAATGGAGGCGGCCATGCCTGTGCCGCCGGACTCAGTGTCCAGGGTATCGACGCCGAGGGCTTCCGCGAGCGATTGGTGTCGGCACTTTCCACGCAGATTGCGGCGGTTGAAGCCGGCGCCCAACCCCCCTGACCATGCTCGGACCGGCCAAAGACCTCGAAGGCATCCTCCTGATTGACAAGCCATGCGATCACACGTCCCACGACGTCGTCGCCAGGGTGCGTCGCAAGCTGGCGATGAAGCGTATCGGACATGCCGGTACACTCGATCCGATGGCCACGGGTCTGCTGATCATGCTGGTGGGCAAGGCCACGAGCGCTTCGCAGTTTCTCATCAGCCTCGACAAGGAGTACACCGGGACGATCAAGCTCGGGGTGGTGACGAACTCGCAGGATGCGGAGGGTGAGGTGCTTGAGACGCGGCCGGTGCCGCCCCTGACGGAGGCAGAGGTGAAGGCCGCGATCGCAACGTTTTTGGGTGATCAATACCAGATGCCGCCGATGTTTTCCGCGATCAAGATTGATGGGGTGCCGCTGTACAAGTCGGCGCGAAAGGGTGAGGAAGTGGAGCGCGAACCGCGGTTCGTCCGGGTGATGAGCTGGGATCTGACGCGTTGCGCCCCTCCCGAACTCGACTTCCGCCTGCGGTGCAGCAAAGGGACCTACGTTCGCACGCTGGCCCACGATCTCGGGGCGAAGCTTGGATGCGGAGGACATCTGTCCGCCCTGCGACGGACCGCGACCCACTCGTTTTTGGTGGAGCAAGCGCTGACCATCGACCAATTCGAGGGCATGGCGCGGAGCGAGATTGCTGCTCGCCTGATCCCTGTCCGGGAGGCGGTTCCGCCGGGATTCGCCCTGTGAAACACGCCTACACGCTGGGAGGATTGCGCGAGGCGGGAGTACTGCCAGCCAAGCCGCTCTTCCTGGCGGTGGGGATGTTCGACGGCGTTCACCTCGGGCACCGCGCGGTCGTCAGTGCTGCCGTGCAGTCTGCCGAACGGGGGGCAGGCTTGGCTGCGGTTCTGACCTTTTGGCCCCATCCGAGCCGGTTGTTTCGCCCGCTGGATCCTGTCCGGCAAATCCAGCGGCCGGAGCTCCGGGCGAGGCTCTTGTATTCATTGGGCGTTGACGCGGTGATCACGGAGCCGTTCACGACCGAATTGGCGGCCCTGGAGGCCGAGGAATTCGTGCCGATGCTGCGGCGTGCGCTGCCCGGGCTGGCGACCATCTACGTGGGTGAAAACTGGCGCTTTGGCCGGGGTCGCCGCGGGGATGTCGCCATGCTGCTCGCGGAGGGGAGGAAGGCCGGACTTTCGGTCTTCAGCGCACCGCGAGTGAATTACGACGGGGAGCCGATCAGCAGTACGCGGATTCGGGCGCTGCTTGAGGAGGGTGCGATCGAACGGGCAAATTCTCTGTTAGGATACACCTATTTTGCGGAGGGTGTCGTGAGGCCGGGCAAGCGTTTGGGACGGACCTTGGGGTTTCCCACCCTGAATCTGAGTTGGGTTCCGGAATTGCTCCCCAAGCTGGGCGTCTATGTTGTGAAGGTTCGGGGCAAGGGGGCTCAGGACTGGCTGCCGGCCGTGGCGAACTACGGCCTGCGGCCGACGGTGGAAACGACCGTCGAGCCAAGACTGGAGATTCATCTGCTCGGTCCATGTTTCTTGGGTGAGGGGGATGAAATCGAGGTTCAGTGGCTGTCATTTTTGCGGGCGGAAGAACGATTTGCCGACCTCGATGCACTGCGTGATCAGATCAAGCGGGATCGGGGTCGGGCTCGGTCCCATTTTGGACTGACGGAAGGGTGAGATTTTTACTTGCGCACGGGCAGGGCTTTCCTGCTTACTCTCCGGCTCACGATTTTGGACCTTTAGCTCAGTTGGTTAGAGCGTTTCCTTGACATGGAAGAGGTCACAGGTTCGAGTCCTGTAAGGTCCACCATCGGAGTAAGTCCCTAGACGGCAACGTGTTTCACGTTGTGCTCGCAGCGGAACAGCGCGTCTGACAACGACACTGGCAACGGCTGATCGTTCGTTGGCGGGGCTGGAAAAAGAGTGACTCTGTTGTCACCGGGAAGCGGTTGCGTGTGCGCCGTTTCGATACGGGCGGGATGCTCGTCTGAGGGAACGTTGATGAACCTCGTGACCTCTCAGGACCAACTGCGGTTTGGAGGTTTGCCGCTTACGCGAGCTGCACGGGGAATGACTTCCTCGATTTCGGCTTCGACAAGCCTTTAAAGGCTGCGACCTCTCGGTCCGATAGGCATGGGATGTCTGCACCCGTCGCTGTTCCGTCATCTCTCGGCATGAAGCCGGGGGAGCGTGCCGAACCGTCGGGATCCGCATCGATTACGCCAAGGTTGGGACAGCGCGTTAGCTTTAATTTTAGATTGATTGCGTTTGCGGTGGTGATGATGGCGGTGGCCGTCGGAATTTCGTCATGGATTGCCTACCGGTTAAAGAAGCAGTCGCTGGCCGAAAGTCTTGGCCGTGAGCTTTTGGCGATAGTCAAAACAGCCGCGCCACTGATCGATGGTGATTTGCATGAGCGAGTTGAGGGCGGGCTCGGCGATCGAAAGGGAGTGAGCGCGGAGTTTCAGCGTCTGCGGGAGCAGTTGGTTCGGGTGAAAGACGGCAATGCGCTTCTGAGTCGGGGCAGTCCGCTCTACACGATGCGTAAGCCGAGCGATTTCGTGATCAGCGGGGAACTCGAGTTCGTGATCATGACCGATGCAAATGAGGCGGGTGAGTTTTTCACCGGGGCCAGGTACCACGTTGAACCTCATCTTCTGCAAGCGTTCGCCGGAACCGCTGCGTCGACAGGGGTTTACACGGACGACGAAGGTGTCTGGATATCGGCGGCGGCTCCGATTCGCAATCAGACGGGGGAAGTCGTGGCGGTTTTGCAGGCGGATCGTCCGGTCGATTTTTTTTATGCGGAGGCGCGGAGTGTCGCCCTGAAGATTCTCGGAGGTGCGGCTTCGAGTCTGACGATTGGCGCGGCTCTCGCCTTGCTGTTTGCCCGGAGCTTAACCGGTCCTATTCGACACCTTGCGCGGGCAACGGAAGCGGTGGCGGGGGGGAATCTGGACTATCGCGTGCCAGAGCGACGCAGCGATGAACTCGGGGACTTGGCGCGCAGTTTCAATGCGATGGCCGGCGAACTGTTGCTCGGGCGGGTGCGCGAAGACGGTCAAAAGGAAGCGCTGCGCGAGGCGAACCGCCGGACGGAAGCGGCAAATCGCCAGTTGGCAGAAACCAACCGCGAGTTGGAAAACGCCCTCGAGGAAGCTCAGCGGCTGGAAGAAGAGTCTCGCGCTGCGGATGTCGCAAAGACCGAGTTCCTCGCCACGATGAGTCACGAATTTCGGACACCGCTCAACGGTATCTTTGGCTGTGCCCAATTGATCGAGTCGACCGAGCTGAACGCCGAGCAGGCTGAATGTGTCCAGACGATTCAGCGCAGCGGAGAGCGCCTGCTTTCCGCACTTTCCGCCGTCCTGGAATACTCGCAACTGGATCGGGGAAAACGTCCGCGAGAATGGGGGAATGTGAACCTTCGGCCCTTGATCAACTCGGTCGCGGCGGTACATCGGGGGGCGGCGATTTCGAAAGGGCTGGAGTTCGTCGTTTCCGTGGATCCGGAGCTTCCCACCGCGATTCGCGCCGATGGTCCCGCGCTTCAGCGGGTGTTGGATGTGCTGCTCTCCAATGCGGTGAAGTTCACCGTCAAGGGGTCGGTCACCGTTTCAGTGGGTGCAGAACGCAATCGACGTCCTTCCAGCGGAGTCACGGGAGTGTTGGCGGGCGAAATCGATTCCGACCTTCGGGTGGTGGTGGCGGATACGGGCTCGGGAATCCCACCGGTTGCGCGAGCAAGACTCTTTTTGCCGTTTGTTCAGGGAGACTCATCGATGGCGCGGGCCAATGAAGGGCTTGGACTGGGTTTGGCGATCGCCTACAAGTTGGCTCGGACCGCCGGGGGCGATCTGACCGTGCGCAGTGAGTTCGAAATAGGATCCTCATTTGAACTCATCCTACCCGCCCGGTGTTAATTGCGCTCGTTGCACTTCGATGCGGCGATCGACGCGATCGGTGGTTCCGCGACTCAATCGAATGATTGCATCGCTTGCTTTTTCAGTTCGGGCGGTTTGCGTGGGGGGTTTGGTGGTCACCCTCAGTTAACTTGCTATGCCGGCCATGAACCGTCTTACCCTTGCCTCGGTGCTGGTGCTTTTCGGAGTTGCCGTCTGCCATGCTTCCGGAAGCTACGTTCCGCGTCCGCCGAGGCATGTGTCGAAAGCGGACCGCAAAGGTACGGCGATCGACTCGGAGCGCTACGGCGTAGGGAGGGCCATCGTGCTGAGTACCGGTGAAGTGACTTTGCCGAAATCGCCCGACGCATCCTTGATTGAGTCGCAGCGGCAGCAACTGCTCGCGGTCGATGCAACGCTGACCGAGGAGGTTCGTCGGAAGGCGCGATTGTCCGAACTTGCAGGACGGTTGACCCCGGCGCAGCTGGATTCGGTCGTTTTTTACCTCGGCGTACGATTCCCCCCCCGCCAAGCGGGCCCGACTTTGTGAAACGAAACTTGCTTCGAATCTGTCTCCTGACCGCGTTTGGCGCCCTTCTCCTTGCGGACGTTCAGGCTCAATTCTCGGCTTATTTGCCGGTTGCGGGACGCACGGAGGTGACGGTGAGTCACACCGTGGTTTCGTTCGATTCGTTTTGGGCGGGTACCCGAAGGTTAGATACACGAGCCACCCTGGGAAGCTCCGGTAAAGACCAGACGACCACCCTCTTGACGATCGAGCGCGGCTTGAGTGCGCGCTGGGCCGCGGATCTCACCGTGGGCCATACGCGGGCGAAACTGGACGCTTTCCCTTCGGATGAGGGGAGGGCTGATACGGTGGTGGGTCTTCGATATCAAATTTCGGACGAGCTCGAGTCCTTCAATCGAACACTTCCCACGCTGACGCTCCGGTTGGGTGGCATCATCGCGGGCGACTACGATGAAGGCCTGCCGTTCTCAGCCGGTGATGGTGCCTCCGGCGCAGACTTTTCCTTGCTCTTCGGACGTTCGCTCAATCGATGGGTCACGCTCTTGGGCGATGTCGGTTACCGGTGGCGCGACGGGGCGCCGGAAGAGCTGCTAGGGTCCGCGGGAGTCGCCGTGACGTGCGGGCAATGGGTCTTCTCGACGGCTTGGCGCTATGAAGGGTCCGTCTCCGGTCTGGATATTTTTGGCCCGGGTTTTGGCACGGCAGGAGGCTTTCCGCAAACGAAGGAAAGGAACTCGACGCTGCAGGCGGGAGTGGGGTTTCCGGTTGGTGATCAATTGTACCTGCAGGTGTACGGAGCGTTGACCCTCAATGGCCGAAATACCGGGGACAAACGGATTGCCGGACTTGCTGCCTCGATGGGTTTTTAGTCGCAGGGAGGTTCTTCAGGTCCGCGAGATCGTCGTCGCCGAGTGTAATCGAGGACGAGTGCCGCGATGATGGCTCCGTACTCCACGGGACGCAGCCATGCAGGATGTCCGAAGTTGCCGAGTTCGGGAATGCCGAGCCGAAGGCCGGTCGCATAACTGAGAGCCACCGCCGCCAGCGCGGTGACTCCCCAGATCGAGGGGCGAAGGGCGACAAAGGGCGCCAACCAGAGAAGGTACCAAGGATTGACCACCGGTGAGGCCAGCCAGAGGACGCCGAACACCCAGTCGCCGGGTACAGATGATGGCGGAAGGGTAAGAGGATCCGGGCGTTGGCGGAGAGGTTGCGATGCGCACCAAACCCAGAATCCGGCGAAGAGAGCGCCGCAGATCCAATGCGAGAGCTCGGTGCCGACGGTCGCCCGCACCACGGCAAAGAGTGAGGAGTTGAACTCCCACGACTGGAGTCGGGCAAGGACGTCCGGGGTCAGACCCCACCCGCCGAGCCATTGGAAGGGTGCGTGCAGGGCCAGAATTCCCATCAGGCAAATCAGCCAAGCGCGGCGGTTTCGGGCGAGAATCCATGGACTCAGCAGGATCGCGATGGGACGCACCCCGAAGGCAGCCGCAAGCAAGAAGGCTGATAGCGCGGGCCTTTTGCTCCGACTGGCAAACACGGCTCCGAGGGCCAATGCGACACCCAGTCCATCGATGTGGGCGGAAACAAAGGTGGACTGAAGAACGAGCGGACAGAGTGCCCAAAACAGACCGGCACCGGAAATTCGGGAGCGCACAAGGAGGAGCCCGACCCCGGCGTCGGCGACGAAAAGAATCCACTTCCAGGGCCAAAGTTGACCGGGCGCCACGCCATAGCTGGCAAAAAACGCGAGTTGGGCCGTGGGCCCGTAAACTGTCGGGAGATCGGGATGATTGATTCGATCGAGCACCCGCTGAAGGCTCGCAGGCACATTGGGATCAGCGAACGAGTCGGCGGGCGGGGTACCGTAGGGAGTTCCGTGGACCGCGGTCTGGTAGCCATCCCAGAGGTAACGCCAGG
>Ga0154020_10006758_pt1 | contig 13436 bp, 3 predicted proteins | sample Klosneuvirus_201_FD_109709 | JGI IMG/M metagenome (GOLD analysis project Ga0154020, IMG submission 109709) | Active sludge microbial communities from wastewater, Klosterneuburg, Austria - Klosneuvirus_20160825_MG | ecosystem: Engineered > WWTP > Aerobic digester > Activated sludge | place... | reverse complement strand
TTGTAGCGGTAGCGGAAGAACGCCAGCGTGTGGTCATTGACCTGCACCACCTGGTCACCGCTGCCCCAGTACCAGGAGCCGTACCAACCGTAGACCTCTTCGGGCAGGTCCACGCTGCCGCGGATGACGGGAGCGCTGGGGTTGGACACGTCCACCACCTGCACCTTGGCCACGTGGCGTTCGCCGCCGTTGCCGTCATCCACCGCCTGCACGCTGGACAGGTAGACCAGGTTGCCATTGCGGAACATGCGGCCGTACGGCGCCGGAACGTGGAGGGACGCGGTGGGCGTGGCGCTGTCCGGGTCTGCCAGCGGGACAATGGCCAGCGTGGTGTCACCGGCGTACCAGTCACCGTGGAGCTGCAGGGAGAACTCTTCACCCAGCGTGGCAAAGTCCTGGACGTTGCGCGCCAGTTCCAGGCGGCCACGCAGCGCGGGGGAGTCCCGGTTGGTGATGTCCATGACCTGGAAGACTTCCGAGGACAACGTGAACACCGTGTTGGGCCCGTGCGGAATGCCACGCTCCACCCAACCCGCGTTCTGGATGAGGCCACGCTTGGCCAGCGCATCCCGGGAGAAGTCCAACAGCTGCACTCCACCCAGGTAGCGGTAGTCCGTGCGGCTCCAGCTCTGGAACGGCAGCAGGATCAGGCCCTGTTCGCCCAGCACGCGGAACACCTTGGCAAAGTCATCGCGCTCGCCGGGCACCCAGCCCCAGCCTTCGCCCACCGTCTCACGGTCCAACAGCACCGGATCATGGCCCGCGCCCACATCAATGAGGCTCACCGCCAGGGAAATCTGGCGTTCGCCGTTGACGGTGGTGTCCTCGTGGCCAAGCGCCACCATGCGGTCACCCATGGGAACCATGAAGTCCAGCCAGCCGGTCATCTCCAGCTCACCCAGCAACACCGGGGAGGCCGGGTTGGAGAGGTCAAAGGTGAACAGCGGGTCAATGTTGCGGTAGCTCACCAGGTAGCCGCGTGCGCCGTCAAAACGCGCGCTCATCAGGTTCTCGTCCACGTGCAGGGTGTAGCGGCCCAGCTGCGTGAGCTGGTTGGGGTTGGCCACGTTGATGGTGGTCAGATACACATCCCCGTTGCCCCAGCTCTGGCCGGACGCCACGCGCAACACGCCCTGGTATTCGTCCATGGCCCAGCGGTCCGGGATGCGGCCCTCCAGTTCAATATCCCCACGGACCTGGATGTGACCCGCCGGGTCTGAGATGTCCACGTAGGTGATCTTGCTGAACGGCTGGTAGTTCCACCCGTTGATGTCCACCGGGCGGTAACCGGAGGCCGCCACGTAGATGGTGTTGGCGGTGACGCTCAGGTGGTGTTCCCACCCGTTGCGCGGGAAGGACGCGGTGTCCACCACCGCAACGTTGGAGCTGTCCCCCACGCTGATGGCCAGCACGTTGGTGGAGTCTTCATTGTCCGTGGAGCCCGGCAGGTTGTACCAGGGGTACCGCTGGCTGACGACGTAAAGCACGTCACCGACAATGCGGCTGTCCGTGCAGTCACCTTCCAGGTTGATGCCGCCAATGACCTGCGGTGAGGTCACGTTGGAGATGTCAATGATGCGCAGCTGGCTGCCGTAGTACGGCGCGGTGGCAACATCATCCGCCGCCAGTTCATCCCGCCAGAACGAATAGTAGTCACTGACAATGACGTACGCCTTGTTGTCCTTGACGTACATGTCCCGCGGGTAGCCGTAGATGGGCGCGCGGCCAATGAGCTGTGGTGCGTCCAGGTTGGAGATGTCCAACACCTGCAGGCCGCGGTAGCGGTTGAGCACAAACAGCGTGTTGCCAACCACCTTGTAGATGTCACTTTCTTCCACGGTGCGGGGTTGGGTGGTGGTGCCAGCGCCGCTGGGAGGCGCGTTGGTGCCGGCAAGGTCACCTTCCTGGCCGCCGCGCCCCGCGGTGGGGCCGCCATTTGCGCTGTTGTTGCTGCCGCCGGTGCGCGTCACAAATTCTGTCTGCCCGGTGGGCCGGATGCCGCCGCCCTGTCCAGAGCTGCTGCCGCCACCATCCGTGCAGGCAACCAACCCAAGGGTTGGGAGAAGAAGTGCCGTCAACCACCACCTTGCTTGCATGCGTTTCATGGAATCACCCCTGTTCTTTCCCGTGAGGGCGCCCGCCTTCACCGCGCGGGGCCAAATTGGACACGGGGACGCCTTGTTCAAGGAACAGGCCAGCGCGCGCGCGTCTTTTTCGGCACGCAAGTGGCTGATAAACAAGGAGATTGGAGATTGGCCCGCGGGCTGGTCCCTCTCAGTTTTTTGTGAGGGCCAGCCACCACCGCAGGATTTGTGGGGACCACGCCAGCGCGCGGGTTGCCGCAGCGTGAGGTTCAGCGCACCACAGACAGCAGCGTGTACGGCCCAAACGCGCCAGAGAACCCGCGAATGCGCACGTAGAAGTACCCGCTGGCGGTGGGGCTGTAGCTGATGGTCTCAGTCCCGGTGGTGCCAACGCTCACCGCCACCTGCGCGCCCAGGTCATCCACCACGTACATGTCCAGGTCTCCCAGACCCTGATCGTACTTGAGTGTGACCTCCCAGGTCTCGTCGGAGAAGACGTATTGGTCGTACCAGTCCTCGTCACTGGCGCACACCTGGCCGGGCACGGTGTCCGACGGGTAGGCCAGGTGGGACGGTTCATGCGTCTGGGCCTGGATGCGCGTGTCGTTGTCTTCGCGCGCGTCATCCTCGCAGACCCCGGCGGTGGAGGGCACCACTGTGGCGTTGATGGCGTAACGGTTCACCGAGCCCAGGAAGCCGATGACCCGCACAAAATACGTGCCGGGCGTGGTGGCGGTGTACGTGACCTGTTCGGCCTGGTTGCCGGTGCGTTCACTGCGGGCCAGCGGCGCGCTGGTGTTGCCGGCGGGGTTGATGAGGAACAGGTCAATGTCCCCGGTGCCGTCATTGGGCGTGACGTCAATGGTGAGGGCATCACCGGTCTCCAGGCCCACGGCAAACCAGTCCTCATCTGACGCGCAGATTTGCGCCACGCGCGGGGTGGCGCGCGCCAGGATGGTGGCCGTCTCGCGGTTGTCGTTGGGCTCCAACGGGTCATCCGCCGGGCAGGTGAAGGACGGCAACGTCTTGGTCCAGGTCAACGTGTATGCGTTCTCTGCGCCCGCCACGCCGGAAACACGCACGTAGACGGTGCGGCTGGTGGCCGCCACCCAGGACAACGTCTCCGGCGCGGTGGACCCGGTGGAGAAGTCCAGCAGCGTGGTCCGGTCTGCGTCATACAGCCGCGCATCCAAATCCCCGCTGGCATGCGTGAACGCCACGGTCACCGTGAGTGTTTCCCCGCCGGTGAGTGCCACGCTGTACCAGTCATCATCCGCCGGGCAGACGCGCAATGCGGCGCCGGTGGCCGGGATGGCCTTGGCTGCGGCAGCGGTGTCGTTCTGTTCCTCGGCGTCATCACTGCAGCCCACCGGACCGGTGACCACCGTCTCCAGCGTATAGGTGTTGGTGGCCGTGAGGAACCCGCGCACTTCAATGACAAAACGTCCGGCCGCGGTGGCGGTGTAGGTGATGGTCTCAAGGTCCGTGACGCCGGAAGAGGAGGCCAACAGCGCCCCCGCGTTGTCCCGCAACCGCAGGTCCAGGTCACCGTTGGCGTCGGTGAAGCGCAGGTTCACCGTGAGGGTCTCCCCGGAGGCAAGGTTGAGGGCGTAGAAGTCCAGGTCCGAAGGACAGATGACCCCGCTGCGGTTGCCCGCCATGATGGAGGCGGCGGTGGCGGCGGTGTCATTCTCCTCGGACGCGTCATCCGTGCACGTGGGCGGAAGACCGGTCAGGGCCACCGTCAGGTTGTACGTGTTGCCCACGCCGCGGAATCCATACACCCGGATGGTGTAGCGCCCCGCAGCCGCCGGGGTGACGGTCACACTTTCGGCGTTGGTGACGGTGGCGCTGGTGGCCACCACCGCGCCGGTGCTGTCCAACAGGGCCAGGTCCAGGTCACCCATGCTGTGGGTGAAGGCGGTGGACGCGGTGAGGGTGGCGCCGGCCGGGACGTCAATGGCGTAGAAGTCATCATCATTGGGGCAGACCTGGAGCACGTTGTACGTCTGCGCCGTCACCGCGCGGGCGGTTGCCGCGGTGTCATTCTCTTCCTGCGCGTCATCCGTGCAGGTGGGCGCCGCCGGTGTCACGGTGACGTTGAAGGAATAGTCCGCCCCTGCGCCGGAGCCGCCAAAGATGCGCACCGTGATGCGCCCCGGTTCGGTGGCCACGTGGGTGACCGTCTCATTGCCAGACGGCGTGGTACCCGCGGCCAGCACCGCGCCAGCGGCGTTGAGGAGCTGCACATCCAGGTTCTGCCCGGCGGTGGCGGTGGCAAGCGCGACATTGAGCGTGTCACCGGTGACCACGTTGACGCCGTAGAAGTCATCATCAGACGGGCAGGCCCGCAGGGTGGTGATGTTACCCGGCGTGATGGTGGTGGAAGCCGCCGCGCTGTCGTTCTGTTCCCGCGCGTCATCCGTGCAGGCGGGGACAAACGGGTCAACACGCACGGTGAGCGCGTAGCTGTTCTGCGCGCCTTGATAGCCATAGACCCGGACGGTGTACGTCCCGGCGCTGGGCGCCTGGTAGGTGACGGTCTCCAGGCTGCTGATGGTGGTGGAAGACGCCACCTGCGTGCCCGCGGCGTTGAGGATGCGCAGGTCCAAGTCCCCGTTGGCGTGGGTGAACGCCACGTCCACCTTGAGGGTGTCCTGGGCGTTGAGCGTCACGCTGTAGAAGTCATCATCATTGCTGCACACCTGCCCATTGAACGTGCCGGAGCCCAGGGGTGCGGCGGTTGCTGCCGTGTCGTTGTTCTCAAACGTGTCATCCGTGCAGGTGGGCGTGGCCGGGACCACGGCCACCGTCAGGTCATACGGCAGCTCAGACTGGTCATACGCAAACACATGCACCACGTACGTCCCGGCGGTGGTGGCGGTGGCGGTGACCGTTTCACTGCCGGTGGTCCCGTCAGACTGGTCCAGCACCGTGCCAGTGGGCCCAAAGAGGACCATGTCCAGGTCCCCGGCCGTGGCGGAGAACGCAATGGATGCCGTCAGCACGTCCCCGGCGTTGAGCACCACGCCGTAGAAATCATCATCCCCGGTGCAGGTGCGTGCGGCCTGGGTGCCCACGCTCACGGTGCGCGCCGTGGCGCGGGTGTCATTGTCCTCAAACGCGTCATCCACGCACGTGGTCATGGCCGGCGTGACCGCCACGGTGAGCTGGTAGGCCGCCGCCGCGGTGACCGCGCCCGCCACGCGAATGACATATTCGCCGGCGGCCGTGGTGGTGATGGCCACGTTTTGGGACGTGCCAGCTGCGGTGGAGGAACCCAGCACCGTGCCCGCGCTGTTGAGGACGTAGAGGTCCACATCCAGCCCGCTGGCAAAGGCCACCGTGGCAGACAACTGGTCTCCCGCACCCAACGTGAGGCGGAAGAAGTCATCATCCGCCGGGCACAACGTGGCGTTGTGCATGCCCACGCCCAGCGTGCGCGCGGTGGCCCGGGAATCATTGTCCTCCAGCGCATCATCCTGGCAGCCGCCCATGACCGGGGTACGGGTGAGCACCAGATCATAACTGGCGGCGGCGGTGATGGACGCCGGGGAGAACACGCGAACGACGTGACGGCCCGAGGTGGAGGCGGTGATGGTGAAGGTGTCCGCTCCCATGGCGGTGCCCGCGCGCACCACGTTGCCGCCGGGTCCAATGAGCTCAACGTCCAGGTTGGGCGCGCCAGAGACCGGCGTGAGCGTGACGCCCAGGGTGTCCCCGGCGTTGGCGTCCAACGCGTAGAAGTCATCATCCCCGTTGCACACCACCGCGCGAATGGTCCCCGGTGCCACGTTGGTTGCCGTGGCGTTGCTGTCGTTCTGCTCCTGGCCATCATCCATGCAGCCCATGGTGGCGGGGGAGATGCTCAGCTGGAGACGGTAGGTTCCCTCGGCGTTGCCGCGGCCAAACACACGCACAAAGTGGGGCCCACTGGCGGTGGCGGTCACCGCCACACTTTCTGTCCCGGTGGACGCGGTGCCCGCGCCCAACGTGGTGCCCGCAAGGTTGAGGACCTCCACGTCCAGATCCCCGTTGGCCTGGGTGTACGTCAGGGTCACGTCCAGGCGGTCACCCACGTTGAGCTCCACGCGGAAGAAGTCCGGATCCGACGGGCACACCCGCCCGTCCACGCTGCCCGCACCAACGGTGCGCGCGTCCGTCAGGCTGTCATTGGGCTCCAGCGCGTCATCACTGCAGCCACCCATGGGCGGCGGTCCCAGCGTCACCTGCAACCGGTAGCTGTTGGACACCGCGCCACCCGCGGCGCGAACCGCCACAAAATACGCACCGGACGTTTGTGCGGTGAGCATCACCGTCTCTGTCCCGGTCATGGTGGTGGACGAGCCCGCGGGTGTGCCGTCTGCCTGGTACGCGTAGAGGTTGAGGTCCCCGCGCCCGTGGTCAAACGTGGCGGTCACGGTGAGCGTCTGGGTGGCTGCCAGGTTCACGCGAAAGTAGTCCACGTCCTGCGGGCAGATGGTGGCGTCATAGGCGCCAGTGGCCACGGCCACCGCGGCGGCGGGCGTGTCATTGGCCTCCAGGGCGTCCGGGGTGCACGTGCCGCCATCGGAAGATGACGACGAGCTGGAGGAGGAGGACGATGAAGAAGACCCGCCACCGCCACTGGAGGGATTGCCGGACGAAGACGATGAGCTGTCCATGCCGCCGTCCCGCCGCGGCCGGTCACCGGCGTCCACGCCGCCGTCATCCCCAAACGTGCCGCTGCCGCCTGAGCTGGATTTGCCGGCATCCGGGTCCAACATCCGGAACCCCGAGTCCCGCCGTACGTTGCCGCTGCTCTGACCGCCGTCTTCCTCATCCACCTGGTTGCCGGTGGTGCACGCAAGACTTCCGGTCAAAGACAACGCCAACACCAACCCAAGTCCACGGTTCATGATCATCCTCTGCCAGGGGCGCGCTGCAGCATGGAACCTTGCCCGTTGCCGCGCCAGATCTCATCAGCCCCCACCCGACGGTGGAAGCCACCATTGACCCGCTAATCAACGGGCAGCCACGGCGCATCCGCCGGAGATCGGACGCGGGGGCAGGAAGCTGTTTTTGGGACGGGTGGTTCAGGACGCGCCGGTGATGCCCGGAACGTGGATTTCATAGGCCGGGATGGGTTGCGCCTTGCCTTTGACGGCAATGGACCCGCGGGAGGTGCAAGCCACCACGTCCTTGACGTCCTGGTACGTTTGTTCGCCCACCATGATGCCCATGGGCGTGGCGGCGGCTTCCAGGCGCGCGGCGGTGTTCACCACGTCACCCAGCACGGTGTATTCCATGCGCCGTTCACTGCCAAAAGCGCCGGCCACCACCACCCCGGTGTTGATGCCCACACGCACCTTGAAGCGGCGGTCTTCCGGCAGGGTGGCCTGCAACTCCGCCATCCGGCGAATGATGCCCGCACCCGCCTGCACCGCGCGCAGGCTGTTGTTGTCCAGGGGGAGCGGGACGCCAAACAGACCCATGCAGGCATCCCCAATGAACTTGTTGAGGCTGCCGCGTTCGGCCATCACCGCGTCGGTGAGGGCGTTGAAGTACTGCGTGAGCAGGGTGGCCACTTCACCAGGCTTGAGGCGCTCACACAGCGGCGTAAACCCCTGGATGTCACAAAACAGCACCGCCGCGCTCATCTCCCGGTGGGACAACAATGCGGCAATGTCCCGTTCGCTCTTGCGGTCCAGCTCCGCTTTGACTTCCGGCGCCACAAACCGCGCCAGGTCTTCCACCATGCGGTTGGCCGCGCGGGCCCGCGCGGTCTGGAGGTGCTGCTGGAACGCGGTCCCTGCAAAATCCGCCACGGCTTCCAGCGTGATGAGTTCTTCGGCCACAAAGGGCCGCTGGGTGCCGCGGTCCACGTAGATGGCGCCAATCATCTGGTCCCCGGCCCACATGGGCGCGCACAACACGCCCCGGATGCGCAGGTTCATCACGCTGGCGGCCATGTCCAGCCGCTGGTCTGTGGTGGCGTCAGCCGTTTGCAGGGACACGCCCTCATCCCGCACCTTCTTGAGCACGGTGGCGCTGGGGCGGCCGGTCACCGCGTTGCCGTGCGCGTCCCGGCTGGAGATGGGTTGCCACTCACGCCGCCCATCCGCACCAACCGCCGCGCCTTCCAGCAGCACAAACCCCCGGTCAAAGGGCACCGCTTCCCACACCAGGTCCATCACCCGCCGTCCCAGGTCCGGCATGTCCAATGCGCCGGCCACGCTCTTGCCCAGGCGGTAGAGGATCTGCAGGTGGCGGCTCAGCGGCGTGGCGGCGGCCATGCGGCCATCCGCCAGGCGGTCAAACCCCGCCTGTTCATGGCGGCTGTGGAGCACTTCTTTTTGCCCCACGGCGCCCACCGCGGCACCCGCCACGCCGGAGGGGCCCATTTGCATCTGGCTCATCACCACCGGTGCTGAAGGTTGCGGCACCACCTGCGCGGGCAGCGGCATGGACGGGTTGGATTGCGGCGGCGAGGCCAGCCCCAGTTCCTGCGGTGAATAGCCCTTGCCGCTGGTCACAATGGGGTCGGTGTACGTGCCGGAGAGTCCTTCCACGCGCATGACCGTGTCACCCACGGTGACGCGGTCTCCTTCGGCCAGCGGTGCGGTCTGGATGGGGTGGCCGTTGAGCAGCACGCCGTTGCGGCTCCCAAGATCCCGCACTTCCAGAAACGCGCCGCGGCGTGCCACCACGGCGTGACGCCGGGACGCGCGGGCATCATCCAGCACCAGGCCGCAACCGGGCATGCGGCCAATGATGAGTTCTCCCTCGGGGACGGCCACCAGTGTCCCGGTCATGCGGCCGTTTTCCACCACCATGCGCGGGCCGGCCACCGCCATGCGCGGCGCGTCCGTCACGGGGAGCGCCAACAGCGCATCAATGGCCATGAGCGTGGACTGCTGGTCACCGCGGTTGGCGGGGTCTTTTTCCGCCAGGCGCGCCATGAGGTCCACCACGCCACGTGGGGCGCTGGGCAGCAGGGCCGCCAAAGACGGGAACGGCTCATACACGTGGCAGTTGCACAACGCGGTAGGACTGCCTTCACCGTACGGCGTGCGCCCTGCCATGACGTGCCAGAACGTGGCACCCAGGGCGTACAAATCCGCGCGGAAGTCCACCTTGCGGCCCATGGCCTGCTCGGGCGCAATGTAGGCCGGGGTCCCCACCACCATGCCCATTTGTGTCTGGAATCCATCCGCCACCAACGGGCGCGCCACACCAAAATCCATCACCTTGAGCACGCCGGCGGTGACAAACAGGTTCTCCGGCTTGACGTCACGGTGGACCACGCCGGCCTGCCACGCCGCCGCCAGGCCCAGCAGCGCCTGGCGCATGAACCCCAGCGCGTCCCGCCAGTGCAGCGGCCCGGCGCGCCGGATGCGTTGCTCCAGGTCCTCACCTTCCAGGTACTCCATACAAAAGTAGGGACGTCCGGCTTCTTCTCCCGCGTCCAACACCTGCACCACGTTGGGATGGCGCAGGCCCAGGAGCAGGCGCGCCTCGCGTACAAACCGCGCGCGGTACTCCGGGTCCGTCTCCAGCTCCTGGCTCATCACTTTGAGCGCCACCTGACGGCGGGACAGGGTGTCCTCGGCCAGAAACACGCTGGCCATGCCGCCGGCACCCAGCAGGCGCCGGACCAGGTAACGCCCAAACATGAACTCACCGCCAGGGGCGCTCACAGGACGGCCAAAGGGCGGTTGGTTGACGGACAAAGCGGCTCCACCGGGGGAGAAAAGAGCGGGCAGGGGGATCAACACGCCACTCTGGGGCAGGCCCCCCACTGGAGGCAACATCCTGACCGGCATGCTGGAAGGTGGCACGCGGTGACTGCTGTGTGGTTCAATCCGACCCAGCCCATGGGGGTAAGTGTCCCTTCCCGGAGGCAGCACCCGCATGGCATTCCAAGTCACCATCCACGCCCACCAGCAGCCGCCGCGCTCCCAGCCGCTGAAGTCCGGCGCCAACGTGGTGGGCCGTGCCGGGCGCGTGGACGTGCTCCTGGTTGGGCCGCTGGTCAGCCGCACCCATGCCAAGCTGGTGGTGGAAGCAGACGGCAAAAGCGTGATCCTGCATGATCTGGACAGCAACAACGGGACGTTTGTGAACGGGGAAAAGATCCGTTCGCGTCCCTTGCAGGCCGGGGATTCGGTGTACGTGGGAGGCTTCAAGATGGTGCTGGAGTCCGGCACCGCCCGTCCAGAAGACCTGGTGGAGACCTGCCTCAACCCGCTGCGCATCTCAGATCTCACGTTGGGCGCGCTGGATGCCGCGCGCCGCGGGGAAGCCGCGGCGTTCCAGGGCAAAGATCCCGCAGCGCGCCAGCTGGCGCTGCTGGCCCGTGCGGCAGACCTGTTGGGGCAGCGCCGTGGCACCGCGGTGGCGGACCTGATGCGCCTGGTGCAGGACGCAACGGACGCCACCAGTGTTGCGCTTTTTGCCGTGGCGCCCGGCAATGATCACGTGCGCACCCAGGCATTGGGCGCCAAAGATCCTCCCGGCGCAGGCGGCGTCATCACGCGCGCCGCGCAGGACCGCAGCGCGTTCTTCTCCCGCACCCGTGCGGTGGACGCCGCCCTGGTGGACGCCACCGGCCTGGCGGGTGGGCCCGCCGCGCTGCTGGTGGTGCCGCTGCTCAAGGACCCGGAGAGCGTGGTCACCCACGCGCTGCAGGTCATCCGGCCCTACCGTGAGGGCGGTTTTCTGGACGGTGAAGTGGACGCCGCGGTGATGCTCACCCATGAGATGGCCACGCGCCTGTCTGAGCCGGCCCTGGATGAGCGCACCCGGGACGGGACAGACGAACCGGACGAAGAGCCCACCGAGACCGCCACCGCCATGGACGTTGCGGCCGCGGCCGCCGCCGTTGCGCCGCCCGGGCCGTCCACCCAGGACCTGCGCGCCGCGTTGCTCAAGGCCATCCCCGAGGAGCTGGCGGACCGCGTGCTGGCCGCCGCCTCCGGCGCGCACGTGGAGTCCGCCGTGGTCAGCGGGGAGCAGGTGGTGGTGTTTTATGACCTCCACGGTTTTGAGGCCCTGGCCGCGCGCGAATCCCCCAACGCCACCGCCCACGTGGTGGCTGCGGTGAGTGCTGCCGCCGCCAGCGTGGCCAGCGCCTTTGGTGGCCGCCTGGATCAGCCCATGGGCAGCGGCGGGTTCCTCCGGTTCTGGGACGGGACGCTGGCCGAAACCGCAGACGCCGCGGTGCGCGCCGCCCTGGAGCTGCGCCAGCGCGTCCCCGCCGTGCTGGGGGAGGCCGGGGCGTCCATCAAGCTGCGCTGTGGTGTGGATGCCGGACCGTTGCTGGCGGGCGTTTTTGCCGAGGGCGCCCGCGCCACCTACACGCTGGTGGGCCCGCCGGTGCGGGTGAGCGAGCGGATTGCCGAGATGGCCGCCCCCTCTGAGGTCTACATCACCGCGGCGGTGCGTGAAGCCTTGACGGCGCGGCCCGGGTGGCGGCTGATTGCACTTGGGCCCCACGCCATCCGGGGGCGCAGTGAAGCGGTTGACCTGTTTCGCGTGGATGGCGCGCCGGCGGGAAGCGCATGAGCAGCGCCAAGGAGAATGAACAGCTCCCACGGCCCTTTGGGCCCTACACGCTGCTCAAGCTGCTGGCGCGCGGTGGCATGGGTGAAATCTACCTGGCCCGCACCGGTGGCCTGGCGGAGTTTGAAAAATATTACGCGGTCAAAAAACTGCTGGCCAAGTTCACCAAAGATCCTGACGTCACCACACGTTTTGTGGATGAGGCCAAGCTGGGCGCGCGCCTGGGGCACCCCAACATTGTGCAGGTCTATGACCTGGGGCGCATCCAGGATGAGCTGTACATGGCCGCCGAATTTGTGGACGGCTTTGACCTGCGCCGCATCCTGCGTTTCTGCCATGAAAAAAACCGGCGCATCAACCTGGACATTGCGCTGTTCATTGTCCGCGAAATTCTGAGCGGGCTGGCCTACGCCCACCGCCAGGTGGACGCCCAGGGCCGGCCCATTGAGCTGGTCCACCGGGACATTTCCCCACAAAACGTGTTGGTGAGTTTTGAGGGGGAAGTGAAGATCATTGACTTTGGCTTGGCCAAGAGCACCCAGCGCTCCACGGAGACGCAGGCCAACGTGTTGCTGGGCAACTTTGGGTACATGAGCCCGGAGCAGGCGCGCGGCAAGAAGCTGGACGTGCGTACTGACGTGTATTCCACGGGCATTGTGCTGTTTGAGCTGTGCACCGGCACCAAACGTTTTGTGGATGACAACCCGCTGTCCCTCTTGGAGAAGGTGGCCAACCCCACGCCGCTCTTGCCCAGTGAACGCGCGCCGGGCATCCCAACGGAAATTGACCGTCTTTACGTCAAGGCCACCGCGGCCAAACGGGAGGACCGCTTCCAGGACGCCGCCGAGTTCCGCGACGAGATTTCCCACGTGCTCTACCGGCACAACCCGCGCGCGTCCCGGGAGCACCTGGCCGAATTCCTCAACTATCTGTTCTTGGGCGGCAAGCCACCCAAGGAGCCCGAGCGGGACCTCCACGGCCTCAACCAGAGCGTCTCCATACGTCTTGGGGACCTGGTTGCCGGCAGCGCCGCGTTCCAGTCCACCAAGGAGGGGGATGCGTCAGACCGCGCACTCACGGACATGGGGGACAAGGACCCGCCAACCCAGACGCACGCGTTGATGAAGAGTGCGCGCATGGGGGACCGCGTTCCCCTGCATGAGTTGTTCAAGGGAGAAGCTGTGCAGGCGCGCACCCCCACCGGCCAGGCGCCGCCGCGGCCACCTGCTGCGCCGCCCAACAACGTGGTCACCATCCCGGTGATGCCGGTGGCGCAGGTGGGTGTTTCACTGCCGCCGCCGCCAGCACCGCCGCCACCGCCCGCCAGGTTCCAGGCAGGCCCGGACCTGCTGAGTGAAAGCGCATTGGTCCCGGTGGAAGAGGAAACAGCAGATCCCCGGAGGGAGGCTGCCAGCGTGACGGTTCGGGCGCCCATCCCCCAGGCGCCGTCCAGCCGCGTCCAGGTGGACCCCGCGTTTGGGCGGCCCGTGACGGACCCCAGCTCCAAACAGCCGGCCACCGCCGGGGTTGGCGTGACCCTGCCACCAGGCCAGCCCGCCACCGCACCCGCCGAGTTTTCCCGTCCCATCACCACCGGCTCCGGGCGAGCGGTGGCCATGCCCCCGCCGGCCCATGCCTCCGCTCCCCGCGCCGCGCAGCCGCAAGCCCCCGCGCCGCCTCCGCCGCCTGCGCCTCCTCCTCCGCGCGCGCCGCCTCCGCAAGCGCCGCGGCCTCCAGCGCCGCCGCCTCCAGCAGCGCCACGACCCCCGCCGCAGCGTCCGACGCCGCCACCGCACGTGGCCCCGCCGC
>Ga0154020_10006756_pt1 | contig 13439 bp, 3 predicted proteins | sample Klosneuvirus_201_FD_109709 | JGI IMG/M metagenome (GOLD analysis project Ga0154020, IMG submission 109709) | Active sludge microbial communities from wastewater, Klosterneuburg, Austria - Klosneuvirus_20160825_MG | ecosystem: Engineered > WWTP > Aerobic digester > Activated sludge | place... | reverse complement strand
TGGTTTGCCACTGCCCACGGCGGACACGGCCGGCACCATCAACCTGAGCGCAACAGGCGGGAAGGTGGCGTTGGTGCGGACTACGGTGCCGTTGAGCGGAGCGTGTCCGGAGTCGGATGCCATCGCTGACTTCGTGGGCTATGGCACGTCAGCATCGTGCTTTGAAGGAACCGGTCCGGCGCCCGTTCCGTCGAGCACGCTTGCTGTCATCCGTTCATCGAATGGTTGCCTCGATACCGGAGACAACGCTGCGGATTTTTTCACCTCGGCTCCGGCGCCGCGTAATCTTCAGAGTGCGGCGAGTCCATGTGACTCGGTGACGACGCGCGCGTTACACGAGATTCAAGGGGCTGGCGCCACGTCGCCGTTGGCCGGACAGACGGTGGTGACGACGACGAACGTGATAACGGCGCTGACTTCCGACGGCTTCTTTCTGCAAGCTGTCCATTCCGAAGTGGACGGTGATGCGAACACTTCCGAGGGGATTTTCGTTTCGACTCCGGACGCCCTTCCGGCGCTCGCCCAAATCGGAAATGCTGTGATGGTGACGGCATTCGTAGAAGAGTATCGGCCCGCGTCGGATCCGGCTTCGCCAACGCGCACTCAATTGATCAATCCGGTTTTGACGTTGGTGGCGACAAGTCAGCCGCTGCCGTCGCCCGCGCTGTTGACGAAGAGTGACTGGGGCGAAGTGCCGTCCCTCGACGGTCTTGAACGATGGGAAGGAATGCGCGTGAGCGCGGGCGCGCTGACCGTGGTGAGCGCGACGGAAGGGTTCATCCAGGAAGCGTCCGCAGTTGGAATATCAGATGGCGTGTTTTACGCAGCGCCGACTGGAGTCGCGCGTCCGCAGCGTGAACCGGGCATACCGTTTTGGATCGAACTTCCGGCTGAAGCTCCGCCGGGTGTTGCTCGATTCGACGGCAACCCTGAGCGGTTGCGTGTCGATAGCAATGCGCAACCGGGCGCTCGGCGGCTGGAGGTCGTCGCGGGCGCGGTCGTGAACGGACTGACGGGTGTTCTGGATTTCCAGCGACGGACGTGGACCGTGCTTCCCGATGCATCGAGTGTTCCGACTGTTTCAGGAAATCGGGCCGCGGATCCGGTTGCCGCTGCGGCGACGAATGAAATTCTCGTGGCGTCGCTGAATCTCCAACGGTTCTTCGATACGGAGGAGGATCCGGAGGTGCTCGATGTCGTGCTGACGCCGTCCGCCTTTGCCGGACGTTTGAGCAAGGCGTCGCTGACCATTCGGAACATCCTTCGCAGACCTGATATTCTCGGCGTGGTGGAAGTGGAGAATTTGCCGACGCTCCGGGCGATCGCGGATCGCGTGAACGCGGATCTCGCGGCGAGCGGGAAGAGCAGTCCGCGTTACGACGCCTTCTTGATTGAGGGAAATGACATCGGCGGAATCGATGTCGGATTCCTCGTCAACACGGCGCGCGTCGAGGTTGTGGAGGTTCTGCAGGTCGGGAAGGACGCGACGTATGTGAATCCGGAAACGGGAAATCCCAGCACGCTGAACGATCGTCCACCGCTGGTCCTGCGCGCACGTGTCGCGAAGCCGGGAACTACCAACTCACTCTCGCTGACCGTCGTGCAGAATCACCTTCGTTCCATGAGCGGGATCGACGATCCGGCGGACGGCGGACGTACTCGGGCCAAGCGTCGCGCGCAGGCTGAGTATCTCGCGCGGCTGATTCAGGAACGCCAGACGCTCGTGCCATCCGAGAACGTGGTGGTCATGGGCGACTTCAATGCGTTCGAGTTCAACGACGGTTACGTGGACGTGATGGGCACCATCAAGGGCACGCCGACGCCCGCGACCGAAGTGACGCTGGCGAGTGCCGATCTGGTGAATCCGGATTTGGTCAATTTGACGGACCTGTCGCCGGCGACGGAGCGTTACTCTTATTCGTTCGACGGCAACGTTCAGGCCATCGATCACATCCTGGTGAATTCGACCCTGCGTCCGCGGGTCACACGCCACGGCTACGCTCGCGGCAACGTCGATTTCCCCGAGAGCTTCCGCAGCGACTTCAATCGCCCGGAACGCATTTCCGACCACGATGCCGCGGTGGTGTGGCTGGCGCTGACGATTCCGCCCAAGGTTCTTTCTGCGACGGTGGTGAATGGGCAGATCGAATTGCGTCTCCAAGCTGAACCGCAGCAATCGTTGCGGGTTGAGTCATCGTCCGATCTGGTGACTTGGCAGGATACGGGCGAGATCCACGTGGCTGACGACGGCGATGCCATTTTCTCGGCACCGTTGGCCGAAGGATCGGCGAGACGTTTCTTTCGCCTCGCGATTCCTTGATGCCGGCTGACGTGAAGTCTGACGGGCTGGCCCGCTCAGTTGGCGTTTCCTACTTCCACCACGCGCAGGAAGGCCTGACCGTTCTGCGAAAACGCATTGCCTTCCCAAGTGGAAGTGGCGCCGGTGGCGACGACGTCTTCGCTGATCGTAGTCCATTGCGGTGAGTCTAGATTGTCGGTCATCTCCACGCGATAGGTGCGTCCGGTGCGGGATTTCCAGCGGAGGATCGCGTAGCCTTCGGCGGAAAGGATGTCGACGATTCGCAGCGGTTCCGGTGCGGCGCCTTTGAGGATGGTGAAGTGGTCATCGATCTCGCCAGTCTCGCGCAGGAACTTCGCGTCGAGTCGGTGATCCTGAATATCGAGAACGAGCGAGCCCATTTCCAGCAGCGCGGTGTGCATGGCGGGATGGCGTCCGGTGACAAATGTCGCCCAGCCCGAACTGCCCGCCACGATATAGACGGTCCCCTGATTGGGAGTGGCTCCGGTGCCTTCCTTGCGGTAGGCACCAGTGTCCCCGGGGCGACCGCTGCCGGCATCGAGCATCATCGAAGGCGTCAACGAGCTGGAATACCCGTAGTGGCCATCGAGCAGGAAGGAGCGTTCGTAGTTGTGGCTGTGACCGCTGAGAACGAGGTCCACGCCGTATCGTTCGAGGATGGGCAGGACGTTCTCGCGCATGTCCTGCATGCGGCCAGCGCTGTCGAAGATGCTGTCTGAATCGTGTGAGCCTTTCGTGTAGGGCGGGCTGTGCCACATCGCGATGGTCCAGTCCTTCGTGTTCGCCGCCAAATCTTCCTCCAGCCACACGAGCATCGGACTCCCCGGGCTGCGGGCGGATTCTTCGGAGTCGAGGCAGACGACGTGAATGTTTCCGTAATCGAACGAGTAATAATGCTCCGTGCCGGACGGTTCACCGCCCGCCTCGCCCGCGGTGGGGAAAGTGAAGTTGTTGAAGTAAGCGTGCTGACCGTTCTCCTCGATCGAGTACGTTTCGTGATTACCCATCGTGCTCCAGAGCGGGGTGTGGCGGAGGAGTTCAGGGTACATGTCAAACACTGCGTTCTGATACTCGGCGTCCGTGCCGATGCCGTAGGCGTTGTCGCCCAGCATGAGCCAGAAGTCTGTGTAGCGACGGCCCGTGAATTCGCGGTAGCGGGTGTAAACGGCCTTGGCAGCGACAGTGGCGCTGCCGGAATCGCCGATTACCCAAATCCGCGTCGGGCGTTTGACGGCTGGTCCGGTGAAGAAGAAATGGTCCGGCCCTTCCGACAATACATCGAGGTCACTCTCGATCTGGTATTGGTAACCCATGTCCGGCGCGAGATTCGTGAGCGTGATGGAATGTTCCGTCTTCGGCTCGCCGTCCCGGATCGCCCAGATGCCCGTGTGCGGCCCGGCGGTGAACCTCACGGCGCTCGGCACCGGTGCATCTGTCCGCCAGCGCACGGTGATGTTGGAGGACGTCAGGTTCTGCAGATACGGCCCGCGGATCACCATCGCGAACGGCGGTTCCTCCGCATGACCCTCCATGGGCAGAAGCAAACCAGCCAGTGCGGGAATTGCGCTAAAGGGCAACAATTTCATCAACGATGTCCTGGCGTCCATACATGTGACCTCGGCTCGGTTTGGTTTGGGAATGCGCTGAGAAGAAAGCATGCTCATTGGATTTCGGCAAGTTCCGGATGGCATGGCTTCGTGCAAAGCCGGTGTTGTAAGAGGCGCGAATTCCGATAATCTCCCGAAAGAACCCTGACATTATGTCGTTGTCCTTAGTTGTATTGCCGACTCCGAAGCCCCTCCAATCCATCAACCTGCCGAATCTTATGAGCCAACGATTTCTCCTCCTCTCGATTCTCTTCTCGTTGTTGAACGCCGGCATCGCGCTCCAGACCCGTGCGGATGTGCTGAGCCTGGATGGCGTGGGCGATTACGTGACCTTCCCGGCCACGGGCATTCCCAGTGGCAACGGCAGCTTCACCATCGAGGCGTGGATCAATCCGATCACCATTCCCGCCGGCGGCGATAACGGCGGGCAAATGACCTTCTGGGGCAATCAAGCCGCCAATCAGGCGAATGGTTTCCGGCTGCGTGGACCGAACGGTTTGCGCCACTTCTTTTGGGGCAATGACCATGATGAGAATCTGCCCACCAACATCCTGCTCGACACCACCGGTCCCAGCTCGAACGGCTGGCATCATTTCGCGCTCACCTTCAATGGATCGCAAACGCGCTGGTATTGGAACGGCGTGCCGATTGGCAATCCGCGAACGGCGGCCGGAATAAATGTCGTCGCGGCGAACCACCGCATCGGCGCGCGGCTTGATGCCGAATACTTCCACGGTTACATGGACGAAATCCGCATCTGGAATGTCGCCCGCAGCGCCGCGGACATCGCCGACACGTTCCAACGCGAGCTGAACGGCGACGAAGCTGGCTTGGTCGCCTACTGGAACTTCGAGGGCAACCTGGTCGATCGCGCCGGCGGTAACAACAACGGCACGCCCATTGGCAACGCCACCACCGCCGAAGGTCTCAACGCGCCAGTTCAACCGCGCGGGCCGCGCATCTTCTCATTCACCGCGAACCCTTCCACGATCTACGTCGGTCAATCCGCCACGCTCTCGTGGGCGGTTTCCAACGCCACGACCGTTGCGATCGACAACGGGATTGGTTCCGTGACTCCGACAAACAGCCTTTCAGTCAGTCCGACCACCACCACGACGTATTCGCTCGCAGCTTCCAACGCCCTCGGCGGCAGCGTCGCGACGGTGACCATCCAGGTCGACCCCGGTGTCCCGACCGCGAACAGCCAGTCCGTCACCACGCTGGTGAACACCGCGCGCGGCATTGTGCTTGCCGGTTCTGATCCGAATGGCGGCACGCTCAGCTACACGATCGTCACGCCGCCGCAACACGGTGCGCTCAGCGGCGCCGCCCCGAATCTGACTTACACCCCGACGACTGGCTTTTTCGGCAACGATTCGTTCACGTTCAAAGTGAACGATGGCGTCAATGACTCGCCCGCGGCCACGGTCTTCGTGCGCGTGAATCCGCTGCCAACTGCGCCGACAGCAATTGTGCTGAGCACGACGAACATCAGCGAGAACACCGGGCCGAATGGCTTCGTCGCAGGATTGTCCTCTTTGGACGTGAATCTCGAAGATACCCACACCTTCACGCTGGTGCCAGGCTTCGGGAACAACGGGCAATTCTCCATTAGCGGAAACCAACTCCGCACTTCGCCGTCGTATCTCGGCGGCCTCGGCTCCACGTTTTCCATTCGCATCAAGGACACAGATAGCGGCGGCTTCTCCATTGAGCAGACGTTTACGTTGCGCGTCGTCGAGACGTTGCAGGGCGTCGTCATCAACGAGATTCACTACAACGGTTCCTGGAACCCGATCCTCGACGAGTTCATCGAGCTCCACAACGCCACCGCCGCAACCGTCGATCTCACCGGCTGGAAGCTCCGTGGCGGCGTGGACTACAGCTTTCCCGCGGGCACTTCAATTCCGGCCGGCGGCTACGTCGTAATCGCGCAAACGCCCGCGACTATTCTCTCCCGCTACGGCGTCGCAGTGCTCGGTCCGTGGGACGGCGCGCTGAACAGTGACGGCGAACAAATCTCGTTGCGCGACGCGGCGGACGGCGACGTGGACGAGGTGGATTTCCGCTCCGAGTTTCCGTGGCCGATCACGCCGAACGGCGAAGGTCCGTCGATGCAACTCGTCAATGCTTCGCTCGACAACAACCTCGGCAGCTCATGGCGTCCCGCGTTGCCGACGCCCGGCGCGGTAAACTCCGTCTTTGCCGCGAACGCCGCGCCGAACATCCGGCAGGTGGATCATTCTCCCAAGACGCCGCGCTCGACCAACAGCGTTGTCATCAGCGCGAAAGTGACCGATCCCGAAGGTGTCGCGTCCGTCACGTTGACCTACCAACTCGTGGCGCCGGGCAGTTTCATTCCGTCCACGCTGCCGCTCAACCGCACGCAGCTCGACAGTCTCACCACCAATCCCGCGCTCACCAACCAGCTCAATCCCGCGTTCGAAGCGGCGACCAATTGGACGACCGCGACCATGACCGACGACGGCCTGGGCGGTGACGAAGTGGCGGGCGATGGCGTTTACTCTGTCACGCTCCCGCCTCAATCGCATCGCATGCTCGTGCGCTATCGCATCACGGTGTCGGACACGCTTGGCGCTTCGCGTCGGGCTCCGTTCGAGGACGATCCGTCGTTGAACTTCGCCTACTTCGTTTACGACGGCGTGCCGGCCTACCAGAACTTCACGGCAGAATCGCTCACCACATTGCCCGTCTACACGCTCATCACGCGCACGGCGGACATGGACCAATGCGGCGCTTGGTTCAGTGCGAACGATCAACTGCCGCAGGACGTGGGCGGTCGGCGCAACGAAGGTCGACTGCACTTCAACTGGGAAGCCGCGGTCGTTTACGACGGCGAAGTGTATGACCACGTCACCTATCGCCTGCGCGGCGCGAATGGCCGTTATCATCCGGGCAAGCGCAGCTTCCGCATCCGCTTCAAGGACGGCCGTTTGTTGGATGCAAAAGATCAGAACGGAAATTCGTTCCCGACCAAATGGCGCGAGCTGACCACGGGCAAAGGGCAGGGGAACCGTGGTTCCGTGACCTGGGCGCTGAACGAGGTCGTAAATTATTTCCTGTGGAACAAAACCGGCGTGCCGGCGCCGAAGACGTTGCACTTCCACTTCCGCGTGATTCGCGGCGCGAACGAGAACGGCACGGATCCTTACACGGGCGATTTCTGGGGGCTGAACTGGGCGCAGGAAAAGTACGACGTGAACTTCCTCGACACCCACGATCTCCCGCGCGGCAACCTCTACAAGCTCGTCGACAACTACGTGCTCGGCGTCGAGGAACGTCGTTATCAGGCGCCGTTCGGGCCGACGAACGCGCAGGATTTCGTAAACATCGAGAACAACCTGACCGGGTTCCAGACCGCTGACTGGCTGAATGCGCACGCGAATTACACGAACTGGTATCGTTACTTCACGGTCGCCGAGGCGATTCGGCACTACGATACCTGGCCGAGCGCGAACAAGAATGGCGCGTGGTATTTCGAGCCGACTTACTCGGCGGCGAACGGTTTCAACGGCCGCGTCATGCAGCTGCCGTATGACGGCACGGATACGTGGGGCCCGACGTGGAACAACGGCGAGGACATTCTCTTTAATGGCATCTTTGCTTCTTCGGCCACCGGCGGCGACCAGGGATCAAATCCCGAAATGCAGAAGGAGTATCGCAATGTCGTGCGCGAGCTGCGCGACCTCCTTTTCCAGCCCGACCAGATTATGCCGCTCATCGACGCCTTTGCTGCGCCAATTCGGACAGTAGCGAACGCGGACTTCGTGCGTTGGTCGAATGCTCCGGCGCCGGCGAACTATCGTTCCGTCGGCACGGCGGGCGGACAGGCGCCCGGGCCTGGCAACCTCGGCGGGTTCGACGCCTATGTGCGCGATTTGAAGAACTTTATGTTCGTCGGCGGCAACGGCGCGTGGTGGCTCGACCGCACTTCGATCGGTGCTGGTGGCTGGATTACTCGCCTCGACACCGTCGCTGCGGACGCCGCGATTCCGGCGCGTCCGACGCTGACTTACGCCGGCCCTCCGGGTTTCCCGGCGGACGGCATTCTCCTTCAATCCTCCGCGTTCTCGGATCCGCAAGGCGCGGGCACGTTCGCCTCGATGCAATGGCGTCTGGCGGAAATCACGCCGACGAACATCGCCGTCTCGGGCGCGGAGAAGTTGAAGCTCGAATACGACGCGGTGTGGGATTCGGGAGAGCTGACGGCGTTTAACAGCCAGATGCAATTCCCCGCGCAATTCATCGAGCCGGGCAAAACGTATCGCGTGCGCGTCCGGCACAAGGACGACACGGGCCGCTGGAGCCGTTGGTCGGATTACTTCCAGTTCGTACCGACGCCGCCGGAGACGGTGGTGGAGCTGCGCGGCAATCTCGTGTTCTCCGAAATCATGTTCAATCCGCCAGCGCTCAATGGCGTCGATGGCGATGAGTTTGAATTCGTCGAGTTTAAGAACATCGGGACAAACACGCTCACGCTCGGCGGACTGTTCTTCTCGGCGGGCATCGACTTCACGTTCCCGAACAACGCCACGCTGGCGCCGGGCGCGACGTATTTGCTGGGACGCAATCCGGCGGCTCTGCTGACCAAGTATCCGGGGCTGGTTGTGAACGGCGCGTATTCCGGCCGCCTGAACAACGACGGCGAGACGCTGACCATCCGCCATCCGCAAGGCTTCGATGTGTTGTCGGTGGCGTATGCGGACGTCGCGCCGTGGCCGCTGACGACGGATGGATTCGGTTTCTCGCTCGTGCTTGTGGATGCGACGCGCGATCTGTACCGCGCGAGCTCGCAGGCCGGCGGTTCGCCTGGCGCGAACGATCCGGCGTCGACGATTCCCGCGGTCGTGATCAACGAAGTGCTCACCAGCTCAACGCCACCGGATGTGGACGCGGTTGAGTTGTATAATCCCAGCGTGTTCGATGCAGACATCAGCGGCTGGTATCTCACGGACGACGACACGTTCCCATGGAAGTATCGGTTCCCCGCTGGCTCAGTGATTCCTGCGGGCGGTTATCTCGTCGTGGACGAAACGCAGTTCAATCCCACACCGGGCCTTGGCGCGAGCTTTGCGCTGAGCTCGCTCGGTGACGACGTGTATCTCTTCTCGGGCAACGCGAACGCGGAACTGACTGGCTACACGCACGGCTTCCAATTTGGCGGCGCGCAAACGGGCGTCTCGTTCGGTCGCTTCGTGAACAGCGCGGGCGACGAACAATTCCCGGCGTTGATCGCGCGATCGTTTGGCGCACAGAACGGTGCGCCACGGGTCGGCCCGGTGGTCATCACTGAAATCCACTACAACCCGCTTCCGGGTGGCGACGAGTTCGTCGAACTACAGAACATCAGCAGCAGCACGGTTTCATTGTTCGATCCCGCTTTCCCGACGAATCGCTGGAGCGTGAATGGATTCGGCTACACCTTCCCGGCTGGTGCGACGCTAGCGCCGGGTCAGTTGCTGCTCGTGGTTGCGGGCGACCCAGACGCCTTCCGCACGAAACACAGCGTGCCGCAGTCCGTTGGCATCTTCAGCCCGGTGACCGGCGGCCTCCAGGACAGCGGCGAGCGTCTCGAACTTCTCGCGCCTGACGCCCCGACGACGAACGGCACTCCGTTCTACGCGGTGGATACCGTTCGCTACAACGATCGCCTCCCGTGGTCGCCTGCGGCGGACGGCGCGGGCGCTTCGCTGCAACGAGTCGCGGCCTCTGCCTACGGCAACGAGCCGGCGAACTGGACGGCGGCAGTGCCATCGCCGGGCGGATTGCTCCCTGCGGGCGCGGCACCGGTCATCACCAGCCAGCCGGCGAATCGCTCGGCGATTGCCGGTCAGGCGGGAACGCTCTCTGTTACCGCGACCGGGCCGGGGCCGTTGTTCTATCAATGGCGCTTCGGGAACGATCGCATCGCCAGCGGCACGAACAGCACGCTGGTGTTGCCGGCCGTGACCCTGGCGTCTGCGGGTGCCTACAGCGTGGATGTGTTCAACGCCTTCGGCTCGGTCTCGAGCGCGAAGGCGACGCTGACGGTTCTCGTTCCGGCGTTGATTTCGCAACAGCCGCAGAGCCTGTCCGTCCGACCCGGCACGAACATCGTGTTCTCAGTGACGGCCTCCAGTCGCACGCCGTTCACGTTCCAATGGCGCTTCAATGGCACGCCCGTTCCCGGAGCGACGGCGGCGACGCTGCCGCTGAACAACGTGCAGGTGGAGCAGGACGGCTTCTATGATGTGGTGGTGACGGACGGCGTTGGTTCGCTCGTGAGCCAGTCGGCGCGTCTCAGCGTGCTCGTGAATCCCGTCATCGTGCAGCCGCCGCTCAGCCAGACGGTCGTGCAAGGCGGCGATGTGACAATCAGCGTCGGCATCACTGGAAACCCGGCGCCGTTCAATTATCAGTGGCGACGCGGTTCAGTCATTTTGACGAACGCCACCGTCAATGAGCGGGTGGGTATTCTCACGCTGACGAACGTGCAGCCCAGCCAGGGCGGTCCTGGCGTGACGTATCGTGTGGTGATTACCAACGCGGCGTTCGGCGGAAATTCAGTGAACGCCACTTTCTTGCTCACGGTGCTGACCGACACGGACGGCGACGGATTGCCGGACGAATGGGAAGCGGCGAACAGCCTGCAGACGAATGCGCCCGATGCGGTCGTGGATTCGGATCTCGACGGCCAGAGCAATCGCGCCGAGTACGTCGCGGGCACAAATCCGCAGGATCCATCGAGCTACCTGAAGGTGGAACAAATCACCGGCGGTCCGGCGACACTGCAGTTCAACGCGGTGTCGAACCGGACGTATTCGATTCAGTTCAAGCCCTCGCTCGACGCAGCGAGCTGGCAGAAGCTGACCGACGTGGCCGCGCGCGCGACGAACCGGTTGGAGACGGTGGTCGATCCGCAGGGGACCCCGGGACGTTTCTATCGTCTTGCGACGCCGGCTCAGCCGTAAGGCGCCGGCTTACTTCGAGAGATTGAGGACGAGGTTGGTCCCGGTTTCGGGATCAACCGGGATCATTGGCAGGATGTTCGGGACGAGATCGGACGTCTGCCGGGGTGGAGTTCCTTTTTCCTTCTGGTAGATGTGTGATGCGAGGCGAATGGTCAGTTCGCCCCGTCGGCGACTATTCAGGTGTGCTTTCGCTTTGTAGTTCGCGAGGCCGACCTGTTCCGGGGCGAGCGTTTTGTAAGTCCACATCGCTTGCAGCCTTTCACTGATCGTGCTGGTGCGTTTGGCGAATACGAGATCCCGCGCAATGAATTCATCCGGGTTATCAGCAGACCGATCAACTTCGAGGATTTTGCCGAGGATGCTTCGCGCTTCCTGGGCGGAGATCTTTTCAATGACGCGTTCCATTCCGGCGGTGCCCATTGCCTCGCAGGCGATGCCAACGAGGTGGTCGATTACGAGACCGCCCTTTGGAAAGGCAGCGCCCAATTTAATGTTATCGGTGTGCGATTCGGCAGCTTCTCTGTAGCGCTCTTCTCTCTCGGCAAGCACTCCTTCCGCGGAAACGAGCTGGGCCAGTTGCTTCATTGTAGGCAGGTCCTTGGCGGTGGCCATGAAGTGACTAAGAGTGTACTCGAGCGGTTTGCGACAGTCGCGTGCAAGACCCACTCGAAGGATACGCAGTGGTTCTTCGTTGGATTTAACCGCCGCCTGGAGCTGGTCGGTTGGAAGTTTTTTGTAATCCGGAGAGAACGCCACGAGAAGTCTGCCTGCCCGGACAAAGTCATCGTACCCATTCGGTGACGGAAGCGGCTCCGAAAGGGGCGTCGGTGCTGGCCAGAGAATCGCCGCGCCAAGGATGGTCGCAAAAATACATGACATCCAGACGACGCGACGTTTTGTGAATAATCCCGGTGGCATACGTCCAACAGATTGACAATGATTCGGGCACCGTCAACAGTGTCGCCCTTGTTTTCTGTATGAGCTTAACTCTGCCACGTTCCATCTCGGCCGGTCTGCTGTCGATTTTCGTCGCGCTGCCCGGTGTTGCCGCTGACAAGATTGATTTCGCCCTCGATGTGAAGCCGGTGCTGGAGGCTACTTGCCTCAGCTGCCATGGCCCTGAGAAACCCAAGGGCGGATTGCAGTTAATGACTCGCGCCCTCGCGTTGAAGGGCGGCGACAATGGAACGGCGCTGGTCGCCGGAAAGCCGACGGACAGCCCGATTTATTCCACCACGATTCTGCCGCCGGACCACGACAACATCATGCCGCCGAAGGGCGATCCGCTGAACAAGGCGCAGACGGAAGCGTTGCGGAAATGGATTGAACAGGGCGCGGAATGGCCGGAGAACATCAAGCTGGAGAAGACGGCTCGAGTGGATTTCGTGAAGGACATTCAGCCGATCTTCGAATTGAACTGCGTGGCCTGCCATCGCGACGGGCACGACAAGGGCAATCTCCGGATGGACGAGCGCGAGTTCGCATTCAAGGGTGGCGATGACGGCGCGGGGATTGTTCCGTTCCGCCCGAAGCTAAGCCCGATTTACACCACCACGGCATTGCCGGCGGATCACGACGACTTGATGCCGCCCGCGAAAAAAGGCGGCCCGATGGCGAAGGAGAAGATCGAGTTGATCGCGAAGTGGATCGAGCAGGGTGCCGTGTGGCCGGATGGCGTGAAACTGACGGCGAAGAAGGCGGACGAAATCCCGGGCGGCGACGAACTCGCGACGGTCACGGGCATTTACAAGAAGATCATGGCGAACCTGAAGGAGAAATCCGCGGGAGACATGAAGGCTTACACCAACAACATTCCCGGCACGACGGTGACTTACTCGGCGGTGCCGATTCCCGCGGGAGAGTTTCTGATGGGCAGTCCCGCCACGGAGAAAGGTCGCAAGGCCGACGAAGGTCCGCAGCACAAGGTGAAGATCTCGCCGTTCTGGATGGGCCGCACCGAGGTGACTTGGAACGAATACGAGCTCTTCATGTATCCCGACCAGGAGAAGGCGCTCACGGTCGACACCAACAGCCCGTACCTCGACAAGGCGTCTGACGCCGTGAGTCGTCCGACCAAGCCGTATGTGGAAATGAGCTTCGGCATGGGCAAGGGCGAGTATCCGGCGATCAGCATGACGCAGCACGCGGCGAACAAGTATTGTCAGTGGCTCAGCGCGAAGACGGGGCATTTCTATCGTCTCCCGACGGAAGCGGAATGGGAATACGCGGCGCGCGCCGGTTCCACCACGACCTACTTCTTTGGCGAGGACGGATCGCAGATGAAAAACTACGCGTGGTATGCGGCGAACAGCGATTTCAAGTATCAGAAGACCGGGCGCAAGAAACCGAATCCGTGGGGTCTCTACGACATCTACGGCAACGTGATGGAATGGTGCATGGACCAGTATGACGCGAACACCTATGCGAATCCGCCCGGCACCGATTCCTGGGTCAAATCGACCAAACCCTATCCGCACGTCGCCCGTGGCGGCCATTGGGATGATGAGGATTTGAGCATGCTGCGCAGCGCTTCCCGGCGTT
>Ga0154020_10006755_pt1 | contig 13439 bp, 11 predicted proteins | sample Klosneuvirus_201_FD_109709 | JGI IMG/M metagenome (GOLD analysis project Ga0154020, IMG submission 109709) | Active sludge microbial communities from wastewater, Klosterneuburg, Austria - Klosneuvirus_20160825_MG | ecosystem: Engineered > WWTP > Aerobic digester > Activated sludge | place... | reverse complement strand
CGGCGACCAGGGCGAAGAGGTAGCAGGGCTTGGCGAAGGGGTCTTCCCACTTGGCCCAATGGCGGCTGTTTTCGGCGTCGCCGGTGGCGATGGGGTTGCCGTTGGAGAGCAACTGCGGGAAGCGCGCCTTGTCGGCCTCGATGGTGCAGGCGTAGCGCGCCATGACGTCGGGCCGGTCGGGGAAAAAGGTGATGCGGCGGAAGCCCTGGGCCTCGCATTGCGTGAAGTAGCCGTCTTTGGATTTGTAGAGGCCGGAGAGCTGTGTGTTTTTCTCGGGTTCGATGCGCACCCGGGTTTCGAGCACGAAGCTGTCGGGCAAGGGGCCGTGCAGGGTCAGGGTTTCGTCGCCTACGGTGTAGCGCGAGGGCGCCATCGCCGCACCGTCAGCGCCGACTTCCAGCAGTGTCAGCTCTTCGCCGTCGAGCACCATGTCGGCCTGCGGGTTGGCCGGGTTGCGGCGGCAGGCGAGCCGGGCGCGCACCTCGGTGCGGTCGTCATGGATCGCGACATGGAGTTCGACGCTGTCGATCAGCCACGCCGGCGGGGTGTAGTCCTTGAGGAAGATGGCTTTTGGGGTTTCGGTACGCATGTCGGGATCCGGAAGAGGGCTGAAGGCGGGGCTTGGCAGAGGCAGCAGGGTATCAGAGGCGCCGCTGTAAAACCCAGGTGTCGATGCCGGCAACCGGACGCCCGGAGCGCCAGGCCGAAGCGCAACTGTAGTGAATTTTTTCGGGCGACGACGGCGAAACAGCCTCACTCCGGCGTAAAGCCGCCGACCAAGCTCGGCGTGCCCGTGCCGTTGAGTTGGAACACGGCGCCACCGCCCGATGGCGTTCCGCCTCCTGTGAACTCGGCGATGGTGAACTGATGGGTGACCAGCACCAAGGGCGGCCCTTCCTTGGGTTGCGCGGCAAGGAAGGCGCGAAGGCGGGCGATCCTGGAGTCCCTTTGATCGGGAGCGGGGTAAAAGGAGTTCAGCGCCGGCATGGGTTCTACCGCACCAAGCCCGAGCAGGTGCGCCGTTTCCAGGCAACGGCACCACTGGCTGGAATACACGCGGGCGCGCTTTACGCCGGCCTTTGCCAACCTGCGGCCGAGCGCGCGGGCCTGTTCGCGACCAACGGCATCGAGATTGCGCTGGGTTGCGCAATCATCGATCCTGAAGCCGGGCGGGTCACCCGTACCCGGGGCATTCGCATGGCGCAGCATGAGCAGGCGCCCCGGTTTGGCAAGTTCGCCCGGAGAAAGCGTCGCCGGCACGGCGGCGACGGAGGCCAATCCCAGAGCAAGGCTCGCGAGGCAATGCCACACCCGCATGTAGGATCAGGAAGTGCCTAAAGCGCCTTGCACTTGCCGATGGCCAGCGCCGGCGTGTTTTCGCCTTCGCGATACGCCGGGTTGCTGCTGTCATCGCTCCAGTAGCCGATCGGATAAACATAGAGGAAACGGAGCTGGCGCTTGTTGAAGCGCAGGTCGAAGACCCCGGAACAGAACAGGTTGCCGGCCTCGTTGAAATCCCGCTCGCAGGTGGCCGCCGGGCGACTGTCGCCGACCTCCTTGGCTTCCCAGGCATAGGGCTTCTGCCTGGCGCGGGTGATGGCCAATTTCTTTTCGGAGCGGAAATCCGCGCTCTTCCAGGACTTCTTGCCGGCGTCGTAGGTGAAACCGGTGGTCAGTTCGGCGACACAGAGGTAGGAATCCGCGGCATGGGCCGCAGCGGCGAGTGAAAGGCTGGTCAGCAGGCAAAGCAGATGGCGCATGGCGATCATCGGGAAGGTCCTCCGCGCTCACGGTCTGGCCGAAGGGCCGGCGACCGTGGCCCATTATGCCTGTGCGAAACGAAAACCGCCCCCAACCGGGAGCAGACCCAGCGAGGGCGCCGCGCGCGCCGCCGGGTGGCAATCTGGCGGCAAATTTGCGCCGGATCAGTGCTGCTGTTCGGGCTGGATCGGAGAGACCGGGCCGCGACTGGCCGGTGCTGCCCTGCCCTCGCTGGCTTCGACCGTTCTCGCATCGGCGGCGTGGGAGATCAGTTCGCGATCGATGAGGATCAGGTTGGCCAGCAAGCGCCCACGATCCGTATCGAGAAGCGAAAGCCGCAACTGCTCGAGCCGTTCGAGCACGGCCTGGTGGCGGTCACGGTGCACCGGATCGGCCTGGCTGCGCAAGCGCGCCATCAAGGCCTCTTCGGCCTCGAAGCTGGCGCGGCAACACTGGATCAGCCGATCAAGCGCGACCGCCAGATCGTCCGGCGACCGCTTGTCGAGGTACATGTTCAGCACGTGGACTTGGGCATCGACCAGTTCGCGGCGCAAGCTGTCACGCTCGCGAACGGCAGGAGATACCGGCGCGACGCCGGGCAAGGATGGGTTAAGAGCCGTCATGGTTTTCTCCCTGAATCAGTGTTCCAGGTAGGTCTTTCTTCCAGTATAGCCCCCTCCGCACCCGCAGTTTTCAGTTTGTCTTCGGGGGTGCTTCCCTGGCGGCTTTTTGGCTTTCAACGACCATGGCGAGGCTTGGCTTGCGGGCACGGATGGCCTGCTCGAGGCGCTGCTTTTCGGCGATGACCCGCGACGAATAGCCACGATCCGGGTCGTCGCTCGCCCCGGCGTAGTACTGCAGGCCTTCGATCAGCCCCCCTTGCCGACGTATTGCTTCGCGCAGAACCTGGGCGCCCACCTTGACGTTGCTTACCGGATCGAGCAGACCGCTGGCCGCGGCATCCGGGGGCAGCTTGTCGCGATGGAAGCGCGGAATCACCTGCATCAAACCCTGGGCGCCCATGACGCTCTGAGCAAACGGATTGAAGCCGGATTCGATGCCGATGACGGCGACGATCAGCAGCGGATCGAGATCCTTTGCGGCCTGCTGGGCCGCGACGAAGATGGGTTGCAAGGCCGCCGGTGAAACCCGATAGCGTTGTGCCACGGAATCGAGCGCCAGGCTCATCGACGCGCTCAAGGGTTTTTCAGCACGAGCATCGACTGATGGCGCTTCCAAGCTGGCGGGAACCGGAGTCGCATAGTCCGCCACGCGACGATATGCTCCACCATTGATTGCGCCGACCAGACCGGTCAACAACATTCCTGCGAGCAGCAGCATTCTTGGGCTGACCTGGCGTCGGCCGGCTTCATACCCGGCATTGCGCAACTGGTATTTCAATCGGCTATCGAAAACTGACACGTCGTCTCCTGCGGAGGGCACCCGCGATTGCGCCCCGGCTGGTGCGGGGTTTCGCGCGGATGTGACTCGTTGGTTGCCGGCCGACGATTTCGCCGTCCGAATGGCGTGGGGCGAAGCCCAAAAAGGGAAGGCAGCGACCTATTGCTGCCCCGGAATGTCTTCCGGAATGCGCATGCCAAGCACCCGGGACATGCTCTCCCCGGCTTGGCAGGAAATTTCGAAAACGCGCTGCGAGTAATCCATGGCTTGTTTTGAGTCTTCCAGGATCAGCCCGGCATGCAAGGACATCACGCTTTGCGGATCGGTCGCGGTCAGCATGCGGCGGCTGTTCGATCCACGCTGTTCAAGCAAATTGCGCGCGGCGCCAAGATTCAAGGCGGCCATTCTTTCCAAGGCGCCGAAGGCTGCAACGGCCATCGTCTCAAAGGCCTCCATACCCGCGCGGTTTGCTTGCGTTAATTGTTTCGATACATGGTTCATGGCGAACTCCTCACGAAACCTGATTCGATGGCCGGGATGCAAAGCAATCGGCCGACTAAAAATTGGTGCAATGCAATATCCAACAATATAAGCAACTTAGCTTGTATTGTCAATACTGTTTGCTGCCTCGCAGCAATTGATTTTCTGGGAATTTGGCGAAATCGCAACCCAAAAAAAGCCCGGCGAGAATTGCCGGGCTAATCCAATCCAGTCCAGTCGGATCAGAGGAGGAGGAATGAACGCATCTTAGCGCTGGCATTCCCGTATCGTTAGGCGTCCAACTCTAAACGTCGATGTTCTTGGCGTAGAGAGCATTGGATTCAATGAAGGCACGTCGCGGCTCGACGTCATCGCCCATCAAGGTGGTGAATATCTCATCGGCGGCAATGGCGTCGTCGATCTGCACCCGCAGCAGGCGCCGCACGTTGGGATCCATGGTGGTCTCCCAAAGCTGGGCCGGGTTCATCTCGCCCAGGCCCTTGTAGCGCTGTTTGGCCAACCCCCGCTCGACCTCATTGAGCATCCACTTCATGCCGTCGGCGAAGCTGCTGATGGCCAGGGACTTGTCGCCGCGCCGGATCACGGCGCCTTCCCCTATCAGGCCGGAAATCATCTGCGCGGTACGCCGGATCTGCTGGTAATCACCGGAAAGCAGGAAATCCTCGTCGATGCGGCCGACACGCTGGTTGCCATGGCGCATGCGGATCACCGCCAGCATCCACCGCTCGTGCTTGTCGTCGAAGCGGGCTTCGATACGGACCTCGGCGGAAACGTGGGCACCTATCAGGCGGGCGCTTTCAAGCGCGGCAACCTCGCTTGAGGTATCTACCGAGATATCGTGGGCGAGCAGGGCATGCAGCACTTCACCATCAATGAAATCGGTAACCCGACGGATCACGGCCTCGGAAAGCAGGTAGGCGCGAGCCAGCGAAGCCAAGGCTTCGCCTTCAACCGGTGCGGCACCGCCGCGCGGCGTCAACTGGCTTCCATCCAGGGCGAGTCGCAGCAAATGCTGGCCGAGCTCGTGATCATCCTTGATATAGGTTTCGCTTTTGCCGTGGCGGATTTTGTACAGCGGCGGCTGGGCGATGTAAATGTAGCCACGCTCGACCAGTTCCGGCATCTGACGATAGAAAAAGGTCAGCAGCAGGGTGCGGATGTGGGCACCATCGACATCGGCGTCGGTCATGATGATGATGCGGTGGTAACGCAGCTTGGCGATGTCGAAATCCTCGCTGCCGATGCCGCAACCCAGGGCGGTGACCAGGGTGACGATCTGCTCGCTGGAGATCAGCTTGTCGTAGCGCGCCTTCTCGACGTTCAGCACCTTGCCGCGCAGCGGCAGGATGGCCTGGAATTTCCTGTCGCGGCCCTGTTTGGCCGAACCGCCGGCCGAATCGCCCTCGACGATGTACATCTCGCACAGGGCAGGGTCCTTTTCCTGGCAGTCCGCCAGCTTGCCGGGCAGGCCAAGGCCATCGAGCACGCCCTTGCGCCGCGTCATGTCGCGCGCCTTGCGCGCCGCTTCGCGCGCGCGCGCGGCTTCAACGATCTTGCCGGTGATGGTTTTGGCGTCGAGCGGCTTTTCCAACAGGTAGTCGGCCAGTTTCTGCGCGACCACTTCCTCGATCGCCGGGCGGGCCTCGGACGACACCAGCTTCATCTTGGTCTGCGAGGCGAACTTCGGATCGGGCATCTTCACGGAGAGCACGCAAGCCAGACCCTCGCGCATGTCGTCGCCGGTGATCTCGACCTTGGCCTTCTTGGCGATCTCGTTTTCCTCGATGTACTTGTTGATCACCCGCGTCATCGCGGCGCGCAGGCCGGTAAGGTGGGTACCGCCGTCCGACTGCGGAATGTTGTTGGTGAAGCAGAGCACCTGTTCGGCATAGGAGTCGTTCCACTGCATCGCCACTTCAACATCGATATTGACGCCGTTTTGCACCGACACCCCGGTGGAATGGAACACGGCGGGATGCAATACCGTCTTGGTGCGATTGATGTAGTCGACGAAGCCCTTGACGCCGCCGGAAAAGGCGAAGTTCTCCTCCTTCATCGTGCGCTGGTCGACCAGGCGGATCTTGACGCCGTTGTTGAGGAAGGAAAGCTCGCGCAAGCGCTTGGCGAGGATATCGTAGTGATATTCGACGTTGCCGAAGATTTCCTCGTCGGCCATGAAATGGACTTCGGTGCCGCGCTTCTCGGTTTCGCCCAGCACACGCAAGGGCGAAACCTCCACGCCGTTCTGCACTTCCACCAGGCGGTCGACGACGTGGCCGCGGTTGAACTCGAGCATGTACTTCTTGCCGTCGCGGCGGACGATGAGACGCAACCATTTGGACAGTGCGTTGACGCAGGAAACACCGACGCCGTGGAGGCCGCCGGAAACCTTGTACGAGTTCTGGTTGAACTTGCCGCCGGCATGCAGCACGCACATCACGATCTCGGCCGCCGAGCGTTTCGGCTCATGCTTGTCGTCGAACTTTATTCCGGTCGGGATGCCGCGTCCGTTGTCCGTAACCGAGATCGAGCTGTCGGTGTGGATGGTGATTACGATATCGTCGCAATGACCGGCCAAGGCCTCGTCGATCGCGTTGTCGACCACTTCGAACACCATGTGATGAAGCCCGGTGCCGTCCGAGGTGTCGCCGATGTACATCCCCGGACGCTTGCGCACCGCTTCAAGGCCTTCAAGTTGCTGGATGCTCGATTCATCGTAAGCGGGCGTGGAGTTGCTTTCAGTCATGGAGTATTGCCGGGTCAAATGCGCATTGGCATGACGACGTATTTGAACGTGTCGTTGCCGGGAAGAACAAACAAGGCGCTGGAGTTTGCGTCCGCAAGGTGAAGTTCGATGGTTTCGTTGCCGACGTTGTTGAGGACGTCAAGCAGATAGGTGACGTTGAAGCCGACGTCAAGCGCTTCGCCGCCGTAATCAATCTCAATTTCTTCCTGGGCTTCTTCCTGTTCGGCGTTGCTCGATATGATCTTCAGGCTTCCCGGTGAGAGCACCAGGCGCACGCCACGAAATTTTTCGTTGGTGAGGATTGCCGCGCGCAACAAGGAATGCAGCAGCGTGTTGCGCGAAAGCTTGATGATCTTGGCGTGGTGTTGCGGTATCACGCGCTCGTAATCCGGGAACTTGCCGTCGATCAGCTTTGATACAAGCTCGATGCTGCCAAAGCTGAAACGCGCCTGGGTAGGCGTCAGCAGCACTTCGAGCGGATCGTCGCTGTCGGCGAGCTGGCGTGACAGCTCGAGCACGGTCTTGCGTGGCAAGATGACCTCGATCGGTGCCGGCTGTTCCGGAAGCGTCTCGGCGGAATAGGCCAGGCGGTGTCCGTCGGTGGCCACCATGCGCAGTTCATTTCCCTTGGCCACGAGCAGCAGGCCATTCAGGTAATAGCGAATATCCTGTTGGGCCATCGCGTATTGCACGAGGGCAAGCAGGCGCTTCATCTGCCGCTGGGTGATCGAAAGACGGGAAGCCAGTCCATCACTGGTGGCCATGCGCGGAAAATCTTCCGCTGGCAGGGTTTGCAAATTGAAGCGGCTCTTGCCGGCCTTCAATTGCAAACGTTTGTCATCGAGGGCAAGGCTGATTTCAGCCGATTCCGGCAGTGACCGCAGAATATCCTGAAGCTTTCTGGCCCCAACTGTCATCGAGGCCTTCTCTGTACCTTGAGTCGGCGTTTCAGTGGTGATTTGAATCTCGATATCGGTTGCCAACAGAGTCAACTTCTCACCGTTCTTCTCCATCAAAACATTGGAGAGTATCGGCAAGGTGTGGCGTTTTTCGACGATTCCGCAAACCGCCTGCAAAGGAGCGAGGAGTTGGTCACGTGGACCTTTAAATAGGAGCATATATAAAAGCCTTATAAGTAATAAGGAAAGCTCTTGCTTGTGGAAAAGACCTAAAAAGCCATTAAATACAGTTAATTATACAATGTATAACAGGGTGGGGAAAACAGGTTTTGAATTGTGGATGACTGTTGGTGGTTTTTCCGTTCCGGGTCGCCAAGTCACTTGTCCACAATTGATTCAACGTTTGTCCCGGTGAGTTGTCCACAGCTTATCCCTTGATGGTCTGAACCAGGATGTGCAGGTCATTGTTAAGGCGCCCGTCCTTGGTGCGAAGTTCGACTATGGTTCGGCAGGCATGCAGTACGGTTGTGTGATCCCGTCCGCCAAACGCCTCGCCAATTTCTGGAAGGCTGTGTGAGGTCAGTTCGCGGCTAAGCCACATCGCGACCTGGCGCGGACGGGCTATGGCGCGGGTGCGTTTTTGGGAATACATGTCGGCGACTTTTATCTTGTAGTAGTCGGAGACCGTTTTCTGCACCAGTTCCATTGAAATCTGGCGGTTGGTGGCACCAATGATGTCGCGCAGGGCCTCCTTGGCCACGTCGAGATTGATTTCACGCCCGTGAAACCGGGCATAGGCGACAACACGGTTAAGGGCGCCTTCAAGCTCGCGTACATTGGAGCGCAGGTTCTTTGCTATCAGGAAGGAGACTTCGTCTGAAATCTCGATGTGCTCCGCCTCCGCTTTCTTCTTCAGGATGGCGATTCGCATTTCGAGTTCCGGCGGCTCGATGGCGACCGTCAGTCCCCAGTCGAAACGTGAAACCAGGCGCTCCTCAAGACCTTGCACATCCTTTGGGTAGGTATCGCAGGTGATGATGATCTGCTTCTTGGCTTCCACCAGTGCATTGAAGGCGTAGAAAAACTCTTCCTGTGTTCGGTCCTTGCGATTGAAGAACTGGATGTCGTCAATGAGCAGCAGGTCCAGCGAACGATAATAGTGTTTGAAGGCCTCGCGGGAATTCTGCTGGAAGGCTTTGACGACGTCGGAAAAATAATCCTCGGCATGAACGTAGCGGACTTCCATGCCCGGATTGGCCGAATAAATGGCATTGCCGATCGAGTGGATCAGATGGGTCTTGCCAAGTCCGACACCGCCATAGATGAACAATGGGTTGTAGGAAACGCCGGGGTTCAACGCGACCTGCTGGGCGGCTGCCCGGGCAAGATCGTTGGCGCGGCCGGTTACCAGGGTGTCAAACGTGAAATCGGCGTTGAGACGGGTTTTCTCGTAGGCCGGGTCGGACGAGCGGATGCTCTTTTTTGCCTCCTGAACTGGTTCAGGAGTTGGCAGGTTGACGATTTCGGTTGCTTCCGGAGCGGCTTCCTTGTCCGTGCCGGCGACATCAAGGGCAATGTTTACCGGAGCGGAAAAGTATTCCTTGCCCAGGGCTTCTATCTGGTTCAGATATCGTTCGCGTACCCATTGCATGACGAAGCGATTCGGTGCCACAAGCTTGAAATGACCCTCCGTCGTGCCGTCACGCTCGATTTGCAGGCCCTTGATCCAGGTGTTGAACTGCTGAGCGGGAAGTTCCCGCTCAAAGCGATTCAGACAAACGGACCAGAAATCATTCATGGGCGGTGTTCAGGAGGGAGATTCTCTTGGCTGCAGCAGCGAAAATTGTTGTTGTTCTCGACTCGAATGGTTCGAGCCGGCGGCAATTCTAACGTGTCCGCGAAAAGTTATCCACAGCCGGCTACCTGGCCATGTGGGCCTCGCCAACCTTGACAAAACTACGGTAACAGGCTGTAATCCACGGTTTTTCTTGATTCAGGGGAATTCGTCATGAAACGCACTTATCAGCCATCGGTTGTGCGCCGCAAGCGCACTCACGGCTTTCTCGTACGCATGCGTACCCGTGGCGGTCGGGCCGTGATTCGTGCGCGTCGCGCCAAGGGCCGTCATCGTCTCGGCGTCTAAGCTTCGAGCCCGGTTTCAAAAGGGTTCTCGCCTGCATCAGCCGCGGGAATTCGCGGCTGTGCTTTCAGCGCGCAAGGTGCTTCGCGGCGATAGCTTCGACCTGCATATGCTCGCAACGGAAAATGCGGGGGCGCCACGGTTGGGGTTGATCGTTCCAAAGCGGCTGGCGCGCGCCGCGAACCTTCGAAACGCCATAAAACGCCAGGCCAGGGAAGCGTTTCGTTTGATGATTGCCCGGTGCTTGCCTTGCGACGTTGTTTTGCGGTTGAAACGGCCCGTGTCCGTGGCGGGAAACGAGTTGCGACAGCAACTCAGGAGTTGGCGCGGTGAAATCGACCGACTTCTTGGCCGCTTGCCCGCGAGAGGCGCATGAAATCGCCGCTTGTCCGACCCCTGCAGTGGCTGATCCGTGGCTACCAGATTGCGATCAGCCCGATGCTGGGGAATCGCTGCCGATATTTTCCCAGTTGTTCGGAGTATGCAATCGAGGCCCTGGAAAAGCATGGGATGTTCAAGGGCGGGTGGCTCGGCGTGCGCCGGATCGGTCGCTGTCATCCCTGGCAGCCGGGCGGGTATGATCCGGTTCCCTGATTGTCGTTTGCGCCAGCTTGAGTTTCCCGGGGCGCATGCCCGCCAAATTTTGCCCAGGCTTTCCTGAACAAGAACTTCCCCGAGACAGTAATGGATAACCGACGACTAATGCTGCTGCTGGTGTTCAGCTTTTCGCTGATCATGTTGTGGGACGCCTGGCAGAGACAAAATTTGCCAAAGGCACCGGCCGTCGCCGCTGCGGCTGCTGGCAAGCCGGGGGGAGCGGTTGGTGTCGGCGCCGGCGCCGATGGGAGCGTGCCTACGCCGACGGCTCCGCCGGCGACTCCGCTTCCGGGAGTCGCTGCTGCGGTCCAGCCTCAGGCGGGGGGCGTTACCGCTACGATTCGTACGGATCTCTACGTCGCCGAAATCTCGTCCCGGGGTGGTGACATCGTTCGCCTGGAACTGGTTCGCCATGGCGATACCGAAGACAAGGACAAGAATGTCGTTCTCTTCGACAATGGTGCCAAGCATGTCTATCAGGCCCAGTCCGGCGTGATCGGCGAAGGCTTGCCGAACCACAAGACGGAATGGACGCTTGCTGGCGGTGAAAGGGTTTTGAAGGACGGCGAAAAGTCGCTCGAAGTGCGTCTTGAGGCGAGCGCGGCGGACGGCTCGAATATAAGCAAGACCTATGTTTTTCAGCGCGGCAGCTACCAGATCGAACTCCGGCATGAAGGCGCAAAGGTGGGGAGCCACGCCTACTATCAAATTACGCGCGACGGCAAACCGGCCGACGGACAGAGCAACTCGATGATGATGGGGGTCGTCACCTTCACCGGCCCGGCTGTTTATACCGATGCGGAGAAGTTCCAGAAAATCGAGTTTGCCGACATCGAGAAGAACAAGGCCAAGTTCTCGCAGAAGGCCGATAACGGCTGGCTGGCCATGGTGCAGCATTATTTCGTATCGGCCTGGCTGCCGGCTCCGGGCCTGGCCCGCGAGTTTTACATGCGCAAGGTTGGCAATGACTTGTATTCCGCGGGTGTGATCCTCCCGGTGGGTGCGGATGGAAAGAGCGCCATCTCGCTCTACGCCGGACCGCAGGAACAGGACAAACTGGAGAAGATCGCGCCGGGCCTCGATCTGGTGGTGGACTACGGCTGGCTGACGGTGATCGCGGCCCCCTTGTTCTGGGTGCTGGGTGCGATCTACAAGTTGGCCGGCAATTGGGGCTGGGCGATTATTGGCTTGACGGTGCTGCTCAAGCTGGCCTTCTTCCCGCTGTCAGCCGCCAGCTACAAGTCCATGGCCAAGATGCGCGTGTTGACGCCGAAGCTGATGAAGCTGAAAGAAACCTACGGCGACGACAAACAGCGCTTGAATCAGGAAATGATGGCGCTCTACAAGCGGGAGAAGGTCAATCCACTGGGCGGTTGCCTTCCGGTCCTGGTGCAGATTCCCGTTTTCATCGCGCTGTACTGGGTGCTCTTGGGCACGGTCGAGATGCGCAATGCACCGTGGCTGGGCTGGATCACCGATCTCTCCGTGAAAGATCCGTACTACGTGCTGCCGCTGATCATGGGGGCGACGATGTTCATCCAGACCAAGCTCAACCCGACGCCGCCGGATCCGATCCAGGCCAAGGTGATGTTGATGATGCCTATCGTTTTCACCTTCATGTTCCTTTGGTTCCCGGCCGGTCTGGTTCTCTACTGGACGGTCAACAACATCCTTTCCATCGCCCAGCAGTGGCAGATCACCCGCCTGATCGAGGCGGGTGAGGGCAAGTAGGCGCGCCGGACGCGCCGGGCCGATGGCGGCTCGCGAGGACAGGATAGCGGCGGTGGCCACACCGTCAGGCCGCGGTGGCATTGGGGTTGTGCGCGTTTCCGGTTCTGGGCTCGCGGGATTTGCGCGGGACCTGACCGGGCACGCGCCGCTACCCAGGCGCGCCACGTTGCGCAACTTTTTGGCTGCTGATGGCAGCACCCTGGATCGCGGGATTCTGGTCTTCTTTCCCTCGCCGCAGTCCTTCACCGGCGAGGATGTGCTTGAGCTCCAGGGCCATGGCGGACCGGTAGTGATGCAGATGCTGCTGGCGCGCTGCATCGAGCTCGGTGCGCGGGTTGCCGAGCCGGGCGAGTTCTCGCGCCGGGCCTTCCTCAACGACAAGCTGGATCTGGTTCAAGCCGAAGCGGTGGCTGACCTGATCGCCGCGGAGACCGCGGCGGCGGCACGTTCCGCGGTGCGCTCGATGTCCGGCGACTTTTCGCGGGAAGTTCATTCGCTGGTCGAGCGGCTCGTCGATCTGCGCATGCGCGTCGAGGCGGCGCTGGACTTTCCGGAGGAAGAGATCGATGGCATGCGCGATGGCGAGGTAGCGCAGCGTCTTGGCGTCTTGGATGCGGACCTGGGCGCCTTGCTCGATCGCGCACGGGCTGGAAGCATGCTTCGCTCCGGCCTGCATCTGGTTTTGGCCGGTTTGCCAAATGTGGGGAAGTCCTCATTGCTCAACCGGCTGGCCGGCGAGGAGCGAGCCATCGTCACCGAAGTCCCGGGCACCACCCGGGACGTCCTGCGCGAGACGATTCAGGTCGAAGGCATTCCGATGCACGTGATTGATACGGCTGGGCTGCGCCAGACCGAAGATCCGGTGGAGCGCATCGGTGTTGCTCGCGCGTGGCGGGAAATCGAGCGTGCCGACGTGATCTTGCAAATGATTGATGCGCGGAGCGGAGAAACGGCGGGGGACCGTGAGATCGCATCAAGCCTGCCGACCGGGGTGGAGCGGATTCTGGTCGAGAACAAGTGCGATCTGGCCGGTACGGGTGGGGAGCGAAATGAGCGTGACGGGCTGGTCAGCTTGCGGCTGTCGGCAGTGACCGGCGAGGGCATTGGCCTGTTGCACGACGAGCTCCTGCGCGTCGCTGGATGGCGGGGGCATGGCGAGGATGTCGTGCTTGCGCGCGAGCGGCACCTCGAGGCGCTGGCGATCGCGAAAGAAAAGTCGGCGCTGGCGATACGGCGAATTGGCGCGATCGAGCTTTGCGCCGAGGAACTGAGGCTGGCCCAGGAGGCACTGTCGAGGATTACCGGCGAGTTCAGCGCCGACGATCTGCTTGGGGAAATCTTCTCCCGCTTTTGCATCGGCAAATAGACGCGGCACATGGGGGAGCTCGATCTGCTGTTCCTCTTGCTGGCAGCGCTTTTTGCAGGGTTCATCGATGCCGTGGCGGGCGGCGGAGGTTTGATCCAGGTGCCGACGCTGCTGGTGGCGCTTCCCGGCGAAACCCCGGCGACGGTTTTCGGCACCAACAAGCTGTCAAGCATTTTCGGTACCGGAAACGCCGCGCTGCGGTATGCACGGCGGATTGCGTTGCCCTGGGGTGTGGCCTTGCCTGCAGCCGGGGCGGCGTTCGTGTTCTCGTTTGCCGGCGCGGCCGCCGTGTCCTGG
>Ga0154020_10006754_pt1 | contig 13439 bp, 11 predicted proteins | sample Klosneuvirus_201_FD_109709 | JGI IMG/M metagenome (GOLD analysis project Ga0154020, IMG submission 109709) | Active sludge microbial communities from wastewater, Klosterneuburg, Austria - Klosneuvirus_20160825_MG | ecosystem: Engineered > WWTP > Aerobic digester > Activated sludge | place... | reverse complement strand
CGGTGGGCCCAGAGTCCGGCAACGAAATGGCGGCGGCGCTTAGGTTGCGAAACTCAGCGGGTGCGCTTAGACTTTTCCGTCATCAGCCTGTATGAAAATTAGAAAACGCTCCGTTCGAATCGTTGCTGGCGTCAGCCTCGTTGTCATCCTGGTTGGAATTGGGGTTTGGCAGCGGCTGACAAATTCTTCCCGCGGGACGTCCCGCATAACTTCGGTGTCGGGGCTGAAGCAGGTCGGTATTGCGTTTCGCTTAGAGCGCAATGATGTGGCGCGATTCTCGTTTCAGAGCGAGCCATTGCGGACTGGGGAGGAAACCCAGAGATAGCCGGACTGCTCTGGCGCTGGCCGCAATACCAGCCTTCGCTGAAAACAAATACGGCGCGAACCACTCAGTTCGCGCCGTTTTGTTGTCTTGTTTGTCTTGTGTCCTGAAATCAGGAGCCGGAACCGAGCTTACTTGGTCGGGACCGTCTGGATGGTCTGCAGGATGCGACCGGCGATCTTGTACGGGTCGCCTTGGGAATTCGGACGGCGGTCTTCGAGGTAGCCTTTGTAACCGTTGTTCACGAAGCTGTGCGGAACACGGATGGAGGCGCCGCGGTTCGCGACACCGTAGTTGAACTTGTCGATCGACTGGGTCTCATGGAGACCAGTGAGGCGGAGGTGATTGTCCGGACCGTACACTGCGATGTGTTCGTTCTTGTACTTGTCGAACGCCGCCATGAGGGCTTCAAAGTAATCCTTGCCGCCGACTTCGCGCATGTGGGTGGTGGAGAAGTTCGCGTGCATGCCGGAACCGTTCCAATCCACGTCCTTGCCGAGGGGTTTGCAGTGGAAGTTCACGTCCACGCCGTATTGTTCACAGAGGCGCATCAGGAGGTAGCGGGCAACCCATACTTGGTCAGCGCAGTTCTTCGAGCCTTTGCCGAAGATCTGGAATTCCCACTGGCCCTTGGCCACTTCAGCATTGATGCCTTCGTGGTTGATGCCGGCGTCGAGGCACAGGTCGAGGTGCTTCTCGACGATTTCGCGGGCGATGCAGCCCACGGAATCATAGCCGACACCGGTGTAGTAGAGGCCTTGCGGGAAGGGGAAACCGGCGTCCGGGAAACCGAGCGGTTTGCCGTTCTTGTAGAGGAAATATTCCTGCTCGAAGCCGAACCAAGCACCCGGATCATCGGGGATGTTCGCGCGGCCATTGGACGGATGCGGGGTCTTGCCGTCCGGCATCATGACTTCGCACATGACCAGCACGCCGTTCTTCCGGGCGCTGTCAGGATAAACTGCCACGGGCTTGAGCATGCAATCCGAGCTGCGGCCTTCGGCCTGGCGCGTCGAGCTGCCGTCGAAGCCCCACATCGGGAGCTCTTCGAGTTTCGGGAAGCTGGCAAATTCCTTGATCTGAGTTTTGCCGCGGAGGTTGGCGACGGGTTCGTAACCGTCAAGCCAGAGGTATTCGAGTTTATATTTCGCCATGTGCGTTTAAGTGTATGAGTGAATTCAGTCTCTCGATCGAACTGAGCCAGAAAAACCAATTCAATCGATGTCCCAAAGTTTGAGCAGGGGCAATGCCACGGGGCAAGCACTTTGCGGCTCGCTTGTTGTCCGACGGTCAAACCTCCTGATTTTGCGGGAGATTTTCTAAGTTGAATCCATGCGTTGATTGAGAGTTGGACTCCGGTTCTCAGAAATGGTCTGCTGCTTTTTGAACATTATGAGTGAAACGATTCATTTGCATGTTTGCGATGCAATTTGCTCCGATTGCCCGCGCCAACATTGTGTTCGCGTTCGGTATTTGAATGGATTTCAGTTTCGAATCTTATGCTCAAAGTGAAGGACACCCTCCGCGCGACGGTCAACCTGACCTTTGATGGGCGCGTGATAAAGAATTACCACGGGCCGGACGCGCAGAAGAGATTCGAGAACGAAGTGCGCGTGCTTAAACATCTTCACGAGCGGGGATGCACTTTCATTCCGCGCCTGCTGGAGGCCGATCCCAGCCAGCCCCGGATCATCACTTCGAACTGTGGCGGGCGCGTGCAGCATCTGGATGAGGCCCGGCTCAAGGAGCTGTTTGCTGAACTGGAGCAGTATGGGGTTCGCCATGACGATCCGGACATGCGGAACGTCACCTATCGCCAGTCCGATGGACGCTTTTGTTTGATCGACTTTGAGTTTGCCACAATCCTCCCCGGCTCCGAAAACCCGCCTGCGAAATCATGACTGACTCGAACGCTGCACCCCTCAAACTTAAGTGGTCTGGCTGGACTGATCGCGGCAAGGTCCGTCCCAACAACGAAGATTCATTTCTGGGCCTGCGGTTCGATGCCCATGAAGTTCAGCATCTGGGCAAGTTTGGGGATTCCCCGGTGACCCAAACGGACATGGCGTTTGCCGTTTGCGACGGTATGGGAGGCGCGCTGGCGGGTGAATACGCGAGCAAGATCGCAGTGGAAAAGATTACCAAGCTGCTCCCGCGATCATTCCGGCAGTCGGCCAGCGGCCTGTCGACCGGTTTCGCGGACATTCTGGGCGAGCTCTATACCCAGGTTCACCGGGCGCTCGCATATCTCGGGGCGAGCTACGAGGAATGTCGAGGGATGGAAACGACGATGAGCCTCTGCTGGTTCACGCCGGGCTGGGTTTATTTCGGCCACGTGGGGGACAGCCGACTGTACTACCTTCCTGCGCAGGGCGGAGTCATCAAGCAACTCAGCCACGATGACACTTATGTGGGATGGCTCTTCCGCAACGGGAAGATCAATGAGCGCGAGGCGCGGACACATCCGCGTCGCAACGTGCTGCAGAAGGCCCTGGGAGGAAGCAATCAGTTTGTCGACCCCCAAGTCGGCGCGGTCGGGTACGAGCGCGGCGATATCTTCCTGCTCTGCACGGACGGATTGACGGATGGCTTGTACGATAGCGGCATTCTGGACATCCTTCGGCCTGCTATCGCTCGTTCGCCGGAGACGAATCCGGCCCGGCTGCTGGTGGATGCGGCGGTGGCGGCTTCCGGCCGGGATAACTCCACGGCGTTGGTAATCGAGATCGCGTAGAGCGGTTCTGCTGCTGATATTGGTCGGTGGTTTGCCGACACACCGCATTGGAAAACAAAAAGCCGCGCCCGACTAAAGCCGGGCGCGGCGTGAGGAGAACGATTCGATTAGGCTCCGTGGTAGCCTTCTTCGCCGTGTTCCGCGAGGTCGAGACCAACGGTTTCGACTTCTTCCGTCGGACGCAGACCAACGACGGCCTTCACGATGAAAGCGATAATCGCAGTCGCGACAACTGAGAGGACAAGTGTCACAAGGATTGCCTTGATTTGAGCGCCGAGGAGGCCTTCCTTCACGCCACCCACGACGGAGTTGACCTTCTCGTCCGCGAGGATGCCGGTCAGCAGCGCGCCGAGCGTGCCGCCCACACCATGCACACCGAACGTATCCAGCGCGTCATCGTAACCGAGCCAAGCCTTGAGCTTCGCAACGGCGAAGTAGGGAATCAGCCCGGCCGCCACACCGATAACCATCGCGCCGGAGGTGTTGATGAAACCGCAGGCGGGAGTGACCACGACAAGTCCGGCCACGATTCCGGAGCAAAACCCGAGCACGCTGGGCTTACCTCTAATGATGTATTCCGCCATGCCCCAGACGAAGCCAGCTGTGGCTGCCGCGAGTGTCGTGGTGGTGAAGGCGTTGGACGCGATGGCGTCAGCGCCGAGCGCGGATCCTGCGTTGAAACCATACCAGCCGACCCAGAGCATGCCAGTGCCGACCATGCAGAGTACCATGCTGTGCGGAGGCATCGGCTGCTTGCCGAAGCCCATGCGCTTGCCCAGGATGATGCAGAGCACGAGTGCAGACCAACCAGATGACATGTGAACGACCGTGCCGCCCGCGAAGTCAAGGGCCTTGATGCCAGCGTCCGGATTCAGCGCGCCGCACATGAATCCGGTGGTGGACCAGACCATGTGAGCGAGGGGGAAGTAGACGGCGAACATCCACAGCGCCACGAACAGCAGCACCGCGGAGAATTTCATGCGTTCGGCGATCGCTCCGACGATGAGGGCGGGAGTGATGATGGCGAAAGTGAGCTGGAACATGGCCCACATGCTGTCACTAATCCAGTGGTAGCCGGCTCCCACTTTTCCTGGCTCAACTCCTTGGAAAAATTTGTAAGCAAAGTCGCCAATGAAGGCATTGCCAGCTCCGAACGAGAGGCTGTATCCGCATACCCACCAGATGATGGTGACCATGCCGGCGATGCCGCAGCATTGAGCCAGGACGGACAGTACGTTCTTCCTGCGAACGAGGCCGCCATAAAAGAGCGCCAATCCCGGGAGCGTCATGAAAAGCACGAGCGCGGTTGAAGTCATTTGCCACGCGTTGTGACCTGGGCCCGGGCCGCCAATATTGGAGGGAGCATTGGTCTGACGGGCGCCGTTGTTGACGTAGGCTTCCAGGTCGGCAAGTCGATCTTCAATCGACGGAGGTTTCGGAGCTTCGGCTTCGGCGGCGATGGTTTCAATTCGGCCGAGCATCGCGACGGTCAGCAGGGACAGTAAGAAGAGGAATTTTTTCATGTGCGATGGAGTGTTGGGTTCTGGGATTGATTGGGTTTATACGGCGGCGTCTCCTTTTTCTTCCGTGCGGATGCGAATGGCTTGATCCACGGGGGACACGAAGATCTTGCCATCGCCAATCTTCCCTGTTTTGGCGGACTTGATGATGGCGGCAATGGCAGCGTCCACGCTGCTGTCCGGGAGGACCATCTCGATTTTGATCTTGGGCAGGAAATCGACGGTGTATTCACTGCCGCGGTAGATTTCGGTGTGGCCCTTCTGGCGGCCAAAGCCCTTCACTTCACTGACGGTCATTCCTTCGATACCGACATCACCCAAGGCGTCTTTTACTTCCTCGAGCTTGAAAGGCTTGATGATGGCTTCAACTTTTTTCATAGAGTTATCACGGCGTATGGATTGCGGTTAATGGATTCAGTGCGCACGACAACTCTCTTTAGCAACGGCGGTGCCACGAGGATTCCGTTGGATGAGATCGCAAGAAACCCCTTTGTTTATGGGTGTTTTGCGTTGGATGAATATTTTTCCGCGATTCGAGGAGTGTGTTGCATTTTGCTCACCGTGTTTGGCTTTGCTCAGAAACGCTGGCGGAAACCGCTTTGTTGCAGGGCTAAGGCACAAGAGGACGGAAGGGGCTGGACTGGATGGGCCAAAATCAAAACGGCCGTCGATGATATCGACGGCCGTTTCTTGCTACGAAACAGTTTGTTCGGCGATTACTCGCCCTTGTCGCCACCGCCAGGTGCGTCGCCGACGCTTTCCATCAGCGTGATCAAGGGCAGGAAGAGCGCGATAACGATGCTGCCGACGATGACAGCGAGGAAGACGATCATGATCGGCTCGAGCAAAGACGTCATCGCCGCAACGGCGTTGTCGACTTCTTCGTCAAAGTTATCTGCGATCTTCATCAACATTTCGGGCAGCGCGCCGGTTTGTTCACCGACGTCCACCATGCTGATCACCATTGGAGGAAACACGCCGGATGCCTCGAGCGGTGCGGTAATGGTCTCACCTTCCTTAACGCTTTCGTGGACCGCAGCCACTGCAGCCGCAACGATGACGTTTCCAGAGGTCTCCTTGACGATGGTGAGCGCTTGAAGGATCGGCACACCGCTGCTGACCAGTGTGCCTAATGTGCGGGTGAACCGAGAGATCGCTACCTTGCTGATGACTGGTCCCAGCGCGGGCATGTTCATCTGGAACTTGTCGAAGAGGCGGCGGCCGAGGCGGGTACGAATAAACGCCATCAGGCCGGCGACGCACACTGCAACGAGCAGGAATGTGACAATGAAGTTGTTGGCAACGGCGTCGCTGATGCTGAGGACGAAATTTGTGAAAGCAGGCAAGTCCTTGCCCGGAAGCATGTCCTTGAAGATTTCTTTGAACTTTGGAACCACGAAAATCATCAGCACGGCGAGAATCACAATCGCCACCGTGATCACGGCTACCGGGTAGAACATGGCGGCGATCACTTTGCCTTTGATCTTCTGCGCCTTTTCCATGAACTCGGAGAGACGGGCGAGCACGACTTCAAGCACACCGCCGATCTCACCGGCTTTCACCATGTTCACGTAAAGACGGTTGAAGACCTTGGGATGCTGCGCCAGCGCCTCAGAGAACGTGCTGCCGCCTTCGATGCCCGTTCCCAGTTCTCCAATGATTTGTTTGAGCGTGGGATTCTTCTCTTGTTTCTCCAAAACGCGAAGACCGCGGAGCAGGGGGAGACCGGCATCCACCAGGGTGGCAAGCTGACGGGTGAATGCGGTGAGAACCTTGGTCTTAACTCCGCCCCCGAATCCGGGGATCTTGATGTTGATCTGCCCACCCTTTTTCTTGCCGGACTTGGCTGCGCCTTTGGCCTTTGGATCGGCCTTTTCCTTGGTCTTCTCCGCCTCGACCACCTTGGTCGGGAAGAACCCCATCTCCTTCAATCGGCCGACGGCTTCGTTCTGGTTCGCGACCTCAAGTGTTCCCTTGGTTTCTTTCCCGCGGGAATCCATCGCGACGTAATTGAATTTAGGCATAGCTCAGCCGGTTCAGGTGTATTTGACGACTTCTTCAATGGTGGTAGCACCGTCGAAGATGCTGCGCAAGCCGTCTTCGCGCAGCGTGACCATGCCCAGCTCCACTGCTTTCTGACGAAGGACCACCGACGGAGCGCGTTCGTTGATCAACGCGCGAATGGCCTCGCCAACGACGAGGAGTTCAAAAATGCCTTTGCGTCCGCGGTAGCCAGTGTCGTTGCAGGTTGGGCAGCCGCGGCCGTAGTAGAAGACTTTGTCGCCGATGTCGTGGGGCGAAAGGTTCAGCATGGAAAGCTGGTTCTCAGTGGGCTCGAACGGCGTCCGGCATTTCTTGCAAACGGTGCGCACCAGGCGTTGTGCCAGCACGGCCATGAGTGATGAGGAAATCAAGAATGGTTCCACGCCCATGTCGACCAGACGAGTCACGGCGCCGGGGGCGTCGTTGGTGTGGAGCGTGCTCAAGACCAAGTGACCGGTTAGCGACGCTTGAATCGCAATCTGCGAGGTCTCGAGGTCGCGCATTTCTCCCAACATGATGACGTCCGGATCCTGACGGAGGAAGGAGCGTAGCGCCTTCATGAACGTCATGCCGACGGCCTCGTTGACTGCCACCTGCATGATGCCTTCGATGTCGAATTCGACGGGATCTTCGGCGGTGAGCAATTTGGTATCGATGGCGTTGACCTTCCGCAGGCAGGAATACAGCGTCGTCGTCTTGCCCGAACCCGTGGGGCCAGTGACGACGAAGATGCCGTTCGGCTGGAGAATGGCTTCGTTGATGTAATCCCCGACGTATTTCGGCAGACCGAGAGTCTCCAGATCGAGGTTCACCGCGGAACGATCGAGTACGCGAAGCACCACGGACTCGCCGAACTGCGTAGGAAGCGTTGAAACGCGCAGGTCGATCTGCTTGCCGCCGATCGGGAGGCTGATGCGCCCGTCTTGAGGGAGACGTCGCTCAGAGATGTTTAGGTTGGAAAGAACCTTGATGCGCGAAATGACCGGTAGCGCCAGATGCTTCGGCGGCGGGGACATTTCGTAGAGGGCGCCGTCCACGCGGTAGCGAATCTTGAACTCGTCCTCGAACGGTTCGAAGTGAATGTCGCTCGCGCGGTCTTGAATGGCCTGAAACAGCACCAGATTCACGAATCGCACGATGGGGACTTCGTTCGCGAGGTCGCCCATCGCGTTGATGTCCTCGGTGGCCGCCGCTTCGTTGGCTTCCTTCGCGATGTCCGTGTCGGCACCGAGTTCCTTCAGGATCTGGTCTACTCCTTCACTTTCCTCACCGTAGTGTTTGTTGATGATCTTCTCGATCGTCTTGCCATCGGCCACAACCGGCTGCACTTCCTTGCGAACGATGTAGCTGATTTCATCGATGACCGACGGATTCGTCGGGTTCGCCATGGCAACGCGCAGGGAGGAGCCGAAGTCCTCCACCGGAATGCATTGATACATTCGAGCGGTGCCGCCCGGGATGGTTGCGAGGAGTTCCGGGGTGAACTCGATGCTATCAAGATTGACGACTTCCGTGCCAAGGCTGTCGGCGATGAGTTGGAGCTGCGTGTCGACGTCAACCAGTCCGAAGTCCGACAGCACTTCGCTGCTCGACTTGCCGGAGCGGGACATCTCCTGCAGCACCTCTTCGAACTGAAGATCGTCGATCAGATTCTGCGCCTTGATCAGCGCCAGCAACGGATCAGAAGTGTAATCCTGCATAATTCAACCTCAACGCTTGGGTGGTGCGGGCGGGGCCGTCGGCGCGGAGGAACCTCCGCCTGCTCCACCCACGGCACGGGCGAGTTCGAACTCCTGCAACTTCGCCTGCACGGTGATGGGATCCTGGGATTTGGTGATGAGCTCTTCGCGCGAGATGATTCCCTGCGCGTACTTATCCATGAGAAAGCCGTCCAGCGTCACCATCCCGTATTTGGCACCCGTCTGAATGTCAGAGTTGATACGGAACGTTTTGTTGTCACGAATCAGCGCGCCGATGGAGGGAGTATTGATCATGATCTCGAAGACCGCGCAGCGCCCTGGCTTGTCGTGACGCGGCAAAAGCAGCTGCGAGATCACGGCCTGCAACACGGTGGAGAGCTGAATACGAATCTGTTCCTGCTGGTTGGTGGGAAACGCGTTCGTGATACGGTCGATCGTCTTTGCGGCGCCCGTGGTGTGCAAGGTGCCGAAGACTAAGTGACCCGTTTCTGCCGCCGTGATGGCTGCTTCGATGGTTTCCAAGTCGCGCATTTCGCCGACCAGAATGATATCCGGGTCCTGACGCAGCGCACGGCGCAAGCCTTCGGCGAAGTTCGGCACGTCGACGTGCACTTCGCGCTGGGTGATCACCGCCTTCTTGTGGGTGTGATAGTATTCGATCGGATCTTCAATCGTGATGATGTGCGCGTCGTCACGTTCCTGATTGATGATGTTGATCATCGAGGCCAGCGTGGTCGTCTTGCCGGAACCGGTTGGACCCGTCACCAGGATGAGACCGCGAGGCTTGTAGAGGAGTTCGCGAACGGAAAGCGGGATGCCGATCTGTTCAAGGGTGAACAGCTTGGTGGGAATCTGGCGGAGCACCATGCCGAAGTTTCCCTTTTCCTTGAAGACGCTGACACGGAAGCGCGCCATTTCTCCGAAGGCAAAGGCGAAGTCCGCACCGCCGCGCTCGCGCACGTGCTGGATATGATCTTCGGACGTGATGCTGCGCATCAATTCCTCCGTATCCTCAGGTCGAAGCGGCGGGCCATCCACGCGGTGAAGCACTCCGTGCAGGCGGATGACGGGCGCGGTGTTGACGCGAAGGTGCAAGTCTGCAGCGCCTTCGGACACCATCAGCTGCAGGAGGTCTGACATCGAATAGGACATATCAAATAACGAATGACTGATTACCGGCTGTTCGCTTGAAAGTGCTTAATACTGCCTCGAGGCTTGGCGTGACGGATTCTCTCATTCCACATCGCCCGTTGTCGCGCGGATGACTTCTTCGGCCGTCGTCAGACCGGCCACAACCTTGCGTGCGCCGTCTTCACGGAGTGTTCGCATGCCCATTTCGCGGGCTTGGGCTCGCAGTACGGACGATGGAACCTTGTCGTAAACCAGCTTTCGCGCTTCGTCGTTCAGGACGAAAATCTCAAAGATGCCGAACCGTCCTTTGCAGCCGCTCTTGTTGCACTCGCTGCAGCCTTTGCCTTTCTGGAAGTTGGCGCCCTGGGTGCCGGGATCGATTCCCAGCGCGCGGAGTTCCGTTTCGCTGTAGGTGAAAGGCGCTGCGCATTTCTTGCAAATTTTTCGGACAAGGCGCTGGGCCATCATGGCCCGGGTGGACGAGGCCACGAGGAAGGGCTTCACGCCGATGTCGATCAAACGGGTGACGGCGCCCGGAGCGTCGTTGGTATGGAGGGTGGAGAATACCAAGTGACCGGTGAGCGAAGCGTTGATCGCGATGCTGGCGGTTTCGTAGTCACGAATTTCCCCCAGCATTACCACGTTCGGTGCCTGACGGAGCATTGAGCGCAGCGCCATCGCGAAGGTCATGCCGATGGCTTCCGATACCTGCACCTGATTGATGCCGGCGAGAACGTATTCGACCGGGTCCTCAACCGTGATGATTTTGCGGTCGGGCCGGTTGATGAAGTTGAGGCAGGAGTAAAGGGTCGTCGTCTTTCCAGAGCCGGTCGGGCCGGTGACGAGCAGAATACCGTCGGGCAGGGCGATCAACCGCTCGAAGGTTTGCTGGTCGTCGGTGAAAAAGCCGAGTTCCGGGAGACCCAGCTTGAGGCCTTCCTTGTCGAGAATACGCATCACGATGCTTTCGCCGTGATTCGTCGGAAGGCACGATACGCGCAAATCGATCGTCTTGACGCCAACCTGGCTTTGAATACGTCCGTCCTGCGGGATGCGCTTTTCGGCGATCGACATGTTCGCCTGAATCTTCAGGCGGCTGATGATCGAGGCCTGAAGGCGCTTCGGCGGGGACTTCATCTCGTGCAGCACGCCGTCAATGCGGAAGCGGACGCGGAACGATTTCGCCAGCGGTTCCAGGTGAATGTCCGACGCGCGCATCTTGAATGCGTCGAGAATGATGCCGTTCACCAACTTGATGATTGGCGCGTCGGCATCGACGGTTTCCCCGTTGTCTTCCCCGCCTGCACCGATGGCGCCCACCTCGACTTCGCCTTCGGTGATGTCTTGAATCATCTTCCCGAGGTCGCTGTCATCCGCACCGTAGTATTTCTTCAGTGCCGCATCGATGTCCTCATCGCTGGCGACGCGCAAATCGAGTTCCGCGCGCAGGATGTGTTGCAGACTGTCGATGGTGTTGAGATCGGAGGGATCCGCAAGGGCGATGGTCAGATGGTTGCCGTGGCGAAACACGGGAACAACGCGGTAGCGCTTGGCGACGTCGCGGCGGACGGAGGAAATCAATTCGTCGTCGAGGCGGACATCACTGAGAGTGATCATCTCCACGCCGAAATGAGCGGCCTTGGCCTGCGTAAGGATGGCGCTGGTGATAATCCTTTTATCCAGCATCAAGTCCACCACGCCTGAACCAGCGGCCTCGGCCTCAGCCTTGAGCGCTTCCACCTGACCGTAGTTCACGTAACCAAGGTCGATCAGGTTCTCCAGCAGATAATCGTCTTTAGCAGCCACAATAGTCGGAAATTCAGGCGAATATGATCGTCTGCTGGATCAAAGTCAACGGATAGGACCATGCGCTGAAAACTTTTCACGCCGCGGAACCCGTTGCGCCGTATCGATACGCGTCGAGACTTTCATGGTTCGCGTGTGATGGAACCGATCGAGTTTCCTGTTCATGTTTGCTGATTCGACAGTTCAAATCGGGTTTCCTCCCGCGAGCCCGCCCACCCCGCTGATGTTGACTACGTAAATTCTGGTAGGAGAGTTTGTGCCATGGTTGTGCTCGGATACTTCGTGATGCTGATCGGAGTCGTTCTGGCGGTGGCCGGTGAGCTCAGGTTGCTTGCCTTGGCTTACCGGACGGGAACCGGTTGGTTCGTGGGTTGCCTGCTGCTTCCGTTCTGCGATCTCGCATTCACAATCGCCCACTCAAAGATCGCCCTCCGTCCATTCGCCACTGCAATTGGCGGCTGGTTGCTGTTGGGGCTCGGACTTTGGATTCTCGACCTCCGCTGGTGACGCCGACGCATGAAGTGCGCGTGTCGCGTCTCAGAACGGCCTTGGAAGGTAACCGACCTTGAATGGACTCAGGCAGCTCGCAGGGAGTCTACCGCTTCCGCGACGCATTGAACGAGGTTGCTCATATCGCGTCGCTTGATGCAGTAGGCAAACACACCATTGGCGGCGGCGTGCGCCATGAGCTTCGGGTCATTCTGCGAGGTGTGAATCACGACGCGGAACGGAAAGGCACCGCCCAATTGCACGCTCAGCCAATCCAGCACCGCCATCCCTTCATGCAAACCGCTAAACGGATCGCCGTCCATCAAGTGCAAGTCCAATACCAGCACGTGAAACGCCGCCCGCTGGGCGACGACGAGAGCGTCCCCCGCCGAAGGCACGGCAATGATTTCATATCCCTCTGCGTTCAGGCGGCGGGATACGGCATTGCGAGTCAACGCGTCGTCCTCCACCACCAGAACGATGGGGGCAGCGACCGCTTCGGCGCTTTCTTCGATTGGCAACTCGTCGCTCATCTCATGGATCGGATCACCACTATCTCAAGGTATCGGCAATCGGGGGCTGGAACCCAATGCCATTTGGCGCTGGGCTGATTTGGCCGGAAACAGATGATTGCGCGGAAGTTGCACTGCCAGTGGTGAATTTTAGGTTGGTTCAGCTTGGAAGAACCTCACCACCAGCTGAATCGACTCAGACTGGGAAGCTTATTTAGAGAGGGAAGATGGTGCGCACTGCAGGTTTCGAACCTGCGACCCCTACCGTGTGAAGGTAATGCTCTACCACTGAGCTAAGCGCGCACGACGAGGAGGAAAATAATGGACCATCCCGACATTTCAAGAACTCTTTGCCGGGTTGATCGGTCCGTCTGATGCCGGCTTAGTTGCCAGTGTTCGAGGCGACGTTCAATGGCAGGGAAATGCGGACGGTGCCGGGCTTGCTTGCCACCGGGGTCACGATGGCCAGGCGGCCTTGGTGGACTTCCACGATTTTTCGGGTGACACAGAGACCGAGACCAAGGCCCACGGTGCGGGTGGTGAAGAATGGCGCCGGAACCTTCTGGGCGGCTTCGGCGGTGAAGCCAGCGCCGTTGTCGGTGATTTCCACATGGACCCAGCCATGGCCTTGCGTGTCGGTTTCGGTTTGAGCCTGAATGCCAACTTTGGCGTCCGCAGTGTTGGCCTGAATGGCGTTCAACATCACCTCGGCGAACGCGTGCTTCAGCGCCGCGCGATCGCCGAGCAGGATGATCGGATGTTTGCCGTTGTCGAAGTTGAGCTTGGCCGACTTGGTTGGCTGGTGTTTGAAGGCCTCTTTGTAAGCCTCGTCGATCAGCTGGTTGAGCGACACGGCTTCCTTGGCGACCACGGAGTCGCGGGCGAGGTAGCGCATCTGGTTGATGAGGCGGGAGACACGCTTGACGCCGTCGGACATGGCCAGATCGAGCGACGCGCGGAATTCCGGGTCCTTGAATTTTTCGCCGAGCAAATCGTAAACTTCCTGTCCGCGCGCATCGGCAATAATGGTGAGCAGGTAAGTATTGGCAAAGATGTCGTTCACGTCATTTTCTGCCATCGATTTTTTGAAACGCCCGTACAGCATCGCATAAGCGGTATCGCCTTTACCCAAAGCCACCAGTGTCTCGGCGGCGGCGACCGGATAATCCCAGATGGGTGTGG
>Ga0154020_10006753_pt1 | contig 13439 bp, 10 predicted proteins | sample Klosneuvirus_201_FD_109709 | JGI IMG/M metagenome (GOLD analysis project Ga0154020, IMG submission 109709) | Active sludge microbial communities from wastewater, Klosterneuburg, Austria - Klosneuvirus_20160825_MG | ecosystem: Engineered > WWTP > Aerobic digester > Activated sludge | place... | reverse complement strand
GCGCGTCGCACCCTTGGGCGACCCCATCGAGATCGAAGTGCTCGGCTACAACCTCTCTCTGCGCAAGAGTGAAGCGGCGCACGTTCACATTGAGGCGCTTTCATGAGCGAAGCACGCGCATCCGGTGAGAGCACGCGCAACCTGCGCCGCGACAAGCACGTCGTGGCGCTGCTGGGCAATCCCAACACCGGCAAGAGCACGCTGTTTACAGCACTCACGGGCACGCGCCAGAAGATCGCCAATTATCCCGGCGTGACCGTCGAGGCCAAGGTCGGCTCGATGCAGTTCGAGAACACCGAGCTCACCGTCATAGACCTGCCGGGCACCTACAGCCTGGCCGCGCGCTCGCCCGATGAACGCGTGGCCACGGAAGCGCTGCTCGGCCGCCTTGACGAAACGCCCAAGCCCGATGGCGTGATCCTCGTTGTTGACGCGTCGAGCCTTGACCGCAACCTGTATCTGGCCACGCAAGTCCTCGAGTTCGGCCTGCCTTCCGTGATCGCCCTGACCATGGTCGATGTCGCCAAAACGCGCGGCATCACCATCGATCTTGAAAAACTCTCGCGCGCCATTGGCTGCCCGGTAGTCGCCGTCAACGCGCCCCAAGGCGAAGGTCTGCACGAACTCAAGGCCACGCTGCATAAGCGCCTGCACCATCCGGCTGCGCCCCTTTCGCTGGAGTTCCCGCCGGAGTTCGTGAGCGCTGTCGATGCACTGCATCTGAAACTGGCCGACATCGGCGTGACGCTCGGCTACACGCCCACGCGACCCGAAGCGCTACGACTGATCGTTGATGCCGCCGGCCCGCTGTTTGAAGAAGCGCATGAAGCCGGCGGCAGCGCGTTCGATGAAGAGTTCTCCAAGCTGCGCACGCAGGCCTGCGGCGGCAAGTCAGCCGCGCTCATTGAGGCGCAGGCGCGCTACGGCCGCATCTCGGCCTGGACGCGCGAGGCGCGCACGCAAACCAAAGTCGAAGGCCGCACGCTGACCGACCGCGTCGATTCAATTCTCACCCACCGGCTCTGGGGCACGCTGGTTTTCATTCTCGTGATGGGCGTGATTTTCCAGAGCATTTACACCTGGGCCTCGCCGCTGATGGATTTGATCGAGAGCGGCACCAAGTGGGTCGGCGATCTCGTCGGCTCGAACATGGCCGACGGCCCTTTGAAGGGACTGATCGTAGACGGCGTGATTGGCGGCGCAGGCGGCGTGCTGGTGTTCCTGCCGCAGATTCTGATTCTGTTTCTGTTCATCGCGATCCTTGAAGACCTCGGCTACATGAGCCGCGCGGCTTTCCTCATGGACCGCCTGATGTCGCGCTTTGGCCTGACAGGCCGCAGCTTCATTCCGCTGCTGAGCAGCTTTGCGTGCGCGATCCCCGGCATCATGGGTGCGCGCGTGATCGAGGACCGCAACACGCGTTTGACGACGATTTTTCTAGCGCCGTTCATGTCATGCAGCGCGCGGCTTCCGGTTTACACAGTCATGATCGCGGCATTTGTGCCCGACCAAAAGGTGCTCGGATTTGTTTCGGTGCAAGGCTTGACGCTGTTCGCGATGTACTGGGTGGGCGTGCTGGCTGCGATTCCCACGGCCATCATGCTCAAGAAGGGCATCCTGAAATCGAAGATCACGCCGTTTTTGCTCGAACTGCCCAGCTACAAGATGCCGCGCCCCAAGGCGATCGCGCTCACACTGTTCGAAAAGGGCGGCGCGTTTATTAAACGCGCGGGGACGATCATTCTCGCAGTAAGCGTGATCGTTTGGGCGCTGTCGTACTTCCCCCACTCCGATGAAATCAGCCAGAATTATGAAAAGCAGCGCGAACAAGCTGAGCAAACCTACGAGAAAGGCGGCGCCAGGATTGCCATCTCCATCAGCGCCGGTGAATCTGCTTCGGCGCTGGAAAAGGACAGGCGCTTCGACCAAGCCGTAAAGTCATACGACCTCATCATCAAGCAGTTTAGTGGTGCCGTGGAAGCGGCATGGGCTGAGTATCCGGACAAGCATGAAGACGACGGCGCTCGTGGAGCGGTGATTCAACCGCTCATGGATCGGAAAGTCGCCGCGCTCGAAGCCATGCGACGAGACGTCGGGCCGGCGTTGTTTGACGCGGTTCATGAGTACCGAGAACTACGGGATAACCGTATTGGCCAGCTCGCCGAAATCGACAGCGCCGAAGCCGGTGAACACCTGCGCAACAGCTACATGGGTCGCATGGGCCATGCGATTGAGCCGGTGGTGAAACCGCTGGGCTGGGATTGGCGTATTGCCATGGCGGCCATTGCCAGCTTTCCCGCGCGCGAAGTCGTCATCGGCACACTCGGCACGATTTTCAACCTGAGCGACGCCGACGAAGAAAGCGAGCCGCTGCGCGAAACGCTGCAAAAGGCCAAGCGCGAAGGCAGCGACGAAAAACTTTTCTCGCTCGCCACAGGCCTGAGCGTCATGGTCTTCTTCGCGCTATGCTGCCAATGCGCCGCGACACTCGCCGTCATGCGCCGCGAGACCAACAGTTGGCGCTGGCCGCTGGCGAGTTTTCTATACATGACAACGCTGGCCTACTTTGGCGCACTGGTGACTTACCAGATAGCGCACGCGCTGGGAGGGTGACGTGGACTGGCAACTCGCCATCATCATCGCCGCCATCACGCTAGCCGCGCTGTTCGTGGCCTGGCGCACGGTGGCCACGTTCACGAAAAAAGACTGCAACGAGTGCGGCTGCAAGAACACTACGCCACAAACCGCAATCCACAGATGACGCAGGTTAGGCAGATAACAACTCGCTCTAATCTGCGGCCATCTGCGCAATCTGTGGATGGCCTCTGCTGTGGTTGGCGTCCTTGTCGGAACTTCGCGCACTTCGCGAGAACCAAGACGATCCGAAAAATTTTCGAAGCATTTACTTGCACGCGCGCGTGAACGTGTTAGTTCTATGCGCGCTGTTGAAATTAATCGGGAAGTGCCTCGGGGTTCACCCGCCGGAGCTTTAGCGAAGGCGGGCCGCGCTGAAAGAGCGTTGAGCCGAGAGGGATCCCGCGGAGCCTTCGAATGAAACTCTTGAACGTCCGACCGACACGACCGACACGCGAGTAGATCGCTGGTTGCCGTTTCGTTTCCACGTTCGAGGGTGAAATTCGAAAATTGCTTCACGGGCGTCTCCACTGCGAAGGCGTAAGACCGGGCGACTTAGGCGCCGGGTCTGCCGGAAATGGAGACGACGCCACGCGCGTCGTCGCACTGTTTCCGGAGCGGCGGTTCCCGTTTAGCTCAACGCAGGAATCGCTATGAAGACCACGCTGAAAATCTCGCAGGAGCAAATCATCGACGCGCTCTGCCAGCTCGTGCGCATCAAGCGCGTCAGCGGCAATGAGCACGAAGCCGTCGAGTTCTTCAAAAAGCTCTTCACGCAGCACGGCGTTTCATTCAAGCAAAGCGGCCGCAACCTGCTCGCCTGGCGCGGCTCGGGCAAAAAGACGCTTCTCTTCAATACGCACACCGACACCGTGCCCGCCAACAAAGGCTGGACGCTCGATCCACATGTTCCGCTGCGCAAAGATGGCCGCGTTCACGGCCTGGGCGCCAATGACGCCGGCGGCTGTCTTGTGGGCATGTTCCACGCATTGCTCGCCGCCGACTTCGACGAGAGCAAGGGCACGCTCATGTTCGCGCCCACCTGCGAAGAAGAAGTCGCGGGCGATGGCTTCGAAAAGTTCGTGCACGAGATTCCCCACTTCGACGCCTGCGTCACCGGCGAACCCACCGATTGCGAAATCTGCATAGCCGAGCGCGGCATGTTCAAGCTCGACCTCGTCACCAAGGGCAAGTCCGCACACGCCGCGCGGCCATGGCAGGGCGTCAATGCGGCTTACCTGGCCGCGCGCGACATCCTGAAAATCGAAGAGCTTTACGAGAACTTCACCGAACGCGACGAGTTGCTGGGTAGAACTACGCTGGCAGTGGTGATGCTCAACGGAGGAGTGGCGCGCAACGTGATTCCGAGCGAAGTGAAGTGGACTGTGGACGGACGAACGATTCCCCAGCTCGACAACGAGCAAACCATCGCGCGCGTGGAGAAAGCGCTCAGCGAACACACGAAGATCGAGCAGAAGAAAGCCCGCTTCGGCGTCTGGACGCGCTCGCCCAAGGACGAACTGGTGCAATGTGCGTGCAAAGCAGCACCCAAGAGCAAGGTCGGCTCATTCGGCGGAGTCAGCGACGCCTGGTGGAACCAGAAAGCGCAGGGCTTGATCCTCGGCCCCGGAGTCAGCGAACAAAGCCACGCGGCGGACGAGTGGATCGAGGAGAAAGAAGTAATGCGCGGCTACGAGATTTATCGCGGCATAGCGGAGAAGTTTCTGGCGTAGGGCAAAGGCATTTCACCACAGAGCACACAGAGAGCACAGAGATGAAGCAGTGGACGGAAGATGAATTGAGAGCTTTGACCGAACAGGTCATCGGGTTCTGTATTCAAATCCACAAGACGCTTGGTCCGGGCCTTCTTGAATCAGCGTACGCCGCATGCCTCACTCATGAACTCATCAAATCAGGTCTGGCTTTCAAGCGCGAAGAGCCACTTCCTATCAAGTACGACAACGTAGTGATCGATTGCGCCTACCGCCTCGACTTTGTGATTGAGGACGTCCTGATTCTTGAGTTGAAGTCCGTGGATAAACTCGAACGAATCCACCAGGCCCAGGTATTGACCTACTTGAAGCTAAGCGGGTTGCCCATCGCACTCCTGATCAACTTCAACGTGCCAATGCTGAAGGACGGAGTGGTAAGACTCAGAAAGTAGTTCTCTGTGATCTCTGTGTGCTCTGTGGTGAAAAAGTAGTGAGGCGAACGATGTGGAGTGGAAGATTCAGCGGCAAACCCGACAAGCTCATGCAGGAGTTCAGCGAGAGCGTGTCGTTCGACAAGCGGCTGTGGCGCGAGGACATCGAGGGCTCGCTGGCCTACGCCGCGGAGCTTTGCCGTATCAAGATTCTGACCAAGAAGGAACTCGCAGACATCCGCAAAGGCTTCAAACAGATCACGCAAGAAATTGAGAGCGGCAAGTTCGAATGGAAGGTCGAACTCGAAGACGTGCACATGAACATCGAGTCGCGCCTCACGGCGCTGATCGGCGACGCGGGCAAAAAACTGCACACTGGCCGCTCGCGCAATGACCAAGTTGTCACGGACTTTCGGATGTGGTGCGTTAGGCGTGCCGACGAGTTGATGGCTACCATTAAGGAACTCGCTGCAAAAATCGCGGAACGCGTCGATGAGACCGTGGACGTTGTCATTCCAGCCTATACGCATCTGCAGAGGGCAATGCCTACTCGTATGGCGCACCAACTGCTGGCGTACGCGGACATGTTGGACCGCTGCCACACGAACTTTTACTTTGCAAAGCTCGAGACACATTCGGAGTCACCTCTTGGCAGTGGTGCTTGCACAGGCAACAGCTTTGGCGTCGACATGCGCAGACTGGCATCTGCTTTGTTGAGCTACGAAACTAAGAAGGGTCCTAGAGAGTTTCCTGCTTCGAATTCCATGGATGCGGTAAGCAACCGCGATTTTGCACTGGCGATCGCGTTCAACTGCGCACGTACGATGACGCACCTTTCGCGCATCGCGGAAGACTTGATTATCTGGTCGAGCGCGGAGTTTGGGTTCGTCACACTTGGCGACGCCGTCACAACCGGCTCCTCGATCATGCCGCAGAAACGTAACCCTGATGCCTGCGAGCTTGTGCGTGGCAAGACGGGCCGCGTTGTGGGGCATCTCATGGGTTTGTTCACGCTCCTCAAGGGCTTGCCCATGACTTACAACCGCGACCTGCAGGAAGACAAAGAGGCCGTCTTCGACGCGACGGACCAGACGTTGGCCTGCCTGCGCGTGATGGCGCTGGTGTTCAGCAAAGAGAATTTCAAGGTCAACAAAGAGCGCATCCAGGCGCATCTCGACAGCGGCGCGGGCTACATGGAAGCCATGAACGTCGCCGACTGGCTCGTGCTGCAAGGCGTGCCATTTCGCGACGGCCACGACATCACGGGCCGCCTGGTGAAATACTGCGAGCAGAACAAGAAGCGCTTCGCCGATCTGACAGCAGCCGATCTCGCCGCGGTCGACAAGCGCCTCAAGCCGGAACTGTTGAAAGAACTCTCGCTCGAAGCGCTGGTTGAACGCAAACAGGTGTACGCCGGAACAGCTCGCGCTCGCGTGCTGGAGCGACTGGCGGAGTTGAAATCGTGGCTCGGTGAAAAGGCGTAATGCATTTCACCACAGAGAACACAGAGGCCACAGAGAAAGGCGAGGACTTTGGAACCACAGATTCACACAGATTTACACAGATGGATTTGCACTTATCCGTGTGCATCCGTGTCCATCTGTGGTTCCAAAGCAGTTCTCTGTGCTCTCTGTGTGCTCTGTGGTGAATGACCTGGAGTGAAGATGGCGAAGAAAGAACTATGCGTCTTGGCGTTTTCCGGCGGGCTCGATACGAGCTTCTGCATCCCGTTCATTCGCGAGAAGTACGGCTATGACGTGGCCACCGCCATGGTCGATACCGGCGGCTTCTCTGCCGACGATTTCAAGCGCGCGGAAGAGCGTGCGAAAAAGCTGGGCGTCGTCTCGCACATCGTCCTTGATGGCCGGCAGCAGGTGTTCGATGGCTATATTAAACACATGATCGCGGGCAACGTTTTGCGCGGCGGGGTTTATCCGCTTTGCGTCGCCGCTGAGCGTGTCGTTCAGGCTTCCCTCGTGGCCAAGTATGCCGTGGAGAAGAAAGCCGCGTCTGTGGCTCACGGCAGCACGGGTGCTGGCAACGATCAGATTCGTTTTGATGTGGCCATGAACGTGCTGGCGCCCGGTTTGAAAATGCTGGCGCCGGTGCGTGAACATTCGCTCACGCGTGCCCAGGAAACCGAATATCTCGCCAAGCACGGCCTCGAGATTCCGGCCAAGACTACGGCGTATTCGATTAACGCAGGCATGTGGGGCATCACGATTGGCGGCAAGGAAACGCACGACAGCGCCAGCGCCGTGCCCGAAGAAATCTTTGAGATGGCCGCGAAAAGCGACCCGAGCGTGAAGCCGCGCTTGCTGAAGGTGAATTTTGAAAAGGGCGTGCCGGTCGCGCTCGACGGCGCCAAGCTGAAGCCGATTGATCTGATTGAGAAACTCAACACACTCGGCTGCACTTACGCACTGGGACGCGGCATCCACCTCGGTGACACGATCGTCGGCATCAAAGGCCGCGTTGCGTTCGTCGCGCCCGCGGCGCTGATGTTGATCAACGCGCACCGTGAGCTGGAAAAACTCGTGCTCACCAAGTGGCAGCGCTTCTGGAAAGATCACGTCGCGGATTTCTACGGCACGATGCTGCACGAGGGCCAGCCCTTTGATCCGGCGCTGCGCGACATCGAGGCACTGTTCCAAAGTTCGCAGGAACGTGTAAGCGGCGAAACGAGTTTAATGATCCGTCACGGCCGATTTGATGTCGCGGGAGTTTCCAGCCCGCATTCACTGATGAACGCGGCCAGCGGCAAGTATGGCGAAGAGTTTTCAATGTGGAGCGGAGCAGACGCAGCGGGATTTGGGAAGATTCTTTCGATTCCGTCGCGGCTTTACAGCAACGGCAAGACAGGCTCACACTAAGGCACGGAGCCACAAAGAAAGGCAGCAGTAACGACAAACCAATCCAGAGCCCCAAGCATTTTCTTTGTGTCTTTGTGGCTTTGTGTGAGGAAAACAGGAGCAACGATGAACGACCAACTGACCAACGGAGTTTCCAAAGACACGCAACGGCTCAGCGCCCCCGCCACGATTGAAATCCGCGTGGACAAGATCGCGAGCGTGTGCCACCGCCTCAATCTGCACAAGGAAGAGCGCATCGTCACCGATAGCCTCGAAGCCAAAGAGGGCAACATCATCGTGGTGCGCTCGCTGGGCGAAAAGAGCGTCTATGGCGAGCTCGAACTTGAAGAAGGCCGCATGGCCAAGATCTTCGAGAACGACATCATCGTGGGCGCTTTGGGCGCGCGCAACGCGCTCAAGGGTTACGTGGGCCGCGTCCCGGATAGCGTGAAGGTTGGCGAGATCATTAATCTGCTCAACCTGGGCGGCGTGATTGGCATTGCCACGGGCGCGAACAAAGACCTCGGCCCGCCGCTCAAAGTTGAAGTCGTGGGCATGATCGTGCGCAAGGGCAAGATTCTCAACTTGCAGGATTCCACGATTCCCACGCACGATCACCTCGACCCCAAGCTGCGCATCCCGATCATCGCCGTGAGCGGCACGTGCATGAGTGCCGGCAAAACCAAAGTGTGCGCCACGCTCTGCCAGGAACTCTCCAAGCGCGGCTTGCGCGTCAACGCGGGCAAGCTAAGCGGTGTTGCGGCACGCAAAGATTTGTTCTCGTTCGAAGATCACGGCGCGAACATGACGCTGAGCTTCGTCGATTGCGGCCTGCCCAGCACGGCGGACGTGGATTCGATTGCGCCCATCGGCAAATCGATCATCAATGAACTCAGCGAGGACAAGCCCGACGTGATTATCGTTGAGCTGGGCGACGGCATCATCGGCGGCTATTCGGTGATGACGTACTTCGATGACGCGGAACTCTACAACGCCACGCGAGTGCACATCTGCTGCGCCAATGATCCCGTGGGCGCCTATGGCGCAAAATACGTGTTCGACAACCGCAAGCAGCGCGTGGACATGTTCTCGGGCCCGGTGACGGACAACGAAGTCGGCAGCGGCTACGTTTCAAAAGGCCTCGGCGTGAAAGCCATCAACGCGCGCAACAACCCTGAGGAACTGTGCGATGAAGTCTGCCGCCTGCTGGGCTGGAAAGAGCTGATGCACCACCACGAAAGCAACGGCTCGGTACATTAGCGCATTGGAATTGATTGCCCTTGTCGTAAAATCAACGGCAAGGGTATTCGCATGCGTCTGCGCATTACATTGTGCGTGGTTGCCGCACTCGCGGTTGCTGTAGTCGCGCTTTCGCTCAGCGGAAAAACAACTGTAAAACAGCAGCTCCGTGAGGTAGACGCCTCCCATTCAACAGGAAGTGTTCGCACTTCCAGAACACCAGGCACGAACTCCAGACTTCCCGGGCTTGCGCGTCATGACGAGCCGCGCCGAAACTGGCGCGTAAAGGTGGATTGGCGTGATGCCAATTCGGGCACCATCGTTGAATTCCACAAGGTCCTTCGCTCGGCGTTCTCTCTCGTGGCAAAAGACAGATGGGGCGGTTCGATTGCTGTTCCCCACACAATCTTCGGGCCGCAACCAGAGTCGAGGCCTGAACCAAGTGATGAGGCTTTCCTGGAATTTGAGGTAGCCGTACCAAGGACCGCCCTGGATTTTGAGGCTTGGACTAAGAAGTCAACTCTTCAATCCTTCGCACCCGGATGTCCATTTCCCGAAACAGTTTTCTTTGGCGTGCCGGTTTCGCACCGGCCCAAACTGCCCACCGCGAGCGACCTGATACACATCGCCGAGGCCTGCGCCGGCTTGCGCAGTAGCATTGAGTTGAATTGCGAAGCTGACGTGAATCTTCTCGGCACAGTCCGCAATGAGTCGGCACAGCCGATTGCAGGAGCAGAGATTCAACTCATCCCCATCATGCAGGTCTATTCGGAGCCCGCCGGCGACTGGCTTTCAGATGGCTGGCCAGCGCGGCACTGGAATGTGGAAGGTGCGTGGTGCCCTTGGTGGAACGGCGGCGCTCGCGCGGCTTCTTGGGCGGGCAGCGTAGTTGGTGACAATGCGCGGCTTGTGCAACCCGGCGCCACAACCGCCCTGAAATCCACTCCCGAGTATGAGCGCTCGACATATGTCCCGGCCCTGCAAGTAACGTCGGGGTCGGAAGGTGAGTTCACGCTTTCCGGTGTTCCCGCCGGCGACTATTGGATCGCAGTGGCCAAAGTCGGCAGGGTTCCTGTTACGCAGCATCTTGAATTGAAAACGGATGGCAGGTTTGACGCAACGCTGAACAGCTCAGCACTGGCCAGTCTCACGCTGCGAGTGCATTGGCCCACAGCCGCGCCTGATTTTGAGGTCAAGGAAGTTGAATTCAATCTCGCGGCGGGCGTTCCCGGTTACGGAACCAGGGTTCCGGTGGAGTACCAACTCGCACTAAAGCCTGAGTACGCCTCAACCACGGAATACCGCATTGAAAATCTGAACGCGGGCTGGTGGCACTTGAATTCTGAGGGAGCTGCATTTGGCTCGGACGAGCAGGTGCTCGTAAGTGAGAACGGGAACACCACTGTCGACATCGATCTTCGGAAGGAATCCTGGGTATTCTGGAAGCTGCACCTGACTGTAGGCGTGGTGACGGTGCACGACTTCGCGGTGTGCTATCGGAAGCTGCCTTCCCCAAAGTGGGACGAAGTCCAACTCCTGCTCGAAGCTGAGGACGAGAGCAAACCCGTGCATGTTCTGACCGCGGGCACTTATGAAGCGAAGATCGCCGAATTCGTTTGGCAATTCAGCGTTTCGCCCGGAGAAACTCGCGTTGACAACATTCATATCCCGGTGCGCGATGTGACCGTCCTCTTAGACACAGACATCGAGCAATATGTTGCACCGAATGGCGAAGTCGTCGAACTTACGGCCGTTCCCGAACTCGCTTCTGATCCGGTCTACGATCGGATCATGATTGCACAACGCGGCGAAAACGGACGCTCAAGGGGAGTGCCGCTCGCGGCGTTCTCAAACGGCACTATCTCCGGTTTGAAGCTGCCGAGCGGGCACTATGAATTCACTTTGCGAGGGCGCAGTTGGTTGAAGCTGAACGTTGACCTCACCGGAGAGGGGCCGATGACGGTGAACGTTGATGCTGAGCACTTTCCGGAGTTGGCGCCATTTGACGTGGAAATCCGCGGCGGCGATACGGGTGAAATCTGGTCCATTAGCAGCCGCGCCACAGGCTGGTCCACGCTGCGACCGTTGGAAATCGATGACGATGGCCGCACAGACAAACCCGACGCCCACCTTCTGCCCGGATTCGACTACAAGCCGGATACGCCCTTAAAAAAGCGCTGTTACAACCTTCCGACAGAGTTTAGCGTAGGCTGCATTGGCCGCGTTGGAACTGTGGATACAGTTATGTGGTTTGCGGCAAGCTCACCTGGCAGTCTTGTTATTGACGTGGATACGATCAAGCGCATGCCCAAGTTGCGTTTTGCTTCCGGCAAGGGGCAAGACAGCTATCTGCTTGTCTACGCAGAAAATGACGCAGGCACCGGCGCATTTGGCACGACAGTCGGTTTGAGCGATCCGGAACAAACTGCGCCGTTTATGTTCGTTCCGCTAGGCCGGATCCGTATTCGCGTTTACAAGGCACTTGGGCGCGAATCGGGTAATCGCATGGTCGAGCTGGTCGTGAATGTGGGGGCAAATGGACACACCCTCGATATAGACACGCTTGATTTCGAAAACGACCGGCGCGGCACACTTGAGGTCACCCTTAGCGGCATGCCGAGGATTCCAAAGTTGCGCGATCGTATGTGGGGTAAGCGCGGCGACACCGAGTGGGCTACGAGGGCAGGTGATGTGTTCATCGGGCATTGCATTGAAATCGTCGAACTCGTTAACGGTTTAGAGGAATCGCGCTGCCCTCGCATCTATGCGGGGAATTGCCGCAGCAACGGGCAACCGCGGTTGTCGAAAGTCTACACGCTGAAGTTGCCACCCGGGCGCTACAGGGTCTTGCCTTGGCGCAATGCCACCCTGGCAGATTGCCGCGAGATCGAGATCAAATCCGGCGAAACCACGAAGGTTGAAGTTCGTACCGATTGAGCCGGCGAGAATTCCTGTTAATTCGCGTGAAGCGCGGCCAATAACTGCCGTGAACATGGTGTAACCCCTGACGAAGTGACCCTTACGGAATCCACCATGAAACGCATTCTCCTTATGTTGGCGTTCGCAGGCTTTGCCGCGACGCCGCTTTGGGCCGACCCTCCGGCCGGTTCGGGCAGCAGCCAGAAATCGCAGGGCAGCGAGAAGGGCAAGGGCCACGACGATGAATCCGGCCCCGGCCATGGTGAACATGGCAAGGGACACGGCTACGGCCATGGCGACGAGGAAGGTGAGGACGAAGGAGAAGACGAGAACGACCCCAAGGAAGATCCGAAGAAAGACCCGAAGAAGGATCCTCCCAAGAAGCCCAAGAAGGATCCCAAGAAAGACCCGAAGAAGGATCCGCCCAAGAAGCCCAAGAAGGGCCCGCCGCCTCCTCCAGGTGGACCGCAGCCTCAGCCTCCTCAAGGTGGTGGCCCCGGTTGCCCCTGCCCGCCTCCTCCGCCCCCGCAGGGTGGCCCCGGTTGCCCGCCTCCTCCGCCCCCGCAGGGTGGCCCCGGTTGCCCGCCGCCTCCGCCCCCGCAGGGTGGCCCCGGTTGCCCGCCGCCTCCGCCCCCGAAGGGTTGCCCGCCTCCGCCTCCCCCGAAGCAGGATCCTCCCAAGGGTCCTCCGCCTAAGGGCGGGCCTAAAGGGCCACCGCCCCCACAGAGCGGCCCCAAAGGTCCACCGCCTCAGGGCGGCGGCCAGCCTCCGAAGAAGGGTGGCGGACACTGACAGGGCAAGAAAAAATAGTGGCGGTCGCCACTACCAAATCACCAGCGGCGAGCCTCGGCTCGCCGCTGTTGTATTACGGGGCACTCACGACAAACAAGCGGCGCAGCACGCTGCGCCCTTGCCACAATCACTTGGCTTCGCAACTTTGCGTTCATGCCTTTCGAGTCGACTCCTTTCGACCTAGACTTGCAGCACACGTGGGGCCCCCATGAAGCTCATGCAATTCACGGCAGCCGCGCTGCTTTTACTTGCTTCGGCGTGCTCCGATAAGTCGAGCAGCTCCAGTAGTTCCGGCGGGAGTTCGAGCAGCAGCTCAAGCAGTTCCAGCAGCGACAAACCCAAAGACAACGCCGCTCCCAGGGACCAACCCGTGAAAACCGAGCGCGGCTACAGCGAAAGCAAACAGCCCGAGAGTAACAGCGCCGAGGGCACAGAAATCGTCGCCGACAAGCAATACCAGGCCGGCGAGCGGCTCAAAGTTTCCAGCCTCGGTTTTTCGTACGTGGTGCCCGAGAAAGCAATCTCGGTGTTCGCCAACGGCGGCAGCGCCATCAACATCGGCGAAGTGGGCGGCAACATGCTCACATTAATCGTCGCGCGCACGGGCGTGACGGAGTCTGAGGCCCGCGACATGATCAGCCAGCCCTATGACATCGGCGGCGGCGACATGTTGAAACTGACCAGCGAAATCAGCAAAGACGGCGACCGGCTCTCGGCCGCCATGGCCAGCGGCAGAGTCACGGGTCACGTGCAGATGCTGATCGGGAAATCCACAGGCGTGGCCATCATGAGCATCGGCCTGCCCGGCAGCGAAGTCGTGTGCAAGGAATACAGCGCCAAACTCGCCGACAGCGTAAAAT
>Ga0154020_10006752_pt1 | contig 13441 bp, 9 predicted proteins | sample Klosneuvirus_201_FD_109709 | JGI IMG/M metagenome (GOLD analysis project Ga0154020, IMG submission 109709) | Active sludge microbial communities from wastewater, Klosterneuburg, Austria - Klosneuvirus_20160825_MG | ecosystem: Engineered > WWTP > Aerobic digester > Activated sludge | place... | reverse complement strand
GCCCCGCCAATGCCTAGCACGCTGGTGCGGACCCACGTGGGCCGCGGGGCGAACGTGTAGATCACCGTGGTGCTGACCTCAGCGTGGCCCAGGAGTTTCTGGATGGTGCGAATGTAGTACCCGTCCTCGAGGAGGTGCCTAGTCACGTCGCTCCCTGAACGAGGAGACGGCGCCACGGGCCGAACACCTGGACACGAAGATCGTCGGGATGCTCAGCGCGATGTGCAACTTCACAGATGTGGCACGGCGCGGTCCACGCCAACGACCAAGCCCACGTTTCCCGCCGACGGCCAGGACCACGCTCACGGCCACGTCCCACGCTCACGAACACGACGACCGCGGACCCCAGGATCCCAGGACCCCAGGACCCCAGGCCCCCAGGACCCCAGGCCCCCAGGACCCCAGGACCCCAGGACCCCAGGAATCCCGGAAGGCTGATTCCCTCGAGATTCACGCCCTAGCGGAAGACCCAGCCGCCCCAGCCGTGTTTCCGCTCCATGCTCGACACCCTCGCGCTCCTGCTCCTGCTCTCGAGCCCCCCGCCGGAGCAGCGGCCCACGATGCAGATCACCAAATCGAAGCCCCGCTTCGAGGAAGGCTACGACGATGAGGGCAAGCCTCGGCCGGGCTTTCGGGATCTAGGCCGGCAGCTCCGGAGCGCGAAGCTGAGCAAGGCGGCGAGCAGCGTGCTCGATGAGGCCTTCCTGGCGAGCATCCAGGAGATCAACGACCTCACCAAGAGGAAGGGCGGCAGCGCGCTCTTCGCCGAGCAGCGGGTCCTCCCCCACTTCGAGCGACCGAGCACCGCGCACCGGGCCGAGCTCGATCAGCTCGAGATCCCGGGCAGCCCCTGGATCGCCGCGCTGCTCGAGGCCGAGGGGATAAGTTACCGCGAGGCCAAGCCGGGGGCCTCCATCGACCCGCGCACGATCCTCACCGACGCCTCCGGCAAGCCCACCACTCTCCCCGGTCGCCTCGGGAAGGCCAAGACCTGGACCTTGAGCGCGGCGCGCGTGGCCTGGGCCGATGAGGCGCACACCCGGCCGTCCAAGCTCCTCCTGCGCGAGCACTGGGTGGTGGGGCACTCCCGCTCGAGCTGGGCCGAGACCTTCGACTACTTACTCAGCTTCGACGAAGAAGGGCGGCTTGAAAGTATGATCGCGCGGGCCGACCGCGAGGGTGAGGTCGACTATATCCGGGCGGTCTTCGAGCGGCAGGACGGTGGCGCGCTAGCGAAGATCTCGATGGCTCGCGCGGGTTTCGATGGCAGCAGCAACATGTACGCCGCGGCCACGGCGGTCGCGCAGGAACAGGTCGCGCAGGAACAGGTCGCGCAGGAACAGGTCGCGAAGGCCGAGTGATCCTCGCGCTACTATTGGTGGCCAACCTACCCTGGTCGGCTGAAGACGAGGCCACGCTCGGCCCGGTGCGCGCGGCCTTCGGCTTCAGCGAAGGGATGCGCGCCCTCGACCTCGGCCAGACGCCAGCGGAGTGGCGAGACTCGAGCTACTGCGGGAGCTGCCACCAAGAGGCTTACGAGGAGTGGTCCCGCTCGCTCCACGCCGGCGCCGCCAGCGATCCCTTGTTCCTGGCTGGCTTCCGCGAGGACCCCGATCTCCGCTGCGCACGCTGCCACGCCCCCCTGGCCGAGGATCAAGGCCCTTTTCGGCGGGCGCTGCGCAGTAAGCAGCTGCTGAGCCCGGCGCTCCGCGAGGCCCCGGTGATCAAGCAGCGGACGGGCATCGGGTGCGCGGTGTGCCATGTGCGGGATGGGAAGGTGCTGACCGCGCGACCAATAAGCACCGCCGAGCACGCGACCCGCTACGAGCCCCGGCTGAGCTCCTCGGAGTTTTGCGGGAGCTGCCACCAGTTTCGCTTCGAGCGCGGGCACGGAAAGGGCGCTACGCTCTCCGAGAACGTCGTACAGGATACGTGGCGAGAGCATCGCCGATCCCAGACCGAGAAGCGCTGCCAGGATTGCCACCGTCAGCATGCGTATCCCGGAGCGCATGATCCCGAGCTGCTCCGTCGCTCCCTCGCCGTCAGCACGAGAGCCCGAACCCCGGAGCGGCAGCAGCTCGAGCTCCGCTCGGTCGACGTCGGCCACCAGCTCCCCACCGGGGACCTGTTTCGGCACCTGCGGGTGGAGGTCGAGCGTGATGGTAAGTATGAGTTGGTGGCGACGATCGGGCGGAGCTTCGAGGTCATCACCGGTCCGGGTGAGCCGACCAAGCGTCTCGTCGAGGACCGCAGCTTATCGCCCGGTGAAACGAGGACGATCGAGGTCCAGGCCAAGGCCGGTCAGCGCTGGCGGGTCGTTTATCGCTACACCTCAGCGGCGAACCCACCCAGCCAGGCTCAGACGAATCAACTCATCGCCGACGGACTATTCGAACTCAGCCAATAGTTCGCTGGGCTCGACCGCGACGATCCCCGGCTTACTCACCGCCACGCCCGCCGCGGCGTTTGCCAGCTCGGCCGCCTCGAGGAGGGTGGCGCCACCGGCCAGGGCCGCGGAGAGTACGGCCACCACCGTATCGCCCGCGCCGGTGAGATCGAAGACCTGCCGCAGGCGCGCCGGGAGATGCTGCGGCAGAGACCCCGGTGACTGCAGCGTCATCCCCGCCTCGCCTTCGGTCACCAGCACCGAGGCCCCCAGCACGCCGACCAAGGTCTCGAGGAGCTCCCGGGTGGGCGTGCCATGATCGGCGTTGGCCGCCGCGCGGGCCTCGGCCAGGTTGGGGGTGAGCAAGGTCGCGCCGCGATAGGCGCGGAAGTCGCGGAGCTTGGGGTCGATGACGCAGGGGAGGTTCAAGGCCTTGGTCCCGTCGATGGCCGTGCGCAGCACCGGCTCGCACAGCATCCCTTTTTGATAGTCCGAGAGCACGACCGCGCCGAGATCGCGGCTCAGGTGGCGCTTGATCTCCTGCACCACCTTGGCGGCGATCTCCTCGCCGAGCGGGCGGCGCAGCTCGTGGTCGAAGCGCACGATCTGATGGCCGCTGGCCACCACCCGCGTCTTCTTGGTGGTCGGGCGCCGCGGGTCGACCACGAAGGCCGTCTCGAGCCGCGGCTCCCCGCTGAGCAAGCTCTTCAGACGCTCGCCCTCGGCGTCGTCTCCCACCACGCCGATCAAGAGCGCGGAGGCCCCGAGCCGCGCGGCGTTCTTGGCCACGTTGGCCGCCCCGCCGGGAAAGAGCCGCAGCTCCGCGACCTCGACCACCGGCACCGGGGCCTCGGGGCTGAGCCTTGAGGCCGAACCCATGACGTACTCATCCAGGATGAGATCGCCGATCACGACGACCCTCGCGCGGCAGACGTTCTCGAGCAGGCGCTGAGCGAACTGGCGTTTCATGGAGAGACCTCAGGGACGAGCAGCGCGTCGATCTGCTCACACAGCGCGTGAATGACCGCGCGATGACCTTGCTGAATATCGACCGTGTCGTCGCTGGGTACGTCGAGCACCACGTCGGCCAAGGCCCGGGCGGGGCCGCCGCTCTTGCCGGTCAGGAGCACGGTGGATAGGCCCCGGCTCTTGGCCTCGACCAACGCGCGCAGGATGTTCTCGGACTTACCGCTGGTGGTGATGACCAGGAGCACATCGCCCGGCTTCGCCAAGGCCACCACTTGGAGCCTGAAAACCTCGGCAAAACCGAAGTCGTTGCCCAGGCTGGTCAGGACCCCCGCGCCGGCCAGGAGGCTGATCACCGGGACGCCTTCGCGCTGCCGACGGAAGCGGCCCACCAGCTCGGCGGCGAAGTGGTCGGCGTCGCAGGCGCTGCCGCCATTGCCGGCGACCAAGATCTTGCCGCCCCCGGCCAGGACCGCGTGGAGGCGGACGGCCTCGGCGGCGATGCGGTCGGCGAGGGCGTAGCCGGTCTGCCGCACGACGTTCGACCAGCGCAGACACTCGGATAGTACGGCTCGGCCGATGGGGTCTTTGGGCGAAGGTGCGTCGCTGGGCAAACTCAGGAGCGAGCTACTATGGCCGGGAGTGAGCGGCAAAACGCGCACTTCGCCCCCGTTTTGCCGCACCAAACCGGTCTCGGGCATCGACTCGACCTCATAGTCGCCGCCCTTGATATGGAGGTCGGGGCGGACCGCCTCGAGGAAGCGGAGCGGCAGATCGTCGTCGAAGACCACCACATGGTCGACGGGCTCCAAGGCTTCGAGCAGCCGCGCCCGATCGGCGGCGTTCATTCGGGGCCGATCAGCTCCCTTGAGCCGGCGCACCGAGGCGTCGCTGTTGATCCCGACCACCAGCACGTCGCCGAGCGCGCGGGCCCGCTCGAGCAGGGAGAGGTGGCCCGCGTGGAGGACGTCGAAGCAGCCATTGGTGGTGACGATGCGCCGGCCAGCGCGGCGATGGGCCTCGAGGGTCTCGCGCAGGTGGCGCCAGCTGGATTCAGGGTCGGACATCGAGGATCAGGCTACAGGCCGCTACCAGATCCGGCGTCCTAGCGTCCAGGAGCACCGTCGACACCCCCGCGACCTGGCCCGCCGCCACATCGCTGGAGCGGTCGCCGATCATCCAGGAGCGCGCGAGCGGTACCTCGAGGACGGTGGCGGCCGCCCGAATCAGGCCCGGCGCAGGCTTACGGCAGGTGCAGACCACCTCGGGGGCGTGCGTGCAGTACCACGCGCCCGACAGCATCAGGCCCTCCGCCTCGAGGAGCGCGCGGGTCTGGCAGTGCACCGCCTGGAGCTCGGCCATGGTGATCAGGCCACGGCCGACGCCCGACTGGTTGCTGATGAGGACCAAGGCGTAGCCCGCAGCGTCGAAGCTCCGGAGCGCCTCGACCGCGCCGGGAAGGAGGCGCACGAGGCTCGGATCGCGGAGATAGCCCGGATCGTGGATGAGCGTGCCGTCGCGATCGAGGAAGATGGCGGGGACGCCGTGGCGTGGCGCGAGCGCCTGCTCCGAGGCGATGCCGTCGACCACGCGCCACACCGCGCGCGCTGTACCGCGCCCGGAGGCCCGCTGGCATCGGTTGCGCCGCCCAGCGCGTGGGCCTTCTCCCGCTGCTGCTCCCGGGCGAAGCTCACCGCGTTCATGAACTCCGGCTTCGCGGCCTCGATGCAGAAAACGCACGGACAGGGCCAGCCCAAGTACGCGTCCGAAAAGGGATTCAGGTGCGTCCTGCCGTCTGCAGCTGCGGACCGCGTTTGGAGACGGGTGGTCAGCAAGGGGTGAAACACACACCATGGCCCACATGGGGCCGATAAGCCCCACATGTTCGTCACCAAGGCCGACCGAACTCAAATCAGCCGCCTGGACACCCCCGAGCTGGGCCTGCGTCACCTCGACACCGCCAAGCCGCTCGACCAGGTAGATGCCCCCTCGAAGACGAAGCGCTCCTTTTGGAAGCCGCTCTTGAAGGTGGCGACCGCCGCGACCGCCGCTGTCCTCTTGTCCATGCAGGTCGGCTGCGTGTCCATGAACCCGCACGGCCACTACGAAGCGCTCCCGCTGCCGACGCACGGCGTGACCCTGACCTGGACGATGCCCACCAGCGACACCTCCGGCGCGCCGCTGCACGACGCGGTCGGCTACAAGATCTACCGCTACCACCCGACCTCGCGCTCAGTGCCCGGCGCGCAGCCGATCGAGGTCCGCGACGTCGGCGTGCTCCCCGCGATCGACACCGGCAACGGCGACCGCAGCGTGACCTACCGCTGGAACGGGCTGCCGCGGGGCGAGGTCGATTACTGGAGCGTGAGCGCGTACATCCGCCCGGGCGGCGTCATGCAAGAGAGCACCCTCTCCAACGAAGCCGTCGGCACCGTTCGCTGAGTGAGGTCAACCATGCGGCGCGCACTGCTCGGAGTCCTGATCGCCGAGCTGGCCCTGGCGGCCTGCAGCGGCGAGATCGGTGGGGCGGGCCCGGTGATGTCTTCGCCGGACGCGGGCACGACGATCATCCCTCCCCCGATTCCAGCGAGCTGCGCGCCCAGCGCTCAAGCGGCGGCGACCGATACCTGGACGCCCGCCGGACCTCCCGGCGGCAACGTCACCGCCATCCTCGCGCTCGGCGGCGACACGCTCTTGGCCAGCACCAGCGGGATGCAGGGACCCGCCGGTCGTCCGCTGCGGGCGGCAGGCATCTACCGCTCCACGGACGCGGGCCGAAGCTTCACCCGCTCGCTCGCGCTCGGCGGCAGCGGCGCGCGGGTGCACAGCCTCGCCAGCGGCGAGCACGTCTGGGCCGCGGTGAGCTCGGCCTCCGGCTCGACCACCGACGGCGTCTATCGCTCGGAGGACGGCGGGCAGAGCTTCAGCCAGGTCAACGACGGCCTCTTTCCGATGGCGCGGCCGCGGCGGATCGCGATCGCCGCAGGTGCCCCCGAGCGGATCTACTTGCTGGTGGAGGGCACGCCCCAAGATCCCACCGCCGCAGCGACGTCCTTGTTCATGCGCGAGGGGACGGGGGCCTGGACCGCGCTCACCGCCAGCGGCCTCGATCCGACCAGCGGCGGCCCGCTCCGCGCGATCGCCGCCGATCCGCTGAACCGCGATCGCCTCTTGGCCCTGGATGGCGCGGGTTTTTATGCCTCGAGCGACGGCGGCCAGAGCTTCACCCGCACCGACCTCGGCGCGGTCTTCTTCCCGATGGGCGCGCGCGACGTCTCGGGGCTGTGGATCGATCTCGCCCGGCCCACGCGCATCCTGATCGGCACGACCTCCGCCGACGGCCTCTACCAGAGCCTCGACGGCGGTCAGAGCTTCGCGATCGTGCGCTCCGTCGCCGCCACCGCGATCTATGACGTGGCCTTCGGCGTAGGGAAGACGTGGCTGGCCACCGAAGACCAGGGCCTCCTCCAGTCCACCGACGAGCTGACGTACACCCGGACCGGCGTTTGCCTCGAGTCTTACGCGATCAGCGCGGTGGGGCTGAGCGGCACTCAGGTCTACGCGGGCACAGCCGGCGCGGGCGTGTTTCACTCGGCCGATCAAGGTCAGACCTTCGCCGCCGCCGAGCGCGGGATGTCCGAGCTCCTCGGCCGGGTACGCGTCAGCGGCGGGAGGGCCTGGCTCCTCTCAGCGGCGGGGCTCCATCGACTGAGCGCTGATCGGCGGAGCTGGGAGCGCATCCCGCTCGGCGCTGTCCGCGCGGTATCGGATGTGGCGGTGGATCCCGGCGACCCCGACCACGTGCTGATCGCCACCGACGAAGATCTCTTCGAGCACGGCGGGGACGGCGCGGGTCTGTTGTCGCTTCGGCTCGGCACCGGCGCGCTGACCCCGGCCACCGGCCTCAGCGGGCGCAACGTCTCGCGGGTGATCTTCGATCCCTCCCGGCCGGAGCGCGTGTTCGCCTACCAAAAGCGGGGAACGCTCGAGGAGCCGACCACCACGCCCATCGGCGTCTTCGTCAGCACCGATCGCGGCGCCAGCTTCAGCGCCACGGCGATCGTGGGCTTTGACACCTACCCCGCCTATCCCTTCGCCTTCCCCTCTTCGCCGCTGGCGGTGAGCGGCGACGGTACGGTGATCGCAGGAGGGCTGATCAGCGGCGCTCCACCCGCGCGCGCGGTATGGCGCTCTACCATGGGCGGCCTGAGCCCTACGCAGGTGTGGAGCGACGCGGACGACCCCGACTTCGATCACACCGCCAATGGCCTCTACGTCGACGGCGCCGGCGCGATCATCCTGGCCGGGCGCTACCGGGGCGCGCTCCTCTCGGCCAGCCGCGACGACGGCCAGACCTTCCCGCCGCTGGCGATGAGCTCGGCGATGCTGCCGTCCACGGCGATCGACGTCGCTCCCGGCGAGGGCTCGGCGCTGCTGGTGGCCGGCGGTCGTCAGCTCCTCTACAGCAGCGACGGCGCCAACTTCAGCGACCTCACCGGCGCGCTCGGTCTGAGCTGGGCCGTAGCGGTGCTCCCGGGGATGCCGCCGGTCTTCTTCGCTTCGACGCTGAGCGAAGGCTTGCTGTGGCGGACCGCGCCGTAGCGCAGTCTCATCGAACAGGTCATCGACCTCTCGGAAAAGGCGCGCGTTCGGGATGAGGTGTTTAGCAAAACTTCACGCTCCCTCAGCCTAAGCTCCGCTTGCCTCCCTGCGCCGGCGGCCCCACGCTCGCGGGATGCGGCCCGTCTTCGGCCGATCCGAGGAGCTCGCTCGTCTCACGCAGGCCTTCGCCCAGGGCGCGCGGATCCTGACCATCGTCGGCCCCGGAGGGATGGGGAAGACGTGCCTGGCTCAAGCGGCTGCTGAGCGCTTTAGCGCGCCGCTGTTCGTCGATCTCGCCTCCGCCCGCTCGACCTCCACGGTGCTCTCGACCCTGCTGCGCGCGCTCGATCTGAGGCCGAGCTCCTCCCCCGCCCGCAACCGGGAGCGCGTGCTGGCCGCGCTGGCCGGCCGATCCCTCTTGGTCCTCGACAACGCGGAGCGGGCCCTCGATGAGGTCGCCGAGCTCGGCCCGGCGCTGGCGTCCGTGCTCCCGGTCGTGATCACGAGCCGGGAGAGCCTGCGCATCCCCGAGGAGACCGTGCTCGAGCTGGGGCCGCTCGGGACCGAGGCGCAACGGCAGATGCTGCTGGCGCGGACCCAAGCGGCGCGCGCCGGAGCCTCGCCGAGCCCGGAGGAGCAGGCCTTGCTCGAGGAGATCGCCCGCGATCTCGAGGGCATCCCGCTGGCGCTGGAGCTCGCCGGCTCACGGCTCGGGGTGATGTCGGCCGCGACCTTCGCCTCCAAGCTGCATCGACGCTTCGATCTGCTCGTGTCGAGCCAGCGCGGCGGTGATCCGCGGCACCGGACCTTGCGCGCGGCGCTCGACGCCTCCTTCGAGCTCCTCTCCGAAGATGAGCAGCGCGTGCTGGCCTTCATCTCGACGTGCGCCGGAGGCTTCGATCTGGCGGCGGCCGAGGCGCTGCTCGATGGTCTCCTCCCGGCGGCCCTGGTGATCGCCGCGGTCGAGGGCCTGCAGCAGAAGTCCTGGCTGGTGCGCAAGCTGAACGGCCCTGAGCTGCGCTTTGAGCTCTACGAGACCCTGCGCGGTTACGCGGAAGAGCGGCTCCGAGAGCGCGGCGAGCATACCGCGGCGATCACCCGCCACGCCGAGCACTACCTGCGCCTCGCCGCCCGGGAGAGCCCGGCCCGTGAGCGCGACAACCTGCTGGCCGCCTTCTCGCAAGATAACTTGCAGTCGGAGCTCCGCGCCCGCGCGCTGCTCGCCCTGGAGGAGACGCTGAGCGCCACCGAGTCCTCCCGGGTCCACCGGGGTCTCTTGGACCGGCTCCGCGGCCAGCCAGGCCTGAGCCCAGAGCAGGAGGCGCGCCTGACGCTGGCTCGAGCCCGCGCCAGCGATAAGAGCGGAGAGGCAGGTCCGGCGCGCGCGGAGCTGCGAGAGGCCCGGCGCCAGGCCCAGCGCACGAGCGATCGTAGGCTGCGGCTCGAGATCGCCACCGCCGAGATCACCTTCGGGTACATGCACGGCGCGACCCGCGGCGCGGTGGCGCGCGGCCGGCGGATCGCGCGCTGGGCGGCGCCGATCGGAGCGCCCAAAGATCAGGCCCGCTTCCTGATCGAGCTGGGCGTCGCCCTCCACATGGCCGGCGAGCGCGAGGAGGCCCTGCGGCGCTACGAGGAGGCCCTGCGCGTCGCCGAAACGGCCCAGGACCACGATCAGATCGGTCGCGCGCTGGCCTGCCTCGGCTTCCTCAAGCAAGACCGCGGCGCCTTGGTCGAGGCAGAGGCTGCGTATCAGCGCGCGCTGAAGATCCACGACGCGCTCGGCAACCGCGACGTGCGCGGGGTCGTGCTCGGGTATCTGGGCAACCTCGAACGGCGCAAGGGTCGCTCGGCCAGCGCGGAGCGGTACTATCAGCGCGCCCTAGGCGATCTCGAACGCATCGACGATCGCCCCTGGATCGCGGTGGTGCGGATGGATCTGGGCCTCCTCCACCTGGACCAAGGGCGCTACGCCGCGGCGGAGACGGAGCTGACGCGGGCCTCGAGCGAGCTCGCGCAGATCGGCCACCCGGAGCTGGAGGCCATGACGCACAGCGCGCTCTCCATCGCGGTGGCCAGCTTGGGCGATCACGCCCGCGCCGAGCCGCTGCTGGCGCGCGCGAAGGTCCTGCCCTCCGCGGGTTCTCGTGCGGGCTTCGTGGCCCTGCACGCCGCCTGGATGGAGCTCGAGCGCGCCGGGGCCCCGGCCGTGAGCGCGGCGCGCGCGGTGCTCAGCGCCCACGCCAGCCACCTCGGCAGCGATGACTACCTCCGCCTCGCCTCCCAGCTCCTCGAGCGCAGCCTGGCCCGCTACGAAGCTCCCGAGCTGCAGAGCGTCTTCGATCGCCAGGGGGCCTACTTCGCGCTCCCGGGCCAGGGTCGGGTCGAGCTCGAGGGTCCGCTCCGCCGGGTCTTGGCGGCGCTCCTCCACGCCCGCGTGGAGACGCCGGGCGCGCCGATCAGCGTGCAGGCCTTGGCCAGGACCGGCTGGCCGGACGAGCAGATCTTGGAGGCTGCAGCCAAGAACCGCGTACGGGTGGCGATCGCCACCTTGCGCAGCCTGGGCCTGAGAGCCGCGCTCCATACCCGCGGGGACGGCTATCTCATCCCGGAGGAGCTGCCGCTGCTATTGGCCTGAGAGATCCAGCGCCCACAGATCAGTCAGCGGCGTGGGGTTGTTGCCGAAGGCGAACAAGATCCGGCGGCGATTGGCGTCGAAGACCGCTGCGCCCGAGGTCCGCACGGGAGCACCGCCGACGGTGGGGACCTCGTGCCAAGCCTCCGAGCCCGGCCGCAGATCGAGGGCCCAGAGGCCGGGCGCGCTGGTCCGGCCGTTGGGCGTGCCGCCCCAGACGAAGAAGCGGCGCTGGACCGGATCGAGGACGTAGGCGCCGTTTCGGCGGCCCACCGGGGGCGCGGTGTTCATGAGTTCGACCCAGCGCGGCGGCGTGCTCGAGAGCTCGAGCGCCCAGGTGTCATCGAGGCAGTTGCTGCAGTCGTTCGTGCCCGGGTAGCCCTCGCCCGAGAAGATGATCAGCCGATCGCTGGCCGGATCGTAGACCCAAAACTGCCCGTTTCGGCCCCTCGGCGCCGGTCCGTCGACCACCACCCGCGACCAAGTGCCCGCCTCGGGATCGAAGGCGCTGACGTTGCAGTGCGCGCCAACGTCGGTGTTCATCCCGCAGACCGAGTAGATCTGATTGGTCCGCGGGTGGTGAAAGAAGGAGGCCTGATAGTCGCCGGTCCGCGAGGCTCCGCCGGGCTGTACCTCAGTGAAGCTGAGGCCCACGGTGCCGGTGCGGATCTCATGGAGCACAAAGGGCGTGGAGGCCGAGCCCGCTTGCGCGTTGAAGCTCATGCCGCCATAGCGATAGGCCCGCCCATCGGGGAGGGTCGCGAGGCCGGCCCCCGGGAGCCCGAGCAGAGGTCCATCGCTCCGCTGCGTCCAGGCGTTCGTCCTCAGGTCGAGCGACCAGCTGTCGTGCCCGGTCGTGAACTGGCGCGGGACATAGTGAAAGCCGCCGTAGACCCAGAGGCGATCGGCGTCGCTGGGATCGAGCCACATCGAGAAGTACTCGCGACCGAGCGGGCCGGTGCGGCCGGGATCCCAGCCCGGGAGCTGGGTGAAGCGGAGAGGCGTGGCCTCCAGCGTGAGCTCAGCCCGGGCCTCCACCGCCCCGCAGCGCGCGCTGACCACCAGGGGTGCGTCGGCGGGCCCCGCGACGTAGGGCGCTTCGATGCTGAGGTGCTGGCCGCTCACGCTGACCTGCCACCCCGAAGGAGCGCTGACGATCGTCGCCTCGGTGAAGCCGACGCCGGTCAGCGTCGCCGTGCGGACCGCGCCGACTGAGACCGAGAGCGTCTGCGCCCCGACCGAGCAGGCCGGCTCCATCCCAGCGTCGGGCTGCGTCACGCCGGCGTCCTCGGCGAAACCGGCGTCGGCGAAGCCCGCGTCGCTCGCCGCGTCCGGCAGGTCGGCCGCCGGGGTGCCGCAGGCCGCGAGCGCGAAGGTGAGAGCAAGGAGGGCGCGTGTCATGGGCTCCGTTGGTACGGCGCCGGTGCATGAGCGATCGAATTAATCCCCGGCGCGCCCGATTAAACGTCCGGAATTAACCCTTAGTGGTCCGCCAAGCCGAGTAACGCTGCTCTTACCGAGGAAACGGTTCGGTAACGCAAAAGCGGCGATTCGCGGGTCTCGGCGACGCCGGGAGGCATGGCTCGGATCTTGGTTTAAGAGCGCCCGCAATGCTCGCTACACCAGCGCTATCCGCCGAGATCCTGCGCCGCTACGACGTTCAAGGCCCGCGGTACACCAGCTACCCCACGGTCCCGGAATGGACGAGCGACTTTGACGCCGCCGCCTACGACCTGAAGCTGCGGGAGGCCGGGGCGGCCGGGGAGCATAGCCCCCTGTCCCTCTACGTGCACCTGCCGTTCTGCGCCGAGCGCTGCACCTTCTGCGGCTGCAACGTGGTGATCGCGCGAGACCGGCGCCGGGTCGATGCCTACATCGATCGCTTGGCGCAGGAGATGGATCTCGTGGCCGCGCGCCTCGGGAACCGCCGCACCGTCGGCGAGATCCACTGGGGCGGAGGCACGCCGACCTTCCTGACCGAAGACCAGCTGCTCCGGCTCTATTACGAGATCACGCAGCGTTTCACGGTGGTCGACGACGCGCCCTGCGCGATCGAGATCGACCCGGTGATCACCACCAAGGCGCAGCTCGGTGTGCTGCGCTGGATCGGCTTCAACCGCATCTCGATGGGCGTGCAGGACTTCTCTCCGGCCGTCCAAGCAGCGATCAACCGCAAGCAGACGGTGGAAGAGACCCGTACCTTGGTCGACGAGGCGCGGCGCCTCGGCTTTCAGAGCGTGAACCTCGACCTCATCTACGGGCTCCCGCTGCAGACCTCGACCAGCTGGCGCAACACCTTGGCCGATGTCCTGGCGCTGCGGCCCGACCGGCTGGCGGTCTACTCCTTCGCGTTCTTGCCCGATCTCAAGCCGCATCAGAAGAAGCTGGCGGCGCTGCCCATGCCCACCGGCGATGCGAAGATCGAGCTGTTCCGCGACGCTTACCAGGCCTTCGTGGAGGCGGGTTATCGCGCGATCGGCATGGATCACTTCGCGCTGCCGGGCGATGAGCTCTCGCGGGCCCAGGTGGAGCGCCGGCTCCGCCGCAACTTCCAAGGCTACAGCGCCAGCGCGCCGATGGACGTGATCTCCTTTGGTGCCTCGGCGATCAGCGATGTCGCGGGAGCCTACGCCCAGAACGTTGCGGGCCTGACCAAGTATCTCTCACGCATCAGCGATGGGAAGTTGGCGGTCGAGCGGGGCCTCATCCGCTCGCCGGACGATCAGCGACGGCGCACGATCATCGAGTCTCTGATGTGCAACTTCCAGGTCGATCTCGGCGCGGACGGGAGCACCTACTTTGCCCCCGAGCTCGATACGCTGCACGCGCTGCAGCGGGAGGGGCTCCTCGAG